>BNJU01004603.1_pt1 | contig 78983 bp, 117 predicted proteins | sample 8539281 | NCBI WGS metagenome assembly BNJU01 (sample SAMD00202456, study PRJDB9452) | human saliva metagenome | isolation source: human saliva | place: Japan
CAAATTGATTTCGTGTATTCATTCCTAAAAGATGCGATCACTGCCTTGTCTGGTTTTTTTCCAGATGAGGTGGTGATTCTTTTAGGCAAGTACATATAATTATCTGTATTTGTATTCAGATATTTGCTCTTACATATAACATTAGTACTAGACATATGAAAAAAATTATCATCTACTCTTTAAAATTAGTGCAATCTTATCTCAATGTCATTAAGTTAAGAAATTCAAATACAATTCTGTATTTGGGTTTCTTTTTTTATGTGCTAAACTGATAGTTAAGGAGGTACTTCCCATGATAAAACAGATAAAAGCCCACTTGAATAAGAGTATTCAGAGTATCCTTAGTCAAAAAGTTGAGCTCGTCAAACAAGATGAACAGGCCTTTACTCGTAAAAGAAGGTTATCACTAGAAACCATGATTCGTACCATTCTGGGAATGGGAGGAAAATCACTGTCAAAAGAATTACTAGATGCTAGACTGACAGTTTCAAATTCAGCCTTTGTTCAAAGACGCTATCAGATAAAACCTGAGGCTTTCTATACCTTATTTAAAGAATTTACAGCACCTATTCCACTTAACACCAATCTTCCGATATTAGCTGCAGATGGGAGTGATATCTGTATTCCTCGAAATCCCATGGATACAGAAACCTCTATCCAAACCCAAACGGATGTTAAATCCTATAATCTCATACACATAAATGCCCTATACGACTTGAAGACTGGAGTGTATAGAGATGTTTCTATTCAAGACAAACATACGCAACATGAGCGCTTAGCTCTGATTCAGATGATGGAGGCTTCTCCCTTTCGAGAAAGCTCTTGTTATCATGGATAGAGGCTATGAAAGTTACAATCTCATGGCTCATTTTTCAAGAAAAAAAGGATGGCTTTTATATCATCCGAATTCGAGATGGAAAAACAATCCATGCGTTCCTCCTTCAACTTGCCAAATACAGAGTGTTTTGATCAAAACTTTTCTCTAAAATTATCACGAAAGCAAACCAATCAGCTCAAAAAACTTTATCGTGATTTCCCCAATGACTATCATTTTATTCCACACAATTCTACTTTTGATTTTCTTCCAGAAATAAGTCGAAAACATGACCCTGTTGAACTATACCAACTTCCTTTTCGTATGGTGCGTTTAGAAGTGGAAGAAGGAAAATACGAAACTTTAGTGACAAATACAGACTATTCAGTCCAACAATTAAAAAATCTCTACGCCAGCAGATGGGGCATAGAGACTAGTTTTCGTGATCTGAAATACAGTATTGGCTTGGTCAATTTTCATGCCAAAAAGAAGGAAGGGATTCTCCAAGAAATCTTTGCCCGATTTACAAATTTTAACTTTTGTCGTTGGTTAACCTCGCAAGTTGCCATCGACAGTAGTCACAAAAAACAAAGATATAAAGTGTGTTTCTCAGATGCGGCTTATGCCTGCCGTTTGTTTTTTAACGGTTCCCTTTCTTCTCTCCAGTTGAAAAACTACCTCAAGAAACAGTTATCTATTATTCGACCGAATCGAAAATATCCAAGAAAAATAAAGGCCCAATCGGTAGTTGATTTCATCTATAGAGTAACATAAATCTCAAAAAATAGGGTGAAAAAACCTTTATTTGTTATGCAAAAAAATAGAAGATAGGATAGAGAATCACTTTGATGATCTCAATCCTATCTCCTATTCAAATAGTTAGATTACTAACTTAATGACATTGAATCTTATCTTACTTATTTTTTTCGTATATGGACTCTCTCAGTTAACACTTATGATCCAAAATTATTGGCAATTTTCTTCTCAAATTGGCAATTTTTTCTGGATTCGAAATCTTATCAGTCTTTCCTTTATTGGCATTATGATAGATATTTTTAGTCAAGACAGGACATGGATATCTTTTTGTTATTCCAAAGAAAAAAATGGCTTTTGGTATACAGTTTTGACGATTCTCGTAACTGTACTTTCCATATCTTTTAATTTCCAAACAGCTAGACATGTACAATCAACTTCTGAAGGGTGGGCTGTGTTGATCGGCTACAGTGAGACAAATTTTGCTGAGTTGGGTCTCTACTTGACCTTATTTTTCCTAGGTCCTCTGATGGAAGAGTTGATTTATAGAGGATTGCTCCAACATGCCTTCTTTAAAGATTCAAAATTTGGGCTTGACCTGATTCTTCCTTCGGTTTTGTTTGCTCTTCCTCACTTTTCAAGCTTTCCCAATGTGCTAGATATTCTTGTTTTTGCGACATTTGGAGTATGTTGTGCTGGATTAACTCGTTATACCAAGAGTATCTATCCTGGCTATGCAGTCCATGTGACTAATAATATTGTAGCAACCTTACCATTTTTGTTAACCTTTCTTCACCGAATATTTAGTTGAAACAAGATCTGAAAATGGTCTTGTTTTCAATTTTCAGTCAAATAAATTGCATTCGCTTTCTTGGGGAGTATACTGGTATAGTTGAATGAAAAATTCTGATAATTTAATCTTAGAAAAGAGAATTAATCTTATGTCAAAAAGATATTCGTGTCTTTACTATACTACTTTATACTCCAATTGAAAATGCGGAACAATTTGCTGCAGACCATTTGGCTTTCTGTAAATCAATCGGCCTCAAAGGTCGTATCCTAGTCGCAGACGAAGGGATCAACGGAACCGTTTCTGGAGACTACGAAACAACGCAAAAATACATGGACTACGTTCACAGCCTTCCAGGTATGGAAGACCTCTGGTTCAAGATTGACGAAGAAAGTGAGCAAGCCTTCAAGAAGATGTTTGTTCGCTACAAGAAAGAGATTGTCCACCTTGGTTTAGAGGATGATAACTTTGACAACGACATCGACCCACTTGAAACAACAGGTGCTTACTTGTCTCCAAAAGAATTCAAAGAAGCTCTTCTAGACGAAGATACAGTGGTCCTTGATACTCGTAATGACTATGAGTACGACCTTGGACACTTCCGTGGGGCTATCCGTCCAGACATTCGTAATTTCCGTGAGTTACCACAATGGGTCCGTGATAACAAAGAAAAATTCATGGATAAACGTGTCGTTGTTTACTGTACAGGTGGAGTCCGCTGTGAGAAATTCTCTGGTTGGATGGTTCGTGAAGGCTACAAAGATGTCGGTCAATTACATGGAGGAATTGCGACTTATGGGAAAGATCCAGAAGTTCAAGGGGAACTTTGGGATGGGAAAATGTATGTCTTTGACGAGCGTATCGCAGTCGATGTCAACCATGTCAATCCAACCATTGTAGGGAAAGATTGGTTTGATGGAACACCATGTGAACGCTATGTCAACTGTGGAAATCCATTCTGTAACCGTCGTATCTTGGCATCAGAAGACAACGAAGATAAATATCTCCGTGGTTGCTCACACGAGTGTCGTGTTCACCCACGTAATCGTTATGTTTTGGAACATGAATTGACACAAGACCAAGTCATCGAGCGTCTAGCGGCGATTGGTGAGAACCTAGATCATTCTGAAGTCGTATAATAGTATCAACAGTCCTGACGGGCTGTTTTTCTATGCTTTTGACTAAAAAATCTTAAATTTGTTTCTGCATCTTTCAGGAAAATGGTGTATACTATATGTAAACGATTTCAAAGGAGACCATTTATGGTGAAAACATTTTTTATTCCAAATAAACAAAGTATTTTAGGACAACAGGAGATTCTTACAGCTAAGTCAGTCTTGGCCCTAGTAGATGGCTTAGAGTCACATAGTTATGATGCAGTCTATATCCGTCAACCCCTCAATCGCCTCGAGCATATCGAGTGTGGAATCGTGGGCAAGTCTCAGTTTCTCTTTAAAGTTCGATATCTAAATGCTCAAAAAGGCTATCAAATCATTATTCCTGACCTGATTACGAGAGTCGACTGGGAGATTGTCGAAGCTCTCTTACAAGCCTTGTCTAGCAAGGTTGGTGAAGCTGTTGAAGGATTGTCAGACTTTGACTTGGAAAACTATTTCCGAGAAACTGTTAAAAACTATCTAGCTGATAAGGATGCTCATTTGGCCTTCTGCCAGGGAATTCTTTCAACTATTTACTTTGATAAGAAGGACTTAGAAAGCTTCTTGGAAGAAGATGGAGTGGCACGTTTTGAAGCATTAGTCAAAAAGGTTCAAGAGTCAGATGCCTACCCTGCCAGCGCTAAATTTTATCCAGATGGAGAAGGTAAGGTTCATGGTATCTACCACCTAGCTCAGGGAGTAAAAACTATTTTACCAAAAGAACCTGTGATTCCATCGCCTTACGTTGAGCAGTTGGTAGGCAAGGAGCTTGTCTGGGAGATTGACTTGGTGAAAATATCTGGAGATGGTTCTAAGCCTGAAGACTATGAAGCAGTAGCTAGACTGAATTACCAAGCCTTTTTAGAAGCTCTTCCAAAGGAACTTTGTCAGGATTTGGACGCCAACCAAGTAGAGGTAGGACCTGTTTTAGGAGAGGATTTTGAAGTCTTAGCAAATAGATAAATAAGGAATCTGTGACAAAAGTTTCTATAGAGTTAAAAAGCGAACAAGATTAGTTTTCTGATTATCAGAATTCTGTCTTGTTCGCTTTTTTTGTTTCTAAAATTTTATAGTAATGATCCTCTAAAGCTAATATCTTTCTATCTCGCTACCTTTATCTTACATAAAAGCTAGGATTCGGAGATAATCAAAAACCAGTGCCATTTCTGCTAGGAAGAAGAGAAATAGGACGCTTCCGTTGACGAGGACAGCCAAGAGCAGGCGATAGAAGGGATCAGTTGAGCTATCCTTGCTAGGTCTTGAGATGGTATAGAGGTTGGCAAGAAGTACCAGACCAATGCTAATGAGGCAGAGAAGAGCCGCAAAGCGTAGGCCATTAAATAAGGCAAAGAAGCTAGCGACGCCTGTCAGTAGGAGAGGAAGGGCGAAGAGCCTGCCATACTCTTGAAAGGCTCTTTCCAGTGTCCAATCGCTGTCCTGATCGACAAAGCGTTTGACTACGAATCCACCCATGAGGATTGAAAAGAAGAATAAACTTGTCGCTACCAAAATGGAGAATACAGAGAAGAGATTGAGGGACGGGAATTGTTCCACGAAGTGAGCATCGATACTTGCCATACGGCCGTAGTAGCTATGTTTGGCGTGGTAAACAGTAAAGAGGAAACTCGTAGTAGAAAAGATAGTTAGGAGTGCAAAGGCATTATAACTATGTTTTTTATCTGTATCAAAACGAGCTGTCGGCTCTTTAAGAGCACCTAGTAGCCAGGTCCAAAAATCAGCCAATTCTTCTTTGAAGATTGCAGTTTTTGTAGGTGTAGGGTCTGGTAAAAATGGGCTTTCCAAAGATTTGCTGGTTAAAGGTTTGCTTGTCTGAAAAACTTCTTTAACAGGTTCTTCTGACTTATCTATCTTTTCTGATTTTTCAGCGAGCTCTTCAGTCTCTACAATTTCCTCACTAGTTTCCTTTATCTTCTGAATTGGCTTGAGGATTTTCCTCAACTACTGGTGATTCTTCCTTTGTATCTGAATCTTCTTCAAGGAGAACTGGGTCGGATGGGCTATCTTTTTTATCATTGTTGGCTGTTTTCTCGAAATCAGCACTTTCGAACCATTCTTGAGTCATAATGAGACCTCCCTTTTGATTAGTAACTTTTTATTCATGATGTCTATAAGAAGGCGAGCGAACCTCCTCTTTTGGTAGATTGATGTCTTGACCAGCTTTTGCGACAAGTAAATCTTGTGTATCTTTTTTCTCTGATTTGTAAGGATTAGAGAACTCTTCATCTTCCTTGTTTTCCTCGTTTGGATTATATCCTTCCCGACTACGATGATAGATGGAACCATGGTCAGAAGAAAGTTCTACATTAATTCTCTCAAGTTCTTTTTTAGCTAGCTTGATGACCATATCTTTTTTTGACTCTAGCTCTACCTTACCATGTACTTGAATATCCTCAGCAGAGATATGTTCATGGTCTGCTTGGATGCGGCTATCTGTTAGACTGGTTTCAAATACATTGACAATTCCAGTTGTGATCAGTTGGCTATTTTTAATCTCGCTATCAGTGATACGAAGGAGATATCCATTTGACAGAATCTTGGCATTGCTGAGTTTTGCATTAGCAATTGAAAGGATACGATGGTTTACCTGGGCAGTTAGATTTTTTAAGTCTTTTCCTCTTGGTAATGAGAGAACAACTTCATCATTGCGGCTAGAAATTCCGCTTGCTATAAAGAGGATACCTTCGATACTAGAACCTATAGAGCGACGTGTAGTTGACTTGGTGTCAGTTATTTCAAGACTTTTCTCTTTGATAGAGTGTTGAAGATTTTCTTTTTCAGAGATGGTTGGATGATACTGGAGGTGGATCTTATCATCGTTTGACTCCGTAATGACGAGCGAATGTTCTGTTAGTGAAATGTTTAGATTTTCAATATCTTGGTCAAAAACGAGCTCTTCCATTCGACTTTCAAATACTGGATTTTGAGACATTGCAAGGAGGCTTCTGACTCCGTCTGTTTGGATGCCAATGATAATCATTGAAAAACCAATGATACTAGTAACAACACCAAAGATAAGAAATCCTTTTGTCCATTTACGCATGTCTTTCACCTCTCTTTCCTCTATTAAGAATCCATTGGATAAGTCGAAGGACTAGTAATCCAAAGAAACGTGTTACATAGGAAGTTGCTAGCAAAACTAGGGACGAAGCTCCGATTGCCAGTAAACCTCCACCAAAAATCAGAATAAAAGCAGATGTCGATTCAGCCAGAACGTAGAAGCTTTCAAATAGGAGAACGCCTCCTAGGATTAGTCCAGCTACTGATACAGCAAAGAAGGCTATAAGTACGCTGACAGCGGCGATAAAAATGCCGATGATAGACATGAGAAGAGCAATTCCGACTGGAATTCCGATAGGAGCTGCAAGAAGGGCTAGAAGAGCGATGCGTAAAATATAGCGGTCGTTCTTGCTGGAATTTTCTTCGTTGATTTTCTTATCAAGAAGTGTAGTCAGGATGTCATGGGCAGCTTCTTTTGGACTTCCTAGGCTAGCGATAAGCTCCTCCTCACCTTCTGGACCCGCATCATCAAAGAGTTCTTTGAAGTAATCCATGGCTTCAATGCGATCAGATTGAGGAAGCTTCATCAGATAGGCTTCAAGCTGATTCAAATATTCAGTTCTTGTCATGGCGAATGCTCCCTTCTATGATGCCATTGATAGTGTCAGTGTAGAGTGTCCATTCTTCTCGAAGGACAAAGAGTTGCTCCTCTCAATTTCTGTCAAGGAGTAGTACTTGCGCATCCGACCTTGGTATTCGCGAGAGTATGTAGTCAGATAGCGGTTGGTATCCAGTTTTTTCAAGATGGGGTAGAGGGTAGATTCCTTGATTTTGGCAATGAGTTTAATGGTTTGGCTAATCTCATAACCATAGGAATCCCTTGTTCTAGAATAGCCAAGATGAGAAATTCAATCAAAGGCCGATGATGTTGGAAAAATACATGGGGCACCTCCTTTTTTTAGTATGTAAAAAATTTTTATATAATTATTCTCACATACATCATACATCTATTTGTAAGCCCTGTCAAGTAATATGTGTAAAAATTTTTATATAAAAAAATCTTCTAGTGAAAAACTAGAAGATTAGAGGATTTTTCTGAGAAGTTTATCTGAATTTTATCATAGATTTTGTATAATCAATATTTTTCATCCAATAGTTTTAATAAAGGAGTTACATACTCAGGATTCGGAAACTTGGGACCGAAAAATGACTTCACCGATTTGAATTGAATTTTTTTCGTTCTACATAAAGTTTACCTACTCCAGAGGTTTTATCAATTTTGATTTTCTTATTGCTTGGGTCTAGGGTTTGCATAGCGTAAGATGCGAAGCTCGTTTTTCATATTTATAATCTACCGATTTAAATAAATAGCGAATCTCTTCTATGCACTCAGCAATAGCATTTTTGATAGATTTCCTCCGTGATTTTTTTGAACCAGTATCTAGTTTTTTTCTTTTAAACGATTCAATAAGCTTTTCTAAATCTTTTATTTCGGACCTATCAAATAGTTCGGTCTGTTCAAGTTCTATATTTTTCATGTATATTTTTTTAACATAGGCAATTCGGTAGAGATAATCTACACTTTCTTTTGAAGTACTACCTTTTTTTCTTCAAGATTCGGTTCAGTTCCTTCGTCATTAACTGTATCGACTGAATTTTTCACTTTCACTTCGAAAGATAGATTTTTTTCAGAATCACTATTTAATTCAGATTTCATTAAATACATCTTATCAGCAAATTCTAGAAGTTTTTTTCTTGACGCCAAGAAACATCATTGAAGGAAGTAAATCTTGAAAAAAATCATCTTCGTGAAGTACTAGACAAACACCTTTAGCGTCATCACCATACTGGGACCACATGGCTAGGTCATCTATTTTACTAGTAAAACTCATTAAAAACCAGGAGCTTGGTTCCAAAACATCTCGTCTATCTAAGCCCAATATCTGTTCGATGACGATTCCTTCCTCAGGATCATTCATATAATTAGCATTATACAAGCGAGTTTTCCCGGAGACTGAAAAATTACCTTTCTTCTTTTTATTCTCCTCTTGATCTAACATAATTTGGAGAGTGCTTCCCTTGGTGTAATGGCTGAAGTTAAGCACCTGATTTTTATCCTCGTCTTTTAATCCCAGTTGATACTTGATTTTCTGAACAAGTTGATAAATTGATAGCAAGTTATTTAGTTCAATCGAGTCTTCTTTATAACAATCTGCCCATTTTTTTGTAAGATAGCATATTTAGTATTCTTTAAAAGACCTTCCCTTAGGATAAAGTTGAATAGTTTATAAACATCACTGTCACAAACATTATCATCACGAGAAAATAGATCATCAAAATTTTTGTAACATAAAGTTGGAGAATTGTCCATAGAGCTTTTTAATTATCTTTGTGGTTTTAAGACGTTCATCTAACTCCGTTTGATGATTAAATAAGCTTGCTAATAATATACTATAGCTGAAAACAATTTCTTCGGATTTTGGAAATTTTCGCTGTAATTTCTCTAATTTTTCGACAATAGCCTTCCGTTCTTTCAACTTAGTTTGCTTGGTTGATAAAACGAACAAAAATACTAGCAAATGCTTCTCCTATATCATGTGATTCCTGGAATTTTTTTGCTGTAATTTCTCTAGTTTTTTTCAGCAGTAGTCTCTAGTTCTTTCAACTCAGTTTGCTCAGTTGATAAATTGAATAAAATCCGAGCAAACGCTTCTGCTATATCATGTGATTCCTGGAATTTTTGCTGTAATTTCTCTAACTTCTCGGCAGTAGTCTCTAGTTCTTTCAACTCAGTTTGCTTAGTTGATAAATTGAATAAAATCATGGCATACAGCAAAGCTATATCATGTGATTCCTGGAATTTTTGCTGTAATTTCTCTAATTTTTTTCAGCAGTAGCCTTCCGTTCTTTCAACTCAGTCTGTACAGTTGATAAATTGACCAAAAATCCGAGCAAACGCTTCTGCTATATCATGTGATTCCTGGAATTTTTGCTGTAATTTCTCTAACTTCTCGGCAGTAGTCTCTAGTTCTTTCAACTCAGTTTGCTTAGTTGATAAATTGAACAAAATCCGAGCATACAGCAAAGCTATATCATGTGATTCCTGGAATTTTTGCTGTAATTTCTCTAACTTTTCGACAGTAGCCTTCCGTTCTTTTAACTCAGTTTGCTTAGTTGATAAATTGAACAAAATCCGAGCATACAGCAAAGCTATATCATGTGATTCTTGGAATTGTTGCTGTAATTTCTCTAACTTTTCGACAGTAGCCTTCCGTTCTTTCAACTCAGTTTGCTTAGTTGATAAATTGACCAAAATCCGAGCAAACGCTTCTGCTATATCATGTGATTCCTGGAATTGTTGCTGTAATTTTTCTAACTTTTCTGCAGAAGCCTTTCGTTCTTTCAACTCAGTTTGCTTGGTTGACAAATTAACCAAAATTCTAGCACATGCTTCTGCAAGTTTTTCAGATTTTGGGAATATCTCCTGTAATTCTTTTATCTTTTCCGTAATAAGTGTAAAGTCAGGGGAGTCTGTATCGTTAGTCGTTGACTCAACAAGTTTATCTAGCTCCGCTATACTCTCTTCAAGACTGAATGTCTGTTCGTTCATTCACTTTACCTCTCTAAAATCATTACTATTGGTAATTTGAACTAATTTATTTTTTTCGTTTTTATAATTAGTTTCTACATATTTTATTATATCAAAAAAACCACATTTTTCTCCTAGTATATGTATGATGCTTTTTTAAATATATACTCATACAAAAAAACCAGACTCAGTCTGGCTTGAAAAGTATGTTTATCTGTGGTAAATTCTAACCCCTTTTTAGAGGATTTTCTTAGTTTTATCTACCATAAAGAGGGAGATTGTCATGATGACATCAATGATGAGGAGAGCCAGAACAGCTGGAATCCAAGATTGAAACATGTCAAAACTATAGCCAAACAGAGTTGGTCCAAAGGCAGCTAGAATGTAACCACCGGTCTGGGCAAGTCCAGATAATTGAGCCGTTTTTTCAGGCGAGCTGGTTTTTGATGGAGAAGCAAACCATGAGATAAGGGGAAAAAGAGCGCTACAGGCCGTGCCAATCAAGAGGTGAGCCATCAGCCAATAAAAGAAATTACTACTTGGGTATAAAAGCATAGCAATTCCTAACATACCAGCCAGAGAGATGACTGCTAACATGATTTGACGGTGACGATTTGACAAACGCGTCGTTAAACTTGGAATGGTCATGGAGAAGGGAATGCTAATTAGTGAAAAGATAGAAGCCAGAAGTCCGGCATCCGTATGAGCTAGCCCTGCACTGATGGCCATGGTTGGTAACCAGGTCATGCTGGTATAGAAGAGTAGGGACTGAAGTCCACCGAAGACAATAATAGCCCAAACTTGCTTGCTTTTTAGGATATTCTCTTTTTCTTTTTTCTCTTCATGCCCTTCTAGAAAATGATTGTGGCCATGGTTGGGGAACCAGACCAATAAGGTTAGCAGGCAGACCATGGACAGGCAGAGAATCAGCCCCTTCCAAGATGTTGCCTGAGTAATGGGTACAGAGAGGTAGGAAGCTAGTGCTGTCGCGATTCCCATAGTCGTCACATAAACCGTTGTCAGGAAGCTAATCTTTTGTGGGTAGTTTGCCTGAATCATACTAGGAAGAAGTACGTTAAAAATAGCGACACTTGCTCCGATGAGTAAGGTTCCCAGATAGAGTAGAGGAAGATTGAAGATACGAATCACTGAACCGACGGTCAAGACGAGGAGACTATAGGTGAAAAGATGCTCAAGTCCAATTTTTTGAGCCAAACGTGTCGCAAAAGAGGAGAAAAGAGCAAACATCAAGAGAGGAAGGCTGGTCAAAACCCCAAGTGAACTGACCTCAACTCCTAAACCTTGAGCAATATCTCCTAAAATAGTCGGTAAGGCCGTAAAAGGAGCTCTTAAGACCGCTCCGATTAAGATAATTCCTAGAATAAAAAAGAGTGATCGTTTTTTCATGTGAACCTCAATAAGCTGATTTTAATAACAGCTTATTTTAAGGCTTTTTCCAATAGATGTCAAGATGGTGCGAGAAAATCCGCTCCTTAGTTGAGCGAAATCATGGGGAAAAAAGAAGGATAGATTTACTAGTTTTTTTCTGGGATTCAAATAAAAATAGGAAAGTCTGGGAATTTGTGATAAAATAGTGAAAGAAAATCTATACATTGGAGAAAAGCTGTGTCTGAAAATCGGAAATTTAGCGTCTTGATGTCAGTCTATATCAAAGAAAATCCTGTCTTTTTAGAAGAGGCTGTAAAAAGTATCTTACATCAAACGCTCAAACCTAGTGAAGTGGTTATCGTTGAAGATGGTCCACTGACACCTGAACTATATCAAGTTTTGGAGGAATTGGAAGTACAGTCAAGTATTCCAATCAAACGCTGTCCATTGGAGAAAAACCGTGGTTTGGGCTTGGCGCTACAGTATGGTGTTTTACAGTGTCAGTATGATGTCATTGCCCGTATGGATACGGATGATATTGCTGTTGAAGATCGTTTCGAGCAACAGTTTGACTTGATGGAAACAGAAAATTTGGACTTGCTAGGTGGTCATATTGCAGAATTCATCGATCAACCTGATGAAATTGTTTCTTATCGTCGTGTGCCGATTAAGCACGAAGAGATTATCGCCTACCAACGTATGAGAAGTGCCTTTAATCATATGACGGTTATGTTTAAAAAAGAGATGGTTCTCAAGGCAGGTAACTATGAAGATGGGCTCTATATGGAAGACGATTTGCTCTGGCTCAATATGATTAGTGCTGGTGCTCGGACTGGAAATGTGGATCAGATTCTTTGTAAGGTACGCGTGGGAGCGGGGATGTTTGAACGTCGTGGTGGCCTTCGCTATCTCAAACTCTATCGCCAAGCACGTCAAAAGAATGCACGCGCGTGGACAGATTTCTTATGGCGAATATCTGAAAAAGTGTTTTTAATCCAAGTTGTCGTTGCCCTCTGTCCCAGGATTTATCCGACAGTTTATATTTTTTTAAAACTATTGAGAAAAAAAGTAAATAGCTAATCAGTTTTGAAAAACGTCTTGTAATTACTAGAAAATGTGATTTTTGTGTAGGAGGATACCATTCACATGAATAAAAAAATGACAGATTATGTAATTGATCTGGTTGAAGTACTAAATAAACAACAAAAACAAGTCTTTTGGGGGATTTTTGATGCTGTCAGCATGATTTCCTCAATCATTGTTTCTTATATCTTGTTTTATGGATTGATCAATCCAGCTCCTGTGGACTATGTCATCTATACAAGCTTGACCTTCCTTTTCTATCAAATCATGATTGGATTCTGGGGGCTCAATGCTAGCATTAGTCGTTATAGCAAAATCACAGACTTTATGAAGATATTCATCGGAGTAAGTGTCAGCAGTGTTTTGTCTTATCTTCTTTGCTATGCCTTCTTGCCACTATTCTCTGTGCGTTTCATCGTTCTCTTTATTTTGCTCAGCACCTTCTTGATCTTGCTCCCACGTATTACTTGGCAATTGATCTATTCAAGACGCAAAAAGGGTGATGGAGAAGGGGAACATCGTCGTACCTTCTTGATTGGTGCGGGAGACGGTGGAGCTCTCTTTATGAACAGCTACCAACATCCTACGAGTGATCTTGAGTTAGTGGGTATTTTGGATAATGATGAAAAGAAAAAAGGTCAAAAACTAGGTGGAATCCCAGTCTTAGGATCTTATGAACAGTTGCCAGAACTCTCTAAACGTCATCAGATTGAAAAAGTTATCGTTGCGATTCCTTCTCTCGATCCATCAGAGTATGAGCGTATCCTAAAAATGTGTAACCAACTTGGCTTGAAGTGTTATAAGATGCCCAAGATTGAGTCGGTTGTACAAGGATTGCATCCTCAGGTAGGTGGTTTCCAAAAAAATCGATATTACGGACCTTTTTGGGACGTAAAAGAAATTCAACTAGATGAGTCACGCCTAGGCTCAGAAATTACTGGAAAAACCATCTTAGTGACAGGTGCAGGAGGTTCTATCGGGTCTGAGATTTGCCGTCAGGTTAGTCGCTTTAATCCAGAGCGCGTGGTTCTCTTGGGGCATGGGGAAAACTCTATTTATCTGATCTATCATGAATTGATTCGTAGCTTCCAAGGAATTGACTATGTTCCTGTGATTGCAGACATCCAAGACTACGATCGCTTGCTTCAAGTATTTGAGCAGTACCAACCAGCCATTGTTTACCACGCTGCTGCCCATAAGCACGTGCCGATGATGGAACGTAATCCAAAAGAAGCCTTTAAAAATAACATCCTCGGAACTTATAACGTTGCCAAGGCAGTTGATGCAGCTAAGGTGCCGAAGATGGTCATGATTTCGACAGATAAGGCTGTTAATCCACCGAACGTTATGGGAGCTACCAAACGTGTGGCAGAGTTGATTGTTACAGGATTTAACCAGCGTAGCCAGTCTACCTATTGTGCCGTTCGTTTCGGGAATGTTCTTGGTAGTCGTGGTAGTGTGATTCCAGTATTTGAGCGTCAGATTGCAGAGGGTGGTCCAGTGACCGTGACAGACTTCCGTATGACTCGTTACTTTATGACCATTCCAGAAGCTAGTCGTTTGGTGATCCATGCAGGAGCTTATGCTAAAGATGGAGAAGTCTTTATCCTTGATATGGGCAAACCAGTTAAGATTTATGATTTGGCCAAGAAAATGGTTCTTCTCAGCGGACGTACTGAAAATGAAATTCCGATTGTAGAAGTGGGGATTCGTCCAGGTGAGAAACTCTATGAGGAGTTGTTGGTATCTACTGAATTAGTTGATAATCAAGTCATGGATAAGATTTTTGTTGGTAAGGTTAATGTCATGCCACTTGAAGTCATCAATCAAAAGATTGAAGAATTCCGTGCCTTGCAAGGTTCAGAGTTGAAGCAAGCTATTATCGGTTTTGCTAACGAAACAACTCACATTCATTAAAAAAGTAAAAAGGTATGATTCCTAGCTTCATGTTAGAGGTGAGTGGAATTATACCTTTTCTTGATAACTGCTACTCCTTTACCAATTTTTGAACAAACTTGTCATTGTTGAACATTTATGGTAAACTAAATTTATACTATTTGAAAATCAAAGTAAATGAGGTCTGCATCGTTTGACTGTACTTAGATATGGTTTATAACGAACTTTCTAATTTGCTCTTTCATTTTCATTTCGTATGAATTAAAAAAATAGGGAGTAACTTATGATTAACGCATATAAGAATTTCTTTAAAGGTTATGTAGATTTTACAGGCCGTTCAACACGCTCAGAGTATTGGTGGATTTGGTTAACAAATATGATCCTCCTTGTCCCTTTTTACTCAGCATATTTTAAGGTGCTAGCAAATCCAAGAAATGAGGCTGCTCTAGTGGCCTTGGGTGGAATTGCTATTATCTACATGATTTTCGGGCTAGCCCTAATATTACCTATGTTAGCTTTGACAGTTCGTCGACTACGTGATGCTGGTTTCCACTGGGCTCTAATCTTTATCATTTTTATTCCCATGGTTGGACCTCTTGTTCTTTTAGTTTTGTTAGCTATGCCAACGAAACAAGTAGAAGTAGTAACCATCAATGAAACTGAAGAAGTTGTAGAAGTTTCACCATTCGAAGAATCAAACAAAAACTAAGAAGTTTAGGTTTTACAAGTGAAACTGTTTTAGAGTTTTCTTTATATTGTTAAGCAAATATCTAACACTCCCATATCTAAAAATAGATTTGGGAGTGTTTTAGAACAATGAGGCTGCTTTATAGTATACAGTTGTTAAAAAGGAGAAATATCTTGTTTAGGGCTTATATAAATTTTTTAAAAGGTTATGTAGATTTTGTAGGACGCTCAACACGTCCAGAGTATTGGTGGGTTTGGCTGATGAATCATATCTTTGTTTCCTACCTCTGTATATCCTTATCTTCAATAAAGAGATAAACCAAGGTCCTGCTCTGAACTTTACTTTAGTTATATTGGTTGTTAGTATTTATGCCATTTTGGCTCTACTCTTTTTGTTGCCTACTTTAGCGTTAAAGATTCGACGTTTGCGTGATGGAGGTTTCCACTGGGCCTTTATCTTCCTTCACTTCGTTCCAATGGGTTGGACGTTTTGCTCTATTTGGTTCTGCTAGCTATGCCCAGTAAGGAAGTAGAAATAGTAACAATCAATAGACCTAAAGAAGTTGAAAGCGAAGAAGTTTCCCCTTTTGAATAATTGGACGAGTACGGGGAATGTCATTCTCCTCATTAAGATCAGACAAAAAGCTCCCAAACCTAACTTTTAGGCTGGGAGTCTTTTGTTTAACGTTTTAATTGTAGATGCTGTAAAATGTCTGCCGGGTGGTGAGCAATCCAGTCAGGATTATAGTCCATTAGGTCTTTCTCCTCGCCAAATCCCCAGGTTACCGCTAATTTTTTAATACCAGTTTCTTGGGCACCAATCATATCAAACTTGGTATCTCCGATAATAACAACTGTTTCGGGCGCTAGATGATGAGTTTCCAGAGCCTGACGAATGACATCAGCCTTGTGTAGGGCTTGAGGGCTTGAACCATAAATGCCATCAAAGAAGTGGTCAATCCCAAAATTGCTAGTCATGTCAACTGCGGTTGGTGTATTCTTCGTAGTAGTGATATAAAGAGGATAATGCTCAGCTAGTTCTACAAGTAAATCTTTGATATGTGGAAAGAGTTGGGCTTCGTAAACACCCTTTTCCTTATAATAAGAACGATAGAGCTGGATGGCTTCCTCTATCTGCTCAGCTGGCAAACAACTAGCAAAAGCTGGTTTCTAGTGGAGGCCCCATAAAACCTCGAATGGTTTTTGGCACCAGGACTAGAAACTCCAAGTTGGTCAAAGGTATAGGTGAAACCATTGTGAATACCGATAGAACTATCAACTAGCGTTCCATCTAAGTCAAAAAAGATAGCAGATATAGATGACATTGATTCTCCTCATAATGATGAAATTATTCGCCGAAGATTTCTTTTTGAAGGCGACGACCTGTAGGTGTGGCAGCGAGCCCCCCTTCAGCAGTTTCACGAAAGGCAGTTGGTAAGCTAGATCCTACTTGATACATGGCGTCAATGACCTCATCAACTGGAATTTTTGATTCGATACCAGCCAGAGCCATATCGGCTGCGATGAAGGCAAAACTTGCTCCCATGGCATTCCGCTTGACGCAAGGAACTTCAACCAAACCTGCAACGGGGTCGCAAATGAGACCGAGCATGTTTTTGATAACGAAGGCGATAGCCTGGCTCGCTTGATAAGGCGTTCCGCCTGCAGCTAGAGTTAGGGCAGCGGCACTCATGGCTGAAGCTGAACCGACTTCGGCCTGGCAGCCACCTTCGGCTCCCGAGATAGAAGCGTTGTTAGCAATCACGAGTCCAAAAGCACCTGCAGCGAATAAGAAGTCTAGTTGTTGTTCATGAGTTAAATCCAACTTTTGAATAGCAGCAGTGAGAACGGCTGGAAGACAACCTGCACTACCAGCAGTAGGTGTTGCACAGACCAGTCCCATCTTGGCATTGTGTTCATTAACGGCGATAGCATTACGGGCTGCAGACAAGACAGTGAAAGTCTGATAGGGTCTTTTCCTTTTTTTGATGTAGTGGTCAAGCTTTGGCAGCATCTCCACCTGTTAAGCCACTACGAGATTTTTTTTCACTAAGACCAAGCTCAACTGAAGCTTTCATGACTTCAAGGTTGCGTTCCATGAGAAGGAGAACTTCTTCACGTTCACGACCGGTTAGTTCAAACTCGGTCGTAATCATGAGTTCAGCAACATTTCCTTTGAAAAATCAAGTTCGGCTTGTTGGACTAATTCTTTGATAGAGTAAAACATATTTTTCTCCTATTGAAAGAAATTGACATTATGCAAATGAGGAATTTTACGAATCTCTTCGATAGATTCATCACAGTTGCGACTATCAACTTCGATAATCATAATGGCTTTCTCACCAGCTTTTTCTCGGGTTACATTCATTTGGGCGATGTTAATGTCAAAGCGAGAGAGGGCCTCTGTTACGTGAGCGATCATACCAGGAACATCCTGATGAACGATGATAATGGTAGGGGTGTTCATGTTGAGGGATACGGCAAAGCCATTGAGCTCTGTCACCTGGATGTTACCACCACCGATTGAAATTCCTGTCACACTGATGGTCTTGTGCTCATTCTTAACAGTGATTTTCGTAGTATTTGGGTGAGGGGCGTTACTATCTTTCTGGATAGTCCAGACAATTTTGATGCCACGCTTGTGGGCAATTTCTAAACTATTTGGAATTTCTGGATCATCTGTGTCCATTCCTAAGATTCCAGCGACAAGGGCTAGGTCAGTTCCGTGCCCGCGATAGGTTTTTGCAAAAGAATTAAAAAGCTGGAACTCGACCTCGGTTGGAGTATCGTCAAAGATAGAAGAGACGATTTTACCGATACGAACAGCTCCTGCCGTGTGACTACTAGATGGGCCAATCATGACTGGCCCAATGATATCAAAGACAGATTGAAAACGAAGTGATTGCATCTGTTTCCCCTTAAAAAGATTCTTAACTCTATTATATCAAAGATTAGATGCAAGCGCTCAATTCCATGATAAAATATCTAAAATCCCCATAAAGCCTATAAAATCAAGCCTTTTGTAACAAAAAGAGGCTATTTAAGTGAAATAAAACATAGTCTTGTAACATTTCTACATAAAACCGTCAAGAAACAGTAATAATAGTAGGGTATGATGGAAATATAAGAAAGAAGGAGAATCTTTTAATATGAAATCAACAACTAACAAAAATTAAAAACAGGACTTGTAGGAGTAGCAGCAGCGCTTGCTTTCCTTGCACCATCACTTACTTTTTGCACAAGAAACAACAACTTACACAGTAAAATCAGGTGACACTCTATCAGGAATCGCTGAAAAAAATACAATACAACTGTTGAAAAAAATTGGCAGAAAAAAAATAAGATTAAAGATATTCATTTGATCTATGTAGACCAAGTATTGGTTATTGATGGTGAAGCACCAGCAACTTCAACTACTTCAGCTGCGACAGCAGAAGCTCCAGTAGCAGCACCTGCAGCTACTGAAACAACAACTTATGAAGCGCCAGCAGCAAGCGTAACTGTTGCAGAAGAAACTGTTGCTACAACAGAAACTTCAGCATCAACTTCAACTGTAAGCGGATCTGAAGCAGAAGCTAAAGAATGGATCGCTCAAAAAGAATCAGGCGGTAGCTACACAGCTACAAACGGACGTTACATCGGACGTTACCAATTGACAGATTCATACTTGAACGGTGACTATTCAGCAGAAAACCAAGAACGTGTAGCAGACGCTTATGTAGCAGGACGTTACGGTTCATGGACAGCTGCTAAGAACTTCTGGCTTAACAACGGTTGGTATTAAGAACTAACTAGCAGAATAAGATGCAAAAGTCGAGGGATTTCCTCGACTTTTTTATATTTCCTTTGCTTGATAACAGGTCTCTACTTCCTTTTTGAGGTGAGATAGCATTGAGGTTTCATCAGTTAACTCCAGAAGGGAGAAGCCCTTTTGAATAAGATGTTCATTACTAGTGCAAATACCTATTCGAACATAAGTGATTGCCAAAATATCGTATCTTTTCTTTTTCTGGGCATCCTCTAGTAAGGTGTAGCAGATTTGTTGACAGGTATTTTTATCTTGATTGTACAAGTAGATGGTGGACAGATTGAGTAGGATTGTCATTCGCAATTCATATAAATGTTGATAGTTTTTATATTCTTCCAAGCGCTGCAAGATTTGTTCAGTGATGAGGTGGAGGTGTTCGATGGGAAAGCTAAAAAGTATGGTGTTGAGGATTTTTAGGTCGCTTTCATACCATGTATCTTGTTTTTCAATTTTTTCCCAAAGCTTTTTTACAGTTTGTTCCACTTGGATTGAAAGTTGTCCTGTTCCATGTTGACGGATATAAATGACAATTTCCAGCATATCTCTGATTTCCTCTATAGGGATATCGTGATGAATCTTGAGATAGTCTTGGCATGTTTCAAATAAATTGACTAGACTACTGGTACCAAAGATGGAACTTGTATTGAGATAGGTTTGCATGATTTCTGTCCGTTGACTCGGCTGATAGAGATGGCAGATGTATTCAAACTCTTCAAAACTCATATTGATTTGACGGAGAAGAAACTCCATGTTTTCATATTTTGGAGTTGCCTTGCCACTTTCAAACTTGGAAAGACTGGTTCTTGAAAGGACATTTCCACAGACCTCTTCTTGGGTCAATCCTTTTGACTCGCGTATGTCTTTATATACTTTCCCGAAATCATAGCGCATGATTTTCTCCTCTTCGTGAAAAAAGTTAACAATAAATTGAATTCTATTAAATATATTGTATCATAAGAATATAGAAAGTAAATAAGAGGTATCATGTAGCTAGAAAATAATAGATTGGAGGTTGTTTCAATGCGTAAAAATAAAGATCTATTTCGGGTAATCATTGTCTTTGTGGCAGGGGTTATTTTGATTCTAGCAACACCAGTGTTATTTAGAGTTGTTATAGAACTACTGTCAAAATAAAATCTGCATTGATTAGATTCATTAGGATTTAAAAATCATTACATGAGAGCTTCTGGATAAATTTAATTTGCTGTAAGATTTGCTTATTTCATCAATTGCTTTTTAGTTAGAATCCTGATTTTTTTCATTTACCATATTTATATTCACAGAAGTTCTAATCAAGACATTAAAGTGGATATCATGAGAAGAAAATAAGAAAGGTGATTTTTATCTATAGTAGGTAGAATCTAAAAAAATAAATTATGATTCATTTAAAAATTTTTATATCAAATCCGTTCTTTGTTCATTGGTATTTGTTTTATCCTTTTTAATTCTTTTTTTATTAAAAAAATATATTACCCTGCTCTAAAGATAACTATTGAAGTTATTATGACGTTTTCGATAGGTAGTCTTTGTTATGCCATTTTTTGTAAAACAAATCGTGCTGCTTTTCTGCCAATTTCGGTTGTTTTATTTTTGCTGACACTCTATTTGATGGGAGCATAGTGTTTTAGCAGGAACTTTGTCAGTTTGCATTTTTTTGATGATTGAAATTGCTACATTTGTATTAGGTTTATAATCAAGGAGTTAGGATAATTTTTTGCCTTGTGCGAACTAGAATAAGGATATTGTAAAATTATAATGCGTAAACTAATTATTTTCTTACTAATGCTCCCTCTTTTGGTCTTGTGGTTAGAGTTGTATGTCTTAGTGAATAATTTACCTTTGAATCGAGAAATTCCCCTTGATTTTATGATCAGTATGTGTCTTACTTTCTGTAGTTTGCTTATCTCAAAAATAGTTTTTAGATCTACTATATGCATTGAAAGATGTATACAAGAAAGAAGGTCTTATTACGATTTTTTTCCTTTTTATTTTTTTATAGGAAAGAAGAAAGTAAATGCGAGATTCTCACCCTATTTTTTTCATTCCATCGTAAAAGTTTGTCTACGGATGATTTAAAATTTAGAATTATATGGAGTTTCTTTCTTGAGATAGCCATTATCCTAGCATTTATTTTTAAAAAAATTCCTTTTGCTATCATCATGCTTACTACAATATTTTTTTCTGGACTATAATGGATATCAACCATCTCGTTTTTTTAATAAGACGGAATTTCTTTTTCAATCAAAATAAATGGCAAAAAGAAGATTCGTTTGACAGGAATTTGACCAATGCGTTAAAGGATAAAAATACAAAAATCAGATTTAAGTTATTCTGATTTAATGTGTATTCTGCTGTATGATGCGATCAACCAATCCACCTTTTTAGCGAATAGTGACCTCTTTGAGGATATTTTTGAAAACAATTGAAGATTTTTCATAACACCCTTCTGTGTACAGCTCTTGTCGAGTTACTGATGTATGAGATTTCTATTAGTAACAATAACAACTGGTCCAACAAGCTTGATAAAAATTAAGATACAGCTCATCAGAATCAATCAATTAAATTTTTTTCTATTATACAAGTTGGTTAAGAAATAATTTTAATTTCTGTATGAACAGAGAGTATCATAAGATGAAATCACGAAGGATATTTATTAGCAATAAGAAGATAATCTAGATTCGTCTTGTGAGTTCAATAAATGAAAATATTTCAACAAATTAGTTTTACAAATTTGTTCATTTATAAAAACATGATTAGGCAAAAAGAGCATCTTATCTAGGTGATGAAGAGATGAAAAAGTAAGCTGTCTATAGTTAGGACACTATCCTAACCATGCCACGTTCAAGAAGGAAATCTTATGAAGTTAGTATTACCAAATAATAATAGAAGTTGTGATATTAACGGGAACTTTTTATCCCTGGGAAGGATTAGACAGATGAGTAATGTAGATAAGATTCGAAAAATACATATTATCGTTTGTTGGATGTATATATTTTTGTCATTTAAGCCGATAATCAGTAACACGGAGTATTTTTTTACTTATTTTTTTAGCTTTTATCTACTCAATAGTATCGCTACCTCTATATTCTGTGAAAAAAATAAAATAGTATCTATCTGTCTAGCCATAAATTCGGTTCTGTTAATGAGTTTCCCCATTTTAATCAATAAATTTTTTTCCCAGAAAAATTTTTCACTTATATCGTATTAATAAGTGTTTTTTTATTACAGAGTTGATAATTTTTTTCATTTAATTGATAAAGGTTTTTGCTACTAAATTGACTAACGAATATAAGAAAATTAGTCAGTTTAGAAGCGAGGTGTATCAATTTCCTTGGATAAAATATTTAGAGATTTCTAGTTTCATATTAGCTATATTTCCTTTTTATTCTTCATGGTACAGTTGATATTTCTGTACTGACTCTTATCTTTTTGATAAAAATTTGTATAGATACTATGATAAAATTTTTTTATTTATCAGATTATTTGATGCAGGTACTTTAATGAAGAGGAGAATATTTTTTTCTTTTTCGCATTGGATGCTATAGCTTACTTAGTTTTAGGATATCTTTTAGTGATTCAAAAAGCAGGTTATTTGTTTTTCGGTTTTACTTCTTTTCTCTAATTTTTTTCAATTCCCTTTATCAGAGAAAAAGAGTATGAATTATTTAAAAATAGCAAGTAATAGAAATATGGGTGAAATCTTAGAATGGCTTAAAATCAGATATGATAAAGGGAAATAGTCTTATCTAGGTAACTAAGTACTACAAACACAGTCGAGGATCACTTATTAGGATTACACTTTAATTAGGCTTAATAAGAATGGAGTATTCCTATGGAAATCGTATGACTCTTAAGCTTCGAATACCTTAGTTCTCGTGATTTTTGAGCTATTCTAGCTTTAGAATCCTTCAAAAAGTAAAATGTTAGGCAATAAAAGACTTAGAACAACCTCAAAACATTTATTTTATAGCAATTCTAAACTTAGAATCGTATGGATTCAATCTGTTCGATGGTTAGGACAGCTCTATTCTGGAAAATCTGGATGATCAATGGTTTAGAATAGTATTTCGCCAATGGTTTTTGTGGAAGGATTGATTGTTTTATGATAGTCTAAAATAAAACTGATTTAATGGAGCAAATGGAGAATCGTTACATGAAACATTTTTTTGCAGGAATTGGTGAGATTCATTTTTTTGTTATTTTTTTATTATTATAGTTCTTGGTATGATATTGGCATTAATTTTTGGTATTATCAAGGGTGTATAGAAAATATTTTTATAGAGACGAAGATGACTAAAGTTTTAATCAATAATTGGCTCCATAATATCTATAGGGAATTTACCTACTACAAATATCATAGAGCTCTAAAAAAAGAGCCTGGAATGGCTCTTTTTATGTACTATTATTTTTATTTGATGTAAACATTAGTGGTAGCAGATTTATTAAGGCTCTGACAAGTTTATGGATTTTCTACACCTGAATTAGTAGGTTGATGACTATTTGTATTGCTATCTTCAGCATTATTACTATTGGTATTAGCCTCTGCTTGATCTCCTGTATTGACAACATTATTTCCACCACTACCAGATGAATATTGCTCAGCTGCAGGTGCTTGGGAATTATTCAGGTTTCCATATGATTCAGAGTAGGTTGGAGTGTAGTTGCTATCTTCTGAATTGTAGGATTCTACTCTCTGAACGCTACTAGTCGTTTCAGTCTGGTTAGACTTTTGTTCTTCTTTTTTTAGTCAAGACTTCAATTTGTTTTTTTGAAATTTAGAGATTAGTTCTTGAATTGGTTTAATCTTTTTCTTCAAGAGCAGTTTGATCGTTTGCAGAATTGATATTTTTTTAATGATTTCTAGTATTTTTTTGTAAGGAAGTAATGGCTGTTTCGAGTGTTTGTTTATCTTGAAACTGGCTATCAGAATCTTTTATATCTAGTTTTAAAGCTTTTTTTCACTATAATGATTTGTGACTTTATCGGCAGTAGAAGTAAGAAAGTCTGCTAGTGTTTTTTTGCCTTCATCAGTAGTTGGTTTCAATTCTTGGATTTTTTTCCAATCTTCTATAATGGTTTCAGAATCAATATTGAAGTTTTTTTAATAGCGTTTTTTTACTTGTTCAACATCTTGATGATTCTTTTTGATGGTTGACGAGAGCAACGTTCCCTCTCTCTGCTTGGATTTTTTTCTTGATGGAGGACTAAGCCTGTCAAAAAGTCCAAATACCTGCAATAAGTGTAATAATAAAAAAATAGTATTTTTTTGATTTTTAGAATATCTTTGTAGTTGTTCACATTAGTCCTACGCACATGGATGATGGTGTATATATGGAATCATGTCGCATTCCTCCTTATTACAGTATATCATTTTTTTAGTTGATTTTTAAAAAAAATAAGTTTATAAAGAGAATAGAGATTTAGGTATGAATTGATTTCTTTTGTATTCTTATCTTCATGTATTTACAGAAGAGGGTGATAGATTGTCAGCCTCTTTCTTGTCTTCTCTAACCAAGCGTGTTATAATGAATACTGCTCAAGCGACCTTCAATCGTTAAAGCACACACGACCTTCAATCGTGAACTAGTCATTTCGTTTATCTTTTATTACGTCGTTAACTCGAAATGAGATGCAAGCTGAGCTTGTCTGATTTATAACCTCAATCAGTCTCCCAGACTGATTGAGCGAACTCAAGTTATGCCTGCGACTCGTTGCCTAGTACTAAAAAGCAAACGAAAAAGACTATACTCGAAGAAATTCTATTGAAAGTCATAATAAATAGAATTTTGAAGGGTATGAATAAACGAATAGATGGGAGAACTACCATGAGTGATAACTCTAAAACACGTGTTGTCGTGGGGATGAGTGGTGGTGTTGATTCGTCGGTGACGGCTCTCTTGCTCAAGGAGCAGGGCTACGACGTGATCGGTATCTTCATGAAGAACTGGGATGACACAGATGAAAACGGCGTCTGTACGGCGACCGAAGATTATAAAGATGTGGCTGCAGTGGCAGATCAGATCGGCATTCCTTACTACTCTGTCAATTTTTGAAAAAGAGTACTGGGACCGCGTTTTTGAGTATTTCCTAGCGGAATACCGTGCAGGGCGCACGCCGAATCCAGACGTTATGTGCAACAAGGAAATCAAGTTCAAGGCCTTTTTGGACTATGCCATGACCTTGGGTGCAGACTATGTAGCGACTGGTCACTATGCCCGTGTAGCGCGTGATGAGGATGGCATCGTTCACATGCTTCGTGGCGTGGACAATGGCAAGGACCAGACCTATTTCCTCAGCCAACTTTCGCAAGAACAACTTCAAAAAACCATGTTCCCACTGGGGCATTTGGAAAAACCTGAAGTACGAAAAATAGCTGAAGAAGCAGGACTTGCGACTGCTAAGAAGAAAGACTCGACAGGGATTTGCTTTATCGGAGAAAAGAACTTTAAAGAATTTCTCAGCAACTACCTACCAGCTCAGCCTGGTCGCATGATGACTGTGGATGGTCGCGATATGGGCGAACATGCTGGTCTGATGTATTATACGATTGGTCAGCGTGGTGGCCTAGGTATTGGTGGACAACACGGCGGTGACAATGCTCCTTGGTTTGTTGTTGGAAAAGACCTGAGCAAGAATATCCTCTATGTCGGCCAAGGCTTCTACCATGATTCGCTCATGTCAACTAGCCTAGAGGCGAGTCAAGTCCACTTTACTCGTGACATGCCAGAGGAATTTACGCTCGAATGTACGGCTAAATTCCGCTACCGTCAGCCGGACTCGAAGGTGACTGTACATGTCAAAGGAGACAAGGCAGAGGTCATTTTTGCAGAACCGCAACGCGCCATTACACCAGGACAGGCAGTTGTCTTTTACGATGGTGAAGAATGTCTCGGTGGTGGTTTGATTGATAATGCCTACCGCGATGGCAAGGTTTGTCAGTATGTCTAACTGGAGTTAAGTAAAAACGATGAGTTCTCAATTTTTTTATGCATTTATGGCATTTTTCGCTATAATGAACCCAATTTCAAATCTTCCTGCTTACATGGCTTTAGTAGCAGATGATAGTCAAAAAATTTCACGAAAAAAATTGCTTTTAGGAGTCTTTTGATTGCCTTTTGTTATTGTAACTGTTTTTTTATCTTTTCAGGAGATTTCATTTTTTTAAAGTATTTGGAATTACAATTGTTTCTTTCAGAATTGCTGGTGGAATATTAGTGGCGTTATCGGTTATCATATGATTAATGGTAATCATTCACCCAGCTATAAAGGAATGGAGCAGCAAGCAGTAAATTCAGATCCAATGTCTATTGCTATTTCTCCTCTTGCAATGCCACTTTTTGCGGGACCAGGTACAATTACAACTGCTTTAAGTCTGGCTAATGGAGGTTTGCAGAATCAACTGATAACCGTAGTTGCTTTTTGTTTTACTATGTGTCATCACTTATCTCCTGTTAAGAAGTGCAAAAACAAATTGCAGGCTTCTTGGGAGAAAATTTGATGAAAATTATAACGAAAAATGATGGGACTTTTACTATTCTCGATAGGAATACAGATGATTATCGTCAGTGTGCAGACCTTGCTCAAACAGTGATTTGCATTGACAAAACGATTTGATTTGATAAAAATAACTTTAACAATAGTCATGATGGTCAAAGCTCATGGATATTGCAGGCTTTTTTGTCCTGCACTTCTTACGAGTTTTTGACTGTTTTTTTGTGTCGTTTAGAGGAAAGGATAAAAATGACTCAACAAGACTTTCGGACAAAAGGTGGGGAAAATACAGTTTTTTTGGTGTTCGGGCGACAGCCTTGATTCTCCAAAATGGCAAACTTCTAGTCACCAAAAGATAAGGGCAAGTATTACACTATCGGCGGTGCGATTCAAGTCAATGAAAGCACGGAAGACGCGGTAGTCCGTGAAGTGAGGGAAGAACTGGGTGTAAAAGCTCAAGCTGGGCAGCTAGCTTTTGTGGTTGAAAATCGTTTTGAAGAAGACGGCGTCTATTATCACAACATCGAGTTTCATTATTTAGTGGACTTACTTGAGGATGCCCCATTGACCATGCAGGAAGATGAGAAAATGCAGCCCTGTGAGTGGATTGATTTGGACAAGCTTGAGGATATTCAGCTAGTTCCAGCCTTTTTAAAGACAGCCCTGCCAAATTGGGACGGACAATTACGACACATCCATCTTAACGAATAGGAGAGAAAATGATGGTTAAGCTTATTGCCCATGTACTTGTTCATAGTGGTGGTGATTATTTGCTCATTCAGCGTTCGGAAATTAAAAGAGGACAACCCAACGTTTATCCAACTTACTGGGATATTCCTGGTGGTGGGGTTGAAAAGGGTGAACTTCCGCGAGATGGAGCTCTTAGAGAATGTATTGAAGAAGCGGGAGTTAGGCTAGACAGCAGTTCGCTCAAACTTCTTCACGAAGATAGTCAACTGGATACCTCTAAGGATACTGTCTTTACTCGCTTAGTTTATAAAGCAGAGTGGGTTGGGGAGAAGCCAATTATCAGATTAGATCCTGAAGAGCATACGCACTTTAAATGGGTTACTATGGATCAAGCTCTAGAGGAGGAGAAGTTAGTTCCTTATTTGCGAGAAATTTTTGAAAGGTTAAGAAATGACTTATAATTTTACAGAAGAATACGATATTATTGTAATCGGTGCTGGGACATGCGGGGTAGAAGCTTCCCTAGCTGCTAGCCGTATGGGTTGCAAGGTCTTGCTTGCGACTATTAACATTGAAATGTTGGCTTTCATGCCATGTAATCCCTCTATCGGTGGTTCTGCCAAGGGGATTGTCGTGCGAAGTCGACGCCCTCGGTGGGGAAATGGCCAAGACCATTGACAAGACTTACATCCAGATGAAGATGCTTAACACTGGGAAAGGTCCAGCTGTTCGTGCCCTTCGTGCGCAAGCTGACAAGGAGCTTTACTCTAAGGAAATGCGCAAGACAGTTGAAAATCAAGAAAATCTAACCCTTCGTCAAACCATGATTGATGAGATTTTGGTGGAAGATGGCAAGGTTGTCGGTGTGCGTACAGCGACCCATCAAGAGTATGCTGCCAAGGCTGTTATCGTGACGACAGGGACTGCCCTCCGTGGGGAAATCATCATCGGAGACCTCAAGTACTCGTCAGGTCCAAACCACAGCCTAGCTTCTATTAACCTAGCTGATAATCTCAAGGAACTTGGACTCGAAATCGGTCGTTTCAAGACAGGAACCCCTCCACGTGTCAAGGCTTCCTCTATCAACTACGATGTGACAGAAATCCAGCCAGGAGACGAAGCGCCTAATCACTTCTCATACACTTCACGTGATGAGGACTATGTCAAAGACCAAGTACCGTGCTGGTTGACTTATACCAATGGTACTAGTCATGAGATTATCCAAAACAACCTCCACCGTGCGCCTATGTTTACAGGTGTGGTCAAGGGAGTGGGACCTCGTTACTGTCCATCGATTGAGGACAAGATTGTGCGTTTTGCGGACAAGGAACGCCACCAACTCTTCCTTGAACCAGAAGGGCGCAATACAGAGGAAGTTTATGTCCAAGGTCTCTCAACCAGCCTTCCTGAGGATGTACAACGTGACTTGGTACATTCCATCAAAGGTTTGGAAAATGCAGAGATGATGCGAACTGGTTATGCTATCGAGTACGACATGGTCTTGCCTCATCAATTGCGTGCGACTCTGGAAACCAAGAAAATCTCAGGACTTTTCACAGCTGGTCAGACCAATGGAACGTCAGGTTACGAAGAAGCAGCTGGCCAAGGGATTATCGCTGGTATCAATGCGGCTCTGAAAATCCAAGGTAAGCCTGAGTTGATTCTGAAACGAAGCGACGGTTATATCGGAGTGATGATTGACGACTTGGTAACAAAGGGTACCATTGAACCCTACCGTCTCTTGACCAGTCGTGCTGAATACCGCCTCATTCTCCGTCATGACAATGCCGATATGCGTTTGACAGAGATGGGACGCGAGATTGGTCTTGTGGATGATGAACGTTGGGCACGCTTTGAGATCAAGAAAAATCAATTTGACAATGAGATGAAGCGCCTAGACATCATCAAACTTAAGCCGGTCAAGGAAACTAACGCCAAGGTCGAAGCGATGGGATTCAAACCATTGACTGATGCAGTCACTGCCAAGGAGTTCCTCCGTCGTCCAGAAGTCTCTTACCAAGATGTGGTTGCCTTTCATTGGACCTGCTGCTGAAGAATTAGATGACAAGATTATCGAATTGATTGAAACAGAAATCAAGTACGAAGGTTACATTTCAAAAGCCATGGATCAGGTTGCCAAGATGAAACGCATGGAAGAAAAACGTATTCCAGCGAATATCGACTGGGATGATATTGACTCTATCGCGACTGAGGCTCGCCAGAAGTTCAAACTCATCAATCCAGAAACCATCGGTCAAGCCAGCCGTATTTCTGGGGTTAACCCAGCAGATATTTCCATTCTTATGGTGTATCTAGAAGGTAAAAATCGAAGTATTTCTAAAAAATTATAGAAAAAGGCTGACTAAAGACAAAGTGCTGAATTCTGTTTTGGGAATTCAGCTTTTTTAGATTTTTCTTCTTTTTTCGAATAAAGAGAAAAGGAGGAATGACTATGCTGACGGTAGAAGAAAAAAATTTTTTAGACCACTATAAAAATGCTTCCTATCATCGTTTTTATGAGATTGAGCGCTTCACTAGTCTCTGTCAAAAGTTAGACAAATGGCCACCACAGGCTGACAAGCTTTAGACTTTTTGATATACTAGAACAAATTAAAACATAGGAGAGAATGAATGAACGTATATGGCAGATTAGAAGAGGAACCAACTCCATCTTGGACGGGAATTCAGGATGATTTAGTTGGGAGAGAGGAGCGCTTCGAGGATGAACCAAGTTCATTTGCTCCCCTTACCATTATTTAAGATCCTAATCTGGAGCACTCTAGTTGTACTTGTATCTGTAGTTCTTCCTTTTTTGCTAGGACTAACTAGCCCAGAGCAGGCACAAGATTTTTATATGGGATGGGCGATGCACCAGGGGGGAGATATCTACACAGACTATTTTGGAACGAGTGGTCTTCTCTATTACTTTTTACAGTATCTAAGCAAGGGTAGTATTTTGTTTGCAGCCTTTACTTGGCTTGCTCTAGTGGGTGCTGGGATTTTTCTTTTCCGTTCAACTTATACCTTGACGGAGGAGAACAAGCAGTCGCAACAAGTGTTGACCATCTTTTATCTTCTTGCTGGAGGACTTAGCTTTGGCGGTGGCTATGCCACTATTTTGGCCCTTCCATTCCTGTTTTACGCTCTCAGTTTAGTAACTAGGTATTTGGTAGAGTATAATCATGACAAAGGTTTCGTGCGTATCGGGATGAGTTTGGCTCTAGCATTTTTCTTTGCCCCTCTAGTCACAGCTTTATATGCTCTAGTCTTGTTCTTTGCTTTGTTAGCCTTTAATATTGGGCGTGGTCGCTTGGTTCATGGGCTCTATCAATTCTTTGCAGCTGGTCTTGGATTCTCGTTCTTCTTTTATCCAATTGGTTACTATACGGCTTATAATGGGAGTTTTGGGAACGCTATCAGTCAGATCCTCTATCCAGTAGATAGTTTGAAATTTATGTCCAATCCAGCCTTACTGGACAACCTCCTTTTTTATGGATTGTTAACAATTGGTCTTGGAGGCTTAAGGCTCGTATTTACAGGACTCTTCCAGTCTAAACCAACCAAGCAATACGTCTTATCTATTTTTACTTCAGTAGCGATCCTATTGTTACTAGGCTTGAAAATTTACTCTACAGAACCGATTCACGGTAGTCGTATAGCTGAGTTTCTTCCTTTCTTGTCCATTCTTCTATTGACTCACATTCGAACTGGGGAATTAGAAGGAGCCAATCGCCGTAGAAGACATCGAGAAGTACCCTCAATATGGGCAATATTTCTTCAGGGTAATGTCTATTTGCCAGTGTTAGCTTTGGCCTACCTATTTTTTGCTCCTCTGGTAGCCCGTTATGTTCTTCACTCAGAACAATATCAAGAACGAACTCGTATAGAAACTACGGTTAAAGGACAAACACAGGCAACAGATCGTATTTATATATGGGATGATCTTACTAATGGTTATAAGACTAGTGAACGTTTAGCAGCTAGTCAGTTGCTATCACCAAAATTATATACTGGCCTTGATGCAAATCGTAGCAAACTTGTCAATGATTTACGTGATAATCAGCCTAAAGTGATTGTGGTCAATACCAAAACAGCTCTCTGGACGGAAGTAGAACAGCTTCTAGCAGAAAGTTATCAACCAGTTCAAAGTGAATTCAAAGACTTTAAACTTTACAAATTAAAATAGAAATAATCAATATCTAGTGTAAATTTTATGAAAAATATGAATTTTTGACACTAGATATTGATTTTTTTATTTTTATAGTGATATAATACTTTTAAGAAAGAAATATTTTAGAAAAGAGCCTGGATATGATTGTATTAGAAGAGAAAACAAACCCTGATCCAACCTTATTCGTCGAAAAAGCGTGACGGCAGACGCGTCATTTTTGATGTAGATAAGATTGACAAAGCCTTGCACAAGGCTGCGGAAAAAGTCATGGATGTAACCCCCTTGGTCGAAAAGCGTCTTAATACTCTAGTTGAACGTATTGTAGAAGAGATTCATAGTCGCTTTCCTCAAGGTGTAAAAATCTATGAAATCCAAAATATCGTAGAACATGAGTTATTGGAAGCTAAAGAATATGCCTTGGCAGAGGAATATATCACTTATCGAACTCAAAGGGATTTTGAGCGCTCAAAAGCAACAGATATCAACTTCAGTATCCATAAACTTCTCAACAAAGACCAGGCAGTTGTCAATGAGAATGCTAATAAAGATAGTGATGTTTTTAATACCCAGCGTGATTTGACGGCGGGGATTGTTGGGAAATCAATCGGTCTTCAAATGCTTCCTAAGCATGTGGCTAATGCCCACCAAAAAGGGGATATCCACTATCACGATTTGGACTATAGCCCTTACACCCCGATGACCAACTGCTGTCTGATTGATTTCAAGGGCATGTTGGAAAATGGTTTTAAGATTGGGAATGCTGAGGTAGAGAGTCCTAAGTCTATTCAGACTGCGACTGCTCAGATATCGCAAATCATCGCCAACGTTGCATCAAGTCAGTATGGAGGCTGTTCAGCAGACCGTATTGATGAAGTCTTGGCTCCTTATGCAGAAAAAAATTACCAAAAACACCTCAAAGATGCAGAGGAATGGGTCCTACCTGACAAGCGCGAAGAATATGCCTGGAAGAAAACCCAAAAAGACATCTATGATGCCATGCAATCTCTAGAGTATGAAATCAATACCCTCTTCACTTCAAATGGGCAAACACCCTTTACTTCTCTTGGTTTCGGTCTAGGAACCAATCGTTTTGAACGTGAAATTCAAAAGGCAATTTTAAACATTCGTATCAAGGGGCTTGGTTCAGAACACCGTACAGCTATCTTCCCTAAACTGATCTTTACTCTTAAAAGAGGGACTTAACTTGGAGGAAGGTTCGCCTAACTACGATATCAAGCAGTTAGCACTTGAATGCGCAACTAAACGCATGTATCCAGATGTTTTGTCTTACGATAAGATTATCGAGTTGACAGGTTCTTTCAAGGTTCCGATGGGATGTCGTTCATTCCTTCAAGGATGGAAGGATGAAAATGGAGTAGAAGTTAACTCTGGTCGTATGAACCTAGGGGTCGTGACGGTCAATCTTCCTCGTATTGCCCTCGAATCCGAAGGCGACCTGAACAAGTTCTGGGAAATTTTCAACGAGCGTATGAATATTGCTGAAGATGCTCTAGTTTATCGTGTGGAAAGAACCAAGGAAGCCACTCCAGCTAATGCTCCTATCCTTTATCAATACGGAGCTTTTGGACGTCGTCTTGGGAAAGAAGAAAGTGTTGACGAGCTCTTTAAGAATCGCCGTGCTACTGTTTCGCTTGGCTACATTGGACTTTATGAAGTAGCGACAGTATTCTTTGGCAACAATTGGGAAACCAATCCAGAAGCTAAAGAATTCACCCTTGATATCATTCGAGATATGAAACATCGAGTAGAAGAGTGGTCAGACCAATATGGCTATCACTTCTCTATCTATTCAACACCATCTGAAAGTTTGACAGACCGCTTCTGTCGTTTGGATACAGAGAAATTTCGGTTCTATTCCAGACATCACAGATAAAGAGTACTACACAAATTCCTTCCATTATGATGTCCGTAAAAATCCAACTCCTTTTGAAAAATTGGACTTTGAGAAGGTTTATCCAGAAGCGGGTGCATCAGGTGGCTTTATCCACTACTGTGAGTATCCAGTTCTTCAACAAAATCCAAAGGCCTTGGAAGCTGTTTGGGACTATGCTTATGATCGTGTAGGTTATCTAGGAACTAATACTCCGATTGATCGTTGCTACAAGTGTGATTTTGAAGGAGATTTTGATCCAACTGAGAGAGGCTTTGCTTGTCCCAACTGTGGTAATAGCGATCCTAAAACAGTAGATGTGGTTAAACGAACCTGTGGCTATCTTGGAAACCCACAAGCGCGTCCGATGGTTAATGGACGCCACAAGGAAATTGCTGCGCGTGTCAAACACATGAACGGTCTCTACTATTAAAAACAGCAGGGACATGAAGTAAGAAATTAGAAAGAGATAGAATGGGAAAAATATCAATTAGACGATAAGGGCAAGGCCTTGGTTCAACGATTCCACGAAAAACATTCAAAAGGGTGGAGTCAATAAAAAAAGACCGAGTAGCTAGCCTTAGAGAGCAATTTTTAAATAAGAATAAGAAAAAGTGAGAGTCCGTCTCGCTTTTTCTCTTAGTTGGAGGTAAAGATGATATTACGCAGACCAACATTGGCAGATAAAGAAACAGTTTTTAGAGATGATGGCAGAGTTTGAGCAGACTCAATCAGCCCACGACGGTGGCTTTTGGGATGCTGAGGGTTTTTCTTACGAGAATTGGCTAGAAACTAACCTTAATAAAGAAATGGGAATAAACTTGCCTGAAAATCGCGTTCCATCAATTCAGTTCGTATTGTTTGATGAATCAGGCCATGCTTTAGGTTTTTTTGAAATCTACGGTTGAGACTAAATGAGGGGCTTGCTGAATCATGCTGGCCATATTGGCTATTCCATCCGCCCGTCTGAAAGAGGCAAAGGGCTATGCCAAAGGAAGTCCCTCCGTCAAGGTCTACAAAGTGGCTAAAGGAAAAAGAACATCCATCGTGCTCTGGTGACTTGTAGCACAGAAAATCCTGCCAGCCGAGCTGTTATCTTAGCTAATGGTGGAGAGTTGGAGGATGTTCGAAATGGAACGGAGCGCTACTGGATAGAGTTGGAGTAGAAAGCATGACATGGAATACACCAAAACCAGGCGAGTGGAAGAGTGAGGAGCTTAGTCAAGGGCGTATCATTGACTATAAGGCTTTTTAACTTTAAACAGTAGATGTTGTTAAACGAAACTTGTGGCTATCTTGGAAACCCACAAGCTCGGCCGATGGTCAACGGACGTCATAAGGAAATTGCTGCGCGTGTCAAACACATGAACGGTTCTACTATCAAAACAGCAGGGACATGAAGTAAGAAATTAGAAAGAGATAGAATGGGAAAAATATCAATTAGACGATAAGGGCAAGGCCTTGGTTCAACGATTCCACGAAAAACATTCAAAGGGTGGAGTCAATAAAAAAAGACCGAGTAGCTAGCCTTAGAGAACAATTTTTAAACAAGAATAAGAAAAAGTGAGAGTCCGCTCGCTTTTTCTCTATAGTTGGGAGGTAAAGATGGAATTACGCAGACCAAGATTAGCAGATAAAGAAACAGTTTTAGAGATGATGGCAGAGTTTGAAACAGACTCAATCAGCCCACGATGGAGGATTTTGGGATACTGAGAACTTTTGATTATGAAGAATGGTTGGAAACTAACTAGCAAATAAAGAAATGGGAATAAACTTGCCTGAAAAATCGTGTTCCATCAATTCAGTTCGTATTGTTTGATGAATGCAGGTCATGCTTTAGGTTTTTTTGAAATCTACGATTGAGACTGAAATGAGGGGTTTACTGAATTATGCTGGCCATATTGGCTATTCCATCCGCCCCATCTGAAAGAGGCAAAGGGTTATGCTAAAGAGCTCTCCGTCAAGGGTCTACAAAGTTGCTAAAGGAAAAGAACATCAAACGAGCTCTTGTGACTTGTAGCATGAAAATCCTGCTAGCCGAGCTGTTATCTTAGCTAAATGGTGGAGTAGTTTGAGGATGTTCGAAATGGAACGGAGCGCTATTGGATAGAGTTGAGTAGAAAGCATGACATGGAATACACCAAAACCAGGCGAGTGGAAGAGTGAGGAGCTTAGTCAAGGGCGTATCATTGACTATAAGGCTTTTTAACTTTGTCGATGGAGAAGGGGTGCGTAACTCTCTCTATGTAGCAGGTTGTATGTTTCACTGCGAGGGCTGTTACAATGTAGCGACCTGGTCTTTCAATGCAGGAATTCCTTATACGCCAGAGTTAGAAGAACAGATCATGGCAGACTCTAGCCCAGCCCTATGTTCAAGGATTGACCTTTGCTAGGGAGGAGAGCCATTTCCTCAATACAGGTATTCTCTTTGCCCTCGTAAAACGCATCTCGAAAGGAATTGCCAGAAAAAGACATCTGGTCTTGGACAGGATACACCTGGGAAGAAATGATGTTGGAGACGCCTGATAAACTGGAACTCTTTATCCCTGATTGATATCCTGGTCGATGGTCGCTATGATCAAAAGCAAGCGTAAATCTTATGCTTCAATTCCGCGGCTCTTCCAATCAACGGATTATCGATGTGCAAAAATCTCTCCAAAGTGGAAAGGTAGTCATTTGGGACAAGCTTAATGATGGAAAAGAAAGCTATGAACAGGTGAAGAGAGAATGAAGAAAAAAGAGTTAATAGAAAGACTAGTATCAGAAATAGAGTCTGGGAAAAGTAAAAACACTGGGTATCTACGGTCACGGCGCTTCAGGAAAATCAACTTTTGCTCAAGAATTATACCAAGTACTTGATGCTGCAAAAGGTAAATTTACTAGAGACAGATCCCTATATTACTTCGGGACGACATTTAGTGGTACCTAAAGAGACACCAGACCAAAAGGTGACAGCATGTTTACCAGTAGCGCATGAGCTGGCAAGTTTACAAAGAGATATTCTTGCTCTGCAAGCGGGTATGGATGTCTTGACAATAGAAGAACCCTGGAAGGCTAGTGAGATCTTATCTGGAGCAAAAACCAATTCTGATAGTCGAAGGGATGTCTGTGGGTTTTTTACCCAAGGAACTTTTTGACAAAACCATTTGTTTCTACACAGATGAGGAGACCGAATTAAAGAGACGTCTAGCTCGAGATACGACTGTGAGAAATGGCGATGCATCCATTATATTGGCTAGTCAGCAGATGAGACGAGAGCAGTATCTACAATACTATAAAGAAACCGAGTCAAGAGCTGATATCTTGGTAGATCAATCAGATGATAAATTTCAAATTAAAACTAACATTATATAGAAGAAAAGTCAGATAATCCAGCACTTAAATATGCAAATTCATTAAAATGGAATAAGAAAACAGTTTCATCTAAAAAATTTATAAAAACCTGTCAAATCCCTTGCAATCGCAGGGGCTTTGTGTTATTCTATTATGGTGCTGTAAATTACAGCTTTAGCTTTGATGCAAGAGGTTGCGACACGCTCGGTTGCATTGCCACGCAACGCGCGTCGGTTTTCTTGTGGAGCTAGCCTATTATCTTAAATAGACGAAAAGGAGAAAAAGATGGCAAACAAAAAAATCCGTATCCGTTTGAAAGCTTACGAACACCGTACGCTTGACACAGCGGCTGCAAAAATCGTAGAATCAGCTACTCGTACAGGTGCACAAGTTGCGGGTCCAATCCCACTTCCAACTGAGCGTAGCCTCTACACAATCATTCGTGCGACTCACAAATACAAAGACTCTCGCGAACAATTTGAAATGCGTACACACAAACGTTTGATCGATATCGTTAACCCAACTCAAAAAACAGTTGACGCTTTGATGAAATTGGATCTTCCAAGTGGTGTAAACGTAGAAATCAAACTTTAATTTAAAGCTTTGATAACTTGAGCATAAAAAAACGCTCGTTAAAAAAACTTTTTGAATAAAAAAATATAGAAAAAGGAACTATTTTTCTCATGACAAAAGGAATCTTAGGGAAAAAAGTGGGAATGACTCAAATCTTCACTGAAGCTGGCGAATTGATCCCTGTAACAGTTATTGAAGCAACTCCAAACGTTGTTCTTCAAGTTAAAACTGTTGAAACAGACGGATACAACGCTATCCAAGTTGGTTTCGATGACAAACGCGAAGTATTGAGCAACAAACCTGCTAAAGGACATGTAGCAAAAGCTAACACGGCTCCTAAGCGCTTCATTCGTGAATTCAAAAACGTTGAAGGCTTGGAAGTTGGTGCTGAAATCACAGTTGAAACTTTCGCAGCTGGAGATGTTGTTGACGTAACTGGTACTTCTAAAGGTAAAGGTTTCCAAGGTGTTATCAAACGCCACGGACAATCACGTGGACCCTATGGCTCACGGTTCTCGTTACCACCGTCGTCCAGGTTCTATGGGACCCTGTTGCACCTAACCGCGTATTCAAAGGTAAAAACCTTGCAGGACGTATGGGTGGCGACCGTGTAACAATTCAAAACCTTGAAGTTGTACAAGTTGTTCCAGAAAAGAACGTTATCCTTATCAAAGGTAACGTACCAGGTGCTAAGAAATCTCTTATCACTATCAAATCAGCAGTTAAAGCTGGTAAATAATAAGGAAAGGGGAATACAGTCAAAATGGCAAATGTAACATTATTCGACCAAACTGGTAAACAAGCGGGCGAAGTTGTTCTTAACGATGCAATCTTTGGTATCGAACCAAACCAATCTGTTGTGTTTGATGTCATCATCAGCCAACGTGCTAGCCTTCGTCAAGGAACTCACGCTGTTAAAAAAACCGTTCAGCTGTTTCAGGTGGCGGACGCAAACCATGGCGTCAAAAAGGAACTGGACGTGCTCGTCAAGGTTCTATCCGCTCTCCACAATGGCGTGGTGGTGGAATCGTCTTCGGACCAACTCCACGTAGCTATGCGTACAAACTTCCTCAAAAAGTTCGTCGCCTTGCACTAAAATCTGTTTACTCAGAAAAAGTTGCTGAAAACAAATTTGTAGCCGTTGATTCTCTTGAATTTACAGCTCCAAAAACTGCTGAATTTGCAAAAAGTTCTTGCAGCTTTGAGCATCGATTCTAAAGTCCTTGTTATTCTTGAAGAAGGAAACGAATTCGCAGCTCTTTCAGCTCGTAACCTTCCAAACGTGAAAGTTGCGACTGCTACAACTGCAAGTGTTCTTGACATCGCAAATAGTGACAAACTTCTTGTTACTCAAGCAGCTATCTCTAAAAATCGAGGAGGTTCTTGCATAATGAATTTGTATGATGTTATCAAAAAAACCTGTTATCACTGAAAAGCTCAATGGCTCAACTTGAAGCAGGCAAAATATGTATTTGAAGTTGACACTCGTGCGCACAAACTTTTGATCAAAGCAAGCTGTTGAAGCTGCTTTCGAAGGTGTTAAAGTTGCAAATGTTAACACAATCAACGTAAAACCCTAAAAGCTAAACGTGTTGGACGTTACACTGGTTTTACTAACAAAACTAAAAAAGCTATCATCACACTTACAGCTGATTCTAAAGCAATCGAGTTGTTTGCTGCTGAAGCTGAATAATCTAAGGAGGAAATATCGTGGAATTCGTGTTTATAAACCAACAACAAACGGTCGCCGTAATATGACTTCTTTTGGATTTCGCTGAAATCACAACAAGCACACCTGAAAAAAACTTTGCTTGTTGCTTTGAAGAACAAGGCTGGTCGTAACAACAACGGTCGTATCACAGTTCGTCACCAAGGTGGTGGACACAAACGTTTCTACCGTTTGGTTGACTTTAAACGTAACAAAGATAACGTTGAAGCAGTTGTTAAAACTATCGAGTACGATCCAAACCGTTCTGCAAACATCGCTCTTGTACACTACACTGACGGTGTGAAAGCATACATCATCGCTCCAAAAGGTCTTGAAGTTGGTCAACGTATCGTTTCAGGTCCTGAAGCAGATATCAAAAGTAGGTAACGCTCTTCCACTTGCTAACATCCCAGTTGGTACTTTGGTCCACAACATTGAGTTGAAACCAGGTCGTGGTGGTGAATTGGTTCGTGCTGCTGGAGCTTCTGCTCAAGTATTGGGACAAGAAGGTAAATACGTTCTTGTTCGTCTTCAATCAGGCGAAGTTCGTATGATTCTTGGAACTTGTCGTGCTACAGTTGGTGTTGTCGGAAACGAACAACATGGACTTGTAAACCTTGGTAAAGCAGGACGTAGCCGTTGGAAAGGTATCCGCCCAACAGTTCGTGGTTCTGTAATGAACCCTAACGATCACCCACACGGTGGTGGTGAAGGTAAAGCACCAGTTGGTCGTAAAGCACCATCTACTCCATGGGGCAAACCTGCTCTTGGTCTTAAAACTCGTAACAAGAAAGCGAAATCTGACAAACTTATCGTTCGTCGTCGCAACGAGAAATAATTTAAAACTAGTCGCTTAAGCAACTAGGAAAATTCCGCCAGCTCGGTAGCGCTCCATGTGAGCGCAAGCCGCTGTGGTACAAAATTTAAAGGAGAAAATATAAAAATGGGACGCAGTCTTAAAAAAGGACCTTTCGTCGATGAGCATTTGATGAAAAAAGTTGAAGCTCAAGCTAACGACGAAAAGAAAAAAGTTATCAAAACTTGGTCACGTCGTTCAACGATCTTCCCAAGTTTCATTGGTTACACAATCGCAGTTTATGATGGACGTAAACACGTACCTGTTTACATCCAAGAAGACATGGTAGGTCACAAAGCTTGGTGAATTCGCACCAACTCGTACTTACAAAGGTCACGCCGCAGACGACAAGAAGACACGTAGAAAATAAGGAGAACATAAATGGCAGAAATTACTTCAGCTAAAGCAATGGCTCGCACAGTACGTGTTTCACCTCGTAAATCACGTCTTGTTCTTGACAACATCCGTGGTAAAAGCGTAGCCGATGCAATCGCAATTTTGACATTCACTCCAAACAAAGCTGCTGAAATCATCTTGAAAGTTTTGAACTCAGCTGTAGCTAACGCTGAAAACAACTTTGGTTTGGATAAAGCTAACTTGGTAGTATCTGAAGCATTCGCAAACGAAGGACCAACTATGAAACGTTTCCGTCCACGTGCGAAAGGTTCAGCTTCACCAATCAACAAACGTACAGCTCACATCACTGTAGCTGTTGCAGAAAAATAAGGAGGTAAAATCGTGGGTCAAAAAGTACATCCAATTGGTATGCGTGTCGGCATCATCCGTGATTGGGATGCCAAATGGTATGCTGAAAAAGAATACGCGGATTACCTTCATGAAGATCTTGCAATCCGTAAATTCGTTCAAAAAGAACTTGCTGACGCAGCTGTTTCAACTATTGAAATTGAACGCGCAGTAAACAAAGTTAACGTTTCACTTCACACTGCTAAACCAGGTATGGTTATCGGTAAAGGTGGTGCTAACGTTGATGCACTCCGTGCTAAACTTAACAAATTGACTGGAAAACAAGTACACATCAACATCATCGAAATCAAACAACCTGATTTGGATGCTCACCTTGTTGGTGAAGGAATTGCTCGTCAATTGGAGCAACGTGTTGCTTTCCGTCGTGCACAAAAACAAGCAATCCAACGTGCAATGCGTGCTGGAGCTAAAGGAATCAAAACTCAAGTATCAGGTCGTTTGAACGGTGCAGATATCGCCCGTGCTGAAGGATACTCTGAAGGAACTGTTCCACTTCACACACTTCGTGCAGATATCGATTACGCTTGGGAAGAAGCAGACACTACATACGGTAAACTTGGTGTTAAAGTATGGATCTACCGTGGTGAAGTTCTTCCAGCTCGTAAAAACACTAAAGGAGGTAAATAACCAATGTTAGTACCTAAACGTGTTAAACACCGTCGTGAATTCCGTGGTAAAATGCGCGGTGAAGCTAAAGGTGGAAAAGAAGTAGCATTCGGTGAATACGGTCTTCAAGCTACAACTAGCCACTGGATCACTAACCGCCAAATCGAAGCTGCTCGTATCGCCATGACTCGTTACATGAAACGTGGTGGTAAAGTTTGGATTAAAATCTTCCCACACAAATCATACACAGCTAAAGCTATCGGGGTTCGTATGGGATCTGGTAAAGGGGCACCTGAAGGTTGGGTAGCACCAGTTAAACGTGGTAAAGTAATGTTTGAAGTTGCTGGTGTATCTGAAGAGATCGCTCGCGAAGCGCTTCGTCTTGCAAGCCACAAATTGCCAGTTAAATGTAAATTCGTAAAACGTGAAGCAGAATAAGGAGAAGGCATGAAACTTAATGAAGTAAAAGAATTTGTTAAAGAACTTCGTGGTCTTTCTCAAGAAGAACTCGCGAAGCGCGAAAACGAATTGAAAAAAGAATTGTTTGAACTTCGTTTCCAAGCTGCTACTGGTCAATTAGAACAAACAGCTCGCTTGAAAGAAGTTAAAAAACAAATCGCTCGTATCAAAACAGTTCAATCTGAAGCGAAATAATAGACTAGGGAAGGAGAAATTTCAATGGAACGCAATAATCGTAAAGTTCTTGTTGGACGTGTTGTATCTGACAAAATGGACAAGACAATCACAGTTGTAGTTGAAACAAAACGTAACCACCCAGTCTATGGTAAACGTATTAACTACTCTAAAAAATACAAAGCACATGATGAAAACAATGTTGCCAAAGAAGGCGATATCGTACGTATCATGGAAACTCGTCCGCTTTCAGCTACAAAACGTTTCCGTCTTGTAGAAGTCGTTGAAGAAGCGGTTATCATCTAATCAAACCTGAAAGGAGAAAACTGAAATGATTCAAACAGAAACTCGTTTGAAAGTCGCAGACAACAGCGGTGCACGCGAAATCTTGACTATCAAAGTTCTTGGTGGTTCTAAACGTAAATTTGCGAACATCGGTGATGTTATTGTGGCATCTGTAAAACAAGCTACTCCTGGTGGTGCGGTTAAAAAAGGTGACGTTGTTAAAGCAGTTATCGTTCGTACTAAATCAGGTGCTCGTCGTGCTGATGGTTCATACATCAAATTTGACGAAAACGCAGCAGTTATCATCCGTGAAGATAAAACTCCTCGCGGAACACGTATCTTTGGCCCAGTTGCACGTGAATTGCGTGAAGGTGGCTTCATGAAGATCGTGTCACTTGCTCCAGAAGTACTTTAATTGATTGCTCAAAGAAAATTAAAACAAGTCTAGGAAGTAAGACGAAAAGCATAACGTTAGTGAGTTGAAACTGACGAGGATTGCTTTAATTTTCACAGAGCAAAAACAAACAAACACAGTCCCCTGGCTTAGCCAGGGTGCCCATTGGGCGTAAGAATAAAAGGAGAAAAAAATGTTTGTAAAAAAAGGCGACAAAGTTCGCGTAATCGCTGGTAAAGATAAGGGAACAGAAGCTGTTGTCCTTACTGCCCTTCCAAAAGTAAACAAAGTTATCGTTGAAGGTGTTAACATCGTTAAGAAACACCAACGTCCAACTAACGAACTTCCTCAAGGTGGTATCATCGAGAAGGAAGCAGCTATCCACGTATCAAACGTTCAAGTTTTGGACAAAAACGGTGTAGCTGGTCGTGTTGGTTACAAATTTGTAGACGGTAAAAAAGTTCGCTACAACAAAAAATCAGGCGAAGTGCTTGATTAATCACGAAGGAAAGGAGAAGTATAATGGCAAATCGTTTAAAAGAAAAATATCTTAATGAAGTAGTTCCTGCTTTGACAGAACAATTCAACTACTCATCAGTGATGGCTGTGCCTAAAGTAGATAAGATCGTTTTGAACATGGGTGTTGGTGAAGCTGTATCAAACGCTAAAAGCCTTGAAAAAGCTGCTGAAGAATTGGCGCTTATCTCAGGTCAAAAACCACTTATCACTAAAGCTAAAAAATCAATCGCCGGCTTCCGTCTTCGTGAAGGTGTTGCGATCGGTGCAAAAGTTACCCTTCGTGGTGAACGTATGTACGAATTCTTGGATAAATTGGTTTCAGTTTCACTTCCACGTGTACGTGACTTCCATGGTGTTCCAACAAAATCATTTGATGGACGCGGAAACTACACACTTGGTGTGAAAGAACAATTGATCTTCCCAGAAATCAACTTTGATGACGTTGACAAAACTCGTGGTCTTGACATCGTTATCGTAACTACTGCTAACACTGACGAAGAGTCACGTGCATTGCTTACAGGCCTTGGAATGCCTTTTGCAAAATAATATAGGAGGTATAACTAATGGCTAAAAAATCTATGATTGCTAAGAACAAACGCCCAGCGAAGTTCTCTACTCAAGCATACACTCGCTGTGAACGTTGTGGACGTCCACACTCAGTTTACCGCAAGTTTAAACTTTGCCGTGTTTGCTTCCGTGAATTGGCATATAAAGGTCAAATCCCTGGTGTAACAAAAGCATCTTGGTAATATCATGATACAAAGAGCGTAACAACCCCAGCAAAAATAGGAGACTTTGGTGAAGAAAGCTGATGCTCCAAGACAAAGTCTATCTTTTTTGCACCAGAGTTTAGCTAGCTCGTGTTCAAATGAGCACAGTTATGACATTTGTTTGACATGCTGATCAATACTATTTCTGAGCCTCAGCTCAATCATTAACTAGCAAGTGCAACTTGCAAACTACTAGTAAGAGGAGAAAAATAAAATGGTTATGACTGACCCAATCGCAGACTTCCTAACTCGTATTCGTAACGCTAACCAAGCAAAACACGAAGTACTTGAAGTACCTGCATCAAACATCAAAAAAGGGATTGCTGAAATCCTTAAACGCGAAGGTTTTGTTAAGAACGTAGAAATCATCGAAGATGACAAACAAGGCATCATCCGTGTATTCCTTAAATACGGACCAAACGGTGAAAAAGTTATCACAAACTTGAAACGTGTTTCTAAACCAGGACTTCGTGTCTACAAAAAACGTGAAGACCTTCCAAAAGTACTTAACGGTCTTGGAATTGCTATCCTTTCAACTTCTGAAGGTTTGCTTACTGATAAAGAAGCACGCCAAAAGAACGTTGGTGGAGAAGTTATCGCTTACGTTTGGTAATATTTAGCTCCCAATTTCTTTGTGACTCGTCGTTATCGTCTCTTGCCTAACCCAAAGTTATGTCTGCGAGACGATGCCTAGATTCACTTTGAAATTGAAACCTAAATGTTCCTTTAAATCGAGAAATCGATTTAACCCCCCGTGAAAACTGGCCAACAAGGCCTGACAATTTAACAGGAGAATAAAAACATGTCACGTATTGGTAATAAAGTTATCGTGTTGCCTGCTGGTGTTGAAATCACTAACAATGACAACGTTGTAACTGTAAAAGGACCTAAAGGAGAACTTACTCGTGAGTTCTCAAAAGATATTGAAATTCGTGTGGAAGGTACTGAAGTAACTCTTCACCGTCCAAACGATTCAAAAGAAATGAAAACTATCCACGGAACTACTCGTGCTCTTTTGAACAACATGGTTATTGGTGTATCAGAAGGATTCAAGAAACAACTTGAAATGCGTGGGGTTGGTTACCGTGCACAACTTCAAGGATCAAAACTTGTTTTGGCTGTTGGTAAATCACATCCAGACGAAGTTGAAGCTCCAGAAGGAATTACTTTTGAACTTCCAAACCCAACAACAATCGTTGTTAGCGGAATTTCAAAAGAAGTAGTTGGTCAAACAGCTGCTTACGTACGTAGCCTTCGTTCACCAGAACCATACAAAGGTAAAGGTATCCGTTACGTTGGCGAATATGTTCGTCTTAAAGAAGGTAAAACAGGTAAATAATATTGAGTGGTTGATTTTCAGCCACCAATATCATTTCCAACTTTGTGCATAGCACACGATTTAAAACTAAAGAGGTGAAAACTGTGATTTCTAAACCAGATAAAAACAAACTCCGCCAAAAACGCCACCGTCGCGTTCGCGGAAAACTCTCTGGAACTGCTGATCGCCCACGTTTGAACGTATTCCGTTCTAATACAGGCATCTACGCTCAAGTTATTGATGACGTAGCGGGTGTAACGCTCGCAAGTGCTTCAACTCTTGACAAAGAAGTTTCAAAAGGAACAAAAACTGAACAAGCCGTTGCTGTCGGTAAACTCGTTGCAGAACGTGCAAACGCTAAAGGTATTTCAGAAGTGGTGTTCGACCGCGGTGGATATCTATATCACGGACGTGTGAAAGCTTTGGCTGATGCAGCTCGTGAAAACGGATTGAAATTCTAATAGGAGGACACTAGAAAATGGCATTTAAAGACAATGCAGTTGAATTAGAAGAACGCGTAGTTGCTGTTAACCGTGTTACTAAAGTTGTTAAAGGTGGACGTCGTCTTCGTTTTGCAGCTCTTGTAGTCGTTGGTGACCACAACGGTCGCGTAGGATTTGGTACTGGTAAAGCTCAAGAAGTTCCAGAAGCAATCCGCAAAGCAGTAGAAGATGCTAAGAAAAACTTGATCGAAGTTCCTATGGTTGGAACAACAATCCCACACGAAGTTATTTCAGAATTCGGTGGAGCTAAAGTATTGTTGAAACCAGCTGTAGAAGGTTCTGGAGTTGCCGCTGGTGGTGCTGTTCGTGCCGTTATCGAGTTGGCAGGTGTAGCTGATGTTACATCTAAATCTCTTGGCTCAAATACTCCAATCAACATTGTTCGCGCAACTGTTGAAGGTTTGAAACAATTGAAACGCGCTGAAGAAGTTGCTGCCCTTCGTGGTATTTCAGTTTCTGATTTGGCATAAGAAAGGGATCAAAATGGCTCAAATTAAAAATTACTTTGACTAAGTCTCCAATCGGACGCATTCCATCACAACGTAAAACTGTTGTAGCACTTGGACTTGGCAAATTGAACAGCTCTGTTATTAAAGAAGATAACCCAGCAGTACGTGGTATGATCACTGCAGTATCTCACTTGGTAACAGTTGAAGAAGTAAACTAATTAAATTTTAGGGGATGTGCAGTATACCATCCCCTAAAACTAGATATAGTCATCTTTGATGACAAACGTATAGGCGAGTTGATAGGAGAGACAACCTTTTCTCTCTTATCGGCGCTAGCATTTTACAAAAGAGGAGAAAATATATAATGAAACTTCATGAATTGAAACCTGCAGAAGGTTCTCGTAAAACTCGTAACCGTGTTGGTCGTGGTACTTCATCAGGTAACGGTAAAACATCTGGTCGTGGTCAAAAAGGTCAAAAAGCTCGTAGCGGTGGCGGAGTACGTCTTGGTTTTGAAGGTGGACAAACTCCATTGTTCCGTCGTCTTCCAAAACGTGGATTCACTAACATCAACGCTAAAGAATACGCAATTGTTAACCTTGACCAATTGAACGTCTTTGAAGATGGTGCAGAAGTAACTCCAGTTGTTCTTATCGAATCAGGAATTGTTAAAGCTGAAAAATCAGGTATCAAAATTCTTGGTAACGGTGAGTTGACTAAGAAATTGTCTGTAAAAGCAGCTAAATTCTCTAAATCAGCTGAAGAAGCTATCACTGCTAAAGGTGGTTCAGTAGAAGTCATCTAAGAGAGGTGACCTATGTTTTTTAAATTATTGAGAGAAGCCTTCAAAGTCAAGCAAGTTCGATCAAAAATTCTTTTTACAATTTTTATCGTCTTTGTCTTCCGTATCGGGACTAGCATTACGGTTCCATGGGTGAATGCCAATAGCTTGAATGCTTTGAGTGGTCTATCTTTTCTAAATATGTTAAGTTTGGTGTCTGGTAATGCCATGAAAAACTTTTCAGTTTTTGCACTTGGTGTTAGTCCATACATTACTGCTTCTATCGTTGTCCAACTCTTACAAATGGATTTATTACCGAAAGTTTGTAGAGTGGGGCAAAACAAGGGAAGTTGGTCGTAGAAAGTTGAATCAGGCAACGCGATATATTGCCCTTGTTCTTGCATTCGTGCAATCTATCGGAATTACTGCTGGTTTTAATGCTTTATCTGGAGCCAAACTTTTGACTGTTCCTCTAACACCACAAGTTTTTCCTTGTGATTGGAGCAATCCCTAACAGCAGGGTAGTATGATTGTAACTTGGTTGGGAGAGCAAATTACTGATAAGGGTTATGGGAAATGGTGTTTCCATGATTATCTTTGCAGGGGATTGTTGCTTCAATTCCTGATATGATCAAGGGTATCTATGTTGACTACTTTTGTCAACGTACCAAGCGAGTCGCTTGACTTCATCCCTCATTTTTTTGTAGCTATCTTAATCGTAGCAGTCTTATTGATTGTTTACTTTACAACTTATGTTCAACAAGCTGAATATAAGATACCAATTCAGTATACTAAGGTAGCACAAGGAGCACCATCAAGTTCCTATCTTCCATTGAAGATTAACCCTGCAGGAGTTATTCCAGTTATCTTTGCTAGCTCAATTACAGCAGCACCAGCGGCAATTTTACAATTTGTAAGTGCATCTGGTCTTGATTGGGCCTGGGTACGTAGTGCTCAGGAGTTGCTATCTACAACAGCCCCTACAGGTATCGCTTTGTACGCTCTGTTGATTATCCTCTTTACATTCTTCTATACATTTGTACAGATTAATCCAGAGAAGGCAGCAGAAAATTTGCAAAAGAGCGGTGCTTATATCCACGGTGTCCGTCCTGGTAAAGGGACAGAAGAGTATATGTCAAAAACTTCTTCGTCGTCTCGCAACAGTCGGTTCCCTCTTCCTAGGTGTCATTTCTATTTTACCCTATTGTAGCTAAGGATTTATTCGGTCTTTCAGAAGTCGTTGCTTTTGGGGGAACAAGTCTTTTGATCATTATCTCAACAGGTATTGAAGGAATTAAACAATTGGAAGGTTATTTATTGAAACGTAAGTATGTTGGTTTCATGAATACAACAGAATAATTGTAATAGAAAAGAAAATTCACTATTGCTCAGAGAGTGGAGTTTAAAAATCAAAGACCTTGTCAGATTTTTTTATCTCTCTTCTATTTTGTTTTTTTAAATAGGAGTTGAAATGAATTTTTTGCTTCTATTTAAAAAAACAAAAAAAGGAGTTTGAATCATGAATCTTTTTGATTATGGGCTTACCTGGTGCAGGTAAGGGTACACAAGCAGCAAAAAAATTGTTGAACAATTTCCATGTTGCTCATATCTCAACAGGTGATATGTTCCGTGCAGCAATGGCTAACCAAACTGAAATGGGTGTCTTAGCTAAGTCTTATATCGACAAAGGCGAGTTGGTTCCAGATGAAGTTACAAATGGTATCGTGAAAGAGCGTCTCTCACAAGATGACATTAAAGAAACTGGTTTCTTGTTGGACGGGTACCCACGTACAATTGAACAAGCTCATGCCTTGGATAAAACTTTAGCTGAATTAGGGATTGAGCTTGAAGGTGTTATTAACATCGAAGTAAATCCAGATTGTCTTTTGGAGCGTTTGAGTGGTCGTATCATTCACCGTGAAACTGGCGAAACTTTCCACAAAGTTTTCAACCCACCAGTTGACTACAAAGAAGAAGACTATTACCAACGTGAAGATGACAAACCTGAAACAGTAAAACGTCGTTTGGATGTTAATATTGCCCAAGGTGAACCAATTATTGCCCACTATCGTGCAAAAGGTTTGGTACATGATATCGAAGGTAAACCAAGATATCAATGATGTCTTTGCAGATATCGAAAAAGTATTGACAAAATTGAAATAAAAGCGTTTTTCATGCTTGCAAAATGTCTCTACAAATGTTATACTGAGTTAGTCTGACTTATAATTGTTGTCTCTGTGTCTAGAGGCATCAAATCGAAATTTATGGAGGTACTTTTGCGTGGCAAAAGACGATGTGATTGAAGTTGAAGGTAAAGTAGTTGATACTATGCCGAATGCAATGTTTACGGTTGAACTTGAAAATGGACATCAGATTTTAGCAACAGTTTCTGGTAAAATTCGTAAAAACTATATTCGTATTTTAGCGGGAGATCGTGTTACTGTCGAAATGAGTCCATATGACTTGACACGTGGACGTATCACTTACCGCTTTAAATAATCGAAAAACTTGGAGGGATAAGAAATGAAAGTAAGACCATCGGTCAAACCAATTTGCGAATACTGTAAAGTAATTCGTCGTAATGGTCGTGTTATGGTAATTTGCCCAGCAAATCCAAAACACAAACAACGTCAAGGATAAGATAGAAAGGAGAAAACATGGCTCGTATTGCTGGAGTTGACATTCCAAATGACAAACGCGTAGTAATTTCATTGACTTATGTGTACGGTATCGGACTTCCAACATCTAAGAAAATCTTGGCAGCTGCTGGAATTTCAGAAGATGTACGTGTTCGCGATCTTACACCAGATCAAGAAGATGCTATCCGTCGTGAAGTGGATGCAATTAAAGTTGAAGGTGACCTTCGTCGTGAAGTTAACTTGAACATCAAACGTTTGATGGAAATCGGTTCATACCGTGGTATCCGTCACCGTCGTGGACTTCCTGTCCGTGGACAAAACACTAAAAACAACGCTCGCACTCGTAAAGGTAAAGCTGTTGCGATTGCTGGTAAGAAAAAATAATATAGGAGGTAAAAGTCTTGGCTAAACCAACACGTAAACGTCGTGTGAAAAAGAATATCGAATCTGGTATTGCTCATATTCACGCTACATTTAATAACACTATTGTTATGATTACTGATGTGCATGGTAATGCAATTGCTTGGTCATCAGCTGGTGCTCTTGGTTTCAAAGGTTCTCGTAAATCTACACCATTTGCTGCTCAAATGGCTTCTGAAGCTGCTGCTAAATCTGCACAAGAACACGGTCTTAAGTCAGTTGAAGTTACTGTTAAAGGTCCAGGTTCTGGTCGTGAGTCAGCTATTCGTGCTCTTGCTGCCGCTGGTCTTGAAGTAACAGCAATCCCGTGATGTGACTCCAGTGCCACACAATGGTGCTCGTCCTCCAAAAACGTCGCCGTGTATAATCATAACCTTACACTGCTTTTTCGTTTAAGAGGGAGTAACTAAATGATCGAGTTTGAAAAACCAAATATAACAAAAAAATTGATGAAAATAAAGATTATGGCAAGTTTGTAATCGAACCGCTTGAACGTGGTTACGGTACAACACTTGGTAACCTCTTCGTCGTGTACTTCTAGCTTCTCTTCCAGGGGCTGCTGTAACATCTATCAATATCGAAGGTGTATTGCATGAATTTGATACAGTTCCGGGTGTTCGCGAAGACGTGATGCAAATCATTCTGAACATCAAAGGTATTGCAGTAAAATCTTACGTTAAAGACGAAAAGATCATTGAACTAGATGTGCAAGGTCCTGCTGAAATTACAGCTGGAGATATCTTGACAGATAGCGACATTGAAATTGTAAATCCAGATCATTATCTCTTTACAATCGGTGAAGGTTCTTCTCTAAAAGCGACAATGACTGTTAACAGTGGTCGTGGATATGTACCTGCTGATGAAAACAAAAAAGATAATGCACCAGTTGGAACACTTGCTGTAGATTCTATTTATACACCAGTTACAAAAGTCAACTATCAAGTTGAACCTGCTCGTGTAGGTAGCAATGATGGTTTCGACAAATTAACCCTTGAAATCTTGACTAATGGAACAATTATTCCAGAAGATGCTTTTAGGGCTTTTCAGCACGTATCTTGACAGAGCACCTTGATTTGTTTACAAATCTTACAGAGATTGCTAAGTCAGCAGAAGTGATGAAAGAAGCTGATACTGAATCGGACGACCGTATCTTGGAACGTACGATTGAGGAACTTGACTTGTCTGTGCGTTCATACAACTGTTTGAAAACGTGCCGGTATCAACACTGTGCATGATTTGACAGAAAAAAATCTGAAGCAGAGATGATGAAAGTAAGAAATCTTGGACGCAAGAGTTTGGAAGAAGTGAAAGTCAAACTCATTGATTTGGGTCTTGGATTAAAAGATAAATAAAGGAGGAATAAATGGCTTACCGTAAACTAGGACGCACTAGCTCACAACGTAAAGCAATGCTTCGCGATTTGACAACTGACCTTTTGATCAACGAATCAATCGTGACAACTGAAGCTCGTGCTAAAGAAATCCGTAAAACTGTTGAAAAAAATGATTACCTAGGTAAACGTGGTGATTTGCATGCACGTCGTCAAGCAGCTGCTTTTCGTACGTAATGAAATCGCATCTGAAAAACTATGATGAAGCAACTGATAAGTACACTTCTACCACAGCACTTCAAAAAAATTGTTCTCAGAAATCGCACCTCGTTATGCTGAGCGTAACGGTGGATACACTCGTATCCTTAAAACTGAACCACGTCGTGGTGATGCAGCGCCAATGGCGATCATCGAATTAGTATAAAATCATCAATTTTGTTGAGTGTTATGATGATGGAGTCTTGTGCTCTTAGTCTAGTTTCATTCACCGCTAGGACTTATGTCCTAGCGGGAACACTCATCATAAGATGATAAGGTAGACGCTTGTTTACGAAATTGTTTTTTTACTTAAGAACAATTTCGTAAGCAGGCGTTTTTTTGAGTATTTTATTAAGAAATATGCTATACTATTGAAAAAGAAAAATCAACAATGTTCATTTTTTTCAAAAAAATATTCTATAAAGAGGTTATGAGCCAATAAATTATCAGTTTTCAAGTTCTAAACTAGCGACTTGGTAAAAAAAATACTAGCCTGGTACAAGATCAACTAAGAGATTTTTTTAGGGTTTCAACTTGGATAATTATTCACTATTAAGTGATTTAGTTACTCTATCCTCCCTTTTTTTCATTTTTATTTTTTTGTCCAAAATGGATATCGTTCTGTGTTAGAAACGGAGTTTAATCATGAAAGCTATTATTACTGTTGTTGGTAAAGATAAATCTGGAATTGTTGCAGGTGTTGCGACAAAAAAATTGCTGAATTAGGCTTAAATATTGATGATATCTCACAAACAGTCTTGGACGAATTCTTTACTATGATGGCTGTGGTATCTAGTGATGAAAAACAAGATTTTACTCATCTTAGAAACGAATTTGAGGTTTTTGGTCAGACTTTGAATGTCAAAATCAATATTCAAAGTGCGGCTATTTTTGATGCTATGTACAATATCTAGGAGGTATTTATGGATATTAGACAAGTTACCGAAACAATCGCAATGATTGAGGAGCAAAACTTTGACATTAGAACCATTACCATGGGGATTTCCCTTTTGGACTGTATCGATCCAGATATCAATCGTGCTGCGGATAAAATATATGAAAAGATTACTACAAAAGCAGCTAATTTAGTGGCTGTTGGGGATGAAATTGCGGCAGAGTTGGGCATTCCCATCGTAAATAAACGGGTATCAGTTACTCCAATTTCCTTGATTGGTGCTGCTACCGATGCGACGGATTATGTAGTCTTAGCTAAAGCACTGGATAAAGCTGCGAAAGAAATTGGTGTTGACTTCATTGGTGGTTTTTCAGCCTTGGTACAAAAGGGTTATCAAAAAGGTGATGAAATCCTTATCAACTCCATTCCTCGTGCTTTGGCAGAAACGGATAAGGTTTGTTCATCAGTAAATATCGGTTCTACCAAATCGGGCATCAATATGACTGCAGTAGCGGATATGGGGACGCATTATCAAGGAAACAGCTTTTTATCTGATATGGGGGCGGCTAAATTGGTTGTATTTGCCAACGCGGTAGAGGACAACTTTTATGGCAGGCGCTTTTCATGGTGTTGGTGAAGCAGATGTCATCATCAATGTCGGTGTTTCTGGTCCAGGTGTTGTTAAACGTGCCTTGGAAAAGGTTCGTGGTCAGAGCTTTGATGTTGTTGCTGAAACTGTTAAAAAGACAGCCTTCAAGATTACCCGCATTGGTCAATTAGTCGGTCAAATGGCTAGTGAGCGACTTGGAGTTGATTTTGGAATTGTCGATCTGAGTTTGGCTCCAACTCCAGCAGTGGGTGATTCTGTAGCCCGTGTCCTTGAAGAAATGGGGCTAGAGACAGTTGGGACTCATGGAACGACTGCTGCCTTGGCTCTCTTGAACGACCAAGTTAAAAAAGGGCGGAGTTATGGCTTGCAACCAAGTTGGTGGTTTGTCAGGTGCTTTATCCCAGTTTCTGAGGACGAGGGATGATTGCTGCAGTGCAAAATGGCTCCCTTTAATTTGGAAAAAAACTAGAAGCTATGACAGCTATCTGTTCAGTTGGTTTGGATATGATTGCCATTCCTGAAGATACACCTGCAGAAACGATTGCAGCAATGATTGCGGATGAAGCTGCTATCGAGTCATCAATATGAAAAACAACTGCTGTACGTATTATTCCAAAAAGGAAAAAGAAGGCGATATGATTGAATTTGGTGGCCTTTCTAGGAACAGCTCCAGTCATGAAAGTTAACGGTGCCTCGTCTGTTGACTTTCATTGCACGTGGAGGGCAAATCCCGGCTCCAATCCATAGTTTTAAAAAAATTAAAAAGAAAGTGGAATCTGTTTAAGTTGGGTTTAAGGATAGACCTGTATACTACTAATCATTAAATAAAGACCTCCTAACTTTATTTAATTAAAATCCTAACTTTTTCATATATCTCTACAAAAAGTCACTCCAGAGGGTGACTTTTTGTTTTATATCAAGAGAAAATAAAGAAAGTAGCATGTTCAAATTTGTAAATTTGTTCAAAAAAATAAGATGATTTAAAGGATAAAACTAGTTTTTTTCATTCTGTAAAATGGGCTAAAACCTGCTATGATTGGCTTTTTTTGAAAAAAATTATGGTATAATAGTAGTAGTTTTAATAGATGGAGTTGAATTTTGAAAAAAACGCTTTCGTAAAAAAGAGAAAGATTTTAGTGCAATATTTAAAAAAGGGGAGAGTTTTGCTAATCGTAAATTTGTTATTTATCGATTAGAAAATAATGTACAGCATTTTTCGAGTTGGCCTATCTGTCAGTAAAAAAATTAGGAAACGCTGTCACGAGGAATCAGATCAAAAGAAGAATTCGACATATTCTGATTGAACATAAAAAAATCAGCTGGTTGAAAATGTAGATTTTGTTGTGATTGCTCGAAAAGGTGTTGAAATCTTGGACTACGCGGAAATGGAAAAAAATCTACTTCACGTATTAAAGTTATCAAAGATTTACCAGGAAGGAAATGGGAGTGAAAAAGAAATTACAGTTGACTAGCTTAATGGTGCTTGCTTTATTTGTGATGAGCGCCTGCACGGCTAGTGGTACGACGAGTGAGATTACAGCTGAATCAACAGGTTTTTTTGGAGTAAATTTGTTTATTTTTTTGCTGAAACCATTCGCTTTTTTTATCATTTGATACAAGTATTGGTCTGGGGATTATTTTTATTTACCCTTCTAATCAGAACCATTCTTTTACCAGTCTTTCAGATACAAAATGGTGGCATCTAGAAAGATGCAAGAAGTACAACCACTGGTTAAGGAGTTGCGAGAACGTTATCCGGGACGGGATATGGAGAGCCGTACCAAGTTGGACCAAGAAATGCGTCAGTTGTTCAAGCAACATGGTGTCAAACAGTCAGCTTTCTCTTTGGCCAATCTTAATCCAAATGCCAGTCTTGTTGGCCTTGTTCCAAGCTTTGAGTAGGGTAGAATTTCTAAAAACGGGTCATTTCTATGGATTAACCTTGGTGGTGTTGATACGACTTTTCGTTTTGCCTATTTCTGGCAGCTATCTTTACTTTCCTTAGCACCTGGTTATCCAATAAGGCCATGGTTGAGAAAAAAATGGCGCCATGACAGGGAATGATGTATGCAATGCCAGTCATGATTTTTTCTTCTTTGCCATGTATTCACCAAGTGGGGTTGCCTTTATACTGGGCGGTATCCAATGCTTATCAGGTGCTCCAAACCTATCTGCTCAACAATCCATTCAAGATTATTGCAGAGCGTGAGGCGGGAGTACAGGCTAAGAAGGATTTAGAAATCAAGAAGAGAAAAGCTCAAGAAAGCACAGAAAAAGAAAAAAAGTAAGGAGGAATCTTGTAATGGTATTATTTACAGGTTCAACTGTTGAGGAAGCGATCCAAACGGGATTGAAGGAATTGGGGATTCCTAGAATGAAGGCGCATATCAAGGTTGTCTCAAGGGAGAAAAAAGGTTTCTTTGGCCTTTTTGGGAAGAAACCAGCGCAAGTTGATATCGAAGCAATTAGTGAGACAACTGTTGTGAAGGCAAATCAGCAAGCAGTCAAAGGAGTTCCAAAGGAAGTTAATGCTAAGAACGAACCCTGTTAAGACTGTTAGTGAGGCAACAGTAGACTTAGGCCATGTTGTTGAAGCAATCAAGAAAAATCGAGGAAGAAGGACAAGGGATCTCTGAAGAGGTTAAGGCTGAAATTCTAAAAAAATGAGAAAAGAAGCTAGTACAATTTTAGAGGAGACTGGTCATATTGCCATTCTAAAAGATTTACTGCCAGAAGAATCTAAAGAGCAGGAAGAAGTCGAGCAGAATGATGATTTAGAAAAATCTAGGTTTGAAGATTGAACTGACCTATGATATTGACCAGGTGGTCGAAGAAGTGACCAACTATGTTCAAGGTATTATTGATGATATGGATGTTGAGGGAGCAATCTCAAGCACTTCAAATCGTCGTTCTATCAATATGCAAATTGATACCAATGAACCTGGCCGTATTATCGGTTACCATGGTAAGGTTTTTGAAATCTCTTCAGCTTTTAGCACAAAAATTATCTTTATAACCGCTATTCAAGAACCTTCTATATTACCATCAATGTTAATGATTATGTAGAACACCGTGCAGAAGTCTTGCAGAGCTATGCACAGAAAGTTAGCTACACGTGTCCTAGAAGAGGGGCGTAGTCAGGTGACTGATCCAATGTCTAGCAGCGAACGTAAAATCATCCATCGTATTATTTCACGTATGGAGGGTGTCACTAGTTATTCAGAAGGTGATGAACCAAATCGTTACGTTGTGGTTGATACAGAATAAAAATGGAAAATCAGGGGCATCCCTGATTTTTTTGCTAGCTAAGGGAGGTTGATCCTATGTTGAATACAATGAGAGAATATCTAGCTTTACTCTGGTTTACAGTATCAAAAACCCGAGAAGGCAGGTCAAGAAGCTGAAAAAAATGCTTTTATTTGAGGAGCAAGGGCAGGAGGCTAGAAAGGTCTTTACACACTTAGCTAAAGGCTTTTTCAAGAAAGACATCCAGAATGGGATCTCCAAGGGACGAGTCAGTGGATGAATCAAGCCCAACGTTTGCGACCGCATTTCTGGGCCTATCTACAGCGTGAGGGGGAAGTGACAGAACCTATGTTGGCTCTTCGTTTATATGGAAGCCCTTCTGATTTTGGAGTTTCACTAGAAGTGAGTTTTATTGAACGTAAGAAGGATGAGCGAACATTAGACAAACAAGCCAAGGTCTTAGAAGTTCCAGTGGTAGAAGGGAATTTACTATCTAGTCTACTCAGATGGAGAAAGTCACAAGATGGAGGCTACTGAGGAAAATCGTCAAATTTTAAGAGAAAAACTATCCCATCAGGAAGTCCGAAAAGTTTTGGTGAAGATAGATGTTCCAGTGACAGAAAATTCATCTGAAGAAGAAATCCTAGAAGCTCTACTGGAATCTTATGAAACAATTCTTCCCTTTTTATCTAGCTACGAGAAAATAAGATAAGCCGTAAAATATCATAAATCATACAGTCCAAGAGTGAACAGTCCGCTGTGTAATTCTTGGTCTTTTTGTTTCCGTTTTCACATTATATAATAAACTTACAAAAAAACAATTCAAAAAGGAGAACAATTATGGAAGTCATTTCAAGTGTTCTAAATTGGTTTTCTAGCAATATTTTGCAGAATCCCGCATTTTTTTCGTAGGTTTATTGGTGTTGATAGGATATGCACTTTTGAAAAAACCTGCTCATGACGTTTTCTCAGGTTTCGTTAAAGCAACAGTAGGCTATATGTTGCTCAACGTGGGTGCTGGTGGTTTGGTTACAACTTTCCGTCCAATCTTGGCAGCCCTTAACTACAAATTCCAAATTGGTGCAGCGGTTATCGACCCTTACTTTGGACTTGCTGCAGCAAACAACAAAATTGCAGCTGAATTTCCAGATTTTGTCGGAACTGCAACTACAGCTCTGTTGATCGGTTTTGGAGTAAATATCTTGCTTGTAGCTCTACGCAAGATTACGAAAGTAAGAACCCTCTTTATTACTGGTCACATCATGGTACAACAAGCTGCGACTGTATCTCTTATGGTTCTATTCTTAGTCCCACAATTGCGCAATGCTTATGGTACAGCAGCAATCGGTATCATCTGTGGCCTTTACTGGGCAGTTAGTTCAAATATGACTGTTGAGGCAACTCAACGTCTGACTGGTGGTGGCGGATTTGCGATTGGTCACCAACAACAATTTGCAATCTGGTTTGTAGATAAAGTGGCAGGACGCTTTGGTAAGAAAGAAGAAAGTCTAGACAATCTTAAATTGCCTAAGTTCCTCTCAATCTTCCATGATACTGTTGTTGCATCTGCTACTTTGATGCTCGTATTCTTTGGAGCCATTCTGTTAATCTTGGGTCCAGATATTATGTCTAATAAAGAAGTCATCACTTCAGGAACTCTATTCAATCCTGCAAAACAAGATTTCTTTATGTACATTATCCAAACAGCCTTCACCTTCTCAGTTTACTTGTTCGTTTTGATGCAAGGTGTCCGCATGTTCGTATCTGAGTTGACAAATGCCTTCCAAGGTATTTCAAACAAATTGTTGCCTGGTTCATTCCCAGCGGTCGACGTTGCAGCTTCTTATGGATTTGGTTCTCCAAACGCGGTCTTGTCTGGATTTGCCTTTTGGTTTGATTGGTCAATTGATTACAATTGTCTTGCTCATCGTCTTTTAAAAACCCTGTCCTTATTATTACAGGATTTGTACCAGTGTTCTTTGATAATGCAGCCATCGCGGTCTATGCTGATAAGCGTGGCGGATGGAAAGCAGCCGTTATCCTATCCTTCATTTCAGGTGTCCTCCAAGTTGCTCTAGGAGCTCTCTGTGTAGCCCTTCTCGACTTAGCATCTTACGGTGGTTACCATGGAAATATCGACTTTGAATTCCCATGGCTTGGATTTGGCTATATCTTCAAATACCTCGGTATTGTTGGTTATGTACTTGTATGTCTCTTCTTGCTCGTTATTCCTCAACTTCAATTTGCAAAAAGCAAAAAGATAAAGAGAAAATATTACAACGGTGAAGTTCAAGAAGAAGCTTAGTATCTAGAAAAGGAGAAAATAAAATGGTTAAAGTATTAGCAGCGTGCGGAAATGGAATGGGTTCATCTATGGTTATCAAGATGAAGGTTGAAAATGCCCTCCGTAAGCTTAATCAAACAGACTTTACAGTCAATTCATGCAGTGTCGGTGAAGCAAAAAGGTTTAGCAGCAGGCTATGACATCGTAATCGCTTCTCTTCATTTGATCCAAGAATTGGAAGGTCGGACTAATGGGAAGTTAATCGGGCTTGACAACTTGATGGATGATAAAGAAATCACTGAAAAACTCAGTCAAGCACTACAGTAAAAGGTTGGAGGGGGCTGGACAGAAACTGGGAGTTATCGTTTCTGTCCTTCTCCCTCTTTAAATAAAGGAGGCAGATATGAATTTAAAAACAAGCTTTTAATTGACAATGACTCGATCCGACTAGGGTTTAGAGGCTAAAGGATTGGAAAGAAGCAGTCAAGGTAGCAGTAGATCCCTTGATTGAAAGTGGGAGCAATTTTTGCCAGAGTATTACGATGCTATCATCGAATCGACTGAAGAGTATGGTCCCTTACTATATCTTAATGCCAGGTATGGCTATGCCCTCATGCTAGACCTGAAGCTGGAGTGCAAAGAGATGCCTTTTTCATTGATTACCTTACAAAAATCCTGTTGTATTTTCAGATGGGAAAGAGGTCTCTGTTTTGCTTGCACTAGCAGCAACAAGCTCAAAAAAATTCACACAAGTGTAGCCATTCCACAAATCATTGCCTTGTTTGAATTAGAAGATTCTATTGCACGTTTACAGGCTTGCCAGACTAAAGAAGATGTCTTGGCGATGATCGAAGAATCTAAGGATAGCCCTTATCTTGAAGGATTGGATTTGGAAAGTTAGAAAGAGGAATAAAGAAATGACAAAAAGAATACCTAATTTACAAGTTGCATTAGACCATTCAGACTTGCAAGGAGCGATTAAAGCAGCTGTTTCTGTTGGTCAGGAAGTAGATATTATCGAAGCTGGAACTGTTTGCTTGCTTCAAGTTGGAAGTGAACTGGTTGAAGTCTTGCGTAGCCTTTTCCCAGATAAGATTATTGTGGCAGACACAAAATGTGCCGATGCTGGTGGAACAGTTGCCAAAAATAATGCCGTTCGTGGAGCAGATTGGATGACTTGTATCTGTTGTGCAACCATCCCTACTATGGAAGCAGCTCTAAAGGCTATCAAGGCTGAACGTGGGAGACCGAGGCGAAATCCAGATCGAGCTTTATGGTGATTGGACTTTTGAACAAGCTCAGCTTTGGCTAGATGCAGGTATCTCACAAGCTATCTATCACCAATCTCGTGATGCCCTTCTTGCTGGTGAAACTTGGGGTGAAAAAGACCTTAATAAGGTTAAAAAACTCATTGACATGGGCTTCCGTGTTTCTGTAACAGGTGGTCTAGATGTAGATACTCTCAAACTCTTTGAAGGCGTTGATGTCTTTACCTTTATCGCAGGTCGTGGAATTACGGAGGCTACGGATTCAGCAGGAGCAGCGCGTGCCTTCAAGGATGAAATCAAACGAATTTGGGGGTAAACCATGGCACGTCCAATTGGAATTTATGAAAAGGCAACCCCGACACACTTTACTTGGCTAGAACGTTTAAATTTTGCCAAGGAGTTAGGCTTTGATTTTGTCGAGATGTCTATTGACGAACGTGATGAGCGCTTAGCAAGACTTGACTGGAGCAAGGAAGAGCGCTTGGAAGTTGTCAAAGCGATCTATGAAACTGGAGTTCGTATTCCTTCTATCTGTTTTTCAGGTCATCGTCGTTACCCATTGGGATCAAATGATCCAGTTCTAGAGGAAAAATCTCTGGAACTCATGAAAAAATGTATCGAATTAGCTCAGGATTTGGGAGTTCGCACTATTCAATTAGCTGGTTACGACGTTTACTATGAGGAAAAGTCACCCCAGACACGCCAACGTTTTATCAAAAATTTGAGAAAAGCTTGTGACTGGGCTGAAGAAGCTCAGGTGGTACTTGCTATTGAAATTATGGATGATCCTTTCATCAATAGCATCGAAAAATACTTGGCTGTAGAGAAAGAGATTGACTCTCCCTACCTCTTTGTCTATCCAGATATTGGGTAATGTGTCTGCATGGCATAATGATGTCTACAGTGAATTTTATCTCGGCCATCATGCTATTGCAGCTCTCCATCTCAAGGATACTTATGCAGTGACAGAAAGTTCAAAGGGCCAATTCCGAGATGTACCTTTTGGGCAAGGTTGTGTCAAATGGGAAGAAGCTTTCGATATTTTAAAGCAAACCAATTATAATGGTCCTTTCCTAATCGAAATGTGGTCTGAAAATTGTGAAACTGTAGAAGAAACACGCGCAGCCATTCAAGAGGCGCAAGCTTTTCTCTACCCACTTATTAAGAAAGCAGGTCTGATGTAAGATGAATCAAGTAATTAATGCTATGCGTAAACGAGTCTGTGATGCCAATCAATCATTGCCAAAACATGGACTTGTTAAATTTACCTGGGGCAATGTATCGGAAGTCAATCGCGAACTCGGTGTCATTGTTATCAAACCATCAGGTGTAGATTATGACGAATTGACACCTGAAAACATGGTGGTAACTGACCTGGATGGCAAGGTTCTAGAAGGAGATCTAAGACCATCTTCGGACCTTCCGACTCATGTGCAGTTATATAGGGCTTGGCCAGAGATTGGTAGTGTGGTCCATACCCATTCGACTGAAGCCGTTGGTTGGGCTCAGGCAGGTCGTGATATTCCTTTCTATGGAACAACCCATGCGGATTATTTCTACGGTTCAATCCCTTGCGCTCGTAGTTTGACTAAGGATGAAGTAGAAGTAGCCTATGAAAAAGATACTGGCCTAGTTATCGTAGAAGAGTTTGAACGTCGTGGTCTCAACCCTGTTGAAGTACCAGGGATTGTCGTACGTAATCACGGTCCATTCACCTGGGGCAAAAACCCAGAGAATGCTGTCTATCACTCTGTTGTACTAGAGGAAGTATCTAAGATGAATCGCTTTACAGAGCAAATCAATCCAAGAGTTGAACCTGCTCCTCAGTACATCCTAGAAAAACACTACCAACGTAAACATGGACCAAATGCTTATTACGGTCAAAAAGAAATAAGAAATTGAATTGAAAAAGAGGCTAGGACCTTTCGATCCAAGCCTCGCTTTTGTAGTTGTCAGTATCCACTGTTAGGAGTTTACAGCATATAATTGCAAAGTCTGTACGAATGTGATACCATTATAAAGTTGTTTTGGAAGCGATTGACAAATAGAGGAGTATGAATTATGGTTTTAGATAAGGCGAGCTGTGACTTGCTTCAATATTTGATGGATCAAGAAACGTCCAAAACGATTATGACGATTTCAAAAGATCTAGCTCAATCTCGAAGAAAAATCTACTATCACATTGATAAAATCAATGATGCTTTGGATGATGAGAATTTGCATATCATCAGTCTGCCTCGGATTGGTATTTACTTGACCGAGGAACAAAGAGAAGCTTGTCGTCAATTATTAGACGAAGTTGATTCTTATGATTACATCATGAGTGCCAACGAGCGGATGCAGCTGATGCTCCTTCTGATTGGTATTTCCAAAGAGAGAATCACGCTTGAAAAACTCATGGAATTAACAGAAGTCTCTCGAAATACGGTCCTAAATGATTTAAATACTATTCGTTACCAGCTGACACTAGAGCAGTATCAAGTAACGCTTCAAGTTAGTAAATCTCGAGGTTACTATCTAAATGCACATCCTCTTAATAAAATCCAGTATCTTCAATCCCTTCTCTATCATATCTTTATGGAGGAAAATCCAGCCTTTGTTGCTATTTTAGAGGAAAAAATCAAGGAACGATTAGACGGTGAGATGCTTCTTTCCGATGAGGTCAATCAATTTCTCAAAAAACAGGTTCCGTTGGTTGAGCAGGATTTGGGGAAAAAAATAAACCATCACGAAGTCACTTTTATGTTACAGGTCCTCCCCTATCTTCTACTTGGATGTGATACCGTTACTCATAATCAGGACAAACACCAAGAAATTGAGCAAGAGTTTTCATTGATTCGAAAGAGAATTGAATATCAGGTATCTAAAAAACTAGGAGAGCGCTTGTTTGAAACATTTGGAATCTCATTTTCAGAATTAGATAGATCTCTGTTAGCCATTCTTTTGTTATCCTATCGAAAAGATCGAGACATCCATGCAGAAAGTAAAGATTTTCAGCATTTGAGAATGGCTTTAGAAGAGTTTATTTGGTATTTTGAATCCCAAACCAGAATGGAGATTGAACAGAAAGAAGACTTATTGAGGAATCTTGTGATTCATTGTAAGGCGCTATTATTCAGAAAGAACTATGGTATTTTCTCAAAAAATCCTTTGACACGTCAGATTCGTTCTAAGTATAGTGAACTTTTCGTAATTACAAAAAAATGTGCAGAAGTGTTAGAAGAAGCTTGGCAGATTCGATTGACGGATGATGAGATTGCCTATTTGACCATTCATGTTGGAGGTTTTTTAAAGTATACTCCATCGATTCAAAACAATACCAAGAAGATTTATATTGTGTGTGATGAAGGAGTGGGCGTCTCTAAACTTTTACTCAAACAGTGTCGCTTCTATCTTCCAAATGAACAGATAGGGGCAGTCTTTACAACTGAGCAGTTCAAAAGCGTAGAGGATATTACTCAGGTTGATTTACTGATCACAACCAACGATGAACTTGAGAGTCATTTCCCAGTTTTAAAGGTAAATCCTATACTTGAGGCAGAAGATATTTTACGCATGACAGACTTTATGAAGAATAAGGTTCTTAGAAAAGACGGTCGAACCTTCAAGGAAAATCTATCAACCATTATCGGCACCTATATATCGGATAAACATGCAGCGGCAAAATTACAAGAAGAAATTCAACTTTTAATCAACCAAGAATTAGTCATCCAAGCTTTTTTAGATGAATCATAAACATCACAGTCCAATGATGAACACAAACCTGTGTTTTTCTTGGTCTTTTTTAATATATCGGTCGGTGTTATACTAAGTATGAAATAAATACTTGAACAAAATATGGAGGATTTCAAATGCCAAACGTAAAAGAAATTACGAGAGAATCATGGATTTTAGCTACTTTCCCAGAGTGGGGAACATGGTTGAATGAAGAAATCGAAGAAGAAGTCGTGCCTGAAGGCAACTTTGCCATGTGGTGGCTAGGTAACTGTGGTACTTGGATTAAGACACCAGGTGGTGCTAACGTTGTCATGGACCTTTGGTCAAACCGTGGAAAATCAACCAAAAAAGTGAAAGATATGGTTCGTGGGACACCAAATGGCAAATATGGCAGGTGTTCGTAAATTGCAACCAAACTTGCGTGTTCAACCAATGGTTATCGATCCATTTGCTATCAACGAACTCGACTACTACTTGGTTTCACACTTCCACAGTGACCATATCGACCCATACACAGCTGCAGCGATTCTCAACAATCCTAAGTTAGAGCATGTTAAGTTTATCGGTCCTTACCATTGTGGTCGAATCTGGGAAAGCTGGGGTGTTCCAAAAGAACGCATCATCGTTGTCAAACCAGGTGATACTATCGAACTAAAAGACATGAAGATTCATGCAGTAGAATCATTTGACCGTACTTGCTTGGTAACTCTACCAGTAAATGGAGCTGACGAAACAGGTGGTGAACTTGCTGGGTTGGCTGTTACAGATGAAGAAATGGCTCAAAAAGCTGTTAACTATGTCTTTGAAACACCAGGTGGAACCATCTATCATGGTGCGGATTCACACTTCTCTAACTACTTTGCGAAACATGGTAAAGACTTCAAAATTGATGTTGCTTTGAATAACTATGGTGAAAATCCAGTAGGTATCCAAGATAAAATGACTTCTATCGACCTTCTTCGCATGGCAGAAAATCTACGTGCTAAAGTCATTATCCCAGTTCACTATGATATCTGGTCTAACTTCATGGCTTCTACCAATGAAATCCTAGAACTTTGGAAAATGAGAAAAGATCGCTTGCAATACGATTTCCATCCATTTATCTGGGAAGTTGGTGGTAAATACACTTATCCTCAAGACCAACACTTAATAGAATACCATCACCCACGTGGTTTTGATGACTGCTTCGAACAAGACTCAAATATCCAATTCAAAGCCTTGCTTTAATATAAAAAAATTTTTTTCTGGAGGTTATCCGTATGTTGCACGATACGGATAATTTTTCATATAATAGTACAAATAGAATATGTGATAGACCTATCACCTCAAAGAGAAAGGAAATTCTATGTCAAATCTATCTGTTAATGCGATTCGTTTTCTAGGTATTGACGCTATCAATAAAAGCGAACTCAGGTCACCCAGGGGTGGTTATGGGAGCTGCACCGATGGCATACAGCCTATTCACTAAAGAACTTCGTATCAATCCAGCTCAACCAAACTGGATTAACCGCGACCGTTTTCATTCTTTCAGCTGGTCACGGATCAATGCTTCTTTATGCCCCTTCTCCACCTTTCTGGTTTTGAAGATGTGAGCATGGATGAAGTGAAGAACTTCCGTCAATGGGGGCTCTAAAACCCAGGTCACCCAGAATTTGGTCATACAGCAGGGGTTGATGCAACAACAGGTCCTCTAGGACAAGGGATTGCGACTGCGACAGGTTTTGCACAAGCAGAACGTTTCCTTGCAGCTAAGTACAACCGTGAAGGTTATAACATCTTTGACCACTACACTTACGTTATCTGTGGAGATGGTGACTTGATGGAAGGTGTCTCAAGCGAAGCTGCTTCTTATGCAGGCTTGCAAAAAGCTTGACAAGTTGGTTGTTCTTTATGATTCAAATGATATCAACTTGGATGGTGAGACAAAAGATTCATTCACAGAAAGTGTTCGCGATCGTTACAATGCCTACGGTTGGCATACAGCCTTGGTAGAAGATGGGACAGATTTAGAAGCTATTCATGCTGCTATTGAAGAAGCTAAGGCTTCAGGCAAAACCATCTTTGATCGAAGTGAAAACTGTTATTGGTTATGGTTCTCCAAACAAACAAGGGACTAATGCTGTACACGGTGCTCCTCTTGGAGCGGATGAAACTGCAGCAACTCGCCAAGCACTTGGTTGGAACTATGAACCATTTGAAATCCCAGCAGAAGTTTATGCTGATTTCAAAGAAAATGTTGCAGACCGTGGTGCATCAGCATACGAAGCATGGACAAAACTAGTCGCAGATTATAAAGAAGCTCACCCAGAACTTGCTGCAGAAGTGGAAGCAATCATCGAAGGGACGCGATCCAGTTGAATTGACTCCAGAAGACTTCCCAGCTTTAGAAAATGGCTTCTCTCAAGCAACTCGTAACTCAAGTCAGGATGCTTTGAATGTAGTAGCTGCTAAATTGCCAACCTTCCTCGGTGGATCAGCTGACCTTGCTCATTCAAATATGACTTACATCAAAACTGATGGACTTCAAGATGATGCAAATCGCTTAAATCGTAACATCCAGTTTGGTGTTCGTGAATTTGCAATGGGTACTGTCTTGAACGGAATGGCTCTTCACGGTGGACTTCGAGTTTATGGTGGAACTTTCTTCGTATTCTCAGACTATCTTAAGGCAGCGGTTCGATTGTCAGCTCTACAAGGTCTTCCTGTAACTTATGTCTTCACCCACGATTCAATCGCAGTCGGAGAAGATGGTCCAACTCATGAACCAATTGAGCACTTGGCAGGTCTTCGTGCGATTCCAAACCTCAATGTTTTCCGTCCAGCAGATGCGCGTGAAACTCAAGCAGCTTGGTATCAAGCAGTGAAGAGCGAGAAAACACCAACTGTTCTTGTCTTGACTCGTCAAAACTTGACTGTTGAAGAAGGAACAGACTTTGACAAGGTTGCGAAAAGGTGCTTATGTTGTCTATGAAAATGCAGCAGACTTTGACACTATCTTGATTGCAACAGGTTCAGAGGTTAATCTTGCTGTTGCAGCTGCTAAAGAATTGGCAAGTCAAGGTGGGAAAAAGTTCGCGTAGTCAGCATGCCATCTACAGATGTATTTGATGCACAAGATGCAGCCTACAAAGAAGAAATCTTACCAAATGCAGTTCGTCGCCGTGTAGCAGTCGAAATGGGAGCAACTCAAAACTGGTATAAATACGTTGGTCTTGATGGAGCAGTTCTTGGTATTGATACCTTTTGGAGCATCTGCCCCAGCACCAAAAAGTTTTTAGCAGAATATGGATTTACAGTTGAAAACTTAGTAGAACTTGTAAACAACTTGAAATAAGAAAAATCAGGGCATTTGCTCTGGTTTTTTATTGACCTAAAATCAAGGTGCAATCTTGTAAAAACAAGTGAAATTTGATATAGTAGTTTTATCTGAATTACAAAGGAGAAAAAATAATGGGTGGGAATTTAACATTCTTGATTATGCTTGTTTTTGATGTTTGGCTTGATGTTTTTTTCATGCAACGTTCTCAAAAAAAACAAGCTGAAAAAAACGTATGGAGAGCCTCAACAAACTTCAAAAAAAGGCTACGAAGTAATCACTATCGGTGGTCTCTACGGTACAGTTGACGAAGTTGATACTGAAAAACAAAACGATTGTACTTGATGTAGACGGAGTATACTTGACTTTCGAATTAGGTGCAATTAGAACAGTTTTGCCAGTCAAAGAAGCTGTCACACCTGAAGGTGCAGTTATCGAAGAAGGCAGTGCTATTGAAGAATAAAACGGGGTGGAATGCATTCCCGTTTTTCTATAAATGAGAGGAACAATGATGAAAAAAGTTGTCTTTGTCTGTCTTGGCAATATTTGTCGTAGTCCTATGGCGGAATTTGTAATGAAATCTCTGACCGATAAATATGAGATTCAAAGTCGAGCGACTTCTTCCTGGGAACACGGTAATCCAATCCACAAAGGGACGCAAGGAATCTTTCGAAGTCATGGCGTTCCTTATGATACTTCAAAAACTTCCCAACAAATTTCTAAAAATGATTTTGAGTATTTTGACTATATCATTGGGATGGATGAGTCTAATCTCGCTGATTTGCGTGAGATGTGTCCACAGGATCAACAATATAAGATACAGCCTTTTGCATCTGAAAGCGTTCCAGATCCCTGGTATACAGGTGATTTTGAAGAAACTTATGACCGAGTTTTAACTGGTTGTCAGGCTTGGTTAAGTCGCTTAGAAAATGAGAGTGAACATGGAAAATTTAAAAAAGCTCTATGAAAAAAATATAGTGTCTATTTAACACGTCCCTGTTTAGAAATTGCGACAGTGATCGTCATTGTTGTCTGTGCAGGTCTCGTATTTCTGACCAATCTTCCAAAACAGGGCGTTCTTAAGTTTGATAACGATGCTATTATTTATGACGGGAGCCTAGTTCGTGGTAAGATGAATGGTCAGGGCACTGTTACCTTCTCAAACGGTGATACCTATACTGGAGAATTTAGCAATGGTGCCTTCAATGGTAAAGGTACCTACCAAGCTAAAGCAGGTTGGGTATATGAGGGAGACTTTGTAAATGGCCAAGCTGAAGGAAAAGGAAAACTGACTACCGAACAAGAAGTAGTCTATGAAGGGGACTTCAAACAAGGTTTATTTCAACAAGCACAATAACCTCCTCCTAGAAGGAGGTATTCTTCCAGACCGACAGAAAGCGCTTACATGGAAATAAAAACGGCTTACAAGACTGTTTTACAACTAAGTTTGTGAAAAATAAAACTTTTATGGAATAATTCACAAACTTTAAGTGAAAAAGTGCATGTGTGGGTATATTTGAAATTGTTTTCACAAACAAATAAAAAAAGTTTGTGAAATGTCTATGAAACTGTTTACAAACGTTTAAAAAAAGAGTTATAATAAACTTGTGAAAAAAATTAACAAAGGACTTACAATCCTTGAAAGCTATGGAGGAAAATATGGCTGATAAAAAAACTGTAACACCAGAAGAAAAAGAAACTCGCTGCTGAAAAGCATGTCGATGGTTTGTGCAAAAAAAGCTTTAGTTGCCCTTGAAGAAATGCGTAAAGCTTGACCAAGATCAAGTCGATTATATCGTAGCAAAAAGCTTCAGTTGCAGCACTTGATGCTCACGGAGAATTGGCTTTACATGCCTTTGAAGAAACAGGACGTGGGAGTATTTGAAGATAAAGCAACTAAAAACCTATTTTGCTTGTGAGCACGTAGTAAACAACATGCGCCACACTAAAACAGTTGGTGTTATCGAAGAAGATGATGTAACAGGATTGACTCTTATCGCTGAACCAGTTGGTGTTGTTTGTGGTATCACTCCAACAACTAAACCCAACTTCAACAGCAATCTTTAAATCGTTGATTTCATTGAAGACTCGTAATCCCTATTGTCTTTGCATTTCCACCCATCAGCTCAAGAATCATCAGCTCACGCAGCTCAAATCGTTCGTGATGCAGCGATTAAAGCAGGAGCTCCTGAAAACTGTGTACAGTGGATTACTGAACCATCTATGGAAGCAACTAGTGCATTGATGAACCACGAAGGTGTTGCAACAATCCTTGCAACAGGTGGTAATGCCATGGTTAAAGCTGCATACTCATGTGGTAAACCAGCTCTTGGGGTAGGTGCCGGGAAACGTTCCAGCTTATGTTGAAAAAAATCAGCTAACATCCGCCAAGCTGCTCACGATATCGTAATGTCTAAATCATTTGATAATGGTATGGTCTGTGCATCTGAACAAGCGGTTATCATTGATAAAGAAATTTACGATGAATTTGTAGCAGAGTTCAAATCTTATCACACTTACTTTGTAAACAAAAAAGAAAAAGCACTTCTTGAAGAGTTCTGCTTCGGCGTGAAAGCAAACAGCAAAAACTGTGCTGGTGCAAAATTGAAATGCTGACATCGTTGGTAAACCAGCAACTTGGATTGCAGAACAAGCAGGATTTACAGTTCCAGAAGGAACAAACATTCTTGCTGCAGAATGTAAAGAAGTTGGTGAAAATGAGCCATTGACTCGTGAAAAATTGTCACCAGTTATCGCAGTTTTGAAATCTGAAAGCCGTGAAGATGGTATTACCAAAGCTCGTCAAATGGTTGAATTTAACGGTCTTGGGACACTCAGCAGCCATCCATACAGCTGATGAAGAATTGACTAAAAGAATTTTGGTAAAGCTATAAAAGCTATTCGTGTTATCTGTAACTCACCTTCTACTTTCGGTGGTATCGGAGACGTTTATAATGCCTTCTTGCCATCATTGACACTCGGATGTGGTTCTTACGGACGCAACTCAGTTGGGGATAACGTTAGCGCCATTAACCTCTTGAATATCAAAAAAGTCGGAAGACGGAGAAATAACATGCAATGGATGAAACTTCCTTCAAAAACATACTTTGAACGTGATTCAATTCAATACCTTCAAAAATGTCGTGACGTTGAACGTGTCATGATCGTTACAGACCACGCTATGGTAGAGCTTGGTTTCCTTGATCGTATCATCGAACAACTTGACCTTCGTCGCAATAAGGTTGTTTACCAAATCTTTGCAGATGTAGAACCAGATCCAGATATCACTACAGTTGAACGTGGTACTGAGATTATGCGCTCTTTCAAACCAGATACAATCATCGCTCTTGGTGGTGGATCTCCAATGGATGCTGCTAAAGTAATGTGGCTCTTCTACGAACAACCAGAAGTGGACTTCCGTGACCTTGTACAAAAATTCATGGATATCCGTAAACGTGCCTTCAAATTCCCATTGCTTGGTAAGAAGACTAAATTCATCGCGATCCCAACTACATCTGGTACAGGATCTGAAGTAACTCCATTTGCCGTTATCTCTGATAAAGCAAAACAACCGTAAATACCCAATCGCTGACTACTCATTGACACCAACTGTGGCAATCGTAGACCCTGCTTTGGTATTGACAGTTCCTGGATTTCGTTGCTGCTGATACTGGTATGGACGTATTGACTCACGCGACTGAAGCTTACGTATCACAAAATGGCTAGCGACTACACTGACGGTCTTGCTCTTCAAAGCAATCAAACTTGTATTCGAAAACTTGAAAGCTCAGTTAAGAATGCAGACTCCACTCACGTGAGAAAATGCATAACGCTTCAACAATCGCTGGTATGGCCTTTGCCAATGCCTTCCTAGGTATTTCTCACTCAATGGCTCATAAGATTGGTGCGCAATTCCACACAGTTCACGGACGTACAAATGCAATCTTGCTTCCATACGTTATCCGTTACAACGGTACTCGTCCCAGCTAAGACAGCTACATGGCCTAAGTACAACTACTACCGTGCAGATGAGAAATATCCAAGATATCGCTCAAATGCTTGGACTTCCAGCTCTACTCCAGAAGAAGGGAGTTGAATCTTACGCTAAAAGCTGTTTACGAACTTGGTGAGCGCGTAGGTATCCAAATGAACTTCAAAGCACAAGGAATTGATGAAAAAAGAATGGAAAGAACAGTTTCACGTGAAATTGGCCTTCCTTGCTTATGAAGATCAATGTTCACCTAGCTAACCCACGTCTTCCAATGGTTGACCATATGCAAGAAATCATCGAAGATGCTTACTATGGTTACAAAGAAAGACCAGGACGCCGTAAATAATTGATTATCAGCCAAAACCGAGGGTAAACCTCGGTTTTTTATGCTTAGAGAATATATTTTTATTAAGAAATGCATAGAATTGGAGTAGGCTGCAAGGCTAAGTAAAGAAATGAAAATATTACCAAAGCTTATCAGAAAAACAAGGCCAGCGCTTGCAATTAAACTCAAATAGTTATATAATAGGTATGTTGAAAGGTGATTTGTAGTGATTCAAGTTACTCTTTTCACAATAAAATTTTCATGATTTTCATAAGGAGGAAATCACTAATGGTAGTTAAAGTTGGTATTAACGGTTTCGGACGTATCGGTCGTCTTGCTTTCCGCCGTATCCAAAACGTAGAAGGTGTTGAAGTTACTCGCATCAACGACCTTACAGATCCAGTTATGCTTGCACACTTGTTGAAATATGACACAACTCAAGGTCGTTTCGACGGAACTGTGGAAGTTAAAGAAGGTGGATTTGAAGTTAACGGTAAATTCATCAAAGTTTCTGCTGAACGTGATCCAGAACAAATCGACTGGGCTAACGACGGTGTAGAAATCGTTCTTGAAGCAACTGGTTTCTTTGCTACTAAAGCAGCTGCTGAAAAACACTTGCACCCAGGTGGAGCTAAAAAAGTTGTTATCACTGCTCCTGGTGGATCAGATGTTAAAACAGTTGTATTTAACACTAACCACGACGTTCTTGACGGTACTGAAACAGTTATCTCAGGTGCTTCATGTACTACAAACTGCTTGGCTCCAATGGCTAAAGCTCTTCAAGATAACTTCGGTGTTGTTGAAGGATTGATGACTACTATCCACGCTTACACTGGTGACCAAATGATTCTTGACGGACCACACCGTAAAGGTGACCTCCGTCGTGCTCGCGCTGGTGCTGCTAATATCGTACCTAACTCAACTGGTGCTGCTAAAGCTATCGGTCTTGTAATCCCAGAATTGAACGGTAAACTTGACGGAGCTGCACAACGCGTTCCTACACCAACTGGTTCAGTAACTGAATTGGTAGTTGTTCTTGAAAAGAACGTTACTGTTGATGAAGTGAATGCAGCTATGAAAGCAGTAGCCAATGAATCATACGGTTACACAGAAGATCCAATCGTATCTTCAGATGTTGTAGGTATGTCTTACGGATCATTGTTTGACGCAACTCAAACTAAAGTTCTTGACGTTGACGGTAAACAATTGGTTAAAGTTGTTTCATGGTACGACAACGAAATGTCATACACTGCACAACTTGTACGTACTCTTGAATACTTCGCTAAAATCGCTAAATAATTCTTGAGTTGATAAAAGCAAGGCCAACTGGTCTTGCTTTTTTTGTATTTATAAGAAAAAATGGATGCTAGTGTCATCCATTTTGGTTTAATTCTCTTTCAAATGTGTCTGATAGCGCAGTAAAGCTTAATTTGTTTAAGGTCAGAGGATGGACAAAGGATAGTTTAAATGCATGAAGCATTAGTCTCTTAGTTTTTGAATGTGGATTGTAGAGAGGGTCTCCAAGGATTGGATGACCGTGGTGAGATAGATGAACTCGAATCTGATGAGTACGTCCTGTTTTTAATCGACAACGAAGAAGACTGGTCTTTGTTTGAAATTGTTTCAATCGAGTTACATGAGTTTCAGCATATTGACCATTTTTGATCCACAACTCGTTTTCTACGATCGTGACGATCGCGACCGATTTTGTCTCGAAAGACAAGCTCTTTAGTTCCTATTTTTCCCTCAACCAGAGCCCAGTATTCTCGGGAGATCTCTTTTTTCTCCAATAATCGATTGAGGATGGGCAGTATAAATGGATTTTTAGCAAATAGTACGAGTCCACTTGTTTCTTTGTCTAGTCTATGAACGACATAGCAAGTCTGTCCTACATAGGCGGTGACATGGTTGAGAAGAGCAATCTCATCTGGTTGATTCCCGTGAGTCTTTCATACCCTTCAGGTTTGTTGACGATAATCAAATGTTGGTCTTGGTAAACTTCTTGGACAAGATTAGGATTCCCCCAAACAATTTCTTTTGTAGGATAATCCTCCTCATCGAAAATCAGTTGACATTCATCTCCGGCTTTGACAGTTTGATGCCAATGGACTTCTTCTTGATTGATGAGAATGTGCTTTTTAATTCTCAAGAAATGCCGTATTTTTCTCGGAATGAGTAGTTGCTCCTCCAAGAAGACTTTTGACAGTCATTTCAGGAAGAGAATCAGGGATAACAAAAGGTAAAATTTCATACAGATATTGTAACAAAAAAATAGATTATTTGGATAGAGAAACTAGCTAAATTCTTGTCTTCCTATGGGGAAGATGATAAAATAAACGCATGAAATTAGATACATTATTTGAAAAAGTTTCTTTCTTTATTTAAAAAAAGAAGAAGCTGAAATGGAAGAAATAGAAATCGACGAAGCTAATAATGAAGAAAATACTCGACTAATTTAAGACGGTCAAGAGGTGGGCGAAAGAAAGTTGGGCAAGTCGGACCTATTCGAAAATTTTGGCGTCGCTATCATCTGACCAAAATCTTTCTAATTCTTGGACTAAGTGCAAGCTTGTTTGTTGGGGTCTATCTATTTGCCTTGGCTAAATCGACAAATGTTACAGACTTGCAGAATGCTTTGAAAACACGAACGGTGATTTTTGACAGAGAAGAGAATGAGGCTGGTGCCTTGTCAGGCCAAAAAGGGACCTATGTTGAACTTTCGGAAATTAGTGAAGATTTGCAGAATGCTGTTATTGCGACAGAAGATAGAAGCTTCTATAAAAATAGTGGAATTAACTATGGTCGCTTTTTCCTGGCTATCCTAACAGCTGGTCGCTCGGGTGGTGGTTCTACAATTACTCAACAGTTAGCGAAAAATGCTTATCTTTCACAAGACCAAACTGTTCAGAGAAAGGCTAAAGAATTCTTCCTTGCTTTAGAATTAACCAAAAAATACAGTAAAAAAGAAATTCTAACCATGTATTTGAACAATGCCTACTTCGGTAATGGAGTTTGGGGTGTTGAGGATGCTAGTAAAAAGTACTTTGGAGTTTCGGCATCAGAATTAACTCTTGATGAAGCCGCCACTTTAGCAGGTATGCTTAAAGGCCCAGAATTGTACAATCCTCTGAATTCCATTGAGCATTCAACTAATCGAAGAGATACTGTCTTACAAAATATGGTGGCTGCCGGCTACCTTGATAAAAATAAGGAAGCAGAAGCAGCAAGTGTTGATATGGCTTCTCAATTGAAAGATAGTTATGAAGGGAAAATATCAGACTACCGTTATCCTTCCTATTTTGATGCAGTTGTTAATGAAGCTATTGAAAAGTATAATCTAACAGAGGAAGAAATCGTTAATAACGGTTATCGAATTTATACGGAGCTAGATCAAAATTACCAAGCAAATATGCAGGTTATCTACCAAAATACTTCGCTCTTTCCGACAGCTGAAGATGGGACACATGCAGAGTCTGGTAGTGTCGCTTTGGAGCCAAAAACAGGTGGAGTTCGAGGAGTTGTTGGTCGAGTGGCAGGGGATGATAAGACAGGTTTCAGAAATTTTAACTATGCAACCCAATCAAAAAGAAGTCCAGGGTCGACTATTAAACCCTTTGATAGTGTACACACCAGCGGTTGAAGCGGGTTGGTCTCTTAATAAGGAGTTGGATAATCATACCATGCAATATGGTGATTATAAAGTAGACAACTACGCAGGAATCAAGACATCACGAGAAGTACCCAATGTATCAAGCTTTAGCTAAATCTCTAAATTTACTGCAGTAGCTACTGTTAAAGAACTTGGAATTGATAAAGCCTTTTGAAGCGGGTGAAAAGATTTGGTCTCAACATGAGCGATGTAGATCGTGTGCTTGAGTAGCTTTTAGGTGGTGGGCGTAGAAACTAACCCCGCTTCAGATGGCCCAAGCTCACGCAGTGTTTGCAAATGAAGGACTCATGCCGGATGCTCACTTTATCACCCGTATTGAAAATGCTAGTGGTCAAGTGATTGCTACTCATAAAATACTCAAAAACGAGTAGTTGACAAATCGGTAGCTGATAAAATGACCAGTATGATGTTAGGTACCTTTTACAAATGGTACAGGGGATCAGTTCGTCTCCAGATGATTATGTCATGGCTGGAAAAAACAGGAACAACAGAGCAGCCTTTAACCCAGAATATACCAGTGATCAATGGGTGATTGGATATACACCCTGATTTAGTGATTAGCCATTGGCTTGGTTTCCCTACTACTGATGAAAATCATTATCTAGCAGGTTCGACTTCGAATGGTGCTGCTCACATTTTTGAAGTATGGCGGAAACAATTCTTCCATATACACCAGGAAGCACCTTTTACAGTTGAAAATGCTTATAAAATGAATGGTATTGCACCAGAAAATACACCTAAACAAACTACCAGTGATACTAGTGCACAGTCGGATGATATACTATCAGATATTCGTGGACGAGCACAAAATCTGGTCGATGAAGCAGGAAGAGCGATTTCGGATGCTAAAATTAAAGAAAAAGCTCAGACAGTTTGGGATACCATTGTAGATCTGTTTCGCTAAAACTGTTTAAAAGGTAAAAGACAAAGGATTCAAATCTTTGTCTTTTCTCTCACTCTGTCAGCATTCACAACTGCCATATACATTAGAGGTAGCACAAGACAGAAATCAAAGTGCCCTTCTTTCCCCTTTCTCTGCTATACTACAAGCAGAGAAAGGGAAAAGCAAATCTTGAGAAAGTATTATGAGAAGGTAAAAGGAATTGTTCATAGATGTCGAAAAGATTACTATCTCCACCTGTGGGAGAAAGAGGATTGGGACCAAGAAGGCATGATCTGTCTCCATGAACTTCTAGAAACACCATCCAGAACTAGTGGAAGAAGAAAAGAAACTCTACGTCTACTTCAAAACAAAATTTCGCAATCGAATCCTTGATAGTGTCAGAAAACAAGAGTCAAAAAGCGTCGCCTAGACCCGAGATGGCCTATGAAGAAGTAGGAGAGATTAGCATCGATCACCAGAAGGAGGAGTTGTGGCTGGATGATTACTACGCCCTTCATGAATTGTTGGATACTTATAGAAGAAAATTACCAGAAGATAAACAAGAAGCCTATCGAACGCCTCTGGGCAGACGAACGATTTAAAGGCCGCAAAGCCCTTCTCAGAGAGCTGAAGGAAACATTACAAGACTGAGTTTAAAAAGGTGTTGACAAAGCAAAGAAAAGTCGGTATAATAGTAAGAGTTGAAAATAACAACTCCGGTCCGTTGGTCAAGGGTTAAGACACCGCCTTTTTCACGGCGGTAACACGGGTTCGAATCCCGTACGGACTATAGTATGTAGCAGATGAAAACACTAGATGAAAAATTAAAAAGTTTCAAAAAGTGTTGACAAGCGAAAGCAGCTGTGATATACTAATATAGTTGTCACTTGAGAGAAGTGAGTGACAAAGACCTTTGAAAACTGAACAAGACGAACCAATGTGCAGGGCACTACAACTAAGTTGTAGTACTGAACAATGAAAAAACAATAAATCTGTCAGTGACAGAAATGAGTGAGAACTCAAACTTTTAATGAGAGTTTGATCCTGGCTCAGGACGAACGCTGGCGGCGTGCCTAATACATGCAAGTAGAACGCTGAAGGAGGAGCTTGCTCTTCTGGATGAGTTGCGAACGGGTGAGTAACGCGTAGGTAACCTGCCTGGTAGCGGGGGATAACTATTGGAAACGATAGCTAATACCGCATAACAGTAGATATTGCATGATATCTGCTTGAAAGGTGCAGTGCATCACTACCAGATGGACCTGCGTTGTATTAGCTAGTTGGTGAGGTAACGGCTCACCAAGGCGACGATACATAGCCGACCTGAGAGGGTGATCGGCCACACTGGGACTGAGACACGGCCCAGACTCCTACGGGAGGCAGCAGTAGGGAATCTTCGGCAATGGACGGAAGTCTGACCGAGCAACGCCGCGTGAGTGAAGAAGGTTTTTCGGATCGTAAAGCTCTGTTGTAAGAGAAGAACGAGTGTGAGTGGAAAGTTCACACTGTGACGGTATCTTACCAGAAAGGGACGGCTAACTACGTGCCAGCAGCCGCGGTAATACGTAGGTCCCGAGCGTTGTCCGGATTTATTGGGCGTAAAAGCGAGCGCAGGCGGTTAGATAAGTCTGAAGTTAAAGGCTGTGGCTTAACCATAGTACGCTTTGAAACTGTTTAACTTGAGTGCAAGAGGGAGGTGGAATTCCATGTGTAGCGGTGAAATGCGTAGATATATGGAGGAACACCGGTGGCGAAAGCGGTCTCTGGCTTGTAACTGACGCTGAGGGCTCGAAAGCGTGGGGAGCAAACAGGATTAGATACCCTGGTAGTCCACGCCGTAAACGATGAGTGCTAGGTGTTAGACCCTTTCCGGGGTTTAGTGCTGCAGCTAACGCATTAAGCACTCCGCCTGGGGAGTACGACCGCAAGGTTGAAACTCAAAAGGAATTGACGGGGGCCCTGCACAAGCGGTGGAGCATGTGGTTTAATTCGAAGCAACGCGAAGAACCTTACTAGGTCTTGACATCCCTCTGACCGCTCTAGAGATAGAGATTTTCCTTCGGGACAGAGGTGACAGGTGGTGCATGGTTGTCGTCAGCTCGTGTCGTGAGATGTTGGGTTAAGTCCCGCAACGAGCGCAACCCCTATTGTTAGTTGCCATCATTCAGTTGGGCACTCTAGCGAGACTGCCGGTAATAAACCGGAGGAAGGTGGGGATGACGTCAAATCATCATGCCCCTTATGACCTGGGCTACACACGTGCTACAATGGCTGGTACAACGAGTCGCAAGTCGGTGACGGCAAGCTAATCTCTTAAAGCCAGTCTCAGTTCGGATTGTAGGCTGCAACTCGCCTACATGAAGTCGGAATCGCTAGTAATCGCGGATCAGCACGCCGCGGTGAATACGTTCCCGGGCCTTGTACACACCGCCCGTCACACCACGAGAGTTTGTAACACCCGAAGTCGGTGAGGTAAACCATTTGGAGCCAGCCGCCTAAGGTGGGATAGATGATTGGGGGTGAAGTCGTAACAAGGTAGCCGTATCGGAAGGTGCGCTGGATCACCTCCTTTCTAAGGATAAGGAATGCACATTGGTCTTGTTTAGTCTTGAGAGGTCTTGTGGGGCCTTAGCTCAGCTGGGAGAGCGCCTGCTTTTGCACGCAGGAGGTCAGTTCGATCCCTGCTAGGCTCCATTGGTGAGAGATCGCCAAGTAATGCACATTGAAAATTGAATATCTATCAAATAGTAACAAGAAAATAAACCGAAAACGCTGTAGTATTAATAAGAGTTTATGACTGAAAGGTCAGAAAAATAAGGTTAAGTTAATAAGGGCGCACGGTGGATGCCTTGGCACTAGGAGCCGAAGAAGGACGTGACAAACGACGATATGCCTTGGGTAGCTGTAAGTAAGCGATGATCCAGGGATTTCCGAATGGGGAGAACCCAACAGGTACTACCTGTTACCCACATCTGTTAAGGATATGAGGAGGAAGACGCAGTGAACTGAAACATCTAAGTAGCTGCAGGAAGAGAAAGCAAAAGCGATTGCCTTAGTAGCGGCGAGCGAAACGGCAGAAGGGCAAACCGAAGAGTTTACTCTTCGGGGTTGTAGGACTGCAATGTGGACTCAAAAGATTATAGAAGAATGGTTTTGGGGAAAAATCAGCCAAAGAGAGTGATAGCCTCGTATTCAAAATAGTCTTTGTACCTAGCAGTATCCTGAGTACGGCGGGACACGTGAAATCCCGTCGGAATCTGGGAGGACCATCTCCCAACCCTAAATACTCCCTAGTGACCGATAGTGAACCAGTACCGTGAGGGAAAGGTGAAAAAGCACCCCGGGAGGAGTGAAATAGAACCTGAAACCGTGTGCCTACAACAAGTTCGGAGCCCGTTAATGGGTGAGAGC
>BNJU01003777.1_pt1 | contig 78980 bp, 103 predicted proteins | sample 8539281 | NCBI WGS metagenome assembly BNJU01 (sample SAMD00202456, study PRJDB9452) | human saliva metagenome | isolation source: human saliva | place: Japan
TGAACCGGGATGAGGTTCTGACTCATGACTGCCATGGCCGTCAGGCCGCCCAGCAACAGCATGGTCGTCATGCGCACGGCCCGCTGGGAGGTGGAACCGTCCTCGGTCTCGATCCTGGCGATGAGCCAGTTCGCCAGCAAGTAGCAGGCCAGAGTGCGCCACTGCCATGGCGAAGGCCCCCAGCAGCGCGTAGGACAGGGCGATCTTGGCTCCCGGCGCCAGCCCGTCCTGAAGGCCACCATCGTCTCGCTGATTCCCAGGCCGGCGGTCAGACCTCCCACGAGTGCGCCGACGAACAGCGAGACACCACATGGACGCGCAGCATCGCCAGGACGAAAGCATGACCAGGACGGCAAGGATGACGGCGTTCACGGGTGCCTTCCGATGGGTACCGGGTTGTGCGGTTCGGACGGATCGGGGGCATCCGAATCAGGGGCCGATTGTGCCAGGTGAGCGTGACGAGGACGTATCGTGGAACGGTGAGCGAGAACCAGCATGACGTCACCAGCAGCTCTTCCCCGGTCCGCCGCGCCCTCGTGACCGGGGCCTCCACGGGTATCGGCGCCGCTACCGTCCGGCTCCTGCGCTCCCACGGCTGGGAGGTCGTGGCCACCGCCCGGCAGGGTGGAGCGCCTTGGGACGCTGGCCGACGAGACCGGCTGCACCTGGGTGGCCGCCGACCTTCAGGTGCCGGGCGACGTTGAGCGCCTGGCCCGAGAGGTGCTCGACGGTGGCCCGGTCGACGCGGTCGTCAACAACGCCGGTGGTGCGCTGGGAGTGGATCCGGTCGCTGAGGGCAGCGCCCAGGAGTGGGCCACCATGTACGAGCGCAACGTCCTGGCGGCCCCTGCGCGTGAGCCAGGCCTTCCTGCCCGGCATGCGCGAGCGGGCGGCGACCTGGTCTTCCTCACCTCCACGGCCGCCCACGACACCTACCCCGGCGGTGGCGGTTACGTGGCCAGCCAAGCACGCCGAGCGGATCATCGCGAACACGCTGCGCCTGAGGCTGGTGGGTGAGCCGGTGCGTGTCATCGAGATCGCGCCCGGCATGGTGGCCACCGAGGTTCTCCTCAACCGTCTCACGGTGACGCCGAGGCAGCTGCGAAGGTGTACGCCGGCGTGGCCGAGCCGCTCAGCGCCGACGACGTCGCCGCCTGCATCGCCTGGACGCTGGGCTGCCCGCCCACGTCAACATCGACTCCATGGTGGTGCGGCCGCGGGCCCAGGCCTCCAACACGCTGGTGGCCCGGAAGCAGTAAGGGATCCGGGCTTGTCCCAGGACTGGTCGTCCACTGGTGCTCGGCTCATGGACTGTGAGCGGATTGCCTGGCACAGGCGGTCCACAGGTCTGACCTGCTGCGGGCACAGTACGGGGTCCTAGCGTCTGCTCCAGCCCGGCCGGGCCGGGAACCAGACTGAAAGGACCCCCATGACCAAGCACGTCTCCTCAGGGTGACGACAAGGCCCTAAAGCCTCCCAGCGTGACGCGGCCACGGAGAGCCCTGCCCACCAGGCCGGCACCGACGATGACGCTCAGGCTCTCTCACAGGTGCGGCCGACAGCCATCCCGTCGAGGCCATGGCGCCGGACGTAGCGGCGGACGCCGTTGTGGACGCCGCGTCAGGCGCGGACAGGCGCAGTGAGCGCAACGACGCCCGTGGCAGACAGCCCCCGCTGCGACGGCCAGCGCGGTTCGGGCAGCCGCTGCCGCCAGCAGCACTGCCGACACGAGGCTGGCAGGTGCGTGAGCCTCCCCGGATGCTCAGAACGCCGCAACCATCGGTGTCGCTGGTTCCCGCCTCTGACAGCGCCAAGAAGGCCCGAGCCAAGGCGCGTGGTCCCCTGGTACCGCCGCCGCGCCGTCGCAGGGGCTGCCGGGGTGGCGCTGCTGGCGGGCTCGTTCGGGGCCGGATTGGGGACCAACGAGCTCCTCAGCTCCGGCTCCCAGCACGGTCAAGCCCAGCAGCAGGGAGGTCCTGGCGGCGGAGGCCCTGGTGGTCAGGGTGGCCTCGGCGGGCAGATGCCGGGTGGTGTCCCCGGCGGACAGAACGGCCAGGGTGGTCCGGGAGGAGGCTCCGGTGGAGCCGGCCGGACCACCCCCAACGGGGACGCCTCCGGTGGCTCCGGTTCGGGCTCGAGCGGCGACCAGCAGTCAGGCTCCGGTTCGGGTGATGGCAACCAGAAGGGCGGCTCAGGCTCCTCGGGTGTCCTCCAGCAGCAGGACGCCTCTCCAAGCGCCCAGGGCTGAGAGCGCCGGCGCCACCGCCCACGGATCAACATTTTCTTCAGGGACGACGCGTATCCGTGTCGTCCCTGAAATTCTTGTCGGTGTGTGCAGAATCGGTTACGGTCTCTGGCACATCTCGCACCGCTCACCCTGATGACACGGAGGAGAGAGCCCCAATGACTGACGCACACCCCCGCATGGCGCTGGGCACCATGCACTTCGGAACCCGCCTGTCCGCCACCCAGTCCCGAGAGATCCTCGACGCCTACCTGGATCTGGGCGGCCAGTGGATCGACACCGCGAACTGCTACGCCTTCTGGGGATCCGAGACCGGCCTCGGTGGCCAGAGCGAGACCGTCATCGGCCAGTGGCTCGCTGATCGAGGCGTGCGCGACCAGGTGAGGATCAGCACCAAGGTCGGTGCGGAGCCGACCCGCCCCCACGCCTTCCCGGACGCCGTGGAGGGCCTTGGTAGGGACACTGTCAACCGAGCCATCCGGGACAGCCTGCAGCGCCTGCAGACGGAGCGCATCGACATGTACTGGGCTCATATGGAGGATCGGGAGCAGTTGGTCGCCGATGTCGCCGAGACCTTCGGTGACCTGGTTGACCAAGGGCTGACCGCACGGATCGGGCTGTCCAACCACCCGGCCTGGTATGCCGCCGCAGCCAACGTGCACGCCCAACAGCGGGGTGCGTCCGGATTCAGCGCCCTGCAGCTGCGGGAGTCGTTTCTCCACCCGAGGCCGGATACCCCGGTTGAGGGTGAGGACCATCCCCACGGGATGATGACGATCGAGAGCAAGGACCTCGCCGAGCGCTGTGGTCTGGACCTGTGGGCCTACACGCCGCTGCTCACCGGTGCCTACGAGCACCCGGAGCGCCCGCTGCCCGAGGCCTACAGGCATCCGGGACCGACAACCGGCTGACGGCGCTGCGCAGGTGGTCGGACAGCCTGGCCATGAAGCCGAGCCAGGTCGTCCTGGCCCTCCTTAACGCCCAGCGGCCGACCATCACCCCGATCGTGGGCGTCAGCAGCGTCGCTCAGCTCACTGACGCGATCAAGGCCACCCGTTTCAGCCTCCCGGAGGAGGCCGTTGAGGAGTTCAACGCAGCCGGCTAGACCGAGCAGATCCGAGCCTGTGGTCAGCAGCAACCAGGCTCAGGCTTTTCGGGTGCCCTTCAGCCTGACTCGTGACAGTTTGGTGGGTCTGGGTTTTGAGGTGGGTTTTTGTTGGTATTCCGTGGTGTTGAGGGTGTGCTGGCACACTAAGGGGCCGGTAGGGTGGGGGTGGTAAGCCCGTTTCTGCGTAAGGTCAAGACAGCCTCTGGGGCGACGGCGGTGCAGATCGCGGTCAAGGAAGGGCGCCGGGACAAGGTGATCGAGCACCTGGGATCGGCCCACACTGAGGCCGAGCTGGCTGCTCTGATGGAGATCGGCCGGCACCGCATTGCCCCGGACCAGCTGGCCCTGGACCTGACTCCCACGCCACCGGCGGTTTCGGGACTCCTCACGGCCTCAGCCCCGGTCGGCACTGATGCGGTGGTGGAGTCCAAGCGCTCGGGCCTGCTGTGGGACGTTCTGCACGGGGTCTACACCCGTCTGGGGCTGAGGAACGCCACTGGGGGTGATCGGGCCTTTGAGCAGATGGTTCTGGCGCGTCTGATCGAGCCGACCTCTAAGGCCCAGGTCCCCCGCGTCCTGGGTGACCTGGGCCTGGAGCCGGTCAGCACCAGGACCTTGTTCCGCTCCCTGGCCCGAGCCCAGGAGCGAGGCTACCGCGAGAGCCTGTCTGGGGCTCTGTTCGAGCACGTCACCGCCAGTGGGGGGCTGGCCCTGTGCCTGTATGACGTGACCACGCTCTACTTCGAGGCCGAGCGTGAGGACGACCTGCGCAAGGTCGGTTACTCCAAGGAGAGGAGGGTCGACCCCCAGATCATCGTGGGCCTGCTGGTCGACCGGAGCGGTTTTCCTCTCCAGGTCGGCTGCTGGGGAGGGCAACAAGGCTGAGACCACCACGATCATCCCCATCGTGGAGGCCTTCCAGGCCGCCCACGGCATCGCCGAGCTCGTGGTGGTCGCCGGGCGCCGGCATGCTCTCAGCCGCCAACCTGACGGCCCTGGACGACGCGAGGCTGCGGTTCATCGTCGGCGCCCGACAGGTCCGCGCCCCAGGCGACCTGGATGCCCACTTCCACTGGCACGGGGACGCCCCGCCGACGGTCAGGTCACCAGGCACCATCACCCCCAGAAGAGGGTCAAGGAGCGAGCGCGACATCAGCAGTCGTCATGAGCCGGTGTGGGACCCGGACACTCATCCAGGCTCATGGAGACGGTATGGGTCTACTCCAAGAAGCGAGCGGCCCGGGACAACCAGACCCTCACAGCTCAGGCCAACCGCGCCCGGGCTGTCATCGCCGGCGAGAAGCGCCCTAAGGGCACGCGGTTCGTCACCGTCCATCAAGGCGATCAGGTCCTCGATGAGGCCTCCATCGCCAGAGCCCGGTCCCTGGTGGGCCTCAAGGGCTACGTCACCAACATCCCGTCCCGCCTGATGGACGCCGGTGAGGTCGTCTCCTCCTACCACGAACTGTGGCACATCGAGGCCTCTTTCCGGATGAGCAAGCACGACCTAAGAGCCCGACCGGTCTTCCACCACACCCGAGACGCCATCGAGGCCCACCTGACGATGGTCATGGCCTCCCTAGCCGTAGCCCGCTACATCCAGGAGGCCACCGGGATCAGCATCGCCAGGATCGTGCGCGAGCTACGCAGCCTGCAGGAGGTCACCATCAACCTCAACGGCCACCACCTCACCGCCGCACCACGTCTGACCGACACCGCCAACGACATCCTCACCGCCCTGAGCACCCCACCCCCGGCACACTAAGCGTCATGAGTCAGGTGTGATACCCTTACCCATGACGGCTCGTTCCTGAGAGGTTTCATGTAGCAATCTGATTCTCTCAGACCAACGAGCCGTCACCCATTCAACACACCGAACCCCTAAACCCCCATACACGCCCCTGAATAACCTTCCTTCTTTTGTCTAAGTCATTTTGTCTAACCAATGCCGCGCGAGCGACTTCTGAAAGAGTGCAGGGTGATGTAAATTAACATCGAATACGTGTTGCTAAGCGTCAATTTTTGCTTCACCTTGAATCATTTTTAGCTCATGTCGATATAGGAATGGAACCACGTACTTTACTTCCCCTCTATCTTGTCGCCGCTCAAAAAACCCTACTTCAACCAGTTCATCTACTATTGCATTGCACTCAGATTCTTCGATTTGCCAAATCTGGCAGAGGGTGGGCAATGTTTGAGTGGACTTTGCTCTTTTTAGAGATTCAATCCAGTTGGTTAATTTAGGATATTCAGGATAGATTGTTTTTTCTAGTCTCACTACAGACACTTGGGGCATGGCGTCTTTGAAGGACTGGCTTTCGTAAATCGCCCCATCTTTGAGGTGTGCTTGCCCGTTCTCGAAGCGCTTTAATTGTTTGGATTGTGTTTCTGTTAGTAAGTGTATTAGTTCTCGTGGTACGTTTGTTCCTGTTCCATCTTTTGTTCTAGATAGGCACCAGTCGAACGTAGTTTTTAGTTGTTTTGATCCTCTGGTAATCTGTTCTGGGTAAACTTGGTGGAAGAGTCTTTCTTGTTTAGCTGCATCTGCGAGAATAGTGTCTCGGTCCGCCTGGTAGTGTGACATCAAGGTTTCGCTTCTAAGGATTCTCTGCACTGCTAGTTGAAGTAGAGAACTGCGATTCCAACCGATCGTCAAATCTCGCTCAAAGTGGCTCAGCCCCCTAAACCCTCCTTCTGATACTGATTTCCATATGTCTGAGCGCAGGAAGATTTTTGCTGAGATATTGGATAGGCGCATTAGGTGATTTCTGTATGTTGCGAATAGGGCGCGCAGGGCGGTGCGCTCTAGTTCCACTGAGTGGTCGAATGCGAAATCAAGGCCGTCAAGAAGGATCCAAAGTTGATATCCGCTAGCTCTGAGTGCTGCGTCCCCGAGCCTGAAAAGAGAGTCAATGGGGATAGTGTAAAGAGAGTGTTTTTCGTGCGCATCTCGTTTAGTGGTCTCTTTTTCGGCAGTTACTTTGATCGATTTTGTTATCTTCGCTTTTACTGTGGTTCTATCTGGGTGGAGGTGATCGAAGTACAGGTCGCGAATAGTTTCCCAAATTGGGAGATTCGGTGGCTTGTATAAACCCGTGTCGGAGAGTTCTTTTTTCAGTTGCTGTGCGGCGTCATTCTGTAGTTGATGTTCATCAACTGTTCGAGCTGCTAATGTAATAAAGTACAGTTCCCAAATCTTCTCAAACTCCTTCTCCTTTAAAGTCAAAGTTGAGTTTTCTTTTGTAAATTCACGAAGTGCTGTTTCTTCTGTGGGGTCGCCGGCGTCAATTAGTAAGATTTTACGATCAAACAATTCTGTCTGACGTCTTTTTAGCATTGAGTAGATGGCGGTTTTACCCCCTCCTTTTGGGGCGAGAATTAAGTCAACCTCCCCTTCGTATACCTTCCTCCAGCTCTCGGTTTCGACAAAATACTCACCAAGTGTGTTTTTGTTCGTTCTCTGCAGTCCGAGCCAAACTCATTGACTTGACTATGTTCCAAGCAGTTTGATTTTGCATGAAGTTACCTTTGCGGAGTTGTAGTGGACGTCTTGGGTGTTCGGTATTCTACGTCAGGGTCTGGAGGTTTGGGGTCTAATCATATAATTATTGCACCTGCTTATGTGTGTGTAGTGTGGGGAGGACGACGTCGCCGAGGCAGGGTGCGAACTGGCCCCGGATGCATGCCGCCCACTACACTCCCCGGAGCAAAGGCACAGACCCGGCCATCACCGGCGAGCCTCCGGAAGAACCGGACCCCGGCGCACCAGCGCCGTCGGCCCTCAGTAGAGCCGGACGGGACAGCCCGTCACAGCTGGAAACGAAGCGGTCGTGCGAACCGTCCCCGTCGGGGCGCGCAGCACGGCAAACGAGGTGGTACCGCGGTGCGGCACCAGCCGGGCACCAGGCCTGGCCGGGGCCGTCGTCGTCCTCGTCGGGCCCCGGGCACCCGCCCGAGGCGGCAGGAACGAGTGAGACGAGGCACACCGCGATGGCTGAAAGATGGCTGACAGCACCACCGCCGGCGGCAACGAGCCGACCGGCGCCGCCTTCTACCCCTGCACCGGCCGGGGAGCAGATCGACCCTCGCCCTCCTTCCCCGCCATCGAGGAGGACGTCCTGGCCTACTGGAAGGCCGACGGCACCTTCAGGCCTCCATCGACAACCGCGGCGAGCCCTGCGACGAGTTCGTCTTCTACGACGGCCCGCCCTTCGCCAACGGCCTGCCCCATTACGGCCACCTGCTGACCGGATACGTCAAGGACGCCGTCGGGCGCTACCAGACCCAGCGCGGCAAGCGCGTCGAGCGCCGCTTCGGCTGGGACACCCACGGCCTGCCCGCCGAGCTCGAGGCCCAGCGCCTGCTCGGCATCGACGACGTCACCGAGATCACCCGCCCCGGCGGCATCGGCATCGAAGTTCAACGAGGGTGTCGCAGGCTCCGTCCTGCGCTATACCAGGGTGGGAGGACTACGTCACCCGCCAGGCCCGCTGGGTCGACTTCGACAACGACTACAGGACCCTCGACCCCGACTACATGGGTCGGTGCTGTGGAGCCTTCAAGCGGGTCGTGGGACAAGGGCTGGCCTACCAGGGCTACCGCGTCCTGCCCTACTGCTGGCACGACCGCACCTTGAGCAACCACGAGGCTCAAGATGGATGACGACGTCTACCAGGACCGGCAGGACAACACGGTCACGGTGGGCCTGCGCCTGGAGGAGCCCCTGCGTGAGGGTGCCGAGCGCCCCGGGCTGGTCCTCATCTGGACCACCACGCCTGGACGCTGCCCTCCAGCGTGGCCATCGCCGTGGGGCCCCGACGTCAGTACGCGACCGTCCACGTCGACGAGGACCTCGACTCACCGGTGGCCGGCCAGGACGTCGTCATGGCGCGGGACCTGTTGGGCGCCTACGCCCGCGAGGCTCGGCGAGGAGCCGCAGGTGCTGGCCACCTGCACCGGGGCGGACCTGGTGGGGCGGCGCTACCACCCGATCTTCGACTACTTCGACGACGCCGCCCACCGGGCGAGGGCGCCGCCCCCAGGCCGAGCCTGGACGATCATCGCCGCCGACTTCGTCACCACCTCCGACGGAACCGGCCTGGTCCACATGGCCTCGGCCTTCGGTGAGGACGACATGATCGCCTGCACCGAGGGCCGGTATCGAGACCGTCGTCCCCGTTGATGACGGCGGCTGCCTGACCGAGGAGATACGCGACTACGCCGGGACTGCAGGGTCTTCGAGGCCAACAAGCCCATCGTCGCCGACCTGCGCGACGGCTCCGGTCCCCTGGCCCGCCGCGACGAGAACCAGCGCGCCGTCCTGGTGCGCCAGGCCTCTACGTGCACTCCTACCCGCACTGCTGGCGCTGCCGCAAGCCGCTCATCTACAGGCGGTCTCCTCCTGGTTCGTGCGCGTCTCGGCGATCCGCGACCGCATGGTCGAGCTCAACCAGGACATCGACTGGTACCCCGGTCACATCAGGGACGGCATCTTCGGCAAGTGGCTGGCGAATGCGCGCGACTGGTCGATCTCCCGCAACCGCTTCTGGGGCGCCCCCATCCCGGTGTGGGTCAGCGACAACCCCGACTACCCGCGCACCGACGTCTACGGCTCCTACGCCGAGCTCGAGCGCGACTTCGGCGTCGGGTCACCGACCTGCACCGGCCCTTCATCGACACCCTCGTGCGTCCCAGCCCCGACGACCCCACGGGCAGAGTCGATGATGCGCCGCATCCCCGACGTCCTGGACTGCTGGTTCGAGTCCGGGTCGATGCCCTTCGCCCAGGTGCACTACCCTTCGAGAACGTCGAGTGGTTCGAGTCGCACTACCCGGGTGACTTCATCGTGGAGTACATCGGCCAGACCCGCGGCTGGTTCTACACCCTCCACGTCCTGGCGACGGCCCTGTTCGACCGAGCCCGCCTTCACCTCCTGCGTCTCCACGGCATCCTCCTGGGCAACGACAGGGGCGAAGATGAGCAAGTCGCTGCGCAACTACGGACGTCTCCATGGTCTTCGACCGCGACGGGGCCGACGCCATGCGCTGGTTCCTGCTCTCGGCACCGGTCATGCGTGGAGGCAACCTCGTGGTCACCGACAAGGCCATCCGCGACACGGTGCGCCAGGTGGTGCTGCCGCTGTGGAACACCTGGTACTTCTTCGCCCTCTACGCGGGCCGGGTGGGCGAGACCGGCTACGTCACCGACGGCGTCGACCTCGACGACGCGAGCCTGTTCGCCAAGCAGGGGCGGCCTGCGTCATGGACCGCTACGTCCTGGCCCGCACCAAGGACCTGGCCGAGACGGTGGCCGCCCAGATGGACGGCTACGACATCACCGGGGCCTGCGCCACGATCCGCGACTTCCTCGACGTGCTCACCAACTGGTACCTGCGCACCTCGCGTCAGCGCTTCACCGACGGCGAGACGGCCGCCTTCGACACCCTGGCCACGGTGCTGCGCGTGCTCACCGAGGTCATGGCGCCGCTGGCGCCGCTGGTGAGCGAGGAGATCTGGCGAGGGGCTGACCGGTGGGACGCTCCGTGCACCTGACCGACTGGCCGGTGCTGCCCGACCACGTCGCCAACGCCGAGCTCGTCTCGGCCATGGACGAGGCCCGTGCGGCGGTCTCAGCGGCCCTGAGCCTGCGCAAGGCCGAGAAGCTGCGCGTGCGCCAGCCGCTGCGCAGCCTGACCGTCGCCACGGCCGACCCGGCCGGGCTGGCCCCCTTCCGCGAGCTCGTGGCCGAGGAGGTCAACGTCAAGGAGGTCCGGGTCCTGGACGCCGAATCCGCCGGCTACGAGGCCCGGGCGGACCTGTCCCTCAACCCGCGCGCCTTCGGTCCCGAGGGTCCTAGGCTCACCTCCAAGCTCTTCGCCGCCGTCAAGGCGGAGCCAGTGAGAGCTCACCGAGGACGAGGGACGTGCGCTTCGACGACGTCCTGCTCGATGGTGCCCCGGTGGTGCTGGAGGCGGAGGACTCCACCTTCACCCTGACCACCCGCATCGAGGTCGACGACGACTCCCTGGCCGCCACCATGCTGCCCTCGGGAGCCTTCGTGGTCCTGGACACCGCTCTCGACGACGCCCTGGAGGCCGAGGGCTGGGCTCGTGACCTGGTGCGCCTGGTTCAGGATGAGCGTAAGGCCGCAGGCTTGCACGTGGGTGACCGGATCCGTCTGGAGCTGAGGGTCCCGGAGGACAAGGGTGCCTGGACCGGTGCCCATCTGGACCTCATCAAGCGGGAGGTCGGCTGCGTGGATGCCTCCGTCATCGCCGCCCCCGGTGCCAAGGAGCCCACCGCCGCCGTCGAGAAGGTCACCGAGAAGGCTGCAGAGACGAGGCGAGGCCTGATCGGGACCCGAACCTGACTACGAGTGGGGCTGGCGGCCCGAGGCAGATCAGGGCTGCCAGCCCCACTCGTACGTCTAGTCACCAGAATTCTTGACGTGCATCGAAATACATCGCCAGAGACAGTGCGGTAGAAAATTAACCGTATCGGTTAAAGTCGCTTCGTCGATCGCCTACCGAGGGTCTTGAGTATCAGATGTTCCGCTGTGTCGCAGTTTTTATGGCGAGTGGTGTGCGTGCTACTATCGTCCGTGGAAACTCCGCTCCTGATGCTCCTTTGGTTGAATGATCCGAGTGTCTTGGTGGTGGGCTGTCGCTGTTGTGCGGCAGTGCGCGGTTTCGCTGAAACACTCCAAATTCCCCTGCGGACGAACCTCAGTGTCGAGGTCCATTCGGCTTCACCCTCCAACGAAGGAGAGTCCTGTGACGCTCTCGGCGCAAGTCCGATCCGTATGGGCCAAATTCGGCTACGACCCTGAGAGTCATCATTGGCTGCCGCTCTGGCTGCATCTGCTCGACGCCGCGGTGGTGGCCGAGCACCTCGCCAGACGCTGGCTGGCACCTACCACTCGTGAGCTCATCGAGCGCGAGTTCGCAGGGCTCAGTCTGGGCTGACCCCCGGTGGAGAGTTCTGCCTGCTCGCCTCTTGGGTCGCCGGCGTCCACGACATTGGCAAGTGCACCGGCCTTCTCCGTCCAGGTCCCGGGCCTCGACGACTCGCATGAAAGGAGTGGGGCTGATCCACGAGCCGGTTGATCGACTCTCGAGCGGCGCAGGTTCCACATGCCCTGGCGGGACACGTGATCTTGGAGAACTGGCTCATGGACGGGCACGGTTGGGACCTTGAACCCGCCGAGGCCCTCGCCTCCGTCGTCGGCGCCCATCACGGTATCCCGCCCACGGCGGCGGCTCTCAGCCAGGACTACTACGGGCATGAGCACCTCCTCGGCGAGATGAGGCGTGGGCGCGACCCGCCACGAGGCTCCTCGAACTCGTCACGACGCACCGGTGCCGCGGCTCTTCTCCCTCGCTGGGCGCCGCCACCGATGGTCCCAGCCCTTCCTCGTGGAGCTCTCAGGGGCTGCTCATCGTCTCGGACTGGATCGCCTCGACCGAAGCCTATTTCCCGCTGCTGTCCCTTGAGGACGATGGTGCGCGCCTGCTCGCGCCCGATGTCCATGCCCTTCGTGCGGCCACCGGCCTGTCGCGTCTGGAGATCCCCGTGCCATGGCGTCCCCGCGACGAGGGATCCGCTCCCCGACTGTCTGCTCACCAGCCGCTTTCAACCTGCCCGACGGTGCCCGTGCCACCGACGTCCAGGTGCGCGCACTGCAGGCCGCCCGCTCTATGGGACCTGCCGGGAATGCTCATCGTCAGGAGTCCACGGGAGGAGGGAAGACCGAGGCCGCCCTCATGGCCCGCGAGGTGCTGCTGCCCGCACTCGCCGCTCGAGAATCCTCTTCGCCCTCCCCGACCCAGGCGACGACGGACGCCATGTTCTCCCGCGAGCTCGACTGGCTGGAGAGCATTGAGGAAACCCTACGCCGACGAGGGGCGCCGTCGGGTTCGCCGCTCAGGCTCCTGCACGGACGGTCTCGACTCAACAGGAGGCGCAGGCTTCTGCGACGCCGCGGTTACGAGATCCGCGACCGGCTCCTCGGGTCGCTCGACGACTCGACCGGCGAGACCCCACGCCCTATCGGGATCGGACGGGATGAGGAAGAGGCTCGAACGGGCCGTGCCGCAGACTCCGAGGACGGCCGCAGAGCCGACCTGGCGATCCTGGCCTGGTTCAGCGGGCGCAAGAAGTCGATGCTGTCGGACTTCGTCGTCACGACCGTGGACCACCTGCTGTTCGGGGCAATGCGTTCCCCGCACCTGGCCATGCGACACCTGGGACTGTCCCGCAAGGTCGTCATTGTCGACGAGGTGCACTCCTACTCCACGTACATGAACGTCTACCTGGACCGGGTCCTGACCTGGCTCGCAGCCTACGGGGTGCCGGTGGTGCTCCTGTCGGCCACACTGTCCGAGGCCCGCTGCTCCGCCATGGTCGACGCCTACCGACGGGGCCTGCGCCTGGCAGCGGGAGCGCGTCCGCCGGCGTCCCGCCCCGGAGACGTACGCACTCCCTTCCCCTGCCTGGTTGACTGCTGGTGAGGATCGCACCGAGGTCGTCCCGACCGCGTCGGGACGACGCAGCACAGTCCGGATCAGACGGCTTACGAAGGATGCTCTGATCCCGCTCTTGGAGGAGGCCCTCGTCGACGGCGGCTGCGCGCTGGTGGTCCGCAATACGGTGCGGCGCGCCCAGGAGACCTATGAGCAGCTGCGCGAGCACTTCGGCGAGGACGTCGGTCTCAACCACGCCCGGTTCACGATCGGCGACCGGCTCGCCAGGACAAGGATCTTCTCAACCGCTTCGGCCCCTCCACGCAAGGCTGGAAAGCGCCCGTGCAGACCATCGTCGTCGCCACCCAGGTCGTCGAGCGGTCCCTCGACGTCGACTTCGACCTGCTCGTCACTGACCTCGCTCCCATCGACCTGGTCCTCCAGCGCATGGGACGCCTGCACCGTCACCAGCGGCGGCGACCGCCCCGACTTGCCGAGCCCGCCTGCTACATCGACTGGCTGCCGTCGACGTCGTCCCCCGAGCCCTCGTTGGAACCGGGGGCCAAGGCGATCTACGGCGAGCAGGACATGCTCATGAGCGCGGCCGCACTGAACCGGGTGCTCGACGGCCCCGGCGTCGTCACGGTTCCCGACGATGTCCACGACCTCATCGAGGGCCGTCTACGGTACCCGATGCCCCAGTGCCGCCGCTCGTGGAAGGAGCCGTCGACCGAGCTCGGGAGACATACGCGACGAGCAACCGTGCGAAGCATGAGGCCGCTCAGGGATTCCTTCTGAATGAGCCCGAGCGGAGAGGGAAGAGTGCCTCCCTGATCGGCTGGCTGCACGTGACGGCCTCCGACAACGAGGAGAGGGGACGCGCCCAGGTCCGCGACGGCGAGGACTCCCTGGAGGTCATCCTCCTGGACCTGTGCCGGGTAGGCGGCCAGGAGGAGCTGCGCACCCTGCCATCCGCACCGGAGGCTCCAGGAGCCATGATCCCCACAGACCGCGCCCCGGACAAGAAGATCGCCCGCGCCATGGCCCTGTCCGCCGTGAGGTTGCCTCCGCGCCTGAGCAATCCGCACCGGATCGACCAGGTCATCGATGAGCTGGAGAAATGCGTTGTACCCGCTTGGCAGGATGATCCGCAGCTCCGAGGACAGCTGTTCCTTCTCCTGGATGAGGGCCGGGCGCAACTGGTCGACACCGTACTCGAGTACTCCCCATCCACCGGACTCAGGAGGTCAATCAGAATGACGCAGCGTTTCAATCTTCTCGATGAGCCCTTGGATCCGGGTGAGCCAGGCTCGACGGTGCCCCGATGAGTCTCCCTCCTCACCCTGTTCCGGGAGGCGACGAACATCGCCGGGATCCACGGCGAGATCGCCAGCCAGGACGTGGCCATCCTGCGCCTGCTGCTGGCCATCTGCCACCGCGCCATGGATGGGCCGGAGGACCTGGATACCTGGAGGGAGTACTGGGAGGAGCCCTGAGCGCCTGGGGCGGGACGCCAGTGACTACCTGGAGCGTTATCGGGAGCGCTTCGACCTGCGCGACCCGGACCGTCCCTTCTTCCAGGTTGCGGGTATCCACGCGGCATCAGGCAAGACTTCGGGGCTGGAGTCCCTCATCGTGGACGTCCCCAACGGCAATCCCTTCTTCACGACTCGTATGGCTCAAGGATTGGAGTCCATCGGCTGGGCGGAGGCCGCCAGATGGCTGGTGCACGTTCATGCCTTCGACCCGTCCGGTATCCGCACCGGCGCCGTCGGAGACCCTTCGGTCAAGGGAGGAAGGGTACCCAATCGGCCCTGGGTGGACAGGGCAGATCGGCACCGTGACCGTGACGGGTGAAAGCCTGGAGCGGACGCTGCTCCTCAACACTGCCGTCTGCGAGATCCTCCTGATCTGGTTGACGTCGATCCGGAGCAGGATCTTGCTCCGTGGGAGCACGAGAATGACGGTCCGGCGGGTTCCCGACCTGGAACCTACTGGGACCTGTTTCCTGCTACTACGTGGCAGACGCGCCGCGTGTTGCTGCACGGTGATGATGCGGGAGTCACCGGTCTTTTTCCTCGGTAACGGAGATAAGGCAACACCCCAGAACCGGTATCTGGTGGAACCGATGACCGCATGGCGCTACTCACGAGCCTCAGACCAGAAGTTCAAAGATGCCCGTCTACATGCCGCGCAAGTTGCCGACGGACCGGGCATTCTGGCGGGGGCTGTCAACCGTTGTGGCTCAGTTGGGTCCGAAGGTCACGGTTAAAAGGTGCAGGGGCAGTGACGCGATACCGCTCTCCCGGTGTCGTCTCCTTCTATCAGGACTCATGCGCCGCAGAATCGTGCCCTGCAGGCGGCCTCGTTCCTTTACGCGCCGTCGGCATCGAGTACGGAGCGCAGGAGGCGGTCGTCACCGAGCTCGTTGACGACGTCCTTCCCCTGCCCGCTGGCCTACTCAACCCCGGAACACGCGACTGCTCGCCGTTGTGCGCGATGCCATGGAGGAGACAGAGCAGGTCGCCTCCGCACTGCGGAACCTGGCCGGGAACCTGGACCGCGCTCGCGGTGGGAGCCCGGATACGGCGTCGGCTGCGCGCGAGCACGCCGGTGCCGCCTTCTACCAGGTCATTGATGAGCGTTTCCCCCGATGGCTCGCCTCCCTGGACGAAGCGGACCCGATCAGGGCTCGCGACCAGTGGCGCAGGCTGCTGCGCTCCGAGGCATGGGCACAGCAGGAGGCGCTGGCATCCGCCGTGCCTGATACCGCCTTCGCCGGGCGTGGAGAGGGAAAGGGCGGATGGACGTCGCGCAAGGCGTTGTTCTTCTTCCGCCGTGCTCTGAACGCGGCCCGTACCGGCACCTGCGCAGCAAGACAGCAGTGCTGAGAACAATAAGAATGAAGAAAGGACACCGGCATGACTGTGTCGGATACCGAGTCACACGCCAGCCCTCGCGGATGCAGTACTGCCCGGGTGCGCCAGCGCCCTACCGTCCCGCGGCTGGAGGAGAATGCCGACCGCCTCGTCGACCAGCGCATTGGCGGAACGAAGAGGCGGGAGGGCCTGCAAAGCCCGCTATCGGCGCAATGAGGCTCGAGCACGCGGTGAGCTGGCCGCTCTGCGCAGAGGCGCGAACAGGCCGCCCGGAGAGCTCCCCGAGATCTGGGAGCTCACGAGCGTCCACGTTCCCGACTATGCAGGCGACGCCCCTACGTGGGAGGAGACCGCCGTCCATACCGCCATGACGCTCTATGCCGTGCACCAGCAGTCACGGACCGAACCCATGTTCGTGCCCGGAAGAGGGCTCGGTCATGCCGCCCGCAGCCTGATCGGTCCACCGGACGATGAGAACCCTTCGGCCCGGGCGCTTCAACGCCCTGGTCACCTCGACGACCGTCACCGAGCTGCGCCGCCACCTGCAGGGGCTTCATCTCGCTGCTCCAGGCCCGGAGCATCACCTTGGATCACGCCATGCTCGCAGACGACATCCTTCACTTCCAGCAACCGGGCGGAGCCGAAAGGTTCGCCTGACCTGGTCACGGGAGTACCGGTTCCTATCTGCCGAGATCCCCCAGCCTCTTCCGACGATGCCACCCCGGCATCTGCAACCAACTCGACGACAACCGCGCCAACCCCGGAGAGCTGACAATGAGCACCTACATCGATATTCACATCATCCAGAACCTTCCGCCCTCCTGCATCAACCGAGACGACTCGGGCTCACCCAAATCTGCTGTTTACGGCGGCGTCCGCCGTCTGCGGAGTCTCCAGCCAGTCCTGAAACGAGCAACGCGTCTGTGCTTCAATGATCTGCTGGACGCCGATGACGTCGGCGTACGCACGAAAGCGAGTCGTCGAGGTGCTGGCCGCAGCAGTGCGAAGGGTGCACCTGAGTTCGCGGAGAACGCCACCACGCTCGCCGAGGGGTGTTCAAGGCGGCCAAGATCAGCTCTCACCTCCGCGCGGCAAGAAAGACGGGACTCAGGGAGTCCGGCTACCTTCTGTTCCTGTCCACCAGCCAGATCGCGCGCCTGGCTGAGCTGGCTGTTACCTCAGTCCGCGATGGTGAAGCGCTCGACGCCAAGGCAGTCAAGAAGATCTTCAAGGAAACGAACGCCGTCGATATCGCACTGTTTGGACGCATGGTTGCCGACGACACCGATCTCAACGTTGATGCCGCCTGCCAGGGTGGCCACGCCATCTCCACGCACGCCGCTGAGAACGAGTACGACTTCTTCACCGCCGTCGACGATGAGAAGAACCGATCAGAGGAGGAGGACGCCGGTGCCGGAATGATGGGCACGGTCGAGTTCTCCTCGGCCACCATGTACCGCTACGCCACCGTTAATCTCGACATGCTGGCTGAGAACCTCCAGGGGACGGTGAGGCGGCACTGCGAGCGCTTGAGGTCTTCATCAGGGGCTTCTGCCTGTCGATGCCCACCGGGAAGCAGAACACGTTCGCCAACCGGACCCTCCCGGAAGCCATCGTTGTTTCTATCCGTGACGACCAACCTGTTTCCCTCGTCGGTGCCTTCGAGGAACCGGTGCCGGAGCCTCCGGCCGCGGTTACGTCGACCGTTCAGTGGGGGCGCTCGCTCAGTACACCGAGACGATCGAGAAGAACTACGGGGTGACGCCGCTGAGCAGTTTCGTCGTTGCCCTCAAGGATTCAGACGCCGTCTCCTCGCTCGGTGAGCGCGTGTCCTTCGCCAACCTGCCCGACCGGGTCCGTCAGGTTGTGGCTCCGCGTGTGAGCCGTGAGGAGCAGGCCTGATGACCGTCCTCCTCCTGCGACTCGCAGGACCTTTGCGAGCCTGGGGGTGAAATCTCGCTTCACCGTCCGTTCCACCGAGCTTGCGCCGACCAGGAGCGGCATCATCGGCTTGGTGTCGGCCGCTGTCGGCCGTCGCCGGACGGACCCGATCGAGGATCTCCTATCCCTGCGGTTCGGGGTGCGGAAGGACCAGCCTGGTCGAGTCATCAGGGACTTCCACACGGCACGCTCGCTTGACGGCAAGGAATCTATGCCCCTGTCGAACCGGTACTACCTCGCCGATGCCGTCTTTCCTCGCAGGGTATCGAGGCGATCGCCCCCTCCTGGAGGGCATTGACGAGGCGCTTCACCATCCGGCCTTTCCCTCTGTATCTCGGCAGGCGCTCATGCCCGCCGACGCCACCCGTGTCTTTGGGCCTTCGGGAGGCGGCGCTGCTCGATGCGCTTCGGGCGAGCCCTGGCTCGCTTCGCCATGGTTCCAGCAAGCGGCACCGCAGTCCCGTGCTTCGACGCGGGCTGCTGCTCGACCAGGATGCCGTACCCGTCGAGGGCAGGGATCGGCACGCGCAAGTCGTGACGTACCGGTCTCCTTCGACCCGCGCCGCCGCGACTACGACTTCCGCCAGGTCGAGACGGCTCATGACACGGGTGGGTACTCCCAAGCCGGACGTTCACGATCCCATGCTTGCGCTGGAGGAGGCGAACAAGTGTTTCTGACGAAGATCGATCTGGCCCCGGAGCGCCGCCTTGCGCCGCAAGTATCTGGGGTCGCCTCAGGCCATGCACGCCGTCGTCATGAGCGTCACCGGAGGCCATGACGGGAACGGTCCTGGACGCGTCCTGTGGCGGGTCGACCGAGGCGTGACAACGGCCCTGTACGTACTGTCGCCGTTAGAACCTGACTGCTCTCAGCTCGTCGCAGAGGCGGGGACAGCCGGCACCCAGGCGCGGACCCTGGATTACTCCCCATTCCTCGTCTCGCTGGATGCCGGGCAGCTGTGGGCCTTTCGCCTCGCGGCGAACCCGTCCTACTCGGCTTCTCGTGGCCCAGGGGTGCGCGGACAGCGCTACGGACACGTCACCGTTGAACAGCAGCGACAGTGGCTCATGGACCGCGTCCACGGTTTCGGCTTCGAGCTCATGCCTGTGGACCATGCTGATGGTGAGGGGACTGACGAGGCCGTCTTGGTCGCGTACCGGGAGCGTCCTGTTTTCAACCGGCGGCGACCAGGAGGTGAAGGATGCGACCGCGTGACCATCAACCGCACCGTCTACGAAGGAGTTCTGCGTGTCACTGATCCTGAGCCCCTGCGCCGCGCGCTCATCGTCGGGATCGGCCGGTCCAAGGCCTACGGTTGTGGGCTCATGACGCTCGCCCGAGTGCGACAGGACTGACAATGGTCAGAATGCTGCCGGTTCCGGTGACGGCGCTGCCCCGTGTCAGGACCGGATGTCCTTCCTCTACCTGGAGCACTGTGTGGTGCACCGGGAGGATGGTGCCCTGACAGCGCGCAACGACCAGGGCACCATCCGCGTCCCCGCTGCCTCTCTGGTGTCGGTCTTCCTCGGTCCGGGAACGTCGGTCAGTCACCAGGCGATGAGCCTGCTGGGCGAGTGCGGGACGACGGCGGTCTGGGTCGGTGAACGCGGCGTGCGCTACACGCGCATGGCCGATCGCTGGCGACATCCACCCGTCTGCTGGTGGAGCAAGCGGCCGGTCTCCTCTCCCAGAAGCGACTGCGGGTGGCGCGCGAGATGTGCCGCATGCGCTTCAGCGGCGAAGATGTCGACGGGCTCACCATGCAGCAACTCAGAGGCCGGGAAGGCGCTCGGGTCCGCGAGGTGTACCGCGAGAACTCCAGGCGCACTGGGGTTCCCTGGGACCCGACGCGACTACCGTCCTGATGACTTCGAGGCATCGGATCCGATTAACCAGGCGCTCTCAGCCGCGCACTGCAGCCCTGTGCGGAGTCGTTCACGGGTGATTGTCTCCTGGGGTGCTCGCCGGGGCTCGGCTTCGTTCACACGGGCCACGAGCGCTCCTTCGTCTACGACGTCGCCGACCTGTACAAGGCGGAGACGACGATCTCATCGCCTTCGATGTCGTCTCCGAGGGATGGATGACCTCACTGGGACCACTCGCCGGCGAGTTCAGGACAAAGGTATTCGAGCTCAAGATCATCGAACGGACGGTCAAAGATATCTACCGACTGCTTGAGGTTGATGATCTGGAGGATATGAGCATCAACGTCGTCTCCTTGTGGGATTATCAGCGGCGTGCTGTGGTCGGCGGGCGAATTACGCCGGAAGAGGACGCAGGAGGATGGTAGTCTAGATTCTGTCTGCCCCTGCTTCATGCGGGTTCCATGACTCGCTAGTTGCTGGATGTCTCAGGGCTTCGTCATGCTCACTCAATCTGAGACATGCTGTGGGAGTGAGTTCGCGCATACATCAGGCAGGTCGTGCGCTACTGATGCTGGTGCAGTGCAGTTGACCTCGAGGCTCGCGTGCACTGTGCACGAGCGTGAAGGTCGAGGGTCATGGGTGATCGCGCATCAAACCTCGAGGGAGGTCTGATCGCTGCGGCGACGTCATGCCTCAGGCAGCATGATCCGTGAGCAGGGCGGTCTGGTGAGTATGGCTCGTGCTGGGTTCAAGGATCCGCAGTGTAAACGCGCAGCGGATATCCCGTCCTGCGGTGCGACTCATCATGCTGCACTGGGTACGCGCAGCGGATGATCGCGATGGCAGCGAGTGCCGACGTGCGGCCAGTAAACCCCGCGCGAGCGGATGATCCCCAGAGTTCTGGTCGAGCGGACATTGCGGCCCGTAAACCCCGCGCGGCGGATGATCAGCGATTCCCGCGCTCACCGAGTTCGAGCGTGACGCGCGGCGGGATGATCCAAGACGCCACCGTCGTAATGGTATTCCAAATGGAAACCCCGCGCGAGCAGATGATCCCGACTGGTATTCAGCCGTCAGGTCACGTAAACCCCGCGCGAAGCGGATGATCCAACCTACAAGAACAGCGAAGCCTGGCTGAAGACCCCGCGAGCGGATGATCACCCTGCAGATGACGACGAGCGCCTCTCGTCAAACTCGCGCGATGCGGACGATCACCCGGTGACAGTCACGGACGCGCAGTAAACGCGCGGCGAGATGATCCACACCGTCAGCGCAGGCTAGGGACGCAGCAACGTAAACCCGCGCGAGCGGATGATCGACGCGCGACCCGCTCAGACTGTGACCTGATGTAAACCCCGCGCGAGCAGGAGATGAGTCCGGCAGTTCTTCCAGCAGTTGGCCCTGGTGGTAAACCCGCGCGAGCGGGAGATGATCCACTCGAGGGCTCAGGCGAGGCACCTGTAAACCCGCGCGAGCGCGGATGATCCTACTTTTCGTGCGGTCGCGGCGATATGAGTAAACCCGCGCGCGGCGGATGATCCGTGATAGATGTCCCGCCCGGCGATATGCCGGGGTAAACCCCGCGCGAGCGAGATGATCCCGCCGGTCAGTGGCGAATTTGGGTCGAGCCGCAGTAAACCCGCGCGACGGGCAGATGATCAGGTTCTCAGGGCGAGCAAACGGTGAACGCAAACCCCGCGCGAGCGGATGATCCCTCGACGTCGAGGATGTAGCCCTCAAACGTGAGGTAAACCCGCGCGAGCAGGATGATCCCGTCCTGCGCTTCCGGACCTCCGGGTCGATGGTAAACCCCGCGCGCGAGCGGATGATCCAGAATCGACACGCCATCACCTCCGTGGATTCCTGTAAAACCCCGCGCGAGCGGAATGATCGAAGATCATGTGCATATACACTGTCACGTCCCGTAAACCCCCGCGCGGTAGATGATCAGAACTACATAGGCACTCATCTCTGACCGGCCCGTAAACCCCGCGCGAGCGCAGATGATCAACGAGAGCGCACAGTGCCAGCGAGAGACAGTGTGGTAAACGCGCGAGCGGATGATCCCGCGCGGCCCGTGGTGGCACCCTGACGGCAGCGGTAAACCCGCGCGAGCGAGGATGATCCAGCACACCAGCACGATCCAGCTACGCGATCAATGAAACCCCGCGCGAGCAGGATGATCCACAGGGCTCGTGGGGCCGGGACTCGCCGTGGGTAAACCCCGCGCGAGCGAGGATGATCCTGATGTCGAGGCTGCTCGCCCATCGAGGGTGTAAACCCGCGCGAGCGAGATGATCCGTACACCGTCTGTGTACGTCTCACTGTGATTGTAAACCCCGCGCGAGCGAGATGATCGTCATGATCCGGCAGGCAGGCGTGGCAGGGTAAACCCCGCGCGAGCGGGATGATCCGGAACGGGCATGAGGCTCGGCGAAACTTCACTGGGTAAACCCCGCGCGAGCGAGATGATCCCCGATGGCGCTGGTGGGACCGCACGCGGGTCGTAAACCCCGCGCGAGCGAGATGATCGAAACATCGACTACGAGTCCTCTGTCGGTAAACCCCGCGCGAGCGGATGATCCAGGTCTCGTCCCCACCCCTGCGCGCGTAAACCCCGCGCGAGCGGATGATCCGGCAGCGCCTCACCGCGAGCCGTGACCTCGCGTAAACCCGCGCGAGCGGATGATCCCAACTCATCGCATCCGCGCTGACCTTCACCGTCGTAAACCCCGCGCGAGCGGAGATGATCCGCCGTTGACGGGCTCCACGCTCGGGCATCAGTAAACCCCGCGCGAGCGAGATGATCCCAGCAAACGCGGCGCTCGCGCCTGGACTCGTAAACCCCGCGCGAGCGGGATGATCCGCATCCATACGAACGAGGCAAACGTGTCGGGTAAGCCCCGCGCGAGCGGATGATCGGATGAACATGCGCGACGATCGAGAGGGTTCTCGTAAACCCGCGCAGCGGGATGATCCATCAGGCCTTCGACAATAAGAAGTCCGAGGTAAAACCCCGCGCGAGCGAGATGATCGACGCTGGTCCAGCGACTGCGGTCATGCCGTCAAACCCCGCGCGGCAGATGATCTGACGCGCTGAGCGGACAGTCATCCGAGCTAAACCCCGCGAGCAGATGATCCAGTCTGGCTGATGCCCCTGCTGCATGCGTAAACCCGCGCGAGCGGGATGATCCTGATGCCGCTCGCCGTCTGACCAGGTCCGGTAAACCCCGCGCGAGCGAGATGATCCACGATACGGCAGCCGGGTGGCACTCGTAGTGTAAACCCCGCGCGAGCGGGATGATCCGACTCGTCTCGGGCGCGGCGCAAGGCAGCTGGGCGTAAACCCCGCGCGAGCGGATGATCCCTGAATCGTCGCTAGGAGGGATGGCGTAAACCCCGCGCGAGCGAGATGATCCCTACAGCTAAGGACGTGCGTATGATGGTAAACCCCGCGCGAGCGGGATGATCCACGGACAGTGATGGACGGGCGATCGCAGAAACTGTAAACCCCGCGCGAGCGGATGATCCGACGCTGCGACCACGACCTGACGGGACTGGACGTAAACCCCCGCGCGAGCGAGATGATCTACGACGCCGCTGGTGACCAGGTCGATGCGATGAAAACCCCGCGCGACGGGAGATGATCCGGGTCTCAGATGGAAGTGCCGCAGATGCGCGGTAAACCCCGCGCGAGCGAGATGATCCACTCGTGCGCGAGTCCCGCACACGCTGACGAAAACCGCGCGAGCGGATGATCGTGAAACGCGCTCACGTACTCGCACGGGTAAACCCCGCGCGAGCAGATGATCCCTGCGACCGTGCGGATCTCAGTAAACCCCGCGCGAGCGGGATGATCGCCGTACGTCTTCGACGTCCCGTAAACCCGCGCGAGCGGATGATCGACGTTACCATGGTAATAGCCGAGCCCGCAGCGACGCGCGAGCGGGATGATCCGGCCGCCCTGGGCGTTCTTCGCGGCATTGACAGCGTAAACCCCGCGCGAGCGAGGGATGATCCGCGTCACGCGCCTGCGACGCCCGATCATCTCGTAAACCCGCGCGAGCGGATGATCGGACGCGATCGTGACGTGGACCGGGCGTCGCCACGTAAACCCCGCGCGAGCGGATGATCCGTCGATGACCTCGGCGTGGTAGGTGCCTGTGGGCGCGTAAACCCGCGCGAGCGGGATGATCCGATCGCACGGCTCGATCTGCGCGGAGCATGTAAACCCCGCGCGAGCAGGATGATCCAGTAGCACGGCTCGCTCATCCTCGCGTTGGGTTGTAAACCCCGCGCGAGCGGGATCATCCCTGGACGTCAAGGAGGCAGGCCGTAAGCGTTGAGTAAACCCGCGGGAGCTTGGACAATCTAGCGGACCTGGCTCGGACGACAGGTTCATGTATCTGGTGCGCCCTGGTTCAGGATGAGCGCAAGGCCGCTGGCCTGCACGTGGGGGACCGGATCCGTCTGGAGCTGAGGGTCCCGGAGGACAGGGTGCCTGGACCGGTGCCCATCTGGACCTCATCAAGCGGGAGGTCGGCTGCGTGGACGCCTCCGTCATCGCGGACCCCGGCTGCCAAGGAGCCCATCGCCACCGTCGAGAAGGTCATCGAGATGGCCACGGAGGTGGCCACGAAGACGAGCGAGGCCTGATCCAACACGCCCAGTCGATTACTTTACAAATACATCTGGTATGATGCAGGATAAAGCCGTTGCTCGGCCACCAGGGTCTGGTCGGGCAATGGCGCGTTTCTGCTCCCCCAGGACCGCCTCTCTCATCTCCCTAGCCGGTACTTGTCAGGCCGCCGAGACGGTGGTCTGAGAGGCGTTACGCGTGACCTCAACCCTGGGTGGGGCTGCCGGCACCCTAATTAAGAGGTTTTGGCAATGAGTGTCAGAGGCGCTGCGGAGATCGTCTTCTCCCCACCGGTTCAAAACTGGTTGAAGCAGGTGATCTATCGCCATAACTGCCGGTTGTCGCCGGATCACTACCGTTCTGCGCTCAAGCACTGGTACTGGCTGTTCAAGTGCCGCCCCTGCCACGTGGAGGAGCCTCGCACCATGACGGAGAAGATCCACTGGCTCAAGCTCTACGACTCCACGCCGGTCAAGGGGCGCCTGGCGGACAAGTTCCTGGTGCGCCAGTGGGTTGCCGACACGGTGGGGGAGAGGTACCTCGTTCCTCTGCTGGGTGTGGGACTCACCCGATGAGATCGACTTTCGAGTCCCTCCCGGACGAGCTTCGTTCTCAAGGCTACGCATGGCTCTGGCTGGAACATCCTCGTGCCTGACAAGAGGACTCTCGATGTGGAGGAGGCTCGTCAACGCCTGCGGGACTGGCTTGGCCTGCGTCAGGCGATGAAGGGCGGCTTCGAGCTGCACTACGAGTACTGCGAGCCACGCATCGTGTGCGAGCCCCTTCCTGCGTGACGACTCAGGAGGGCTGCGTGACTACAAGTTCATGGTGTTCGACGGCGTCGTCCAGTTCGTCTTCACTCGTCGACCGGCCTCCGGGGCGCGCGCTGCGGGGTACCTACCTGCCTGACTGGACTCGAGCGCCCTTCGAGTACACGTGTGAAAGCCGACCGGGCTCCGGACGTCCCGGCGCCGGCAGGCCTGGAGACCATGCTCTCCCTTGGCCGGTGAGCTCGGAAAGGGCTTCGCCTGTGCGCGCATCGACTTCTACGAGGTGGATGGAAACGTCTACTTCGGCGAGATCACCTTCACGGACGCCGATGGACTGTCGGACTTCGCTCCTTCGCGTTACGATCGCGTTTTCGGAGACCGAATCGTCCTGCCGGAGAAGAAGTCCTTTAGGGCGTCATGCTGTGACGGGATAAGAGGGCGGAGAAGATTGTTCGTAGACTTCCTACGAAATAACTTCGCTCCAATGGGAAGAAACATTCAAAAAATCGTTGATATCCTGAGTGCTTCCTCATTAAATCGACCGGATGCTTGCGTGTCGCGGCCCTCAGGTGTGTTACTGTCTTTGGCGTAAATTAGGGCGCTTCTTCATTAGTCTATCGCATTGATAAGCGCCCTGCTCTGTCAGTCCTGACTATTATCCGGTGGTACGTAGATGACGCTCGAGGACCTTCTTCACCTGACCCGTCGGCGTATTGGATCCCTGGTTTTGGCGCTTGTTGTGTGCGTTCTGGCATCAATGCTGTTCGCTTTCGCCTCGCCAAACACCTATACGGCGACTTCCCAAGCCTATCTGCGCGTGAAAGTGGCGGGAGATCCGGCGCAGAGCACGCTGTCTCAGTACAATGCGGCACAGCTCGCCGCAATGAAGGCCGACGCCGTGGTCCCCGTCTTCACCTCGGCTGCGGTCGCTCAGCGCGTCGTGGACTCGCTCAAGCTGGATGAGACGGCGGAGGAGTTCGCCTCCTCCGTCTCTGCGACGAGGGTTCCTGAGACGGTGTCGGTGCAGGTCTCTGCCACTGCCTACTCATCGCACCGGGCTCAGGTTCTGGCTGACGAGGTTGTTCGTCAGGCCTCCGCCGAGATCAAGGACCTGGAGGGGGAGGACTCGCCCGTGGAGATCGTCCTGCTGTCCTCCGCTGAGCTGGTCAGTGCGACTCGTTCTCCCGGCCCTGGTGACCTGTGTGGCGGTGGGGCTGCTGGCCGGGCTGGTCCTGGGCTATGTCTGGATCCTCGTTCAGGAGCTGCTCGACAAGAGCCTCAGGGGGCCGGAGGAGGTTCGCGAGGCGTTGTCGGTGCCGTTGCTCGGTGCCCTGCCTCGGGTTCCGTCGCTGCGGTGGCTGAGTCGAGGGGCGGAGCTCAAGATGGAGGAACAGCTGCGCGTGGCCCGTACCAACGTGCTCCATGCGTTGTCTCAGGGCGGCCGGCGAGTCGTTGTCGTCACCTCCGCAGGTCCGCAGGAGGGGACCTCGGTCACCGCCGCCAGCCTGGCGCGGGTCCTGGCCCTGTCCGGGCACCGGGTTGTCCTGGTCGGAGGGGATCTGCGCGCACCCGGCACGGCCGGGCTTCAGGGCAGTCCTGGGCTCGCAGACGTTCTGACGGGCTCGGCGTACCTTGGTGAGGCTCTGGTCAAGGGGATCGGTGGAGGGCCTGGGCTCCTGCCCGCAGGCCGAATGCCAGCGAATCCTCCGAGCTGCTGGGGGCCCCCATGATGCGCGATCTGCTGCGTGAGCTGGCAGCAGACCGGCTGGTGATCATTGATGCTCCGCCAGTCCTCCGATTCACTGACGGAGTGGTCCTGGCGGCTCGTGCCGGAGGCGTCATTCTCGTGGCGCGTGCTGGCCGTACCAGCGCGGAGGATCTGCATGAGGCGGCCTTGGCGATCGAGCAGGGAGGTGGGCGCATGCTTGGAGTGGTGCTCAACAACGTGTCGGAGCTCGGAGGGAAGCGCAAGAGCCTGCGGAGCGGTGTCGTCTCCGCCGAGAGTGCCTGTCTAGGCTCCTGGTGCGCGTCGCGATCGGCTGTGGGGAGTGTCGGGCTTGTGTCGTAATCGCGGTTGTCCTTGGAAGCGCCTTCTGTGAGCATGCTCTGCTTCTCAGTTTGGGCGTGACGAAACGCCGCGTTCTTTCGTGTGCGAGGCGCATGTCGAGAGCGTGGTGACGCTGCCAAGATGTTTATGTAATTGTTATTACATCGCATTGCAGGCATCTGATCAGTTATGTGATCTCGGTGGCCTCTCATGGTATTTCTTGTCGGTTCAAGCAATCAATGGGAGTCGATTTGTGGTTCCACATCATTGAACGGCGTTGGTTCTGTCAATAAACGATGATTACGGCAGAATCACGTCATAATCTTCCAATCGGTGGCATCTGGTGTTAGATTGATGCGGAGCCGTAAAAAACGGCAAGTACTCGTGTCGGCTGAATGGTATCGGCCGTCATGTTGTTGATCTGTTGTTGCCTACTTCGGTGATTGCAGTCGTATTCTCCGTCCGTCCAGCGAATCAGTTAGTGCTGTTCGCCCATCCGCAGATTGAAACCCTGATGACATTTGAATTCTGTCGCTCCTGCCGGTGCGCATCGCTTGATCAGAGTTCCTCGCTCACAGGCGGTATGTCCCTTACCCGTCGGCTGGCACAGTGGAGTGTGACGACCCATGGCTGAAACGCGTCAGTACTCCTCCGGTGCGACAAGCCGTCCCGACGAGGGCGCCGGGAACCGGGAGCCGGACTCGGAGCTGCTGCCGCCACGCGCAGCCGAGGGACAGGAGGCGCTGGCCTTCTCCGGCGCCCCTTCGTCGGTCGGATCCGGGCCCGTGCAGCAACCTGCTCGTGGACCGGCGTGGGTGAACCTGCCCGTGTGCCGGATCGAGCCCATCGCCCTGATGGTCGTCGACGTCCTGGCCACCTATCTGGCCCTGTACTGCGCTGCGTGGGGGACCACGAAGTGGGCGACGGCCACGGGGGCGACCGGTGGCCTGTTGGCCATCGGCGTTCTCGCAGTTGTCAACGTCGGGGTCTTCGCCGCCTTCAAGATGTACAACAGCCTGTGGCGCTACGCCTCGATGACCGAGGCGCTGCGGATCCTCTACGCGACCATCGTCGGCTCGGCGTGCGGGGATCTGCTGTTCTCCCTGGCCTTCGACGGCGGGCTGTCGGTGCGCTCCTACGTCATGGCCTGGGCGCTGCTCGCCATCATGGCCGCCGGGGCTCGTCTGGCCGTGCGAGCCCTGTGGAGCAGTCAGGTGCAACGCAGCGCTCGAGCGGGAGCGCACGACGTCCGGCCCCGCACGCTCATTGTCGGAGCGGGACAGACCGGTTCGCTGACCATTAAGCGCATGCATCTGTGCGATGAGGACATGTGCGGTGAGCCGGTGGCCCTGGTCGACGACGACGTGACCAAGCACGGTCGCCACGTCCACGGTGTCAAGGTCCACGGCTCCTGCGAGGACATCCCCCGAATCGCCGAGCAGTGCGGGGCCGAGCAGATCGTGCTCGCCTGTCCCTCGGCTCTGGCCTCCGAGCGCCAGCGCATCCTGGCCATCTGCCTGAAGACGGGGCTGAGAATACTGACCCTCCCGAACGTGCGGGACCTGGCCCAGCAGGACGATGGAAGGATCGCCCTGCGGGAGGTGGAGATCTCGAGCTGCTCAGCCGCGATGAGGGTCGCCTTCGACACCATGAGCATGGGCTACGTGCGCGGAGAGGTCGTTCTGGTGACCGGCGGAGGTGGATCCATCGGCTCGAGCTCGTCCGTCAGCTCATCGAGGCCCAACCGCGCCAGATCGTCATCTTCGATGTCTATGAGAACACGGCCTACGAGCTGCTCCACGAGATGCAGTCCAGGGCCGTCGAGCAGGGAGTGTCCCTGTCGGTCGTCATCGGCTCAGTGACCAATGAGCGGGTCGTCCGAGACTGCTTCGAGCCTACCGGCCCAGGTCGTCTTCCACGCGGCGGCAGCAAGCGTCCCCCTCATGGAGGACAACGCCCGCGAGGCGGTGGAGAACAACGTGCTGGGCACCTGGATGGTGTGCCGTCTGTCTGAGGAGTTCGGCTGCAGCCACTTCATCCTGGTCTCCACCGACAAGGCCGTGAACCCCACCAATGTGATGGGGGCGACCAAGAGGCTGTGCGAGCTGGAGGTTCAGGCCCTGGCCGGTACCAGTCGCACCACCGTCTTCGCCGCCGTGCGCTTCGGCAATGTGCTCGGCAGTCATGGCTCAGTCATTCCGCTGTTCAAGCGGCAGCTGCGGGCAGGCGGGCCACTGACCGTGACAGACAGGGAGATGACCCGCTACTTCATGACGATCCCGGAGGCTGCCCAGCTGGTCATCACCGCAGGCTCGATGTCTCGCGCCGAGAGATCTTCATCCTGGAGATGGGACGGCCCGTGCGGATCTACGACCTTGCCGTCAACCTCATCAAGCTCTCAGGCCTGCGGGTCGGACGTGACGTCGAGGTGACGTTCACCGGGTTGCGACCGGGCGAGAAGCTGTACGAGGAGCTGCAGATGGACGGCGAGGACCTGCACCCCACCGAGAACAAGTCCATCCTCGTCTCCACGGCGCCGCCGCCCACGCTGCAGGAGGTGGAGGACAAGATCGCTCGGTTGAAGGACTGTCTTCCCGAAGGGAATGACGAGATCAAACGGGAGCTCGCTCGCGCGGTGCCCACCTACCAGCCGCGCTTTGACCACGGTTCAAGTACGTCGTCGACCATGAGGAAGGCTGGCTGATGCGCGTCGATTTCTCACCCCCAGACATCACCGATGCCGAGTGCCAGGAAGTCCTGGATGCGCTGCAATCGGGCTGGATCACCACGGGACCCCGGACGAAGAGCCTGGAGAAACGGGTCGCTGAACGCTGCGGCACCAGCCGGGCCGTCTGTCTGAACTCCGCAACGGCCTCGCTGGAGCTGACCCTGCGGGTGCTCGGCATCGGTCCCGGAGACGAGGTGATCGTTCCCGCATACACCTACACGGCCTCGGCCTCCCCGGTCGTGCACGTCGGCGCCACCCCGGTCCTGGTCGACGCCGGTGAGGCCGACGGCGGTTACGGGCTGGACCCCAGCGTCCTGGCAGGGGCCATCACACCGCGGACCAAGGCCGTCATCCCGGTCGACATCGGTGGACGCATGTGCGACTACGCGGGGCTGCGCGAGGTCGTCGACAGCCGGCGCCACCTCTTTGCCGCGAGCGGCCCGGTTCAGGAGGCACTGGGACGTATCGCCCTGGTCGCCGACGGCGCCCACAGCTTCGGTGCCCGGCGTGACGGCACGCCCTCGGGCAGCGCCGCCGACTTCACGACCTTCAGCTTCCATGCCGTGAAGAACCTGACCACCGCAGAGGGTGGCGCGGTCACCTGGAGGCCGGAGCTGGGGCTGGACGAGGATCTCTACCGCCAGTACATGCTGCTGTCCCTTCACGGGCAGAGCAAGGACGCCCTGTCCAAGACCCGTCTGGGGTCCTGGGAGTACGACGTCGTCAGCCCCGCCTACAAGTGCAACATGACCGACGTGTGCGCCGCGATCGGCCTGGCGCAGATGTCCCGCTACGACTCCATGCTGGAGCGCCGGCGCCAGATCATCACCCGTTACGACCAGGCCCTGGCCCCGGCGGGCATCACGTCGCTGCGGCACTACGAGGACGGGATCGTCTCCTCCGGGCACCTCTACCTGGCGAACCTGCCGGGCCTGGACGAGGACGGGCGCAACGCGTTCATCGAGCGCATGGCGAGTGCGGATGTGGCCTGCAACGTCCACTACAAGCCGCTGCCCCTGCTGACCGCCTACCGGGACCTCGGTTATGCCATTGAGGACTACCCGCGGGCCTTCAACCTGTACGCCAGCGAGGTGTCGCTGCCGCTGCACACCTCCTTGAGCGATGAGCAGGTCGACTACGTCATCAGCTGCGCTCTCGAGGCGCTCGCGGCAGTGGGCCGATCGTGAGGATGCCTCCCTGGGAGGACCTGCCCCCCACCCTGCAGACTGAGGAGGTGCGCCCCTACTACGAGGCGCTGTCCCGTCGCGGACTGCAGCTGCGGCTCAAGCGTCTGCTCGACGTCGTCGGAGCGACGGTTCTGTTCGTGCTCCTGGGGTGGCTGTTCGTCATCCTGGCGCTCCTCATCAAGCTGGACTCTCCCGGGCCCGTGTTCTTCCGACAGCGACGGGTCACCCAGTTCGGGCGCGAGTTCCGGATCGTCAAGTTCCGCACCATGACGTACCGGCCTGCTGCCCCGGGCGACCAGATCACCCGGGGGGACGACCCTCGGATCACCCGGGTCGGTGCCGTCCTTCGCCGGTACCGCCTCGATGAGATCAGCCAGCTCATCGACATCCTGCGCGGCACCATGAGCTTCGTGGGTACCAGGCCGGAGGTACCCGACTACGTCCGTCAGTACACCCCGCAGATGCGGGCCACGTTGCTGCTGCCGGCGGGGGTCACCTCCACGGCCTCCATCGAGTTCAAGGACGAGGCCCAGATCCTGGCGGCCGCTCCGCCGGGCCAGGACGCCTACGTCACGCAGGTCCTGCCGGCCAAGATGCGCCTCAACCTGCGCGATGTCCGGGACTTCAGCATCGGACGGGACCTGCGGATCGCTTTTCGGACGATCTTGGCGGTCGCCACATGAGACGCGAAACGACGACACGTAAGGAGCAGCCATGACAGCAGGCGCAGAGCGAGACCGTGAACCGGATTCTGAGCTGGTGTCGATCATCATGCCGACATACAACTGCGGCGCCTTCATCGGCGAGACCATTGCCTCGGTTCAGGCGCAGACCCACTCCCACTGGGAGCTGCTCGTCGTGGACGACTGCTCGACCGACGACACCGCCGAGGTGGTGGCGGCCTTGGCCGAGAACGACCCACGCATCCACTACGTGCGCCTGGAGACCAATAGCGGTGCCGCCATGGCTCGCAACCGAGCCATGGAGCTGGCGCAGGGACGCTACATGGCCTTCCTCGACTCCGACGACCTGTGGCACCCCGACAAGCTCAGGCGCCAGATCGATTTCATGGCCTCGCGCGGCGTGGCCATGTCCTGCACCGCCTACGCCCAGATCGACGAGCAGGGCGCGCCCACCGGCAAGATCGTGCGCAGTCCGGCCAGGACCAGCTACAACCGGCTGCTTCTGGACTGCCCGGTCGGCAACTCGACCGTCATGTACGACGTGGCGCGCCTGGGGAAGTTCGAGGTGCCCAACATCAGGAAGCGCAACGACGACGCCCTGTGGCTGCGCATGCTTCGCACCGAGCGCTACATCTGGGGCATGCCGGTGGTCCTCATGAGGTACCGGCTTCGCTCGGGGTCTGTGTCGGCGAACAAGCGGAGCCTGGTCAAGTACCACTGGACGCTCTACCGCGACATCGAGCACCTCAGCGTCCCCCGCTCCGTCTTCCACATCGGCGTGTGGGTCCTCATCAAGACCCTCAAGGTGAAATGAGGACATGCATTCACAAAACAGTCAGTTCCCCGGCCGGGCCGGGGCCAATGGAGGGAGACTGCCAGTGAGTCAGAAACAGTCAACGGCTCCGCGGGACACCGAGGGCGGACCCCTGAGAGTCCTGCAGATCAACTCATCGATCTCTCGGCGCTCCGGAGTCATGAGCGTGCTCATGAACTACTTCAGGCACGTGGACCGCTCCCAGGTCGTCTTCGACTTCTTCTGCTTCGCCACGCCCGACGAGACCAACCGTGCGGAGATCGAGTCGCTGGGAGGGCGCTGCTACATCATCAACGCCGGAGGCAGCATCGGACACATCCGATCAGCCCTGGCGCAGCTGCTGGGCGAGCACGCGGGACAGTACCCCGTGGCACACCTCCACGACCCCATCCTGTCGCGCTTTCTCTACCCTGTGGCGCATCGCCACGGGGTTCAATCCTTCGCCGTGCACTCTCACGCGACCGCCTACTCCGACTCCCGTCTGCGAAGCGTGCGCAACTGGCTGGTCTGCCGCAACATCGGTGCCTACTCAGATGTTCGCCTGGCCTGCTCTCGGGCGGCCGGCGACTTCCTCTTCGGTCGTGGCAGATACGAGGAGGTGCCCAACGCGATCGATGTTGAGACCTACCGGTTCAAGGAGCCGGTGCGTGCGGACGTGCGAGCCCGGCTGGGGCTGGGCGATGCACCGGTTGTCGGCCACGTTGGTCGCTTCAGCGAGCAGAAGAACCACCGCTTCCTCATCGACGTCTACACCGAGCTGGCGCGTTTGAGTCCCGAGGCGCGTCTTATGCTCATTGGCGACGGCCCTCTACGACCGGGCATCGAGGAGATCGTGGCTGAGCGCGGTCTGACGGATCGCGTCCTGTTCCTGGGGGACAGGGGGGACGTCGCAGCCCTCTACCAGGCCATGGACATGTTCCTCCTGCCCTCCCTCTACGAAGGTCTGCCGATGGTAGGAGTCGAGGCGCAGTGCGCTGGGTTACCGCTTGTGTGCTCCAAGGAGGTGACCGACGAGGTCGCGATCGGGGAGGCCACGTTCCTTTCGCTTGAGAAGCCGGCGAGCCAGTGGGCTCACCACGTCAGCCAGGCCCTCGAGCGGGGCAGAGACCTGGGTCTCAGGGCGCAGGGTGAGGAGATGACACGCACCGCGGGCTTCGATATCACCCACGAGGCCGACCGGCTCGCACACCGGTACCAGGCGCTGGCGGAATGGTGATGCCCGAGCATGTGGATTCACTTCGCGCTATTCGCCACCCTTCTCCTGCCCGCAGCTCTGCTGGGGCTGCGAGGTCGCGCCGGCCGTCGCGGCTCACCGGTGCTCCTAGGGGTTGCCTTCGTCGCCTTCGTGGCCTTCTCCTCGTTGCGAGCCGTGAGTGTTGGCAACGACACGGTCGAGTACCATCGCGTCTTCGAGGCGATCAAGGCGACTACATCCCTCCAGGAGGCCTTCACCGTCAGCCGCTTCGAGTACGGCTATGTTCTCCTCAACTACTTGGTCAGTAGGGTCACGCAGAGCTTCAACGTTCTGCTGCTCATCATCTCGGTGTTCGTCTACGGCTCGGCCTTGCTTTTCATCAAGCGGTATGCCGCCAGCTACTCCTTGGCGGTGCTCTTCGCCTTCGGCATGTCCGTCTTCTACGACTTCATGCTTTTCGCTCGGCAGGGCGTCGCGGTGGCGATCTTCCTGCTGGCCGTCCCTGCGCTCATGGAGCGCAGGCTGCTGCGCTACCTCCTGCTCATTGCACTCGCAACCCAGTTCCATACGAGCGCGGTGCTGCTGCTCATCGTCTACCTCGTACCAGTCATGAGACTGAGCACCTTCGGGGACTGGCTCAAGTGGGGAACGCTCATCGGTGCCAGCATGTTCTCGCTGAGCTGGGTGATGAACTCCCTTGCGGCTTCCTCCGCCTATTACGGTCACTACCTCAACACCGACTATGCCGACGGCGGAGTGAGGTCGGCAACTGTTCTCCTTATCGCTGTGCGCGTCCTCATCATGCTTCTGGCTGCGACCTGCGGCTGGAACGCCGCAGTGGAGACCGACCCCTCCGGACGCACCCGCAACCTCCTGGCCCTGGCGGTAGCGGACATCGCCATGGTGACGGTGTCACTGGGCTTCAACCTCGTTGATCGTCTCGAGATGTACCTGACCCTGCCCTTCGTCGTCGGTCTGGCGAATATCGCCGTGCGGGGCCAGAGACCTGAACGCTCCTACGTCAGCGCCCTGCTCGTCGTCATCGCCTTCGCGGCTACCACGATCTTCTTCCTGTACCGCCCCGACTGGTACCACCTGTTTCCCTACCGAACCGTCTTTGAGAAAGGGGCCCCGTGATGGAGTCTGTCCATTCTGCGCGTTCGGGTAGAACCGGTCCCAGTGATCTGAGTGGCGGCTGCCGGCAGGAGGAGCACGACTCCACCAGACGTGGAAGGCGCAGCTCGGTGTTGGCGAACCACAAGAGCCGTATCGCATTCCTGTTGGGCAATACCTTGGTGTTCGCCTTGGGGGGTCTGGCGGTTAAGGCGGTCTCCCTGGTGCTCATGCCGTTGTACACGACTGCCTTGACGGCTGGTGAGTACGGGACGGCTGAGCTGCTCAACAGTGCCATTGAGATCGTGCTGCCGCTGCTCTCCCTGGGGGTGGTCGAGGCCCTCTATCGTTTCTCGATCGATGATGACGTTCCCAAGGATGAGCTCTTCGCTAACTCCCTGCTGGTTCTGGGTAGCGGCATCGTGTGCACTGGGGTGCTGTGCTCTCTGGCTAGTGCTGTGTGGGGCATGGGGCATGTGGTGTCCTTCTTCGTGTTGTTCTGCTCGGTGTGCGTCTTCAAGGCCACGACCCAGCTTGCCCGTGGGCTGGGCCACGTGCGCCGCTTCGTGGCCTACGGCCTCATCAACGCGCTGGCCATGGTCATTGCCACCTACCTACTCCTATTTCGCGCGCACTTGGGTGTCGACGGTTACCTGTGGTCCTTCACCATCGGCTACCTCGTGGGCGGCCTCGCCGCGTTCCTGGGGTCGGCCGAGTACCGGCTGCTGGTGCCCTTCCGGGCTGATCGGGTGCTGCTGCGCCGGATGCTTGTCTACAGCCTGCCGCTCGTGCCCAACCTGCTGTCATGGTGGTTCGTCAGCGTCTCAGGACGGTACGTGGTCCTATGGCACAGCGGTGTCGTGGCTGCGGGGCTGTTCACGGCGGCGAGCAAGATGCCCGCGCTGGTCAATATTGTCGCCTCCGTGTTCCAGCAGGCATGGCAGTACTCGACGGCCCGTGAGATCGGCTCTCCCGATCGGGGCGCGTTCTTCGGCGCCGTGATGAGGGGCTACTCCTGGCGACCCTGTCGGCCGCCGGGCTGGTCATCGCCCTGAACCGACCGATCTCCCGACTGATGCTCCAGGCTGAGTTCTCGGAGGGCTGGCGGTATGTCCCCTGCTCATGCTGGTCGCATCCTTCAGGGGTCATCAGCATCTTCTTCGAGAGCTTCTACCAGGCCTTGAAGAACAGCGGCGTTCTCATGGTCTCCACCATGCTGGGGGCGGTGGTCAACGTGGTGCTGGCTGTGGTTCTTGTGCCGTTCATGGGGCCGTGGGGTGCTGGGCTGGCCGGGGCGGTGGCCTACGCCCTCGTTCTGGTGGTGCGGGCGCGTGACCTCAGACGCCGCATCGACCTGCCCATAGACCGCTCCCGTCTCACCTACCAGCTCGCGCTGCTCAGTGGCATAGCCGCGTGCATGTCCGTCGACGGCGGCCCCTGGCTGACCGCCACGGTCTGGACCTGCCTGGCCCTGCTGGCAACCAGCGACATGACAGTCCTGACCACCAGTACTCGAGCCGTGACAGAGATTCTGGCTCGCCGGAACGAGGGCCGCTGAGCCGGCTCCGGCACGGAGCCCCAGCGCAGGAGGTGTGCCGAAGAACATTTCTGTGAGCAAAGAGACCGGTCAGCGCTGCGTTTGTAATATTGCTTTTTGCAGTCACCGGTATCTTCTGTCTTGACTGTACAAGCGCGGTAAGACCTGTTGTCTTACCGTAATGTCTCTGAGAAAGAGAATCTGTCGATGCGACGTACCCTTATCAAATTGCTCGCGCTAAGAATTTTTCGCGAATGCAAGAAGGGAAGATTATGAAGCATATTCTGCTTTTTGGATACGTCTGTCGGCTCACTCAACATGGGTGATGAGATCATCGGTCGATCAATTGAGGTGAACTGGCCCGATCTGTTCTCCTTCAACTATGTCATGCGCTTGGCTACCCACACCCCGATGTACACGCCCGTTCAGAACCTCCTGTACAAGCGCAAGCTCAGTATCTTCAAAGGTGCTGACATCAAGTTCCTATGCGGCACCAATGCTCTGTATACGAATATGCTGCGGCCCTTGCCGGCATGGAACATCAACTATATTAACTGCAGAATGGCTGCTGGGACGGTGTGCCTGGGGGTGGGGGCCGGAGTCAACTCCCGAGGTGTCAACCTCTACACCCGTGCCCTCTACCGCAAGGTACTGGCTCGCGACGTCGTGCACTCCGCGCGCGACGAGCGGAGCAAGAGGCTTCTGGAGAGCTTGGGGTTCCGTGCGTGGAACACCGGCTGCCCAACCCTGTGGGGGCTGACCCCCGATCACTGTGAGGCCATTGTCCGTACCAAGGGCGACGAGGTCGTCTTCACCCTCACCTCCTACCACCCCGACCCCCGCAAGGATCGGGCGATGATCGATGTGCTGCGCAGGCACTACTTCCGGCTGCACTTCTGGCCGCAGTCCATCAACGACCTGGACTACCTGCAGTCGCTAGGTGCGGCCGACGACGTCGAGATCGTTCCTCCGAACCTGGCCGGGTTTCGGGCGGTTCTGGGCCGAGGTGCCGACTATGTGGGGAACCGCCTGCATGGTGGCATCTTCGCCCTGCAGCGGCGACGACGCGCCATCATCGTGGCCATCGACTACCGGGCGCGGGAGATGGGAAAGGACTACTCGCTGCCGCTGGTGGAGCGTGACTCCATCGAGACTGACCTGGCCGACCTGGTCGAGTCCTCCTGGGCAACGAGGATTCATGGTCTGGACTTCAACCTCATCGAGACGTGGAAGGCGCAGTTCGGTGTCGGTGAGTAGTAAGGGGCGCATGACGCTCCTGTTGGGCAATACCTTGGTGTTCGCCTTGGGGGGTCTGGCGGTTAAGGCGGTCTCCCTGGTGCTCATGCCGTTGTACACGACTGCCTTGACGGCTGGTGAGTACGGGACGGCTGAGCTGCTCAACAGTGCCATTGAGATCGTGCTGCCGCTGCTCTCCTGGGGGTGGTGGAGGCCTCTATCGCTTTCTCGATCGATGATGACGTTCCCCAAGGATGAGCTCTTCGCTAACTCCCTGCTGGTTCTGGGTAGCGGCATCGTGGGGACTGCGGTGCTGTGTGCCTTCGCCGGCGTCGTGTGGGGTGTGGAGCATGTGGTGTCCTTCTTCGTGTTGTTCTGCTCGGTGTGCGTCTTCAAGGCCACGACCCAGCTTGCCCGTGGGCTGGGCCACGTGCGCCGCTTCGTGGCCTACGGCCTCATCAACGCGCTGGCCATGGTCGTTGCCACCTACCTGCTCCTGGTTCAGGGGCGTGCAGGGATCGAGGGATATCTCTGGTCGTACGCCATCGGTTATCTGGTAGGCGGCATGGCCGCGTTCCTGGGGTCGGCCGAGTACCGGCTGCTGGTGCCCTTCCGGGCTGATCGGGTGCTGCTGCGCCGGATGCTTGTCTACAGCCTGCCGCTCGTGCCCAACCTGCTGTCATGGTGGCTGGTGAGTGTCTCCGGGCGCTATGCGGTCTTGTGGGGTAGTGGCCTGGCGGCTGCTGGGGCTGTTCACGGCGGCGAGCAAGATGCCCTCGCTCATCAACATTGTCGCCTCCGTCTTCCAGCAGGCATGGCAGTACTCGACGGCCCGTGAGATCGGCTCTCCCGATCGGGGCGCGTTCTTCGGTGCTGTGCTGAGGGGCTACTCCCTGGCGACCCTGTCGGTCGCCGGGCTGGTCATCGCCCTGAACCGACCGATCTCCCGACTGATGCTGCAAACGGAGTTCTCGGAGGGCTGGCGGTATGTCCCCCTGCTCATGCTGGCAGCGACCTTCGGGGTGTTGACCATCTTCTTCGGGACGTTCTATCAGGCCCTCATGAGCAGCCGCATGCTCATGGTCTCCACCATGCTGGGGGCAGTGGTCAACGTGGTGCTGGCTGTGGTTCTTGTGCCGTTCATGGGGCCGTGGGGTGCTGGGCTGGCCGGGGCGGTGGCCTACGCCCTCGTTCTGGTGGTGCGGGCGCGTGACCTCAGAGGTCGCATCGACCTGCCCATAGACCGCTCCCGTCTCACTTACCAGCTCGCGCTGCTCAGCATCATGGCCGGCTGTACTGTCCGTCGACGGCGGCCCCTGGCTGACCGCCACGGTCTGGACCTGCCTGGCCCTGCTGGCAACCAGCGACATGACAGTCCTGACCACCAGCACTCGAGCGGTGGTTGGCACCCTTGCCCGTCGGGCTGGGCGACGCTGAGCCGGCTCCGCCCGGCCCGCTCACCGTCGCCCGATACCGCGGTAGCTCCAGCCGGCCGCCTTCCAGGCCTGCGCATCCAGGCAGTTGCGGCCATCGATCACGTAGCGGGTGCGTGCCAGGTCGGCCGCCTGGGCGGGGTCGAGGTCCCGGTACTCGCGCCACTCCGTGCCAATGAGGACGAGGTCCGTGCCCTCCAGGGCCGAGCGTGCGGACAGGGCGACCTCGTACGGGCGGTTCGACCGCTCCGCGAGGATCGGGCCGGCGGCAGGGTCGTGCACGACGACCCGCTTGGCCAGATGTGCCAGTTCCACGGCAAGGTCCAGTGCGGGGGAGTTGCGCATATCGTCACTGTCCGGTTTGAAGGCCGCTCCAAGCACCGTCACCGTGGCTCCGGCCAGGCGGTCGCCCAGGAGCCCCCTCACCGTGCGGATGACACCGGCTCGCATGGTGTCATTCACCTTGTCCACCTCCGCGAGGAAGGTCAGGGCGTCGCCGACGCCGAGCTCGTCGGCGCGGGCCTGGAAGGCGCGGATGTCCTTGGGGAGGCAGCCGCCCCCGAATCCGATGCCGGCGCGCAGGAAACGGCGACCGATGCGATCATCCATGCCGATCGCCTCCGCCAGAGCCGTCACATTGGCGCCTGCGGCGTCGCAGACCTGGGACATGGCGTTGATGAAGGAGATCTTCGTGGCCAGGAAGGCGTTCGCGCTGATCTTGACCAGCTCGGCAGTCGCGTAGTCCATGAGGAGACGCGGGGTGCCAGAGGTCAGGATCTGCTCATAGACCGCGTCCATCGCCTCCTGTGCCTTGGTGGCGGCGCCCGGATCGGCCGGAAGGCCGTAGACCATGCGGTCCGGGCGCAGCGTGTCCTGCACGGCGAAGCCCTCCCTGAGGAACTCAGGATTCCACACCAGCAGCGCTCCGGTCGGTTCGATCGCCTGGGCCAGACGGGAGGCAGTGCCGACGGGCACCGTCGACTTGCCGGCGACTACCTCCGGGCCGTTGGTGCAGTGCCCCAGATGGGGGAGCATGGAGGAGACCGCCGCATCGACATAGGTCATATCCGCCGCCCCCGACTCTGACTGCGGGGTGCCTACGCCGATGAAATGAATCTGAGCGCCTTCTATAGCGGAGAAGTCCTGAGTAAAGGTCAGACGTCCGGCGTCTACGTTACGAGCCAGCAGGTCCTCTAACTCGGGCTCGAAGAATGGGGCCCGTCCATTACTCAATAGCTCTACCTTGTGAGCGTCAACGTCCACTCCTACCACATCATGTCCCAGCTCCGCCATTGACGCAGCGTGAACAGCACCGAGATATCCGCAACCAATCACTGACAAACGCATGGCAAAAGACTAGGCAGGTATGCAGGGGGTATGTCTACCCCTGCGTCCATAAGGTTCCCTGGTGAATTCCTCAAATATTTCACCAACTATTAGGATGTACTCATCGAATTTTGATTCCGCGCTCATGTGGGTCATGTACGTAGAGGCGGTAAGATATACTGCGAACTCAGAATAGACGTTTAAAGGATAACCTTTAAAATCATTGCCGGCGCGTCTATGTGTTGCCGTGCAGGAGTGGGTAGCAGGCCGCGTGGGCGGTACTCGGATGGCCGGTGTGAGTCTCCGGTGCGAGTGGGTGTCGCCGTCTCGGCTAGATTAGGGCCGGCCAGGGGCGTCTGAGAACGCGCCCACCCAGTCCGCCGCGTCGAGTAAAGGATGGCACAGTGCCCGCAGGTGACGACTCCAAGCAGACCACGCCGGGTGCCGCCTTTGGCATTCCCGAGGGCGTCACGGGGGAGGAGGTCGTCGACGCCGTCTTCGGTGGGAGCGGGGTCGACCCCGAGCTGCTGCCCTACCTGGAGGCTGTGGGCTCCCCTGACCCTGCGGACGCAGAGAGTCTGACCGTCTCCGTCTCTGACCTCCAAGAGGCGGGCGCCCAGCAGGAGGCGGACGCTGAGGCTCAGGATCGCGAGGACCTTGAGGCCCTGCGCGAGCTCGTCGCCGCCAACATGATCCCCGGTGGCGATCCCGACCGCCTCGAGGAGCTCCTCGCCGAGGTCGACGCTGACGACTCCGATGACTGGGAGTCCTGGGAGCCTCAGCTCCCCGACGTCCCCGAGGACGAGCACCTGCGGGAGCTGGAGGCTGCTGCCCGCGCCGTCGAGGTCTCCGCCCGCATGCGCGAGGTTGAGGCCGAGATCCTCTCCCGTGCGCCTGAGCACCAGGTCCAGCCCTCCCTGGAGCGCGTTGAGGCTGTTCTCGACATCCTGGGCAACCCTGAGCGCACCTACCGCACCGTCCACATCACCGGTACCAACGGCAAGACCTCCACGGCCCGCATGACCGAGCGCCTGCTGGCCGCCGGCGGAATGCGCACCGGTCGCTTCACCTCCCCGCACCTGGCCACCATCCGCGAACGGATCAGCCTCGACGGCGAGCCGATCAGTGAAGAGGGCTTCATCGCGGCCTGGGAGGACGTGGCTCCTTATATCGCCATGGTCGATGAGCGGTCCCAGGCCGAGGGCGGGCCGCGCCTGTCCTTCTTCGAGGTCCTGGCCGTCATGGCCCCTGGCCGCCTTTGCCGACCATCCCGTCGACGTCGCCATCATCGAGGTGGGCCTGGGCGGGCGCTGGGACGCCACGAACGTCATCGGCTCCGATGTCGCTGTCATCACCCCGATCGGGCGTGATCACGAGCGCTGGCTCGGCTCCTCCATCACCGAGATCGCCCACGAGAGGCCGGCATCATCAGGACGGCGCCACCGTCGTCGTCGCCCACCAGGTCCCCGACGCCGCCGCCGAGATCGAGCAGGCCGCAGCCTCGCACCGGGCCGTCGTACGCCGCGAGCGCGACCCGGAGGAGGATCCCACTCGCCGGAGGCCGGTGTCCTGCGGGTCCTCGACCGCCAGCTCGCCGTTGGCGGTCAGCTCGTCACGCTGGCCACCGCCGCAGCCGTCTACGAGGACGTCTTCGTCCCCCTGCACGGGAGTACCAGGCCCACAACGCCCTGCTGGCCCTGGCGGCCGCCGAGGCGATCCACGGCGGGCGCCAGGTGCCCGCACGCGTTGTCGAGGACGGTTTCGCCTCGGTCACCAGTCCCGGCCGCCTGGAGGTCCTGCGCTCCTCGCCCACGGTCCTGGTCGACGCCGCCCACAACCCCCACGGCATCGAGGCCCTCACGGGCGCCATCGAGAGGCCTTCGGCTTCCAGCACCTCGTCGCGGTCCTGGGGGTCATGGCGGACAAGGACGCCGAGGGCATCCTGGCGGGACTGGAGCCCGTGACCGACGCCGTCGTGTGCGTTCCCATCGACTCGCCCCGGGCTATGGATGTTGATGACCTGGGCGAGATCGCCCGGGAGGTCTACGGCGCCGACCGTGTCGTCGTGAGCCGGCAGCTCGGCGAGGGCGTGGCTCAGGCCGTCGCCCTGTCCGAGGGGCACGACACCCCGTTGACCGCCTCGGGAGTCCTTATCGTTGGCTCCGTGGTCCTGGCCGCCGAGGCCCGCGCCCTGTTCGGCAGGCCCTGACCAGCCTGCTGCAGCGGTTCGTCGGCGGGCCCAACACCTCCGTGCCACCTTCGGGAATGTGTTCGTTCGTGCTGGTCAAACGCTACTTTCCTGTCCCAACGAGCGAGGTTATCGGGTGCGTGAGAGGATGGAAACGCGAGTGGGCGGTGAGCACCTCGTCGGCCTGCTCCGGCGCGTCCCACGGACGTTCCCGGGATGCGCAGGGACCCATCGGGTCCGCGCAGGGCCCGATCACAGCCACATGGTCGTCCTTCACCCTCGGGTGCATGGCGGTCAGGCCCGGAACCAACACCTGCCAAGACCCGAGAAGGAAACACCATGTCCTTGGATGCCGCCTGGGCCCTCGACTGGGCCCGTCGCGCCGCCCTACTGGCCGCCGAGAACCGCGCCCAGCTGACCGAGCTGGACCGAGCCATCGGAGACGCCGACCACGGGGACAACCTGGATCGCGGAATGAGGGCCGTGGTCACCAAGCTCGATGCCGCCCAGGAGACCGGAAACCTCCCGGCTACGCCCGAGGGAGTCCTCAAGGTCGTCGCCACCACCCTCATGGCCACCGTCGGAGGTGCCGGAGGCCCGCTGCTGGGCACCGCCTTCCTCAAGGCCGCTCGCTCCAGCGACGCCTCCGCCTGGGGGACTCAGGAACTGGTCCGGGCTCTGGAGGAGGCCACCTCGGGCCTGGAGGCCAGAGGACATGCCACCAGTGGGGACAAGACCATGGCTGACGCCTGGCGGCCCGCGGCAGTGGCCGCCAGGGAGGCAGCGGAGATCGGAGAGGATGAGATCAGGTCCTTGCCGCGGCCGCGCAGGCCGCCGCCAAGGGGCTCGGGACACCGAGCCGCTCCAGGCCCGCCGCGGCCGGGCCTCCTTCCTGGGGGAACGGTCCTGCGGGCACCGCGACCCCGGCGCCCAGTCCTCGGCTCTCATTCTCCAGGCCGCCGCCGACGCCGCCCGTGACCACTCCTCCGACCCGTTCCTGGTGGTCGAGCAGGCCTGATTCGGGCACTGCCATGGCCTTGAGGGGGCCAGACCCGTTATGGTCCACTCGGTCCCTCACCAGCCAACCCAGCAAGGAGCTCCCCATGCCACCACGTCCCAGACCGGTCGCATCCTCATTCTCATCAAGCCCGACGCCGTCGAGCGCCGACTGACCGGCGAGATCCTGCGCCGTATCGAGGCCAAGGGCTATGTGCTGACGGCCCTGAAGGTCCTCGCCCCCACCGAGGAGATCCTTGCCAAGCACTACGCCGAGCACGTGGACAAGCCCTTCTACCCCGGCGTCGTGGAGTACATGACCTCCGGCAACGTGGTGGCCGCGGTTGCCGAGGGCAGCGCGTCGTCGAGGGCGTGCGCAGCCTCGCAGGGGTCCCACCGACCCCACCACGGCCGCCCCGGCACTATCCGCGGCGACCTGGGGCGCGACTGAGGGCACCCCCGCCATCCTCAACCTCGTCCACGGCTCGGACAGCGACGAGTCCGCAGCCCGTGAGATCGCCATCTGGTTCCCCGAGCTGGCCGACTGAACCCTGACGACGACGGTGCGCCTCCCGCACGGGGAGGCGCACCGTCGTCGTAGGAGGAAGCGCGGTCAGGCCCGCTCCGCCCTCCTGAGGACCTCCTTGAGCGGCACTCTGGCGCCGGTGCGGGTGACGGCCCGGGTGTAGATCGCGGCCGCCCCGCGTACCAGCAGTGGCAGGAAGACGAGCGCGATCCCCAGAGCGATCGCCTGCTCGGTCCAGGAGGAGACTCGAGCACCAGGCGCGCCGGCATCATGAAGGGCGCGAAGGGCGGCAGGAAGGACAGGACCCGGAAGGTCATGCTGTTGGTGTCCCCAGTGGCCATCAAGAAGCTCAGAACGTAGGGGATCATCGAGAGCATGACCAGGGGCATGCTCACTGAGCTGACGTCCTCCTGCCGGCTCACGAGTGAGGCCGCGGCACCGAAGGCGACTGCGAAGATCGCGTAGCCCACGATCATCCACACGATCATCGCGACGAGCACACTGTCCAGGTTGAGACTGATGTCCGGCATGACTCCCGTTGCCTTCGCGGTGACGACCCCGGCGACGGCGACGACCCGGTGGTCAGGACCGAGGCGATGCCGATCCCCAGGATCTTGCCGGCCAGCAGCGAGCTGGGCCGCACGCAGGCCAGGAGGATCTCACGATCCGGCTCGACTTCTCCTCCACCACTCCCTGGGCGATGAACTGACCGCCGCCCGCGATGGCGAACAGCAGCAGGACGTCGATCGTCATGAGGATGGCGTAGCGTGAGCCGAAGTCGGCGGAATCGCGCTGGGGAGCGTTGAGTACCGTGACCTCCGGCTTGGCGGCGCTGAGCTGAGAGGCCACCTGGGCGGGGTCCCCGCCCAGCGTCGCGATCTGCCGGCCCAGGGCCGCCTGCTGGAGGAAGGCCGTGACCCCTGAGACGACCGCGTCGTCGGCCGACTTCTCCACAGTGATGGTGGGGGCGGAGCCGGAGACGTCGAGGACCATGTCCACGTGCGGCGTGCCTTGAGGGGCGTCGTCGGCCAGGACGTCCTTCGCCTGGTGCGCGGAGACGTCAACGAGCTCGATCGTCTCCCCGTTGGAGGCGGCCACCTTGTCCAGCCCTGCGGCCTGGGCAACCGTCACGCCCTTGAGTCCGACCCGGTAGGCCTGGTCCTGACCCGAGGAGTAGAGCTTGATGCCGATGATGCTGCCGATGGCGGCGACGAGCAGCACCAGGGTCAGGATGATGGTCGACTTCTTCATCAGGTGCGCCCGCAGCTCGCGGCCGGTGACCAGGGCGATCTCCTGACGGCGAGTGATGGGGCTGGTCTGGGCGCTCATCGGTGCGCCTCCTTCGTCTCGTTGGTGTCTGCGGTCCCCTCGTGGGAGGTAGAGGTGAGGACATCCCGGAAGATCTCGGTAAGCGGGTGACGCACCGGGCCGAGCTCGCGCACCGTCCCCAGTCGCTGGGCAGTGCTCAGCAGTACCTGCTCATCAGTGCCCGCGGCGGTGATGACCAGACGGCCCTGGTCATCGAGCTGCACGTCCGGCGCGGTCAGCGTGCTCAGGGAGTCCGCCTCCAGCGGGGCGGCGTCGAGCGGTGGCTCGACGACCACTCGCCAGCGGGGCGTCTCGGTGGCCTGCAGCTCGGGAACCGTGCCGTCGGCCACGAGCCGGCCTGAGCGGATGATGACCACCCGGTCGCACAGGCGCTCGACGACGTCGAGCTGGTGGGAGGAGAAGAGCGTGGGCACACCCGCGGCCGCCCGTTCCAGGAGCACCTGGCTCATGACGTCAACGGCCACCGGGTCCAGGCCGGAGAAGGGCTCATCGAGGATGAGCAGCTCGGGGTCGCTCACGAGTGCGGCGGCCAGCTGGACGCGCTGCTGGTTGCCCAGCGACAGGCTCTGCACCTCGTCGCCGCGTCGTTCCTCCAGGCCCAGGCGCTCGGTCCACTGGTTCGCGGCCGCCTTGGCGGAGGAGGCGGACAGCCCGTGGAGGCGGGCCAGGTAGACGAGCTGCTCGGCCACCTTCATCCGGGGGTAGAGGCCGCGCTCCTCGGGCATGTAACCGATGGCTCGCCGGGTGGCGGCGTCCACGGGGGAGCCCTTCCAGGTCACAGTGCCGTGGTCGGCGGCGAGCACGCCCATGATGATGCGCATCGTGGTGGACTTGCCCGCCCCGTTGGCTCCGACGAAGCCGACGATCTCGCCGGCTTCCAGCGACAGAGAGAGGCGGTCGAGGGCCTGCAGGCTCCCGAAGCGTTTGGAGAGGTTGGACAGGGCGAGCATCGTGGCTCCTTGGGTCTCGGAGACGAGGGGTGGTTGGGCGAAGGGGTGATGAGGAAAGGAACGGGGTCTGCGTTCGGAGGTCCGACGGCGTATCCAGCTCCCTTGACATGGAAAGTTTGCTTGTCCAAAGCGTCGATGTCAAGTCTCTTTGTCGTTTCTGTCGTTGCGCGGGCCGTTCGCGCTGTTAGGGTGGCGCCCGTGCACCTCAAGACGTTGACGATCAAGGGATTCAAGTCCTTCGCCTCGTCAACCACCCTCGTCTGGAGCCCGGCATCACCGCCGTGGTCGGTCCCAACGGCTCCGGCAAGTCCAACGTCGTCGACGCCCTGACCTGGGTCATGGGGGAGCAGGGCGCCAAGAACCTGCGCGGCGGCTCCATGGCCGACGTCATCTTCGCCGGCGCCGGCTCCCGCCCGGCGCTCGGACGAGCCGAGGTCTCCTTGACCATCGACAACACCGACGGCGCCCTGCCGATCGACTACACCGAGGTCACCATCTCGCGCACCCTGTTCCGCGGGGGCGGCTCGGAGTACCAGATCAACGGCACCCCCTGCCGTCTCCTCGACGTTCAAGAGCTCCTCAGTGACACGGGCCTGGGGCGCCAGATGCACGTCATCGTCGGGCAGGGCCAGCTCGACGCCGTCCTGAGCGCCACCCCCGACGACCGACGCGGCTTCATCGAGGAGGCCGCCGGGGTCCTCAAGCACCGCAAGCGCAAGGAGCGCGCCCTGCGCAAGCTCGAGTCCATGGCCGCCGACCTCGCGCGGGTCTCCGACCTCGCCCAGGAGCTGCGTCGCCAGCTCGGCCCCCTGGCCCGGCAGGCCGCCGTCGCCCGGCGCGCCCGGGCCATCCAGGTCGAGGTCCGTGACGCCACCGCCCGGCTGCTGGCCGACGACGTCGTCCAGGCCCAGTCCCTCCTGGAGGCCGGCGATGAGGACAAGGAGGCCCTGGCCAAGCGCCGCCGCTCAGTCGAGGAGGCCGAGCGCGTCGCCCGGGCACGCTTGAGTGAGCTGGCCGCTGTCGAGACCACCTCCGCCCAGCGCCTCGCCCGAGCCGGTGGCGTCTGGGAGGAGCTCACCGGGGTGGCCCAGTCCCTCGGTGCGCTCGCGGACGTGGCCGGAGAACGGATCCGGCTCCTGGCCTCAGCGCCCACCGCGAGCCACGGCACCGACCCCGAGGAGCTCGAACGGCGGGCCGAGGCCGCTGGCCGGGAGGAGGCCGAGCTTCTCGACGCCGTCGAGACGGCCCGCACGGCGCTCAGTGACGCCACTCGGGTGCGCACGGACGCGGAGACCGCTGAGAAGGCCGCAGACCAGGAGCTCTCGGCCGCGCAGCGCCGGGTCTCGGAGCGACGCGAGACGATCGCTCGCGCCGGTGGACGCGTCGCCTCCGCCCGCAGCCGTCACGAGGCCAGCCTGGCCGCCCTCGAGCAGGCCCGCAGCGCCCTTCAGGCCGCCGAGACACGTGAGGAGCGTGCTCGAGACGCGCTGGCCGAGGCCGGGGGGAGAGCAGGGAGGGATCAGGACGACGCAACGGCAGTCGCTGGGAAAGGAGCGGTGCCGGGGGCGGCCGCTGAGGCCAGTGCGGCCGAGGCGGCGTCCCGGGCCGCTGCCGTCCATGAGGAGGCGACCCGCCGTCTGGCCGAGGCTCGCGAGGCCGTCTCCGCCGCCACCGACGCCCGCCGGGAGGCGGCCTCCGACCGGGCCACCTGGACGGCCAGACGTGACACCCTGGCCATGTCCCTGCGCAGCCAGGACGGGACGGCCGCACTGCTCCAGGCCGGGGTCGAGGCCTCCTCGGTCCGCTGGCGGAGCACATCAGTGTCGAGCGCGGCTGGGAGAACGCCGTCGCCGCTCTCCTGGGGGTGCTCGCCGAGGCCGGGCTCGCCGTCGACGCCGGGGCCGCCCCTGGCCGGGCTGGAGAGCGCTCGCGGCCAGGACGTGGGGCCGTGCGGCTGGTTCTGGCCAGTGAGCCGTCGATGGGCGTCGAGCATGACGCCGAAGACGAGGCGGCGCCGGCCCCTGTCGACGGCGTGCTGGTGGCCCGCGAGCTCGTGAGTGTCACGCGGCAGGAGCACGGGAGCCTCGGGAGGGTCCTGGACGGGCTGCTCAAGGACTGCTGGGTCGTGGAGGATATCGAGACCGCTCGGGCCCTGCGTGCAACGCTGCCCGACGCCGTCGTGATCCACTCGCAGTGGCGATGTCCTGGCTCCCCGGCTGGGTCGCCGGGGCGGGGCGCGGTCCTCCTCGGTTCTCGAGCTCAGCGCCGCTCACGAGGAGGCCGAGGCCGAGGCCGCCGCCGCAGCACAGGCGGAGACCTCGGCCGACGCCGCGCTGGAGGAGGCGCGTCGCGGGGAGGAGGTCGCGCGCCAGGCTCTCAGTGAGGCGCTGACCGCCCTGCGCCAGGCCGACGCCGAGGCGGCCCGGGCCGCTGAGACCATGGCCCGCTTGGCTTCAGCGGTCCACGCCGCCACCGAGGAGACTGGCCGGGCCCGCCGGGTCCTGGATCGGGCTGAGGCGGAGTCCGTCCAGCGCACCGCTGAGCTCGCCGCCGCCACGGCCGCGCTGGCCGAGGTCGAGGGCGAGTCCGGGGCCGTCGACGGCGCGGATGCGGCGGACGACGTAGGGAGGTCATGGCCCCGACCATCTTGAGCGCGCGCTGGAGCGCGCCCGACAGGAGCGGGAGGGGGCGGCGGAGGCTGCGCGCGAGGCCCGCGGCGCCGAGACCGACGCCCGACTGGCGCTGCGCACGGCCGAGGAGCGCGAACGCTCCAGCCGAGGGCGTGCCGACTCCCTGCGAGCTGCCGCGCGCCGTGAGCGGGAGCAGCGCGCCGCCGCCGAACGGGCTCAGCAGCGCCGCAGCGCCCAGCTCGCCGTCGCCACGCATGTGCGGGACCAGGCTCGCGCCGCCGCCGAGACGGCCAGAGCCTGCGTCCAGCAGGCGGCTGATGAGCGTGCCACCATCGAGACCGAGCGGGCCGAGGCCCTGGCCGCAACCAATGAGGTTCGCGAGGAGATCGACCAGCTCACCAAGGAGCTCGGCAGCCTCACCGACGCCGCCCATCGAGAGGAAGTGGCCCGGGCGGAGCAGCGGATGCGCCTGGAGTCCCTGGCCGAGCGGGCCATGAGTGAGCTCGGCCTCGAGCTGGAACCCCTCGTTGAGGAGTACGGACCGCACATGCTCGTCCCCGAGGTCGTCGAGGAGCCCGATACCGCCCCCGGCGCGGACGTGGAACCGGCCGATGATCGGACCTGTGACCACACCCGGGCCAGGGCCCGACAGACGGGCCATCCCTACGTGCGTTCCGAGCAGGAGAAGCGCCTGGCCAAGGCCTCGCGCGACCTCGCCCGCCTCGGCAAGGTCAACCCGCTCGCCCTGGAGGAGCACGCCGCACTGGAACAGCGGCACCAGTTCCTGGCTGAGCAGCTCGCCGACCTCAAGCGCTCGCGAGACGACCTGCTCAGTATCGTCGAGGAGATCGACGCTCGGGTCCAGGAGGTCTTCACTCAGGCCTACGAGGACACCGCTCGTCAGTTCGCCTCCGTCTTCGATCGGCTCTTCCCGGGTGGCGAGGGGCGCCTGGTGCTCACCGATCCTGACGACATGCTCACCACCGGCATCGAGATCGAGGCGCGCCCGGCGGGCAAGAAGGTCAAGCGGCTCTCACTGCTCTCGGGCGGGGAGCGCTCACTGGCCGCCGTCGCCCTGCTGGTGGCGATCTTCAAGGCGCGCCCCTCGCCCTTCTACGTCATGGACGAGGTGGAGGCGGCCCTGGATGACACCAACCTGGGCCGGCTGCTGGAGATTTTTACCGAGCTGCGTCAGTCCAGTCAGCTCATCATCATCACCCACCAGAAGCGGACCATGGAGGTGGCCGACGCGCTCTACGGCATCACCATGCGTGACGGGATCACCAAGGCGGTCTCGCAGCGGCTGGCCCAGCCCGACCGTGGTACGGCTGTGACTCCTGATGTCTGAGTGAATCATGAGGAGAGTGTGGTAGCGGTCTTACAGTATGACACTCGTTTTCAGAGTCAAGCCATTGTTGTGTCAGGAAGTTATCAGGTTTTGTTGTCGATTGGACGACAAATGCGTGCGAAGTCTAGTCAGATCGCATTTCGCAAGGCAGAATCCTAGCCATGGGTGCCATGATTCTTCCTCTCGTCGTCGTGCTGGTTGCCGGCCTGCTTGTGCTCGGCATGGTCTGTGCTGAGCGCTTCCCGATCCGCTCCTGGCCCTCACGCATTCGCAGTCTGGTTCGCAATGCGCAGGAGGTGCGTCAGGAGGAGCAGGATGTCGAGGTTGAGGTCGTGCCTCAGGAGGCCCGCCTCTCCGACCTCATGACGCGTGAGGGTCCTGCGCCCTACGTGGGTACTGACTCCTTCGGCGGCCTGGTGGGCGTTTTCGAGAAGGCGATGGACGGTGCGGAGAGGACTCGGGGCTCTGTCGGCTCGCGGCGTCGCGGCCAGGTGCACGAGCCGGCGGCCAGCGGGCTGTCGCAGCCGCAGGGTGAGCTTCTCCGGCCCGGTTCGTGAAAACCATGCCCTGCATTCATTTTTCACGACTCATCGGGTCGAGTGGCAACCTCTGGATATAGTCCCGGCCATGAGAGGTCGCTATCCCGGTATTGACTGCACCTGCCTCTTGCGTCTTGATCATGCCCTGACGTGAACAGATAACGCCTTTGTGCGCATTGATATGGAGGGCCTCGGTCTCTCCGCCTGCGGTACGCCAATCGGTGTGCCGCAGGTTTTCTATTGTCACGACTCGGCGTCGCATCACGTCGGTGATTCCCGTGAGGTCGTGCCGCTGAGAGATGGTCGGGGGAGAACAACCCTGCCGCAGCAGGTCCGCTATCGGGCATGATGGGCCTATGGAACCGATCCTCATCGTTCTCGGCATCATCCTGATCATCGTCGTCGGCGGAGGTCTGTGGCTCTATGCGGGCAGGCGGCGGGGCCAGGTCCCCGACGAGGTCAGCGCCCACAAGCCCATGTCCGTCGAGGACCTCCTGCCCTCCGAGGAGGGCAGGACGAGGAGCCTGCGGGGGAGGGCGCTGCAGAGGCTGAAGCGAGCACGGCGCCGGCTGCGACGCTGGAGTCGCCCGAGTCCATCCCCGGTCGCATGCAGCGTCTGCGCGCCCGCCTGGCCGGTGCCGGCGGCTTCGGCAAGGCGGTCCTGTCCGTCCTGTCCCGCGGCGACCTGACCGAGGAGGACTGGGAGGAGATCGAGGACACCCTGCTCACCTCCGACCTCGGTATCGAGGTCACCACGTCCCTCATGGACGAGCTGCGCACCCAGGCCAAGGTGCTGGGAACCTCCGACCCCGAGGCCGTCCGCACCGTCCTGCGCGCCGAGCTGCTCAAGCTCGTCGACCCCAGCCTGGACCGCTCCCTCAACCTGGAGCGTCCCACTCCGGCCGACGGCGCCCAGGGAACGCCCGCGGCCGCCATCCTCATGGTGGGTGTCAACGGCACCGGCAAGACCACCACCTGCGGCAAGCTCGCCCGCGTCCTGGTGGCCCAGGACAAGACCGTCGTCCTGGGTGCGGCCGACACCTTCCGGGCCGCGGCCGCCGAGCAGCTGAGCACCTGGGGCGAGCGTGTGGGCGTCGACGTCGTGCGCTCCGAGAAGGAGGGTGCCGACCCCGCCTCCGTCGCCTACGACGCCGCTCGCCGGGCGACCGACCAGGAGACGGACGTCGTCGTCGTCGATACCGCCGGGCGCCTGCAGAACAAGGCCGGCCTCATGGACGAGCTGGGCAAGATCAAGCGCGTCATGGAGAAGATCGCCCCGGTCGGAGAGATCCTCCTGGTCCTGGACGCCACCACAGGCCAGAACGGCATGCGCCAGGCCCAGGTCTTCTCCGAGGCCGTGGGCATCACCGGCATCGTGCTCACCAAGCTCGACGGCACTGCCAAGGGCGGCATCGTCGTCACGGTTCAGAAGGAGCTGGGCGTGCCCGTCAAGCTCGTGGGCCTGGGGGAGGGCGCCGACGACCTGGCCCCCTTCGACCCGGAGGGCTTCGTCGACGCGCTGCTGGGCTGAGCCGCCGGGCGGGTGAGGACTCTTACTGAATGATCCACCCCTTCTGGGCCGCGATGTGCACCGCCGCGGCCCGGGTGGGCGCATCGGTCTTGGCCATGGCCTGGGACAGGTGGTTGCGGGTGGTCCCTTCCGAGAGATGGACCCGCCGGGCGACTTCGGAGACGGTGGCGCCGTCGGCGGCGGCCTGAAGCACCTCGGTCTCCCGGGCGGTCAGCGGGGAGTCCCCGAAGACGAGCGAGTCGGCAGCCAGCGCCGGGTCGACGACGCGCATCCCCGCATGGACCCGACGCACTGACTCGGCCAGCTCGGTGGCCGGAGCATCCTGACGACGAAGCCGTGGGCCCCGGACTGGATGGCGCGCCGCAGGAATCCGGGGCGCCCGAAGGTCGTGACGATGAGGACCCTCGTGGCCGGCAGCCGCTCCAGGAGCCTCGCGGTCGCGCTCAGCCCGTCGGTGCCGGGCATGTCGACGTCCATGAGAACGACATCGGGCCGGTGCTCGAGTGCAACGGGTAGGACATCGTCCCCGTTTCCGACCTGGGCGACGACCTCGATATCGGTCTCCAGGGTGAGCAGCGCAGCCGGTGCCCCGCGCACCATGGCCTGGTCGTCGGCCAGCATCACTCGGATCATCGCTCAGCTCCGTCACTCAAGGTTCCTCAGGGACCGACGACATGGGTGCTCGCCGGAGTTCGGGGTGCACGCGACCGGGTCACTCGGTCGCGTCGTACGTCATACGGGAGGATAGACGGCGGGCGCTCACCCTCAGGACGGTGCCGCTGCCGCTGGAGGGTGCCTCGATGGTGAGGTCGGCGCCGTTGTCCTGACAGCGCTGGCGCAGCCCTCCAACCCGTGACCGTCGCCGGCACCGGCCGAGTCGAGTCCGATACCGTCGTCGGCCACCTCAACGGAGTCGGAGGTCAGCTCCACCTTGCAGTGTGAGGCGCGGGCGTGGCGCACGACGTTGGTGACGCCCTCGCGCACCACCCAGGCGAAGAGCTCGCGCAGCTCAGGGTCGACGGCCTCGACGGTCAGTGGCAGGTCGGCTCGGATACCGGCCGAGGTCAGAACGCCCGTGGCCCGGGCCAGCTCACCGGCCAGACTCAGCTCGCGGTAGCTGTTGACGGTGGCGCGCACGTCAGCCAGGGCGGAGCGCGCCAGGGACTGCACCTCGTCCAGCTCCGCCCTGGCCTGATCGGGGGCGACGTCGACGAGCCGGGCGGCGAGCTCCGACTTCAGAGCGATGACCGTCAGCGAGTGCCCCAGGATGTCATGCATGTCCCGGGCCATGCGGTTGCGCTCCTCGTTGATCTCCAGCTCGTGAGTGCGCTGCTCCAGAATGCGGGCCACCCGCCGCTGTTCCATGATGTAGCGCCCGAAGGTGCAAGCGCCGCCCGCGCCGAGCAGAGCGATCCACGCGTCTTCGCTCGCGGACCAGGACGGAATCATCCTGGGAACGAGGAACAGAGTGCCAGTCAGGATCGCGATAGGGCCCGATGGCCGCCTGCCAAGGCAGTGAGAAGGCCAGGACGACGGCCAGGAAGACCACCAGCTGCAGGCCCGGCGATCCCACACCGAGGGCGGCCCCGCTCGCCGTGAGCGCGCCGATGATGATGAGCGACAGGCTCAGGCGGCCGGGCCAGGTCAGCCCTTGCCGGACCCGCCTCATGCTGAGCGAGCAGGCGGCGTACAGGCATGCGCAGGAGACGATGGCACTGACTGCGCCCCAGACCCCGCCGTTGGACCCTCGTGCCACGCCGGCACGGACGACCGGAACCATGGAGGCGGCCCACACGATCCCCCAGCCGAATGCCACAACGCGGGTGCGGCGCGCCCGCGCCTCGGCCGGGGAGGAGGCGCGGGCTTTCGCGACCCTGATGGTACTCACGAGCTCACACCCGGGCGGTGTCGCGGCCCCATCCTCCAGGCGGCCCCGCCCAGGAAGACGGCGAGCCAGGTCAGGACGTTGACCACCCACCACCAGGAGAAGCTCTCTGCACCCATGGGCCACAGCGCCAGGTTGTGCAGCCCGTACATGGGGGTGAGGCTGCCGATGCGATCCATGGTGGAGCCCGGCGTCAACGGGATGAACATGCCCCCGAGGAAGGCGAGCAGGGCCATGAGAGGGCCGACCACCTGCATGGCGTTGTCCGAGGGAAGGAGATAGCCGACGAACAGTCCGAAGGCGACGAAGACCAGAGAACCCCAGCCAGATGATGAGCGCCGAGGTGATCCAGGCGCTCACGGGCATGTGAGCGTGGCGGTAGGGACCGCAGGCGTAGACGGCGCCGATGGCCAGGGCGCCGATGAGCATTCCGACGATCACCTTGGCGGCGATGTAGGCGATGGGCTTCAGCGGCGTCAGGCGCAGCTGACGGCTCCAGCCCGAGGCTCGCTCGGTGCTCACGGCCGCCCCTGCCCCGGTGGTGGTCATGAGCGCGCCGTACAGCGCCATGCCGACCATCATGTTCGCCACGACATTGCCGTTGCCGTAGGGCGTTGAGGAGTAGTCAGTGGTGGTGAACATGAGGAAGAAGGCCACTGGCAGCAGGACGAGAAGATCATGGCCCGGCGGTTGCGCAGGCGCCGGCGTGCCTCGAGTGACAGCAGGGTCAGGCTCAATCCGCCCAGGGCGGTGCTGGCGCGGGAGGAGAGATCGAGGCGGTCGACTGCTGACAAGGCGGAGGAGGACTCAGATGAAGAAGACATTGCGGTTCCGGTGGAAAGCGTGGGAGAAAGGGTGTCGGTGCTGCTGGTGCGTTTCATGCTGACGCTCCCAGAGTGGGAGCTGCGGCGCCGTCGCTGGTCAGGGCCACGAAGGCGTCCTCCAGGCCACGGCTGGTGATCTCCAGGTCCTTGGCCAGGTGATCGCTGAGGAGGAGTGCGGCAACGGCGTCGGTGTCGGTCGAGCTCAGAGTGAGTGCGCTGCCCAGGACCTCGATGTCGTGGACCCGGCCACGGGCCCTGCAGATCGGTCAGGCCCTGCATCTGCTCGGCTGTGCAGGTCAGGGTGGCTCGCAGGCTGCGGCCGCTCACAGAGGTGCGGATCTCGGCCGCGGTGCCGTCGGCGATGATGCGCCCATGACGCATCAGGATGATCCGATCGGCGAAGGCGTCGGCCTCCTCAAGGTAGTGCGTGGCGAAGATGATCGTGCGTCCGTGCGCGGCGTCAGCGTGGATGGCCTCCCGAAGCTGCGGCGTCCCCTCGACGTCCATGCCGGTGGTCGGCTCATCGAGGATGAGCAGAGCCGGGTCGCTCACCAGCGCCATGGCGAAGCGCAGGCGCTGCTGCTGGCCTCCTGAGCACTTCTTGACGATGCGTGAGGCGAAGTCGGTGACGCCCGCGCGCCGCATGGCCTCCTCGGTATCGATCCGGTGGGAGAAGAGGCTCGCCGTCAGCTCCACCGTCTCGCGCACAGTGATGTCGGGGAGGAGCCCGGCGGTCTGCATGACTGCGGCGATCAGGCCCCGGTCGACCGCCTGGCGCGGGCTCATTCCCGAAAGGTGCTCACCTCTCCGCCGGTGGGGCCACTGAGTCCCAGGATCATGTCAATCGTCGTCGTCTTGCCGGCGCCGTTGGGCCCCAGGAGGGCGACGACCTCGCCTGGGCGGATGGTCAGGTCGATGCCGTCGACGGCGATGACGTTCCCGAAGGACTTGTGCAGGGCGGTCAGCCTGACGGCGTCTGCGGGCTCCGCCACGGGAGCCGTCATGGGAACCTCCCGGAGTGAGGGCTCCCTGGGCGGACCGGGTCGTTGTTGTGCTCATGGCTCAAGACTCGTCCCACGTCGGCTGCGGTCCATGGCCCATCGGTCACTACTTGCTCATGACATATCTCAGGGGTCGCCGGATGGTGAAATACCGCAGGATATCGGGAGAAAACCCGCGTTCGGAGTGGGAGAGGGCGTCTGGGGAGCCAGGGGCCCAGAGGTATGACGTGGCGGAGGCCGCCGGCTGGTGAGTGTGGGCTCAGTCCCGGTCCGGGCGCGGGGGAGAGGGCGGGCCCCGCTTGCCGCTATCCTGGGGCACAGTCGAGGTGATCGCCATGGCCCACGGACATGGACGTTCCACCCTCATCCGCCCACAGTCTCCCGACCAACGCGCCCGACGGCGCCAGGAAGGACCATCGCGTGTTCGGCAACCTCTCCGATCGCATCACCGCCTCCTTCAACCAGCTGCGCGGCAAAGGTCGTCTCACCGAGGCCGACGTCAACGCCACGGTCACCGAGATCCGCCGCGCCCTCCTGGAGGCCGACGTCGCCCTGCCCGTGGTGCGCGCTTCACCTCCGCGGTGCGCGAGAAGGCGGTCGACGCCGCCCGCTCCCAGGCCCTCAACCCGGGCCAGCAGGTCGTCAAGATCGTCAACGAGGAGCTCATCGAGGTCCTGGGCGGCGAGACCCGGGAGATCAACTGGGCCGACCGCGGCCCCACGATCATCATGCTCGCCGGTCTCCAGGGCGCCGGTAAGACCACCCTGGCCGGAAAGCTCGGCCGCTGGCTGCGCGACCAGGGCAAGCGCGTCCCTGCTGGTGGCCTCCGACCTCCAGCGCCCCAACGCCGTCACGCAGCTGAGCGTCGTCGCCGAGCGCGCCGGGGTGCACGTGGGCGCCCGAGCCCGGTAACGGCGTGGGTGACCCGGTGGCCGTGGCCCGCTCCGGCGTCGAGCAGGCGCGCACCAACGGTTACGACGTCGTCGTCGTGGACACCGCCGGCCGCCTGGGCGTGGACGCCGAGATGATGGACCAGGCGATCCGCATCCGCGACGCCGTCGTCCCCCACGAGATCCTCTTCGTCCTGGACGCCATGGTCGGTCAGGACGCCGTCAACACCTCGGTCGCATTCCGCGACGGCGTCGGCTTCACCGGCGTGGTCCTCTCCAAGCTCGACGGCGACGCCCGCGGCGGTGCGGCCCTGTCCGTGCGCGGCGTCACCGGCGCCCCGGTCCTGTTCTCCTCCACTGGCGAGGGCCTGACCGACTTCGAGCGCTTCCACGCCGACCGCATGGCCTCGCGCATCCTGGACATGGGTGACCTGCTCACCCTCATCGAGCAGGCCGAGCGGACCCTGGACCGCCAGGAGGCCGAGGACGCCGCCGCCAAGCTCGCCAAGGGCACCTTCACCCTCGACGACTTCCTGGGCCAGCTGCGCCAGATCCGCAAGATGGGCTCCATGAAGAAGCTCCTGGGCATGATGCCCGGCATGGGGCAGATGCGTGAGGCCCTGGAGAACTTCGACGAGCGCGAGGTCGACCGCATCGAGGCGATCGTGTGCTCCATGACTCCGGCCGAGCGCAAGGACCTGTCCATCCTCAACGGCTCGCGCCGCAGCCGCATCGCCAAGGGATCGGGCACCACCGTCCAGGCCGTCAATGAGCTCGTGGACCGCTTCGAGCAGGCCAAGAAGATGATGGAGGCCATGGCCTCCGGCGGAGGCATGGGCGGACCCGGCGAGGGCGGTCCCATGCCCGGCATGGGGTCGCTGCCCGGCATGGGCAAGCACTCCAAGGCCCGTCAGGCCCCCAAGGCCAAAGCGCGGCAAGGGCGGTAAGAAGGGCCGCAGCGGCAACCCCGCCAAGGCCGCCCGTCAGGCCAAGGAGGCCGCAGCCGCCAAGCAGGCCAAGATCGAGGCCGGGCAGAGCGCCGCGCCAGCAGCCGGCTCCTCCTTCGGGACTCGGCGGCGGCCAGGCCGGCGCCTCCGGCTACGGGATCATGCCCCAGGCCCAGCAGCAGGCTCAGGCCGGTGCGCAGCCCTCGGGCGACGACGTCGCCGATGCCATGGGCGCCCTGCCCGAGGACCTGCGCCGCCACCTCGGGCTGTAGGCTCAACGGCCCGCGGCGCCTGGGGAGCCGAGCCGCAGGGCTCGGACGTCATCGGATCCGCCGGAGGCGGTCAGTCGTCAGGAGACAGGGCAGTCGCACCTCGATGACGGTGCCCTGGTGGAATACCGCCTGCCAGATCGAGCCCCGGCGACGGTAGAGCGTGGATCTGCGGGTGACGCGACTCGGCGTACGTAAGGTGTAGAGGACCTGGACGACGTCGTCGGCAAGGATGCGGACTCCGCCTCCTCGATTCTGTATCCATCGGCGAGGGAGTCCGCATGAGTTCCCTCCAAGCGTCCCAGGACGATCTCCTTGACCTCGCTGCGGCTGTAACGTCGTCCCGAGGCGCCGATCTCGTTGAAGTCCTCCGCGATCTGCTCATCGAAGGAGCCGGCGTCCCAGATCAGCTCCGGGTGGTGGAAGATCGGTTCTCGTCGGATCAGTTCATGCCGCTGTGATGAGCTCTTCATCCCCTACCTCTTCGTCGCGATGTCGACGGTTTGGAAGTGACTGGGCTAAAGCCAGCCGTTGGTCTCGGCGGTGCGGGCCGCCTCGGTGCGGTTGCGGGCGTGGGTCTTGGCGATCGCCGAGGACAGGTAGTTGCGCACCGTGCCCTCGCCCAGGCGCAGTCGCGTCGCGATCTCTCGGGCGTCCGCGCCCGTGGCTGCAGCCTGCAGAACCTCCTTCTCCCGCTCGGTCAGCGGGTTCGGCCCGAGCAGGACCGACTCCTGGGCGAGCTCGGGGTCGATGACCCGCAGACCCGGCATGGACCTTGCGGATCGCCTCAGCCAGCGCCTCGGGCGGGGTGTCCTTGACGATGAAGCCCGCCGCCCCTGCCTCCATGCCCCGTGAGAGGTAGCCCGGGCGACCGAAGGTCGTCACGATGAGGCACCTGCACGATGCTCCGGAGGCGACGACCTCCGCGGTGGCCGCCAGTCCGTCGCGCCCCGGCATGTCGATATCCATCAGGGCCACATCCACGGCGTGCTGGCGTACCGCGTCCAGGACCTCGTCGCCCCGCCCCACCTGGGCCACCACCTCCAGATCGCTCTCCAGTCCCAGAAGCGTCGCCAGCGCTCCACGCACGAGGGCCTGGTCATCGGCGATGAGCACGCGGATCGGGCTCACGGCAGCCTCACCTCCAGTCTGGTTCCGCCGGACGGCACGTCAGCGGAGTCTCTCTCGACGGCGCTGGATGAGTCAGTGCGACGGGTGATCGGACTGGTCATGGTGAGGGAACCGCCCTCCTGCTCAATGCGGGAGCGCAGGCCCTCCAGCCCGTTGCCGGGTTTGTCACCGGCCAGGCCGACGCCGTCGTCGCTCACCCGCAGCATCCCTGGTGCCAGGTGCACGGTGACGTTGGTGGCGCGCGCGTGCCGGACGACGTTCGTGGTGGCCTCGCGCAGGGCCCAGGCCAGAAGTGCCCGCTGACGCTCAGGAATGTCCTGGGCGCTACCGATCATCTCCACATCGATCTGGGCGGCGCTCAGGGCGGTACGCGTGGCCTCCACCTGGTTGGCCAGGTCCGGGGACCGCAGGCGCGTCACCGTGGAGCGCACGTCGGCAAGGGCCCCGCGGGCCAGGGTGATGACCTCGTCGAGCTCCCGGGAGGCGGCGGCCGGGTCACGCTCGATGAGCCGGCGGGCGACCTCGGCCTTGAGGGTGAGGACCGTCAGGGAGTGCCCCAGGATGTCGTGGACATCGCGCCCCACTGCCTCTCGCTGCGAGATGAGGGCGAGCTCGCGCTCGGCGGATGTTCTGCGCTCCTGGAGCTCCACCGCGATGCGGGCGATGATGATGGTCAGTCCCGATAATGCGGCGCCCAGCACCATCCAGCGCGACTCCGGATGCGTGTTCCACGCCAGGGAGACGGCAGTCAAGAGAGCGACCGCGGTGATGACGGTTGGGATTCCCCGACGCAGCGTTGTGGAGAACAGGACCAATGAGCAGAAGAAGGGGAAGAAGTAGGTGGTCCACCAGCCCAGAGCCGGCAGTGCCAGCGCGCTGAAGAGAATCAGGGCCGCCAGCTTGCCCACAAGGACGCGAATCGGGAGATCAGGCAGAGGATCCCCTGCCCGTACCGCGCGGGTGTCCTGTGTGGAGAAGGCCCAGACGTAGGCGACGATGAACCCCATGACTCCGGCGATTCCCAGCAGGCGCTGCCACGGGGCGAAGGAGCCGAGGAGAAGATGGACGAGGGGGATGACCAGGAGGAACACCCACACCGTGGCGTCCCAGACGATATGACGGCGATAGCGGTGCCAGGAGCGGGAACGGGGTCCTTCCTTCTGCGATGCCGAGGTCTCCACGGCAGCATCATTGTGAGAGGGTTGTGATGTCGTCATCGTTGTCGTCACCGAGCTCATTGGCGCCTGGTCGCCCGGCGTCGGGCCCCGATCACGAGCAGCCCGAAGATGAGTGTCCACGCCACCAGGTTAGCCAACGGCATCCACAGCGGGTCCTGGATACCCGCCGGTCGATCCGGTACGTAGGTCCATCCCTCGCCCAGCGGCCACCGGGCCAGCGCCGTCGACCCGTACATCGGGGTGAAGCGGCTGATCGTCAGCAGCGTGTGGTTCAGCGGCATGAAGGTGTTGCTGATGAAGGCGAACAAGGAGACCAAGGAGGTCGCGATACCGATCGATGCCGAGGACGGCAACCACATCCCGGCGGCCAGCCCCCACAGGACGAAGGGCAGGACCCCGATCAGGCAGATGAGGGGACTGGCGGCCCAGACCCAGCCCTCCATCTGCGAGTCCGTCAGTGCCCCGGCGGTGAGGACCACGATGACCGGAAGAGCTGCTGTTCCCACTGCGGTTCCGGTCTTGACCACCAGGTAGCCACGCAGACCGCCACCGGTGACGGCCATCTGCCGGCCCCAGCCCGCAGACTGCTCGACAGCGGCCGTCGCCGAGGCGCTGGTGGCACCCAGGCAGGCACTGAAGGAGGCCATGGCGAGCATTACCGAGGCCGAGACGTTGCCGTGGGCGTGCGGACCGTAGTCCCCAGCGGACGCGTTCAGCCGACCGAAGACGAGGTACATCGCCAGAGGGAAGGCGACAACGAAGAAGAGGTTGGCCGGCTCGCGCAGGCTCCGGAAGAGGTCGAGCCAGAGGTAGGTCAGGAGAGGGCGTGCGGGCCTGAGCCCTCCCGGACGAAGTGATCGATCTGTGTGCCCGCCCGCGTCGGGATCGACAGGGGAGTCGGATACTGGGGAGTCAGAGGATGTCTGGGACGTCGCGGTCATGATGCGGCCTCAATGCATGTGGTGATGGTGGTCAGGGTGATGGGTGTGGGCTAAGGCGTCGACGGGGCTGCGCCGTCAGAGCCGTCGGAGGTCAGAGCGGTGAAGACCTCGTTGAGGCTCGCGGCGCCGATGCCCAGGTGCTCGGCGGGGGTGGTACTCAGCAGCCAGCGGGCGACGGCGTCGGAGTCCGTCGTGCGCAGCTCCACGTGCTCACCGTGGACGACCGCGTGCAGGATGCTGCTGGCCGCGGGACAGTCGGCCAGGTACTGCCCCAAAGATTCCTCGGAGATCCCGGGCCAGGTGGCGGTGACCAGGGCGCCATCGCCCAGGGCTCGGATCTCATCGACGCTGCCGTCGGCGACCAGGCGACCATGGGCGATGATGACGATGCGGTCGGCGAAAGAGGCCGCCTCCTCCAGGTAGTGGGTGGCGAACAGGACGGTGCGGCCGCGGCGGGTCTGGGTGCGCATCGTCTCCCAGAAGGTGATCCGGGCGCCGACATCCATTCCGGCGGTGGGCTCGTCCATGACGAGAAGGTCGGGGTCTGGCAGCAGAGCAAGGGCCAGGCGCAGGCGCTGGCGCTCGCCTCCCGAGCAGCGGCTCACTCTGCGGGTGAGGACCTGGCCAAGATGCGCCTGGTTGACGACGTCGTCGAGCCTGGAAGCGCGCGAGACGCCGTCGCAGTGCCGGGGCTGCATCGAGGCCACGACCCGCAGGGTCTCCCCGACGGTGAAGTCGTCCAGGAGACCGCCGTCCTGGAAGATGACACCAACGCGAGCCTGCCTGGACCGCCTGGTTGGGGGAGGTCCCCAGAAGCTCGATCGTCCCGGCGTCGGGCCGGGTCAGTCCTAGGATCATGTCGAGGGTGGTGGACTTGCCCGCGCCATTGGGGCCCAGGAAGGCGACCACCTCTCCGGGCCGGATGGTCAGGTCGAGGTTGTCGACGGCGATGAGGCTGCCGAAGATCTTGTGCAGGCCACGGGAGCCAATCGCGGGGGCTGAGCTGTGCGCCCGACCTGAGGGCAGGATCCCGGGGAGTGAGTGACGGGGGCTGTGATGGTTCGGGTCATGGCCCCAGGCTCCCGCCGACCCGCGGCTCCCGGTACTGAGCGCTGTCACCGCTGCTGCGATGACAGTTGTCATGCAGCAGCGGGCTGTATGGGGAACCATCGTGTCCTCAGGACTGTGGTGCGTAGCCGACCAACGTGGAGCCGTCGATAGCGACAATAAGGTCATGGCGCCAGACGGGGATGAATGCGCCACTGGATGTGATGGGCAGGGGGTCCAGGGGTGTCTTCGACGCCGTGTCAATCATGAACACGGCACCGATCTCACTGCTGGCGGAGCGGCCGCGTATGGTGAGCGTGCGCTTGTTGGAGCTCAGTTTCCAGGAGCTCTGGAACTGCGCGCGAGCCGGCGTGTCCCATGTGGCTATTCCTTCAGACAGTGTTAACGGGGTCCCATTAAAACTGCAATGCGAAGTTTCGGTGCAGGTGATGTCGGTATCGGCCCAGCTCGTGTCTCCCGACTCGTAAGCGGCCTTGAACTGGGACAGCGTGGGTTGCTGGCCATCCTTGATAAGGAGGGCCGCATCGGAGCCCTTGAGGTGAAAGGACTCCGCAGGGCCCCCTTCTTGGAGAAGGTGGACGCTGTAGGCTGTTCTGGATCGATGATGACCCAAACCGTCCCTGGCGGAAAGCAGCTGGACAGAGTGTCCTTGATCGTTCTTCTCCGGTGAGAGGGTCAGAAGAGAACCGTCGCTCGTCGAAAGAACTCCGATGCGGGAAGAGCTCTCGGCGGTGCCTTGAACGGATACCGCGATCGAGTCTGATGCCGGTGTCCCATCGGCATGGTGCCAGAGTGGATGGATCGACGTGAACTCATAGGTCTGCTGCCAGCGCTGAGTCGGCTCTCCATCATTCCAGTCCCAACCCGTGCAGGTGCTGCTCTCGTCCGAGAGTGAGGAGCTGCATGAGACGGCAGTATCATCATTGGCGACGAAGCTTGAGGACTGGAAGTCCTGCGGGGTTTGCTGGTTTTTCCCTGTTACTGGGTCAAGGACCTGATTGTTCAGTAGCAGGTGCCCTCCCACCAGTGGCGATAGCCGGTGGTGGATGTGTATCCGAGTGACGTCGTCCAGATCTTCCTAGGTTTACTGCCTTCTATGTAGTAGCCCGTCAGGTCCGCCGTGTCATTGTTCTTGCGGTGAATGACAACCACATAGTTTCCGCACGTGTACGTGTCCCACGTAAAATCGTTCTCCCATACAGGAAGGCCGGTGTCAAGGCTCCATGTCTCTTTCCATGAAGAGCCATTCTCCTGGTTTCCTTCATCTCGCAGGAAGCAGGCGGGGTGAAAAGGTGCGCTCGGCGCAAAATGTGAGGTGGAGTTCACGACCACCCGTCCCACAATGGCCAGTGACACCACGCAGATGACTCCAAGAAGGACCACTGGCCAAAGCCGTGCTGTGCGGCGGGGCTTGCCGGCCCGCGCGATTCCGGTCTGGGTCCGGGTGTACCGGGGTGCTTCGTCCGTCGTGTCGCTCGTGGCGGGTGGGCGGTCAGTCCGTCCGTCGAGGGGGTGCTGGAGGGTGGATCGACGTCGGAGCGCCAGGAGGGCGGATCCTCCAAGAGATCCCGCTCATGGGTGCGGTTTCCTTCTCAGCCTCGTTGCTCGTCAGATGGCCGGGTGTGTGATGCGGATATTCTTACCGGTGGGGACCCAGTGAAGCGGCATGTGCCGCTCGGAGCCGGTGTTGCCTGTGGGCGATCTCGCATCGAGTGGTGGGGCGGTGCCCCGGCTCGACTGGCGACGCCGTCGGACGCTCTGGCAGAATGTCCGGCTGTACTCGATTGGACGTCGGTCCTCTCCCGGCCCTGGTCGCGTCTCGGCTCACGCCGGAAACCGTTGCTTGACCCCACCGGGGACCAGCGCGCGCCAAAACCATCCAGAACCAGGAGTTCAACCAAGTGGCAGTCAAGATTCGCCCCAAGCGCATGGGTAAGAAGTTTGCCCCTTCTACCGGGTCGTCGTCCTCGACTCCCGCAAGAAGCGCGATGGTCGTGTCATCGAGGAGATCGGTGTCTACGACCCGATGCAGGAGCCCTCGCTCATCCGCATCGACCCGAGCGTGTCCAGTACTGGCTCGGTGTGGGCGCCCAGCCCTCCGACGCCGTCTACAAGTCTGATCAAGATCACCGGCGACTATCACCAGTTCATAGGGCTCTCAGGGTGTCGAGAGCACCCTCAAGGTCAAGGACGCCGACGCCGCGACGGTCGCCAAGGAGGCTGCGGTCAAGGCCGCCGCCGACGACGCCGAGAAGCGCAGGCAGCCGCCGCCAAGGCTAAGGCCGAGCAGGAGGCCGCTGCGGCGGCCGAGGCTGCTGAGGCCAGGCCGAGGCTGAGGAGACCGCCGAGGCCGCCGCTGAGGAGGCCTGAGATGCTGGCCGACGCCCTCGAGCACCTCGTACGGGGCATTGTCGACAATCCCGACGACGTCACCGTCACCTCTCGGTCGCTGCGCCGCGGCGACCTGCTGGAGGTGCGGGTCAACCCCGAGGACCTCGGCTGAGTCATCGGCCGCTCGGGCCGTACTGCTCGAGCGCTGCGCACAGTGGTGGGAGCGCTGGCGGACTCGTCAGTGCGCGTCGACGTCGTCGACACCGACCGTCGCTGAACGCAGGGTCTTCAGGTCGGCACAGCTGACCGTGTCGGTCTCGGCAGGTCTGACCGATCGACACGAGTGCCCGGTTCCCATGAGGGGGCCGGGCACCGTCGCCTTTCGGCGGCTGATCTGCGTCCTTAAGCCCCGGCTGATCTGTCCGGTCGGCCGAGCAGGTAGGAGACAGACCTGGGCGGGGGCGTTCAACCTCACGCCATCGGTGCCCACCTCATCCCCTGTGGCCGATGGGAACGTCAGCCGGGGCGCGGTAGGTTGGCGTCAGACATCCAGATCCCTTGCCAACCGTTCCACGTCCCGATCCCAGGAGGACAGGTGCTGCTCACCCTCGCCGTCATCGGTCCCGCCCATGCCCTCAAGGGCGAGGTGCGTCTCGAGATCCGTACCGATGACCCCGAGGGGCGCCTCGCGCCCGGAACCACTGTCCCCACCGAACCGGTCCAGGCCGGGCCCCTCACGGTCAGTCGTCTACGCTTCGACGGTTCGCGCTGGTTCGCCGCCTTCGAGCAGGCGCGCGACCGTACAGCCGCCGAGGCCCTGCGGGGAGTCCGGCTCTGGTCGAGACCGACGACGCCTCCGACGACGCCATGAGCTCGGAGGAGGATGATGGTCCCTGGTACCGCCACGAGCTCGTCGGGCTGCGAGCGCTCAGCGTCTCCGGCGAGTTGCTGGGAGAGGTCACGGACCTGGAGCCAGGCGTTGCCCAGGACCGACTCGTGGTCACCACCCCCGAGGGCGATGACGTGGCCGTTCCCTTCGTCGCCGCGCTCGTGCCGGCCATCGACCCGGAGGCCGGCACCGTGACCCTGGACCCGCCCGGTGGGCTGTTCCCCGGACTCGGTGAGGTGGAGGAGGCCCGGTGAGGATCGACGTCGTCACCATCTTCCCCGACTACCTCAAGGTTCTGGACCTCTCCTCATCGGGAGGGCTGCCGACCGAGGCGACCTCGACCTACGCGTCCACGACCTGCGCGACCACGCCCATGACCGTCACCGCACCGTCGACGACACGACCCCTGGGCGGCGGCGCTGGCATGGTGATGAAGCCCGACGTGTGGGGCGAGGGCCCTCGATGACGTGCTCGCCGGGGATGCCGCCACCGCCGGTCGTCAGGTCCTCATCATCCCCACCCCTCGGGTGAGGTCTTCAGCCAGCGCACCGCCGAGGACCTGGCCGGTGCCGACTCCTGGTCTTCGCCCTGCGGCCGCTACGAGGGCATCGACGCGCGCGTTCCCGAGCACCACGCCTCTCGCGGTGTCGAGGTGCGTGAGCTGAGCATCGGCGACTACGTCCTCAACGGGGGAGAGGTCGCCGCCGTCGTCATGATCGAGGCGATCGCCCGCCTCCCTGCCCGGTGTCCTGGGCAACCCCGAGTCACTGGTCGAGGAGTCCCACGGAGCCGCGGGCCTGCTGGAGTACCCCGTCCACACCCTGCCCCACCCGGTGGCGCGACCTGGACGTGGACCCGTCCTGCTGTCCGGGCGACCACGCCCGCATCGCCCGCAGCCGGCGGACCAGGCCATTGCCAGAACCGTCGTCGTCGCCCCTGACATGATCACGCGCCCTGGACGCCGCGCTCCTGGACCACGAGGACCGTGCCACCTTGGCGGCCCTGGGATGGGCGACGCCGGTCGGGGCGGCCCATCCGGTGCCGGTGCGCATCCGGCCCGCCACCGCGCGCGACGCCGAGGCGCTGGCAGACCTGGCCGCCCTGCACCTTCCCCGATGCCTGCGAGCATGTCATCGCCCCCGAGTCCATCACCCGGCACATCGCCACGAACCTGGTTCCCGAGCTGTTCTCCACCTGGGCCGGCGACGGGCGCGTCGACCTCGTCGTCGCCGAGCTGCTTGCGCCGTTGCCCGGCATACGAACATCCGATGAGACGGAGACCACCGAGACGTCAGGAGGTCCCAACCTGGTGGCTACGCCGCCGTACTGCGGGAGGAGCACGACGCAGCAGGTGAACCTCCCCGGATCGATCCTCGTCCCTGCCCTGTGTCCGGGCCTCGTCCGGGACAGGTCGTCGGTGAGCTGTCCAAGGTCTACGTCGACTCCGCCATGCGAGGCTCGGGACTCACCCCGGCGCTCATCAGCGCCGTGACACGGCAGGCCGCCGCCCACGGGACGAGCCTGCTCTGGCTCGGCACCCACATCACCAACAAGCGCGCCCAGAAGGCCTACAAGCGGGCCGGCTTCCGCCAGGTCGGGACTCGCACCTACAACGTCGGAGGCCAGGATGCTCACGACGTCGTCGCGACCCGGCGGACAGGAGAAGGCCCTATGAGCAGTCACAGCGATCAGAATCTTCAGGACATGGCCGACAGTGCCGGTGACCCTTGTCACCGGGCCGGCCTCAGCGCCCGAGTGACGGTGAGGGCAGGGAAACGGCCGAGGGCGACAGAGCCGCTCGAGGGGACAACGGTGGAGCGGCAGAGTCCGCTCTGTGGGCAGGCGGATCGCCTACCGCCTCAAGCAGTGGGGCATCACCTTGTCCTACCTGGTGGTCGCCGTGGTGATCATCGCCCTCATCCGCACCTTCGTCATCCAGAGCTTTCACCATCCCGTCGGGATCCATGGAGGACACCTCAACGAGGGCGACCGCGTCACTGTGACCATGTACGACTCCAACACCGTGGAGCGAGGCGACGTCGTCGTCTTCACCGATCCTGATCACTGGCTGATGACGCAGGAGCCCACGGGTCTGCAGGGCGTGGCCCAGGACTCCTCGTCGCGATCCGCATCTTCCCCAGAACGCCGGTCACCACTCATCAAACGCGTTATCGGCATGCCCGAGACCACATCGTCGCCGACGGAACGGGTCCCGAGCGTCAACGGCGTCGAGCTCCCACGAGGACTCACCTCAAGCCCGCGGATCGGCCTCAGACCTCGCCTTCGACGTCACCGTGCCGGGAGGGCTACATCTGGGTCATGGGCGACAACCGATCCAACTCCTCGACTCCTGCTACCACCAGAACGACGCCCACCACGGCTTTCGTGCCCGATGGGTAACGTGGTCGGCGTCGCCAAGCACGTCGTGTGGCCCTACCCCACTGGTCCGGCCTGAGTTCAGCCGCCAGGGTCTTCTCAGGTTCCCCAACCGACATCCACTCTGACGGCGCTCCCCACCGATCCGGCCGAGCTGGCACCGGCAAGCACGCTGGCGGCTCCGGCGGATGACCGATCGACATGCTCCGGAACGTGAGGAACGCGTGAACTCAGGCACGACTGGGGCAGCACGCCTCGTCCGGGACGCGAGCCTGTGTAAACTGAGCGGGCACCTGGGTCCTGCGGTCCTCTGCCACTGGGAGGAAGTCGCTTCGAAGCGAGCCTCAGGGCGTCCACCTCGGCGCTGCCCGAACGGCGCGGCGCCGCCGAACCAGCACTCCTGACCAGTGGCACGGGTGTGGAGAGAAACATGAACCTGATCGACGAGATCAACGCCGCATCACTGCGCGACGACGTCCCTCCTTCCGTCCCGGGGACACCCTGCAAGGTCCACGTCAAGGTCGTTGAGGGATCCCGTACCCGCGTCCAGGTCTTCCAGGGCGTTGTCATCGCGCGCCAGGGCGGCGAGCGTCTCGGAGACCTTCACCATCCGTAAGGTCTCCTTCGGCGCGGCGTCGAGCGCACCTTCCCGTCCACACGCCCTCCATCGAGAAGATCGAGGTCGTCACCCGCGGTCAGGTGCGTCGCGCCAAGTTTGCACTACCTGCGCGACCCTGCGCGGTAAGGCCGCCAAGATCAAGGAGCGTCGCGAGGACTGAGCGCCCTGCGTCTCAAGCATGGCGCCCGGAGCCACGGGCCCGGGCGCTCGTCATCTCTGACCGCCGTATGGCGGCGAATCAACGTACATCGCGTACATCGACTGACAGGGAAGGAGCACGGTGAGACCGGCGCAGGATGAGGCTGACGACGTCGGACTGGACCTGGAAACAGGCCGATCCTCGCAGATCGGCCGGGCCTCCAGGTCCGCCATCACCCTTCCTGTAGCGCCCCGTCCGCGAGACTCTCCCCAGGAGGGCGGTGAGTCTGCAGGAACTCGAGGACGCGCCTCGAAGCCGGAACTGCTCGATGACAGCGAGGAGTGGACTACGACCCGTTCATCGATCCCGATGCCGACCCTCGAACCCGACGACGAGCCCGTGGATCTGCCTCCCTCGATCCAGCCTCGTCGGCACGTGGCCCCCGCCATCCCTCCCGCCTGAGACCAGCTCCCTGGGGCAGCGGCTGACGCGGGCGCTGCTCGTCCTGGCAGTCATCCTCCTGGTCCCCCGCCCTGTTCAAGGCCTTCGTCGTCCAGACCACGAGATCCCCTCGTCCATGGAACGCACCCTGCGTGACGGGGACAAGGTTGCGGTCACGATGTTCGACCTCGACCGCATCGACCGGCGACGTCGTCGTCTTCACCGACCCCGACGACTGGCTCCACGTCGAGGAGCCGACGGGACTGCGTGGCGCCATCCAGAAGGTCATGATCTCCGTGAGCCTCTGCCCGAGCACACCGGTCACCACCTCGTTAAACGGGTGATCGGTGTGGGAGGCGACCACGTGGTCGCCGACGGAAGCGAACGCTGAGCGTCAACGGCGTCGTGATCAGGGAGCCCTACGTCAGGACGGCCAGTCCTCGTCCCTGACGTCCTCTCGACGTCACGGTTCTCCCAGGGTACGTATAGGGTCATGGGGACAACCGCGGCAACTCAGCTGATCTCGCGCTACCACCGCGATGACGCCCACGGTGGTTCTGCGCCCTGAAGAATGTCGTCGGGTGGCCAAGGTGGTCTCACCAGTGACAGAACCCGAGCCGGTGGGGATGGCTGCAGGGCGGGGAGCAGGCCTTCTCACAGGTACCGGCTCAGGACACCTCTGCGCCCTCCTCATCCCTCCCAGACCAGCCTCGTCGTCAGACGACGATCGGACGGCGTCTGAGGAGACGATGCCTCCGACCCCGAGGTCGAGGACGGCACGGTCCCGGACGACTCGCAGAGCGACACCGGTGAGGCGACGAACGGCTCCTGAGCGCACCGGACCGCCGGATCGACTCGGAATCGGGACGATCTGAACGGACGTGGTGAAGTCTCGGTCCCGTCCCCCGTCCGACCGGTGCCTGGAGAAGGATCTGCTCCAGACCCATGAGTACGTCGGCGGACTGGACGAGGTCGGTCGGGCGCTCGCCGGGCCGGTCAGCGTAGGACTGGCGATCGTAGGACGCCGCACCGACGACGACTTCCCCGAAGCGACTGGGCCGACTCCAGGCAGCTGACGGCCCGTAGCGCACAGGCCTGGTCGACCCCGTGCGCGACTGGCTGGTGGACTCGCCGTTGCCCACGCCTCGCCCGCCGAATCGATGAGCACGGCATCGTCGGCGCCCTGCGGTTGGCGGGCTGCGAGCCCTGCAGCGCGCTGCCGAGCGTGGTCACGCCCCCTGGCGTCATCATCTCGACGGCGTCGCCGACTGGCTCACCGTCCCCAGCCGGACCTGCTCACCGCCCTGGAAGCGCGGCGGCATCGACGGCACCCGGTCCCGCCGCGGATTCCTCCTACCCCGCCGGTGCGTACGAGGTCAAGGTCGACGCCCGCTGCGCGCCGTCGTCGCCGCAGCCAGTGTCCTGGCCAGGTCGAACGAGACTCCTCATGATCGACCTCCAGCCGATCCCGGTTGCGGATGGCCTCCAACAAGGGCTACGCCTCACCGGCCCACATCAAGGCCTGGCCGACCTGGGGGCCAGTGACCAGCACAGGCGCAGCTGGCACCTGCCAGGACTGGACCAGCATCACGACTGACGCCTCGGCCGACATGGCCGGGGCAGGCCGACTCGCCCCCGCGGCCTGCCGGGTCCAGGCGCCGTCGGCAGGCATGATGGCCCGTGAGCGCAGAAGACCTCGAGTCCCTATGAGAACGAGCTGGAGCTCCGCTGTACCGTGAGTACCGCGACGTGGCCTCTGTTCTCCCTACGTCGTGGAGACCGAACGACGCTCTACCTGGCCAATGCCGTCGACGTCCAGGTACGTACCAGCGGTGGGAGGTCTCTTCGAGCTCACCTCGAGGACGCGTGGGTCTGGGACATCTACCGCGCCTCCCGGTTCGTGAAGTCCGTCCAGTCGTCACCTTCGAGGACGTCAACGTCGAGGAGCTCACCAAGCTCGAGATGACATCCCTCCTCCCAGCACACACACCCCGGCTCTCGTTGAGCCCCCGTCCGCTGAGCAGCAGGGCGCCCAGGGGCTACAGGAGGGCTTCTGCCAGCGCCCTCCACAGACCTGATGGGTTTTCGCTGCGCAGACCGGCGGATCCGGCCTCAGGCTAGTGGCGGAGGTGATCCGCATGGCCGAACCGGTCACAGCAGTCGCAGCAGGCAGAACGGTGATCGCCGCGCGTCCAGCGCCGCCCTCCCCACGCGCCTGCCGAGCGGGAACCGAGTGACCCGCAGGCGCCCCAGGAGCCGCGAGCCGGCCTCCGTCGTCCCGCCGCGCACCGGACGCTACTGGAGGACCTGGCCGCCACCTCACCTCGGAGGACATCGGCTGGAAGGTCCTGAGCGCAACTGGCGTCCGGAGCACGGGCTGCGCGGAGAGCCTCGACATCATCGCCCTCGAACTGGCCCCCTGAGGCCGGGAGCCAGGAGACGAATCCATCGGCTCGGAGCAGGTGACGCAGACGTCGGTGCGGGCGACGCCGGGTCGTCGTGAGAGGTCAAGACCCGCAGCTCCCCTGCGTCAAGGACCGCCGGGCCGCTGCGGTCGACCGCAAGCTCGCCCTGGCTTCGAGCCCTGACGGCCGCCTGGGTCGCCACCCACGAGGCTCCCCTGCGCTGGCCTGCGCCTCGACGTCATCTCCATCTCCTGCGCGACGCGCGTCCTGCAGCTGCTGCGCCGCACCATCGGGCGGTGGGCGCGTCTGGGGCCAGCACGCACGCTCGCGGTCACCCTGACCGCTGACCGGACACATCGTCGACGTCGAGGCCCACGCCACCCAGGGCCTGCCCGGATTCACCCCTCGTCGGTCTGCCCGACGCGGCTGTGCGCGCAGTCCCGTGAGCGCGTCCGAGCCGCCTGAGCGCGTGCGGCGTCACCTGGGGCAGCAGCGCCTGACCGTCAACCTTCCCCGGCGGACCTGCGCAAGACCGGAACTGGCTGGACCTGCGCTGGCGCTGCCGCTGCTAGAGGCTCGCGGGCCGCTCTGGACGGTCAGCGGCTGAGGTCCCTGCGCGACCGTACATCGGCGAGCTCGGTCTGGATGGCTCGCACTCGGTGCGCGGCATCCTGCCTCCGTCCAGGCGGCGGTAGCAGCCGGTGGGGAGATCGTCGTCGCACAGGAGGCGCCGCCGAGGCCGAGCTGTTCCTGATGCACGCGGGTGAGCGCCATCAGGCCACATCGGTCAGCCGTGGAGCGCTACGGAGGGCGCCTGAGCGAAGGCGTGGCCGCTGCGGTGGAGCAGATCTCCGAGGCCGGGAGGACGCCCCTGCGGCCCTGGCCCGGGATGACGAGCCGCCGGACCTGGCTGACGTCGTCGGCAGACGGAGGCGCCAGGCCCCTCGAGGTCGCGGCGGCGGGGGCCATCACTCATCATGGATGGGGCCGCCGGGACGGAAAGACCATGCTCGCCGAGCGCCTCCCTCGATCCTGCCGCCCTGAGCAGTCCGACGCCGTCACCGTCACCCATCCACTCCGTGGCCGGAACCTTTCAACCCCTGCCCACGGGCTCATCACCCGGCCACCGCTGCGCGCTCCGCACCACCGCCACCGCCGCCGTCGTCGGAGGCGGATCCGCCTCACGCGCCCCTGGGGACGTCTCCTGGCCCACCGCGGCGTGCTGTTCCTCGACGAGGCCCCTGAGTTCAGTGCGGTCCTGGACTGTCTGCGTCAGCCCCTGAGTCCGGGACGGTCACCATTGACCGCGGAGGACGACAGCTACCTGCGGCCGCCTTCCAGCTCGTTCCCGGCAGCCAACCCCTGCCTGCGTGCGGCAAGGCTGGTGGCCGGGACTGAGTGCACCTGCACGTCCCCGCAGCGCAGGTCGCTCTCGAGCTGTCCGGACCGCTCTGGACCGGGTGGACATCCAGGTCGAGGTGGCGGTCAGTGCCGCGGATCTCGCCTGCCCGGCGAGCGGCGAGTCCAGCGCGTGGTGGCGCAGCGGGTGCTGCGGGCCCGGCGTGCCGCGGAGCCGCCGACTGGCGGGTACCCCTGGCGGCTCAATGCCGAGGTGACCAGGGCTCCTTCCTCAGGGTCCGATGGCGGACTGAGTGCACCGCTCAGCCGCCGGCTCATGAGCGCCCTGGAGCGTGATCTCTCCCCTGCGCGGGTGGACGGGTCTCGGCTGGCCTGACCTCGCCGACCTCGAGGGTGCCGAGGCGCTCACCTCACCCATATCGGAACGCTACTGGCCCTGAGGACCCTCAGGAGTACGACCGTGACTCTCAGACTCACCAGCAGCCTGCCCCATGACATCGATGACCCGGCGCTGGTCCGCGCCACCCTGGTCCCGCCTGGCCGAGCCCGCGCCGCCGCGACGATGCTGGTGGACCGGCTCGGGCCGAGCGCCGCCCTGAGGTGGCTGCTGCTGGAGGCCATCGACTCCTCTGGGCGTGTGCGCAGCGCTCCGCGCCCGCCGTTGCGGGACCGCCGCCCCGGGTGCCTGGCAACGGAAGCGCCGGCGCCCACCGGGCGCAGGTGGCTCGCGCGGTGGGCACGCGTCTGGAAGGACTCGACATCCGTCGCGAGCTGGACGTGCCTGGACTGCCTCGGGGAGCCTCGTCCTTCCAGGAGACGCCTGGTGGCCTCCCGGGGCTCGACGAGCTGGAGCAGCCGCCCTTCTGCCTGTGGGTGCGTGGTGACCCGTCGCTGCGGTCAGTGGCAGGAGCTGAGGACAAGGACGCTCGGGAGACGAGGGACAGGATCGTTGAGGACGACGACGCTCAGAGAGCCTCGAGGCCGGGCCGGCCTGTGCGTGAGCACCGGATGCCGACGGGGCCTGCCAGCGGGCTGTGCCTGGCTCTGGTGGGGCCTCGAGCCCACCCGGCACGGTGAGGGTGCTGCGTCCCTGGCCTCGGGGTGACGAGCGGGTGGTCTCATCGTCTCCTGGGGAGCTTCGGTATCGACGCCTGACGCTCACCGCGTGGCGCTGCAGAAGGCCCCACCGTGTCGGTCTCCGCCGGGGAGTGGACCGCCTGTACCCGGTCGGAAACTCCCGAGGTGCTGGAGGCGGTCATTGCTGCCGGGGCGCTGGTGGCGGAGGTTCCGCCCGGCTGTCAGCCCGGCCGTCACCGGTCTCGTCCTGCGCAACCGTGTCATCGCGGCGATCCCGGGCGACGATCGTGGTGAGGCGGCCTGGCGCCTCGGGGAGCTCCTGTCCACCGCGCACCGCGCCTCGAGCTGGGCAGACAGGTCGGCGCGGTTCCGGACCGGTGACCTCATGTCCTCGGTCGGTTCCACCGCCTCCCGCGCAAAGCGCGGTCTGCATCACCGACACCGATGACGCCCTCGAGCTCCTGACACCGCTTGGCACTGTCGATGCTGATGCCGCCAAGGAGCAGGGATCCCAGGCTGGTGGGAGACGGGCTGCTGGACGTGACCCGACCGCCTCCCGTGTCCTGGACGCCATGCCGTGCCTGAGCCTCGGCGACCACTGAGGGCCATTACCGCCTCGAGGCCTGTCTCGAAGGAGACCACTGCGCCCTGGGGGTCCTGGAGCCTCATGAAGGCAGAATGCACTTCGCCGGCTGGCGGCGATGCCGTTAGCCTTTGGAAACCGGTGCGGCGCTGGTGGCTACCTGTTGGTGCCAACCCGGGTGCACGTCATCAGAAGGCGGTGCTGGAGGACGCCAAGAGCTCCTGACGGACCGCTGGGCCTCCTGGTCCAGCAGCGGAAGGTCCTCGATGGTCACGAGCCGGGCCGTCAGCGCGTAGTCGACCAGGCAGTGCGCCTGTAGGAGGCGTGCATGCGTGGACCGCCCCGCATGCCCTGACTCCGATGCGGTCGAGCTTGTCGCGAGACGTTGTCCAAGCGCCCGGTTTGAAACGTGCGATCTTCCAGCCCAGGCGGGCAGCCGCGTCGGCGTTGCGAGGTGAGTCGACGGGCTGGTGCGTCGCACCAGTCGGCCAGGGCCAGTGTCACCAGGGTCTGGTTTCGGGTCAGATTCACCATGCCCACGGTGGTCTGGTCGCGAGCGGCATGTCCTGTTCTGGGGAGGCTTCAGCTGGGGAAGGGACCTGCGGAGGATCTCGTAGGTCGTGGGATCCTGCAGTGAAGACGGTGCATGTCCGGAAAAGACCAGGGGACCTGGAGCCGGGAGCCACCCACGAGCGGGAGGTACGGAGCGTTCGCGATGGTGGCGCCGATCCGAGGAGCCGATGTTGGCCACCACAGACCGGCGTCGTGCTCGATGATGAGGAAGCGCCATGAGGAAGAGGTTGTCCTCATCATCACGAGATCGCCCTCTCGACCGATCTGGAAGGGGACTTCAGGCGTGATCCGAAACAGCTCACAACGCAGTCGAGGAGCGGCTCAGCATCGTCGTTACTCCAGATGTCATGTCAGACGGTCCTGGATGCCGAACGGTCGCGAAGGGCGGCGACATCTCACTGTCAGAATGCCGACCGTCCGAACGGAAGAGCTTGCTACCTATTGACGGCTGGCGCTCACCCTGTTAGCGACCCCGAAAGATCGATCTATCGCATATTGTCGATGTATGCGTTATGGTGCTGGTGCGAGGTGCGTCGCCGGCTGGATGCGGGCACCAGCCTCCTGAGGCCGGTGCGGTCGGTGTCAGAAGCAATGAGAGAAGAGGAAGGGGCAAGATGGTGCAGACTGAGCCGTGCTGCCGGTGGTCGGCGACAGAGGAGCGATCGCGTGGTGCTCGCGGTGGGATGTTGGCGCTCGGGGGAGGTTCGTTCAGTGAGGCAGGGCCGATCGCAACCGGCGGTTCGGTCCCTGATCTCCGCCCCCATGCTGTTCCTGCTCGATATCGGTGCCGGTCTCCGGCGCGGAACCCAACAGCAGGAACGCATGCCTTCGTGACCATATCACCATTGCTCTGGGTGGAGCCCTCCTGGCGATCGACCTCTGTTCGTGGAACGTCGTTCTTCTACACCACGCTGGCGGGAGTCCAATCTCCTGGCGAATCTTGTTCCTTCGCCGGCGAGATCTACGGGTGGGTGCTCTTCAGGATGTTCCAGACGCCGGCTGTTCTTCCGGCGATCCTGGCGATTGGGGACTACTCCCCTGACCCGGTCGGCGTTCATACGGACCGCGCCACCTGCTCGGAAATGTGATGGCCTTGACCACGCATCTCTACACGGGATTTCTGGTTGTCGTCCAGGGACTGCGAAGGCGGTACCCCGCGCTGCGCATCATGGCGGTACTCAGTCTCTGGTGCGGTGGTGTGTCTCGTGGTGGCGATACTGCGAGAGTCTGCTTCCGCACTCTGACCGGCTGGCTGCTCGTTGCCCTGGCGCACATCTCAGATACTGGGCAGACCTTCACGGCGCACGCCATGCACTCTTGCGTCGCCTGCAGCTCGGGTCGCTGTTCGCCCTGCTCAGCCTGTGGCCGCAGCCGTCTGCGCCATCTCCTTCTCAGAGGCCCGACGCTCTCTCAGCTCCTCGGCGTGGTGATCCTCATCGTCAGCATCTACTGGGCCAGGATCGTCCTCGGTTCGTGATGTATCTCGGCGTCAGAACGTCGGATTCCGAGCGGTGATATGCTCGCCGAGCCTCTGAGCGGCGGCGGAGGAGGAGATGCCGAGAACGCACAAAGCCATTTGGAAGGTCGTTCGGAACGTGTTGACCTGGCGGGATGTCGACGCCTCAAGCGCTCACCCGGTGCGCCTTCAGATCTCAAAGTGGTTCGTGCGACCCTAGGGCGGAGTTCCCATTGAGCAGGGGATCGCGGACCCTGAGTACGGGTCTGTATAAGCAGATCACTGATAAGGTTGGGCTTGCGCCAGCGACCGTATCGGGTGCGCGCCTTGAGCGTGAAGGCTGGTGACTCTACGCGTATTGGGAAATGACCCATATAAACGCAATGAGACGCGTATTGCCGAGGTCCGCTCACAGGTCGCCACGCTGATATAACTCATCTCCCCATTTCATCTCGTCTTGACAACCGCCATCAAAGGGAGTCTGCCATGCCGAGGACGCGCGCGATCTCCTCGCCTCTACCGCGGGTACCTGGCCCCTGCAGCGGGACCCGTCTGAGCACAAACGCGAGCCTATCTCGTCGACATCGGCGACCTCCTGAGCCTTGGCGTCGGTGAGCGGGCGATGCCGAGCTCCGTCGAGGTGGCCCTGGCCACCCTCGATCTGGCGGACCTGCGGGACTGGCTCGCCGCAGGCCGCGAGCGGGCACTGCGCGCCACCCTGGCTCGCCGCTCGGCCTCGGTGAGGACCTTTCCACCTGGGCCTTCGAGGAGGCGCGTGCTCATCTCCGACGTCGCCGCGGCGCCTGCGCGCCTGCGTCGACAACCGCCTGCCGGGAGTCCTGACGGCCCAGCAGGCCGCACAGCCTCGGTTGCTGCAGACTCCGCCGCGGACGGAACGCCCTGGCCGTACGCGACCTGGCCATCATCGAGACGCTTCTACGCAACCGGCGTGCGCGTCTCCGAGCTCGTCGGCCTCGACGTCACCGACCCGACCACTCCCTCAGCGACACGCTGCGCGTCTGGGCAGGCGCGGAACGAACCGTCCCCACGGGCTGCCCGCCGCCAGGGCCCCTGGAGGGCTGGCTGAGCCGGCGCGCAGAGATCTGCGCCCGACGCGCAGCGGCGCTCTTCCTGGGGATGCGGAGGACGACGGCTGATCCCGCGCGGTGGCGCGACGTCGTCCACCGCCCGTGCGCGCGCCGCCCAGGTCCCTCGATCTCGGCCTGCACGGACTGCGCCACAGCGCAGCCACCCACGTGCTGAGCGGGGGAGCGGACCTGCGCAGCGTCCGGAGCCGTCGCTCACCTCTGGCTACCACCCAGCGCTACACCCATGTCTCGGCCGAGCGGTTGCGCAGCGTCTACGAGCAGTCTTTCCCTGCGCTCGAGACGGCGAGCACGCCCATCCGACGGCACGCGTGGTGGGCTGACGCCGTGTGAGGCCTGGGCCCCACGGACACCCTGCGAAGCGTGCCTGACCTGAGGGTCCGCCAGTGGGGAGTGCGGCTCAGGACAAGCGGGCCAGGCGTGACGGGCGATCGCGATGTGGCAGCGCGAAGCTGCGCTGCATCTGCGCAGTGCTGTGGAGGTTCATGACGACATGGACGCGCTGGTGTAAGAAGAAGCTGTACCGCCCACAGGCCCAGGCCTCCACCGGCTGGAAGGCCCCGCAGACCAAGGGTATGAACTCACCGAAGCGGATCGTGGCCAGGTCCTGTAGTGAGGCCCGCGCGGGCAGGGAGCACACCAGGCGCGCCAGCAGATCCCGGTCGAGCAGGTTCCCTCATGCAGGGCCTCCTGAACCGCACCATGTCCTCCAGGGTTGTCACCGCGCCGCCGTCAGCGGACCCGACGACAGCGCCCTGGCTGCTGATTCCGCACCCTGACCCAGACCGGAGCGATCAGACCCGCCAGCTCCTCATCGGTGGCTGGTGGAGCTGACCCGCAGGTCATCCCCGGGTTGGAACACCTGCGCAGCAACTGTGGCGGACAGGCCGGTGACCTCCTGGAGCACGCACTGAGCCAGGGCGTAGGGTGTCCCCGTAGGCGAAGCTTCGACCAGGACGGCCCAGGACGGCAGCCTGGCACTGCGCTACCACTGGCCAGGTCCCACCGGCGATCGGGTTATGCAGAGGCGGTCCAGCGAGCCCTGGTGGACCGTCCTCGAGGTGGCTGCACCGGGTCGGGCAGTCCTGAGCGGTGGCTGAGCAGACGGCCAGGTCAGCTCCGGGACAGAATGACGCCGGGAGCGGCGGGTAGCGGACAGATCGATGCCCGCGAGCTCGCCGATCGGCGCATCCAGGGACAGCAGTCCTGCTGGGCCAGGCGTGCCGCCGCGACCGCCACGAAGGGTTT
>BNJU01000041.1_pt1 | contig 78960 bp, 89 predicted proteins | sample 8539281 | NCBI WGS metagenome assembly BNJU01 (sample SAMD00202456, study PRJDB9452) | human saliva metagenome | isolation source: human saliva | place: Japan
ATATGTAACCTGTCAAAAACGAAAATAAATCTGTCAGTGGACAGTAATGAGTGCGAACTCAAACTTTTAATGAGAGTTTGATCCTGGCTCAGGACGAACGCTGGCGGCGTGCCTAATACATGCAAGTAGAACGCTGAAGAGAGGAGCTTGCTCTTCTTGGATGAGTTGCGAACGGGTGAGTAACGCGTAGGTAACCTGCCTGGTAGCGGGGGATAACTATTGGAAACGATAGCTAATACCGCATGAAATTGAATATCGCATGATACTTAATTGAAAGATGCAACTGCATCACTACAGATGGACCTGCGTTGTATTAGCTAGTTGGTGAGGTAACGGCTCACCAGAGGCGACGATACATAGCCGACCTGAGAGGGTGATCGGCCACACTGGGACTGAGACACGGCCCAGACTCCTACGGGAGGCAGCAGTAGGGAATCTTCGGCAATGGGGGGAACCCTGACCGAGCAACGCCGCGTGAGTGAAGAAGGTTTTCGGATCGTAAAGCTCTGTTGTAAGAGAAGAACGGGTGTGAGAGTGGAAAGTTCACACTGTGACGGTATCTTACCAGAAAGGGACGGCTAACTACGTGCCAGCAGCCGCGGTAATACGTAGGTCCCGAGCGTTGTCCGGATTTATTGGGCGTAAAAAGCGAGCGCAGGCGGTTAGATAAGTCTGAAGTTAAAGGCTGTGGCTTAACCATAGTATGCTTTGGAAACTGTTTAACTTGAGTGCAGAAGGGGAGAGTGGAATTCCATGTGTAGCGGTGAAATGCGTAGATATATGGAGGAACACCGGTGGCGAAAGCGGCTCTCTGGTCTGTAACTGACGCTGAGGCTCGAAAGCGTGGGGAGCAAACAGGATTAGATACCCTGGTAGTCCACGCCGTAAACGATGAGTGCTAGGTGTTAGGCCCTTTCCGGGGCTTAGTGCCGCAGCTAACGCATTAGCACTCCGCCTGGGGAGTACGACCGCAAGGTTGAAACTCAAAGGAATTGACGGGGGCCCGCACAGCGGTGGAGCATGTGGTTTAATTCGAAGCAACGCGAAGAACCTTACCAGTCTTGACATCCCTCTGACCACTCTAGAGATAGAGTTTTTCCTTCGGGACAGAGGTGACAGGTGGTGCATGGTTGTCGTCAGCTCGTGTCGTGAGATGTTGGGTTAAGTCCCGCAACGAGCGCAACCCCTATTGTTAGTTGCCATCATTCAGTTGGGCACTCTAGCGAGACTGCCGGTAATAAACCGGAGGAAGGTGGGGATGACGTCAAATCATCATGCCCCTTATGACCCTGGGCTACACACGTGCTACAATGGCTGGTACAACGAGTCGCAAGCCGGTGACGGCAAGCTAATCTCTGAAAGCCAGTCTCAGTTCGGATTGTAGCTGCAACTCGCCCTACATGAAGTCGGAATCGCTAGTAATCGCGGATCAGCACGCCGCGGTGAATACGTTCCCGGGCCTTGTACACACCGCCCGTCACACCACGAGAGTTTGTAACACCCGAAGTCGGTGAGGTAACCGTAAGGAGCCAGCCGCCTAAGGTGGGATAGATGATTGGGGTGAAGTCGTAACAAGGTAGCCGTATCGGAAGGTGCGGCTGGATCACCTCCTTTCTAAGGAGTCCGTAAGGACATACAGGAATGCACTTGGGTCTTGTTTAGTTTTGAGAGGGCTATGTGGGGCCTTAGCTCAGCTGGGAGAGCGCCTGCTTTGCACGCAGGAGGTCAGCGGTTCGATCCCGCTAGGCTCCATTAGGATATGGAAGACGTTCCGCTTGCGGGAACTTCTGTAGAAAAATAGAGAACTGACACTGTGTTCGATGAACACAAGGAAGTTAGTCTTTTTTCCTAAGAAGTTAGTCTGGAATTCAACTTTGGTTGATAGCTATCCTACTTGTCCATTGAAAATTGAATACTGATATCAAATAGTAACAAGAAAATAAACCGAAAACGCTGTGAATATTAATGAGTTTAAGACTGAAAGGTCAAAAATAAGGTTAAGTTAGTAAGGGCGCACGGTGGATGCCTTGGCACTAGGAGCCGAAGAAGGACGTGACAAACGACGAAATGCCTCGGGGAGCTGTAAGTAAGCACTTGATCCGGGGATGTCCGAATGGGGGAACCCAACAGGTTGATGCCTGTTACCCATTTCTGTTAAGGGAAATGAGGAGGAAGACGCAGTGAACTGAAACATCTAAGTAGCTGCAGGAAGAGAAAGCAAAAAGCGATTGCCTTAGTAGCGGCGAGCGAAGAGGCAGGAGGGCAAACCGAAGAGTTTACTCTTCGGGGTTGTAGGACTGCAATGTGGACTCAGAATTTATAGAAGAATGACTTGGGAAAGTCAGCCAAAGAGGTAAGAGCCTCGTATTTTAAATAGATTCTGTACCTAGCAGTATCCTGAGTACGGCGGGACACGTGAAATCCCGTCGGAATCTGGGAGGACCATCTCCCAACCCTAAATACTCCCTAGTGACCGATAGTGAACCAGTACCGTGAGGGAAAGGTGAAAAAGCACCCCGGGAGGGAGTGAAATAGAACCTGAAACCGTGTGCCTACAGCAAGTTCGAGCCCGTTCATGGGTGAGAGCGTGCCTTTGTAGAATGAACCGGCGAGTTACGTTATGATGCGAGGTTAAGTTGAAGAGACGGAGCCGTAGGAAACCGAGTCTGAATAGGGCGTCTTAGTATCATGATGTAGACCCGAAACCATGTGACCTACCCATGAGCAGGTTGAAGGTGCGGTAAAACGCACTGGAGGACCGAACCAGGGCACGTTGAAAAAGTGCTTGGATGACTTGTGGGTAGCGGAGAAATTCCAAACGAACTTGGAGATAGCTGGTTCTCTCCGAAATAGCTTTAGGGCTAGCGTCGACATGAAGATTCTTGGAGGTGAGAGCACTGTTTGGGTGAGGGGTCCATCCCGGATTACCAATCTCAGATAAACTCCGAATGCCAATGAATTATGGTCGGCAGTCAGACTGCGAGTGCTAAGATCCGTAGTCGAAAGGGAAACAGCCCAGACCACCAGCTAAGGTCCCAAAATAATTGTTAAGTGGAAAAGGATGTGGGGTTGCACAGACAACTCAGGATGTTAGCTTAGAAGCAGCTATTCATTCAAAGAGTGCGTAATAGCTCACTAGTCGAGTGACCCTGCGCCGAAAAATGTACCAGGGCTAAAACAATTTACCGAAGCTGTGGATACCTTTTTATAGGTATGGTAGGAGAGCGTTCTATGTGTGGCGAAGGTGTACCGTGAGGAGCGCTGGAACGCATGAAGTGAGAATGCCGGTATGAGTAGCGCAAGACAGGTGAGAATCCTGTCCACCGTAAGACTAAGGTTTCAGGGAAGGCTCGTCCGCCCTGGGTTAGTCGGGACCCTAAGGAGAGACCGAAAGGTGTATCCGATGGCCAACAGGTTGAGATTCCTGTACTAGAGTATGAAGTGATGGAGGGACGCAGTAGGCTAACTCGTGCGTACGAATGGATGTACGTCTAAGCAGTGAGGCGTGGTATGAGTCAAATGCTTATACCTATAACGTTGAGCTGTGATGGGGAGCGAAGTTTAGTAGCGAGTGAGTGATGTCACACTGCCAAGAAAAGCTTCTAGCGTTGTATCATACTCTACCCGTACCGCAAACCGACACAGGTAGTCGAGGCGAGTAGCCTCAGGTGAGCAGGAGAACTCTCGTTAAGGAACTCGGCAAAATGACCCCGTAACTTCGGGAGAAGGGGTGCTGACTTTAAGTCAGCCGCAGTGAATAGGCCCAAGCAACTGTTTATCAAAAACACAGCTCTCTGCTAAATCGTAAGATGATGTATAGGGGGTGACGCCTGCCCGGTGCTGGAAGGTTAAGAGGAGTGCTTAGCGGTAACGCGAAGGTATGAATTGAAGCCCCAGTAAACGGCGGCCGTAACTATAACGGTCCTAAGGTAGCGAAATTCCTTGTCGGGTAAGTTCCGACCCGCACGAAAGGCGTAATGATTTGGGCACTGTCTCAACGAGAGACTCGGTGAAATTTTAGTACCTGTGAAGATGCAGGTTACCCGCGACAGGACGGAAAGACCCCATGGAGCTTTACTGCAGTTTGATATTGAGTGTCTGTGCCACATGTACAGGATAGGTAGGAGCCTATGAAATCGGGACGCCAGTTTCGATGGAGGCGTTGTTGGGATACTACCCTTGTGTTATGGCCACTCTAACCCGGTAGGTTTATCATCTACGGAGACAGTGTCTGACGGGCAGTTTGACTGGGGCGGTCGCCTCCTAAAAAGGTAACGGAGGCGCCCAAAGGTTCCCCTCAGACTGGTTGGAAATCAGTCGTAGAGTGTAAAGGTATAAGGGAGCTTGACTGCGAGAGCTACAACTCGAGCAGGGACGAAAGTCGGGCTTAGTGATCCGGTGGTTCCGTATGGAAGGGCCATCGCTCAACGGATAAAAAGCTACCCTGGGGATAACAGGCTTATCTCCCCCAAGAGTTCACATCGACGGGGAGGTTTGGCACCTCGATGTCGGCTCGTCGCATCCTGGGGCTGTAGTCGGTCCCAAGGGTTGGGCTGTTCGCCCATTAAAGCGGCACGCGAGCTGGGTTCAGAACGTCGTGAGACAGTTCGGTCCCCTATCCGTCGCGGGCGTAGGAAATTTGAGAGGATCTGCTCCTAGTACGAGAGGACCAGAGTGGACTTACCGCTGGTGTACCAGTTGTTCTGCCAAGAGCATCGCTGGGTAGCTATGTAGGGAAGGGATAAACGCTGAAAGCATCTAAGTGTGAAACCCACCTCAAGATGAGATTTCCCATAACGCAAGTTAGTAAGAGCCCTGAGAGAAGATCAGGTTGATAGGTTGGGAGTGGAAGTTGTGTGAGCAATGGAGCGGACCAATACTAATCGCTCGAGGACTTATCCTAGAATAAGAACTTCATCAGAGTGCAGCGAATGGTTTAGAGAATTGTGAGATTTGATATTGTATTCAATTTTTGAGTTGACAAGGCTTGTCTGAGAGGACAGGACAGTTAATTCAATAGTTAAGTGACGATAGCCTAGGAGATACACCTGTACCCATGCCGAACACAGCAGTTAAGCCCTAGAACGCCGGAAGTAGTTGGGGGTTGCCCCCTGTGAGATATGGAAGTCGCTTAGCGAAGGGAGTTTAGCTTAGTTGTAATGGAGAGGAAATCGAAATTACAATCGGCGGATGAGAGAAACGAAGTTTCTCACCGTTGGCTGAGCTAGACTCCACCCTTTGGGAGTTTAGCTCAGCTGGGAGAGCATCTGCCTTACAAGCAGAGGGTCAGCGGTTCGATCCCGTTAACTCCCATATTCAAGCGGGTGTAGTTTAGTGGTAAAACTACAGCCTTCCAAGCTGTTGTCGCGAGTTCGATTCTCGTCACCCGCTTTGAACGATAGTTCATACCAAGTTTTCGAACTTGGGCGCGTAGCTCAGGTGGTTAGAGCGCACGCCTGATAAGCGTGAGGTCGGTGGTTCGAGTCCACTCGTGCCCATTTTCAATAATATTATGGTCCGTTGGTCAAGGGGTTAAGACACCGCCTTTTCACGGCGGTAACACGGGTTCGAATCCCGTACGGACTATATATTTCGGAGGATTACCCAAGTCCGGCTGAAGGGAACGGTCTTGAAAAACCGTCAGGCGTGTAAAAGCGTGCGTGGGTTCGAATCCCACATCCTCCTTAGGGACGAATAGTATTAACGCGGGATGGAGCAGCTAGGTAGCTCGTCGGGCTCATAACCCGAAGGTCGTAGGTTCAAATCCTGCTCCCGCAATAGTTGGCTCGGTAGCTCAGTTGGTAGAGCAATGGATTGAAGCTCCATGTGTCGGCGGTTCGATTCCGTCTCGCGCCATAATTTTATAATCGGAAGGGTAGCGAAGAGGCTAAACGCGGCGGACTGTAAATCCGCTCCTTCGGGTTCGGGGGTTCGAATCCCTCCCCTTCCATAACCTTTACGGGCATAGTTTAAAGGTAGAACTAAGGTCTCCAAAACCTTCAGTGTGGGTTCAATTCCTACTGCCCGTGTTTAAATATGGCGGGTGTGGTGAAGTGGTTAACACACCAGATTGTGGCTCTGGCATGCGTGGGTTCGATCCCCATCACTCGCCTATTTAATATTATTGGGGTATAGCCAAGCGGTAAGGCAAGGACTTTGACTCCCTCATGCGTTGGTTCGAATCCAGCTACCCCAGTTAAAAACTTGAGCCGGCGTGGCGGAATTGGCAGACGCGCTGGACTCAAAATCCAGTGTCCTCACGGACGTGCCGGTTCGACCCCGGCCGCCGGTATAGCTTAAGTTTACTGAAGAGACAAGGTTTGTGGACCTTGTCTTTTTACTTTTATTCGTTTAATTTCTAATGCTGAGTTACTAGAAATTACTAGTTTTATAACAAATCATCTAATTTATCCGCTAATTTTTTTGTTGCTTTGCTTGGATACAAATGAGAGTATGTATCTATTGTTGTAGTTATAGAAGCATGTCCTAATCTTTCTTTTACGACAAGATAATCTTCTCCTTGGTTTATTAGTAGGGAAGCATGTGAATGCCTGAAGTCATGAATTCTTATTTTTTTTAAAGAACTATCTCTTTGTAATATTTTTTTATATTGTTTTTCGATTGAATCCTTAGTTATCGTAATCGGGCTATTTTGAAATATCTGTAGATCATCTAGGTTGGTTGTAAATTCTTTTAATCTTTCATGCTGTGTTTGCCTCCATTCTTCTAGTGTCTCCACTAGTTTGGTGTTCATGATGATTCTTCGGGTTCCAGCTTTTGTCTTTGTACTACTAATGTGTTCTTCACCTTTTTTAACGTATATTGATTTACTTACATGGATTGTATTTGTAGAAAACTCTATGTCCTTCCACGTTAGAGCAAGAGCTTCTCCGAGTCTTAGACCAGTAAAAAATAGAACTGTGAATAGTAATTTTATATTGTATTCATCGTTGCTAAATAGTGTTAAGAAGTGCTTAAATTCTTTTACTGTCCAGAAATTTAATTTTACTTTTTCTATTGGGTAATTTTTTTCAGTAATCCTACGGGATGTTCCTTGTAAAATCCCTTTCTTAATCCAACATCCAGAATTTTTCTTTAGTAAAATTATAATTTTATTAATAGTGTTTGGACTTAGCTTCTTTTTCTGAGTTTTTGAGTATTTTTTTATCTCTTAGATGTTCTCTGAATTGATAGATATCTTCATAAGTTAATTTAGCTACATCATCAACTTTTTTTCAAAATAGTTTTTTTATATGCCTGTTATAGTTGTTTTCTTGTGTATCTATATAGCTTTGTTTTCTGTTGTTTATTCTATCCTCTTCTTTTAAGAGATCATAAAGGATATCAATTGATATTTTTGAGTTGAAACTTTTTTCTTTAAGTTCGACACTTCGTAAGTATTGTTCGGCCTCCAATGCTTCTTTTTTAGTTTTGAATCCTTTTCTTACAATTCTACGTTGTTTTAGAGATATTGGATTTATACCATTGGAAACATCAACAATCCAAGTTCCGTCTCTACTTTTACGTAAAGCCATAAGCTACGCTTCTTTCTGGAGTTCAATTCCTAATAGTTCTTCTGCGACACTGGCTGGAATTGTACCAATCCTTTTGTTATCGTAGATGTTAAAACCACGATTCACTAATAGTAATTTGCCGGTATGGATAATCTTTCTTGCAGTTCCTGGAGCAAATCCAAGTTCGATAAGGTCATCTTTTGTTACAGTTTTAATCATGTGATCTCCTTTTCTAATTAGATTAAGTAAGGGGAGGATTAACTCCCCTTGTCTGATATTTATTTTTGTTTTACATCTACTAAATGGATAGCATCTGCCTTGTAATACATTGTCGAACTAATCATAGTAGCTTGTAAATTGTCAAATGTAACTGGTACTTCATCCATTGCTTGGATATAGTCATTATCAACTAATGCTTCTGGATTATCTACAGAGACTTGGGTTGATTTCTTTTTGAATTGTCCATCCTTGATCGTTACATTGTATTTCCAACCAATGATTTTATCGGTATTAAAACGTCTTTCGCTACCATCTCGGTTTTTGATAATTTCTCCGTTTGCATCTGCTCGGACTTCCGTTTCAAATTTTGGAATGACTTCATCCAATTCAAATTTTGTTCCAATGTTATTAAAATTCCAGTCATTTTGTGAGAGCATTTTTGCCATAGTTAATTTCTCCTTTTGATATTTCTTTGATTGTAGGGATCAAATCCTCTCTTTTAAAGAGTATTGCCCTTTCTATTAATCCACTTGCTAAATCTGGTGGATATTCCATATTGTTGAGTGCGAGATAGTTAGATTTCTCATACTCATGCAGTAAATTATTGTCGTATAGAAATTTATAAGCTTTTAGAATAGCCCCTGAACCTTTATAGGTAAACCATTCTAATTTTTGTTCTAGTTCTGTTTTTGGTTTTGAAATAATGATAGAGACAGGTTTTGAGTGACCTAAAAACTTTTCCCAAGATCTCAAAGGTTTTGAGAAATGGCTATCACTATAGAATCTCACTTTTTCTTTGAGATATCCCTTGGTAAAGTTGAGAAGATCTATTTCTGAATGCAACCATTCTTGAATGAAGTAGTGAGCTTTTTCTTTCCTAAGTTCTAACTCAGTTCTTATCCAATTTTCTATATACCGCTTGCTGATACCGAGCTTTTCAGCTCGTTCTAAGCGCTTATCGTAAATTCTAAGTCTTTCATCATCATTGGGTTTTCTTAAATATAAGGTCTGGCCGATTGTTTCATCTCCGTAGGTATTGTAGTAGGTGCTTTTTCCATATATAAAGCGTTTCTTCTGACAAACCTTTAGAAGCTGATTAGGAGTGAAATAGGGTGTCTCATTAAAATCATCTATAGCAATATCAATTCGTCTGATTGAAAAACGATTGTAATTGTAGTAGAGAATTGTTTAGAAACTGTCTTTCGGACAGACTATTTGGATCTAATATCATATCTCTAAAGAACTCGAGTGCCTGTCCTGACATGACAAGCATGTAAGACGACTCTTTCGCTCCATAGTAGATACGGATATTCCCATAATGAAGCTGGCTATCATAGTTATAGTATTTAAGGCTCCCTTTATTCTCAATAAATAGGTCATAGTCAAGAAATAGAATGTCTTCGATTATTTCTCTTGGCGAAAATTCAGTCTTATCAAACTGAATTTGAATCCAGTCAAATACAGAACGTAAATGTTCATTTTTTGCCATAGATTTTGATTCAACTTTTTGCCTAATTTTGCCATCCTTAAAATCTGCGAAACCCTTGGCAATACTGAATTCTTTCGATGGTACACCTGACTTGCAGAGGGTGGTGTTACTACACACTCTATCGAGTCAAAAAAATGGTCCGTCCGCATCTACGCTCATTTTCGGCTTTTCTGCCTCATGGCTCAGCCGAAAACTCGCTATTAGCCGAACCTATTTTTTGACCTCTTGTTAACAAACCCTAGTAAGCCGGTTTGCATCGACTCTTCAATATCTTGGATTTTCTTTTTTAGGTTGGAATTCTCAATTTTTATCAGTCGCATTTCTCGCTTAAATTCCTGTTTTAAGGCGCTCAGTTCATCGTAGAGCTCATCTATTACTTGGTTTAGGGATTCATGTTCATTGTCTGCTAGACTCCCAAATACGGCTTGTATAGCCTCTTTTAGACCTATTTCAAGTTTTTAGTTTAGCTAACTTTTTGAAATTGTCTAAGGTCTTCGTCTGTAAAATCATAGGCAACTGTATAACTTAATTGATGAGTTCTGGGATTTCTACTGATAGGAACTTTAATTTTCTTAAATTCCTTGCCACTTATCTCTTTAATCAGTTGAATCCAATTTTTAAGAGTAGAGGTAGAGTTTAGGCCAGAAATTTGATTGACTAACTCTTTATTGGTCATCTTTTTGTGAAACCTCCGAAATTTTTCTTGTGCAACTGAAGAGTTTTCTGTGGTATAATTGTTACATAATATGTTTTGATCTTGGAACGAACGGCACATTTGTTTCAAGATTTTTTATTTTGTCGAATCCTACCTCCTTTATTAAAATTTTTTAAATCGACTACTAGTTACATACGCTTTTACCTCCTTTTATGCTATAATATTCTCAATGGAATATTCAATCTCAAAATAAATATTCCTTATGGAATAATTCTATTTTATACCGTTTAGAATATTTTTGTCAAGCTAAAAATATACGAATAAGAATATCTATAGGAGAATTATGTATACAGAGGATTATAAATTTTCAGAGAGGTTAAAAACTCTCAGAAAATCAAAAAAGTTAACTCAAGTACAAATATCGGAATTAATTGGAGTTCAACAAGGGACATATTCTCGGTGGGAGAATGGAACGTTAGAACCAGGATTAGAATTCGTTGTGAAATTAGCAAATATCTTTGGGACTACTACAGATTATTTGCTGGGACAAAAACCTTATTCAATTATCAGTAGTTTACCTCTAGAACAATTAGATCTTACCAATATTGCAAACTTTTCAAAGGATGAGTTTGATATTTTGAAACATTCAATAGCAGTTTCGGTGGCAAGAAATAAAATAAAGGCAACAGAACTAAAAGATAGAGTTATAGAAAAAAATCAGTTGTCAGAAAAAGATGCAGAACTTTTGAATAAGATTTTTGAAGAAGTTAAAACTTATTGGGAAAATTAGGAGGACGCTAGTCTTCAAAATTCCCTCCCAAAATGTGTCCAAAAATATTGACAGAATTCTAGCTTTTCATTATAGTTCTTATGGAACTTTTTCATCAACAAAATAGGCTCCATAATATCCATAGGGGATTTACCCACTACAAATAGTATAGAGCCGGTTTTTATTAATGTCCTGCATTTCCTAATAAGTTAACCATGACAACACCAATGATAATCAAAATTAAACCGATAATGCTATAAACATTTAGTGTTTCTTTGAAAATCATTACTGCGATAGAGGCTGTCAAAACTAAACCGACAGCTGACCATGTTGCATAAGCTATTCCTAAAGGAATTTTTTGCATTGCTAGTGAGAGGAAATAGAAACAAACGCCATAGCTAAGTAGGGCAGAAACGGTTGGAATAGGCTTTGTAAAACCGTCTGATAATTTCAAAAGGTTAGTTCCCAATATCTCTCCTACAATGGCGATAAAAAGATAAAAGTATGACATGTCTTTAACCTCCTATATGTCATGTTTTTGCTCTAAGAGCTATTATAGCTATCCGTTTTTTATAAATCTTGGCACAAGTCATGAGAATTTGTAGTAAAACTGTGGCAGACACTTTTTCAGAACCAATAGCTGATAAGTTTAGTATATCATAAGATAAATTTTAAAAAAAGTCTTGATTTATTTCAATGTCTTGCGTGGTCTCGATTTTACTGGTAAAATTACTTTTAAGAACTTTAAAAAAGAGGTTTCTATATTTGACAAAACAATGACTTGTTGTCCCGAATGTGGGCATCCTTTGGAGAAAAAATTTTTAAAAGATGAGGGAGATATTCCTTATTGTTCACAATGTGCGAGTTTTCGTTTTCCAGTCTTTAATACAGCAATTAGTGCGATTTTATTTAATGAAAAACATGATAAGATTCTCTTGATTAAGCAATATGACATGGCTGAGCATATTTTGCTAGCTGGTTATGTGTCTAATGATATTCACAACCAATTTCTACAATCATTAAAGGCAATTAATTTAGCCTCTCTTATTACGGATATGGGTAATAAAATTGCACAAAACTAGTCCAAAACTCTTTTTAATAAGGAGTATACTTTCTAGCATTTTTATAGTTACTAAAAAAAGTATCTAAACTTTGGAAGTGATACTAAGTTTTAAAAATATTATGGAAAAAGCTTTATAAAATCAATATTTCTGAGATTTAAAACTAATAATATTAGACTCAAAAATCCAGTGTCCTCACGGACGTGCCGGTTCGACCCCGGCCGCCGGTATAACTAAGTTTAGCGAAGCATTTTAGCTTCGTTTTTTTGTTTTTTTCTTTAGTATTTATTTGCAAGCTAAATGGAAGGTTGATTTTCGTGATTTTTGCTTGTAAATCTACACTCAACTAATGTAATGGATACGGAAGAATTTTCATAATTAAATGCCTTTTATAGAATCTAGAATGCTAATATGAGTCAGCTCGCTTTTGTTCTTTTTTTATTCTCTGATTGAGTTTTATTTAGGGCTTTAAGAATCTAATTGTATGATTAAATATTTTTTTGTGAAAAAGCATCTGATCTTTTACTGAAAATTCTTGACTCTTTTCTTTTTTGTGGTATAATTAACCAGTAAAGCTTTAACTGGTTAAGAGAAGGAGGAGGAAATGACTCATTTAGCAGAGAAGATCGATCAATTTTTAAATGAAGTTATTTTGAAAGCAGAAAATCAGCATGAGATTCTGATTGGTTCTTGCACGAGTGATGTGCCTTTAACCAATACGCAGGAGCATATTTTGATGCTTTTGTCTGAGGAATCTTTGACAAATTCTGATTTAGCAAAAAAACTGAATGTGAGTCAAGCTGCGGTGACCAAGGCTGTGAAGTCTTTGGTTCGGCAAGAGATGCTGCAAGCCTTTAAAGATAAGAGAGATGCACGGGTTACCTTTTACCGTTTGACTGACTTAGCTCAGCCGGTTGCAAAGGAACATCAGCATCATCACGCACATACTTTGGAGACTTATCAAAAATTGGCAGAGCAGTTTTCTGCTAGTGAACAGGCGACAATCGCGAAGTTTTTGGAAGCCTTAGTGGGAGAGATTGGCAAATGAGATATATCACAGTTGATAATCTTTCCTTTTACTATGACAAGGAGCCTGTGCTAGAGCATATTCATTATTTTCTAGACAGTGGTGAGTTTGTAACTTTGACGGGGGAAAATGGAGCTGCTAAGACGACGCTTATCAAGGCTAGTTTGGGTATTTTGCAGCCTAAGCATGGGGAAGTGAAGATTTCCAAGACTAATGTGCGAGGCAAGAAACTGCGGATTGCCTATCTACCTCAGCAGATTGCTAGTTTTAATGCTGGTTTTCCTAGTACGGTATATGAGTTTGTCAAGTCGGGACGTTATCCACGCAAGGGTTGGTTTCGTCGTTTGAATGAGCATGATGAGGAGCATATCAAGGCAAGTCTGGAGTCGGTTGGAATGTGGGAACATCGGGATAAGAGGATTGGTTCTCTCTCTGGCGGACAAAAGCAGAGGACTGTGATTGCTAGGATGTTTGCTTCGGATCCGGATATTTTTGTCCTTGATGAGCCGACAACAGGGATGGATGCAGGCAGCAAGGATGAATTTTACAAGCTCATGCACCATAGTGCTCATCAGCATGGGAAAGCTGTCTTGATGATTACACACGATCCGGAAGAAGTTCGTAAATATGCCGACCGCAACATTCATCTGGTTCGTAATCAGGACTCGCCTTGGCGCTGTTTCAATGTGCATGAAAGCGACAATAGTCAGGAGGTGAGTCATGCTTAATCTATTTTCCTATGATTTTATGCAGCGAGCCTTCTTGGCAGTTATTGCCATGAGCCTCTTCTCACCGATTCTGGGGACCTTCCTGATTTTACGTCGGCAGAGCCTTATGAGTGACACCCTCAGTCACGTTTCATTGGCAGGTGTAGCTTTTGGCTTGGTTCTTGGACTATCGCCCACTCTCACAACGGTGCTTGTCGTCATTGCCGCAGCAGTCTTCTTAGAGTATCTGCGGACTATCTATAAGAATTTCATGGAAATCGGAACGGCCATTCTCATGTCAACCGGCTTAGCTATTTCCCTGATTGTTATGAGTAAAGGCAAGAGTTCTAGCTCGATGAGTCTGGACCAGTATCTATTTGGATCCATTGTGACTATCAGTAGGGAGCAGGTGATTTCTCTCTTTGTCATTGCTGCTGTGGTGCTTGTCTTGACTTTCCTCTTCATTCGGCCCATGTACATCTTGACCTTTGATGAGGATACGGCCTTTGTGGATGGGCTGCCTGTGCGGACCATGTCCATTCTCTTCAATATCGTGACGGGTGTTGCCATTGCCCTCATGATTCCAGCTGCGGGAGCCTTGCTTGTTTCGACCATCATGGTCTTGCCAGCCAGTATTGCCCTGCGGATTGGGAAAAATTTCAAGTCGGTTATTTTGCTGGCAAATGCCATTGGTTTCTTTGGTATGATTGCCGGACTTTATATTTCTTACTATGCAGAGACACCAGCAAGCGCTAGCATTACGATTATCTTTGTCAGCTTGTTCTTGCTGGTCAATCTGGTCAAAAAATTTATGAAATAGGAGCAGAAAATGAAAAAAATTAGCTTACTATTAGCAGGCTTACTGAGTATTTTCTTAGTAGCTTGTTCTAATCAAAAAAATGCAGATGGCAAGCTCAATATTGTCACAACTTTTTATCCGGTTTATGAGTTTACCAAGCAGGTGGCTGGAGATGAGGCCAATGTTGAACTTCTAATCGGGGCTGGTACAGAGCCGCATGATTATGAGCCTTCAGCTAAGGCAGTTGCGACTATTCAGGATGCAGATGCCTTTGTCTATGAAAATGAAAACATGGAGACTTGGGTTCCTGAACTGTTAAAAACTTTGAAAAATAAGGAAGAAACGGTTATCAAAGCGACAGGAGATATGCTCTTGCTGCCTGGTGGTGAAGAGGAAGAAGACCACGACCATGGGGAAGAGGGACATCATCATGCCTATGATCCTCATGTCTGGCTATCTCCAAAGCGGGCTATTAAAATGGTGGAGCACATCCGTGATAGCCTGAGCAAGTCTTACCCTGACAAGAAAGCTGCTTTTGAGAAAAATGCAGCGGCTTATATCAAGAAGCTGGAAGACTTGGATAAGGAATATGAGGATGGGTTGGCAAATGCCAAGCAAAAGAGCTTTGTAACTCAGCACGCAGCCTTTAACTATCTAGCATTGGACTATGGCTTGAAGCAGGTGCCAATTTCTGGACTTTCACCAGACAGTGAGCCATCCGCTTCACGCTTGGCTGAATTGACTGAGTATATCAAGAAAAATAAAATCAAGTATATTTACTTTGAAGAGAATGCTTCCCAGGCTTTGGCTTCTACTCTGGCTAAGGAAACAGGGGTAGAGCTTGATGTCTTGAATCCGCTGGAAAGCTTGACCGAAGAGCAGACCAAGGATGGGGCAGACTATGTTTCTATCATGCAGGCCAATCTAAAGGCTCTCAAGAAGACAACTGACCAAGAGGGAGCGGAGATTGCAGCCGAGAAAGAAGAAGACGATAAGACAGTCCAAAACGGCTACTTTGAAGACAGTGCCGTCAAAGGATCGGACCTTGTCTGACTATGCTGGCGAGTGGCAGTCTGTTTACCCTTATCTGAAAGACGGGACCTTGGACCAAGTCTTTGACTACAAGGCTAAGCTGACTGGGAAAATGACAGCAGCTGAATACAAGGACTACTATGACAAGGGCTACAAGACGGATGTATCCAATATCAATATCACAGACAAGACTATGGAATTTGTGGTAGATGGAAAATCCAAGAAATATACGTATAAATACGTTGGTAAGCATACTCTGACTTACCCTAAGGGAAATCGAGGGGTACGCTTTATGTTTGAAGCGACAGACGAGGATGCTGGGGAGTACAAGTATGTTCAGTTTAGCGACCACAACATTGCACCTACCAAAGCAGCTCATTTCCATATCTTCTATGGCGGTGAGAGCCAGGAAGCACTCTTTGACGAGCTGGAAAACTGGCCAACCTACTATCCAAGTAAGTTGACGGGTCAAGAAATTGCCCAAGAGATGTTGGCGCACTAATATAGACAAAGTAAGAAGACGGGACTATCTCGCCTTCTTTTTTTGTATATCGGTAAATGATGATAAAAATACTTGACAAATTACGATTACAGATGTAAACTAATAAAGAGTTAGATTACAAATGTAAATGATAAGGAGGTGTTAAACAATGGAACAGCAAAATATTAGCCAAGCAGAATGGCAAGTCATGCGTGTGCTGTGGGCTTATCCACACAGTCGCAGTACAGAGATTATAGCTCGTTTGGAAGCTGATTTTTCCTGGAAACCGGCAACCATCAAGACTCTTTTGAATCGTCTGAAGACAAAGAATTTATCGCTATGGAAAAGATAGAGGGCAAGTTTTACTACGATGCTCGGATTTTAGAAGAGGATCATCTGGAAAGTACTTGGCAGGCGCTTTTTGACAATATCTGTAATACTAAACACGGAGATCTTTTGATTTCGATGATTGAGAGAAGTCAGTTCAGTCAAAGGGACTTGGAGCGGCTCAGCCAAGTCATTGATAAGAAAAGAGCTTCGGCTCCGCTGGAAATTAAATGCCACTGTCCGCAAGGTCAGTGTCGGTGCGGGCATGGAAAGGAGACGCATTGATGAGTGAGAAAAAAGAATACAAGCTATCAGGAATGACCTGTGCATCTTGTGCTATGACAGTGGAGATGGCGGTCAAAGATTTAGAAACGGTTGAGGATGTCAGTGTCAATCTGGCGACAGAACGTCTCAGTTTGCTGCCTAAGGCAGGATTTGACAGCCAGCAAGTGCTGGATGCTGTAGCCGAGGCTGGTTATCAGGCAGAAGAAAAAGGAAAAGACCGACCGTCCGATGTGAGCGAAGAGGCTGCAATGAAAGCGAAGGAATTGAAAAGGAAAAAGCAAGAATTACTAATTCTTTTGGTCACGGCTCTGCCCTTGCTTTATATCTCGATGGGCAGTATGGTCGGCCTTCCTCTACCTAGCTTCTTGGACCATATGGCGTATCCCTTGGTCTTTGTTCTGTCACAACTGCTGTTGACTCTGCCTGCTGTGTGGATTGGTCGCGGCTTCTATCAGAGAGGATTTCGCAATCTTATCAAGCGACATCCCAATATGGATAGTCTGATTGCAGTGGGAACCAGCGCAGCATTTTTCTACAGTCTCTACTCGGTCAGACAGGTTTTTCTAGGTTATCATGCCTTTGTTCATCAGCTCTATTTTGAGTCGGTTGCAGTGATTATTGCCTTGGTTCTTCTGGGCAAATATCTGGAGAGTTCAGCCAAGGGGAGAACGTCTCAGGCGATTCAGTCTCTGCTTGAGCTAGTGCCTAGTCAGGCGACAGTGATTCGTTATGGTGAGGCTGTGATGATTGATACAGAGGATATCCGAGTTGGAGATATTATCCGTATCAAGCCAGGGGAGCGTATGCCTGTGGATGGCCTTGTGACGGAGGGGCAGACCTTTGTGGATGAGTCTATGATGACTGGTGAAAGTGTCCCGATTGAAAAGAAGGTCGGCGATACCATTACCAGTGCAACAATCAATCAAAATGGTAGTATTGACTATCAAGCAACTAGGGTGGGTTCGGATACGACCTTAGCTCAGATTGTTAGATTGGTGGAGGAAGCACAGGGGTCTAAGGCGCCGATAGCGGCTTTAGCAGATAAGATTTCGCTTTATTTTGTTCCAATCGTGCTGAGCTTAGCTACTTTGTCTGCGCTAGCTTGGTATGTTCTAGCTGGTGAGAGCCTTAGCTTTTCTCTGTCAATCTTTATCGCGGTTCTGGTCATTGCCTGCCCTTGTGCGCTGGGATTAGCCACTCCGACAGCCATCATGGTTGGGACTGGCAAAGGGGCTGAAAATGGAATTCTGATTAAGTCTGGTCAAGCTTTGGAGGCTGCTTATCAACTGGATACTATTGTTCTTGATAAGACGGGAACGATTACAGTTGGTAAGCCCAGTCTGACAGATCTGTTGCCCTTGGGTGATTTGAATCGGTCTGACTTGTTGCAGTTAATAGCTAGCGCTGAGCAGCATTCTGAGCATCCTTTGGCTCAGGCTATCTTGGAAGCAGCTGAAGAGGAGGAGCTTGGCTTGCTACCTGTCAGTCATTTTGAGGCCATTGTTGGCCGAGGTTTGTCAGCTCAGGTTGAAGGTAAGCATCTTCTGGTGGGAAATGAGTCATTGATGAAAGAAGAGCACATTGATAGCAGTGCCTTTCAAGGGCAGTTGTTGGAGCTTTCCCAAGAAGGGAAGACAGCCATGTTTGTCGCAGTAGATGGACAGCTAGCTGGTATTTTAGCGGTAGCAGATGAGATGAAATCCAGCAGCCTGTCGGCTGTACAAGAGCTCCAGTCTATGGGGCTGGAAGTTATCATGCTGACAGGTGATCGTGAAGAAACAGCGACAGCTATTGCTCAGAAAGCTGGAATCCAAAAAGTTATCGCAGGTGTATTGCCAGATGGTAAGGCCACTGCTATCAAAGACTTGCAGGAAGCTGGTAAAAAACTGGCCATGGTCGGAGACGGTATCAATGATGCGCCGGCTCTGGTTCAGGCAGATGTGGGAATTGCCATCGGATCAGGCGCTGATGTAGCTATTGAGTCGGCAGATGTAGTGCTCATGCATAGTGATTTGCAGGATGTGGTCAAGGCTATCAAGCTCAGTCAGGCGACCATCCGCAATATCAAGGAAAATCTCTTCTGGGCTTTTGCCTACAATACACTAGGTATCCCGATTGCTATGGGGCTATTGCATCTTTTCGGCGGTCCCTTGCTCAATCCTATGCTAGCTGGTCTGGCCATGAGCTTAAGCTCAGTGTCAGTTGTGGCCAATGCTCTGCGTCTAGGACGCTTTAAAATGAACTAAATATACAGAGGAATGAATCTATGAAACAAACAGTCCAATTAGAAAACTTATCTTGTCAAAATTGTGTCAAACACGTCACCAAGCATTTCCTGTCTATGGAGGGAGTGTCAGATGTGGCAGTAGAGCTAGAGAAGCAGACAGCCCAAGTCACGACTGATAAGCCTTATGGTGCATCAGATTATGAAGCAGCTTTGGAAAAAACAATCTACAGGGTTCTGGATGTGGCAGAAGCTGAGTAAATAAAATCAATAGCTTTGCGCCTGCCCAGCTGCTAGAATTCTTCTTGTAAAAAGCGATAAAATAATCTATAATGTTACTAATCACATGATTTATCTTACCGTGAGAAAGAGGAGAAAAATGAAGAAAAAAGCTTTACCTTTTTTACTAGCAGGAGCTGCTTTATTAGCTATGACAGCTTGCTCAAATGGCAGTGCTACGAATCAATCAGAGACGCCTACTAGCAGTACTGGCTCAGTAACAAGTTCTGTGGAGCAGGCATCCAGTCAATCAACTGCAGCAGCATCTTCAGCGGCTAGCAGCACTAGCTCAGAGAGTGCGAGCACAGAAAAAAACCAAGGAAAAGAAGGAAGCGATGGACATTTCAGCACTTGCAAATGGCAATTATGCCAGCGTTAAAGGAACCTGGCAGGATGCTTCTGGCAACCAGCTTGTTTTTGATGACAAGGGCTTGGTTTCAAGTGTTTATGAATTGTACGGAGCTTCTCTGACAGACTATGGCACTGCTGCTGGCGGTGTCTACGGCGGAGAAAGCGGAGGTTTTCTGATTGAGTTTCTTCCTAAGGGAGTTAAGATCGCAGACAAGGAAAACTTTACAGACAACTCCGATGCCGGTCAAGACAGAATCTGGACAGGGGTTGGCCTGAATAGCTTTGACGAGCAAGGCAGCTTCTATTATCGAGTAGATTAAACGTAGCTTGGCTTTTAGTTTTATAGCTTATATATTGACGAGAGCAGAAAAATATCTGCTCTTTTTTTGTAAAGTAAGAAATTTTACCGACAAAAAAGCCTGCCTAAATTAGGCGGGCTTCATAATTTTGAGTTGAATTAGGATTCACTATGAGGTGTTATAAACTGATCCATAGGGGTTGAAATCACATTCAAGAAGAGCTTGGCGAAATCCTCTGCAGGCATAGGGTCTTCTTTGATGATCCAAATCTCAATGAGGGAGTTAATCCATCTAACAACAATTTCCGTAGCCATTTCTTTTGGAATTCCCAATTTCTTAGAGTCAATTTCTAAATTTTGTACGACCCACTGAGTGAAGAAGGTAGATAGATAGTCACTCCAGAAAGGATCGATAGCTGTAGTGTAGAGCACCTTCATCCATTTCCTATGTTCATAGAGGGTAGGAATCATATGCTTGGCAAAGAAGCAGAATGGATTTTCTCCATTTCCTTCTTCATAGCTTTCATACAGGGGCAAAAACGGAGTCATAATTGTCTGGCGGATGTATTGGATAATGTCTTCAACATTACTAAAATGCTTTTTATAGATAGCCTGGCGCGATAGACCAGCTTGTTTTGCAATCTCTGAAAAAGTAAAATAAGACTTTTCAGGATTTTGCTCTGCCAGCTCAATTAAGGCATTGACGACTTTGTCTCGAGTATCTTGGGGCATAAGTACCTTCCTTCTTTTTTATTAAGTTCTTGCTGGTTTGTCTAAAAACAGAGCAAATCCCAACAAAATAGTTTACCGCTTGTCAACTAAAATGATAACACTTTTATAGAGGAAATGTCCAATTATTTTTTTAAAATTTAATATAAAAAAATATTAAAAAAACCAGTCTTCCCTTACAAGGACCGGTTCTGTCATTTCTCTGTTTTTCTTCTGGTTGGTTATGCGATAACAATTTTGTTTGAAGGACCAGCTGGACTATCATAGGCAGCAAAGCTGGTTAGGGGTGAAGATACAAGGTTGAGAAATGTCTTAGAAAACTGCTTGCAAGGAACGGGGTCATCCTGAGTGATCCAATTCTCAATAAGAGAACTAATCCAGCCGGCCAGCAGTTGATTGGCCAGGTCTTCAGGAATACCTAATTTTTGGTGGTCAAGATTTAGATTCTGCTCGATCCAGTCCTTGTAACTGGCAGTAATAAAATCGCTCCACAGGGGATCGACAGAACTAGTATATAATATTTTAATGCGTTGGCGTTGCTCATAAATAGCGGGAAGAATCGTTTGAGCCAAAAAGGTGAAAGGATCTAAGCCCGCTTCAGCATTGTTGCTATTCCAGTTGGGAGCAAAGGCTTGCTTTACCATATCTTGGCGAATGTATTCGATAATTTCAGTAGTGTTATTAAAGTGTCGTTTGTAAATAGCTTGTCTTGACAAACCGGCTTCTTTAGCGATTTCTGTAAAGGTAAAACGCGACCTGTCTGGCTGTTTATCTGCTAATTCAAAAAATGCATCTAAAATCCTATCTCGTGTATTAAGAGCCATAATTTTATCCCTCCTATACCATTTTACTTTTTCTGTCTGAAATAAGCTAGAAAATAGCCCAGAATTTTTACTAAAAAAGTTTACACATTGTTAAATGGAAAAAAATTTTTAGTTTGATTTCTGGACATCGTGTCTATTTAAAAAAACTGGACAATTTTCACACAAATGTACATAAATCTAGGCTGATAATTGTTTTATTTTAACAAGTTAATATGATAAAATAATAAAAAGAAAAATCTTATCAGAAGTCAAATAGAAAGTGTAGTTTAAAAGATTACCTAATCTGAAAGATTTACGGGAGATTGGACTGGACTTTTTATTCAGGGTTACTGATCAGGATAATAAAATATGTTCAGAGGAGAATAAAATGAAAAGAACAGAAAAAGTTTTGCGATATTCTATTCGGAAGTCTGTTTTAGGTGTTGGGTCAGTCCTTATTTGTGCTCTGTTTTTGGGTCACAGTATAGTGGCGGCAGATGAGGAGCAGCCAGTGGCAAATGCAGTAGAGACTCCAGTCGCTGCATCGCCAGTAAATCAGGATTTGACAACAGTCAGGGAGGCTGCTAACAAGGAAGTAGGCGCATTTCTGGCTGAGAAAGTGACAGATCTTGGGAATAATCCGAATTTGTCAGATGAGGAGCTTGCAGCAGCTAAGGACGAAGTCAATCAAACAGCTGCAAAGGCTCAGAATGAAATTGCCGCAGCTGAGGATAAAGAAAGGATTGATCAAGCTAAAGAAGATGGATTGGCAGACATCAACTCTACCAATCCAGTCGGCAAAGATTTACTTCTAGATGAAATCCAAAATGGGAAAGCAGAGTTTGACAAACTTGTAGATAGTAGCGATTTGCTGCCTGAGGAGCAAAAGAAAAGCTTCCAAGAGTCTGTAAGGAGGAAGGCTGCAGAAGCAGAAGATGCAATTCAGAAATTAGATGTTAATGCAGCAACAGCAGAGCAGGCGGAAGTGATTCAAGAGCAAGCAGTAACCGAGGAAGATAAGTTTTTCAAATTTATAGCAAGTTCAACCGTAGATTTCACTCTGGCTGCCAAGTTAGCTGACTTGGAAGCAAATCCTAATCTTTCAGAAGCAGAAAAGAAAGCAGTTAGAGGCGAAATAGAGCAAGTGGTAGAAACAGCCAAGAAGGCTATTGAAGGAGCAGATTCTCAGGAAATCTATGACCGGGCAAAAGAAACAGCCATAGCCCACTTAGCCAAGATTCACCCTATTGGCACAGAGCAGTTCTTAAAAGAAATTCAGGAAGAAAGAACAGCCGCTATTGAGGCTGTTGAGAAGAGCCAAAGTATTTCTGCTGAAGAAAAAACTGCAGCTAAAAAGAAAATTGAAGATGCAGCAGCCATAGCTAAAAAAGCAATTGCAGCTCATAATGCTTGGGTTGAAAGTCCTGATGATGCTGAAAAAATTCAAGAACAGGTAGCGTCAGAGAAGCAAGGATTGCTAAAAGTTACGACTGGACTGAAACTAGATCTGGCTCTGTCTGATAAGCTAGCAGACTTACGGAGTAACCCTAATCTGTCAGAGGCGGAACAGGCCACGGCTAAAGCCGAAGCGGAAGCAACTCTAGCAGATGCGAAAACGGCGCTTGGAAAGGCTGATACCGAAGAGGAACTGGAGAGAATTGAGGTAGCTGGAATTGCTAGCTTGGATACGATTCATCCAGTTGGCAAAGACTTGGTTTTAGATGAGCTTGAAGAAGAAGTCGACAAACAGATTGAAGCAATTGAACATCATCAAACACTTTCAGAACTCGATAAAAAGCAAGCTAAAGAAAAGATTCGAGCAGTATTAAAGGCGGTGACAGATGCGATTGCTCAGCTGGATGATAGTGTAGACAGTGCAGAAAAAGCAGAAAAGCTGCAGGAACAGATTGCTGCTGAGCAGACAAAAGCTCTTGAAAATCTAGAAGCGATTGTCAAGAATGCTGCTAAAGCTGAGACAGCTTCTTCTGTTCCAAGTGATTCACCACAGGAAGCTAGGCAAGAATTTAGTGGAGGAGTTAGCGACTCTGAGCCAGCAACGGCAACGGCGTCGGAATATGATTTGTCTAGCCATGAAGTTGGAACTCATCCCTGATACAGCTCCGCAGTCTTCAGTACAACCAGAATTCAGTGGAAATGTTAATGATTCAGAAGCACCAACAGCAACACGGCCTGAATTTAGTGGAGGGGTCAGTGATTCTGAACCGACAACAGCGACAGAGTCAGAGTATGATTTATCTAGCCATGAAGTTGGAACTCATCCTGATACAGCTCGCAGTCTGCAAGCAGAATTCAGTGGCAATGTTAGTGATTCAGAAGCAACAACAGCAACACGGCCTGAATTTACAGGAGGCGTCAATGATTCAGAGCCAACTATGACAGAAAATAACACCTATGATGCTGGCGTTCAGCCATCAGTCAGGAGTGCACATCCAGACAGCGCTCCTCAAATGGCGGCTCTTCCGGAATTTACCGGCGGTGTCAATGCTGCTGACGCGGCAGTAGCTGATGCTTTACCTGCTTACCAAGTAACTAGCGGTATTTTGCCAGCAGTTGATGAGGCCAAATCAGTACAAGAGCAGTCTTCATCAGCTAAGGTCACCCAGCTAGCTCAGCTTAAAAACAAGGAAAGTAGGAGTGGTGCGTCAGTCTTGCCGCATACGGGTCAAGCTTCTAATGCTTTTCTAGCAGTTGCAGGAGTTATCAGCGCTTTAGGCGCAACTGGATTGTCACTCCGTAGTAGAAAAAAAGAAGAATAAATTTTAAAGAGGCCCAGTGGCCTCTTTTTTGATGGAGAAATTTTCCAAAAATTATGCAAACGTTTTACTAAAAGTGCTTGAAAAAGTCAAAAAAAAACGATATAATGGACAATGTGAAAGCGCTTTGCAAACGAGAGCTTGAAAAGAAAATATTTTTTTATTCAAAAAGAAGGGGCTTATTATGGTCGAATTAAATCTGAAAAATATCTATAAAAAATATCCTAACAGCGACCACTACTCAGTGGAAGACTTCAATCTTGATATTAAGGACAAGGAATTTATCGTCTTTGTTGGTCCTTCTGGTTGCGGGAAATCAACTACGCTGCGTATGATTGCGGGTCTTGAAGACATCACAGAAGGAACTGCCTCTATTGACGGTACAGTGGTCAATGATGTGGCACCAAAAGACCGTGACATCGCTATGGTCTTCCAGAACTATGCCCTTTATCCGCACATGACTGTCTACGACAACATGGCCTTTGGTCTCAAGCTGCGCAAGTACAGCAAGGAAGATATTGACAAACGGGTCAATGAAGCAGCAGAAATCCTAGGCTTGAAGGAATTCTTGCAGCGTAAGCCAGCCGACTTGTCTGGTGGTCAGCGTCAGCGGGTAGCAATGGGACGCGCTATCGTTCGTGATGCAAAGGTTTTCCTTATGGATGAGCCTCTGTCTAACTTGGATGCTAAGCTGCGTGTTTCTATGCGGGCGGAGATTGCCAAGATTCACCGCCGTATCGGGGCAACAACTATTTACGTTACCCACGACCAGACTGAAGCTATGACCTTGGCGGATCGTATCGTTATCATGTCAGCGACCAAGAATCCTGCTGGAACTGGAACGATTGGACGAGTGGAGCAGATTGGTACGCCGCAGGAAGTCTATAACAACCCAGTTAATAAGTTTGTTGCCGGCTTCATTGGTAGCCCAGCTATGAACTTCATCCCAGTTAAGCTTGAAGGGAATGAGATTGTCGCAGAAGGTCTGCGCTTGACTGTGCCAGAAGGAGCTCTTAAGGTTCTGCGGGAGAAAGGTTACGAGGGCAAGGAACTGATCTTCGGTATTCGTCCGGAAGATATCAATGCGGAAGCTGCTTTCTTGGAAACTTTCCCGAATTCAGTTGTGCATGCTAAGATTTCTGTTTCAGAATTGCTGGGAGCAGAGTCCCATCTCTACTGCCAAGTGGGTTCTAGTGAGTTTGTAGCGCGTGTGGATTCACGGGACTACCTAGAAACTGGTGCGGGTATTGACCTAGGCTTTGACCTCAATAAAGCGCACTTCTTTGATCCAGAGACAGAGAAGACAGTCTATTAATCAGTTGATAAACAAAGAACGCAGACAGGCTTATCTGCGTTTTTAAAATGGCTGTTATAACATCATTTTTTACTGAAAGGTGATCAGATTTTTTCTTGTTTTAGTTTTCCGATAAGAATCTCAGCTGAAATGGTGGCATGTGTAAGCTGCTCCCAATTGATTAGATTTTTTTCAACATGAAAGAGTAAAGGAGTCATCTGCAGCAGGGCAGTTTTCTCCTCAGAATGCAGAGCATGGGTTGATTCTACGGTTTTTCTAGATAGAATCGTAAAGTGCTTCTGGAAGTGCTGGATGATATCTTGATTAGAATAATCTTTCTTGTCCAGATATTGAGCAACTTTTTGGCGAATTTCTTTCAGATGATTTTCTGTTGGGATGACTTTAATGATAAGTCCCTCTTTTTTCAATACTCGTTGAAATTCATGGTAATTAGCTGGTGAGAAGATGTCCAGCAAGACATCCATGCTTTGATCCTGAACGGGCAAGTGTGCCAAATCCCCGACGAACCATTTTACAGCCAGGCTCTGATCACTTTTGGCAGCTAACTGGATGGAATCTTTGGATAAATCAAAAGCGTAAATTTCTTTGTTGGGGAATTTTTCCTGAATTTTTCGAGCATAGTAGCCCTCTCCGCAAGCGACGTCTAGAATGGTCTGTTCTTCAGGCAGGGTCTGCAGCAGATCCTGCAACTCATCTAGGATATGCTGATAAAAGCCGGCTTCCAAGATGACTTGCCTATTTTGAAAGCTTGTTTTGTCATAGTCTTTAGCTTGTTTAGCCTGGGGAGCTAGATTGACATAACCGAATTTGGCGATGTCGTAGGAATGGCGATTAGGACACTTGAGGCTGTTTTCTTCCATAGCCAAGCTTTGCTGGCAGAGTGGGACAGGCCAGAGCTGGAGCTTGGGCAAAACGGGCAAGTTTTGGTTTCATAGGCGTTCTCTTTCTATTGTTTTTATATAGTTGAAAGTCCTTTCCTTGGTAAGACATAGAAAAATCCGATTCAGGTGAATCGGATTTTTATCTTTAGTAGGTCAGGACAAAGTATTTCTTTTTACCGCGGCGGATAACTGTCAGCTCGTCTTCCAGTTTATCTGAGTCGCTGAGGACATAGTCTAAATCTTGGATGCGCTCACCATTGAGGTAGATAGCGCCGTTTTGGACGTCCTCGCGAGCTTGACGTTTTGAGTTTACCACGCCGGCTGTCACAAGCAGTTCTACAATATTGAGGTTGTCTTCTGCTTGGACCTGATAGTTAGGCACGCCGCGCAGACCTTGTTTGAGTTCCTTGACAGATAGGTTTTTAATATTTCCAGCAAAGAGCTGCTCAGTGATGTTGAGGGCTTCCTGGTAAGCTTCTTGACCGTGAACCAGACTGACCACTTCGCGAGCTAGGACTTTCTGAGCCAAGCGTTCGTGTGGTGCTGCTTCAAACTGCTGACGAATTTCTTCAATCTCATCCAAGGACAGGAAGGTGAAGATTTTCAGGAAGCGGATAGCGTCTGCGTCCATGACATTCATCCAGAATTGATACATTTCGTAAGGAGAAGTCTTGTCAGGATTGAGCCAGACAGCATTACCTTCTGATTTACCAAATTTTTTGCCAGTAGCGTCGGTAATGAGCGGAACGGTTATTACATGGCCAGTCTTGTCAGCCTTGCGGCGCAGGAGCTCTGTACCTGCTGTCATATTACCCCACTGGTCAGAACCACCGATTTGCAGGGTTACGCCATGGTTTTGATTGAGGATATAGAAGTCATATCCTTGCATGATCTGGTAGGCGAATTCTGTATAGGAAATCCCTGTCTCAATCCGGCTCTTGACAGAATCTTTACTCATCATGTAGTTGACAGTGAAGTATTTGCCGACATCACGCAGGAAGTCGATAAAGCTGATGCTGCTGAACCAGTCATAGTTATTGACCATTTCGGCCTTATTATCGCCCTTTTCAAAGTCCAGAAAACGAGAAAGCTGATCTTGGATAGATTTTACCCAGCCTTCCACGGTTTCCTTGGTTTGGAGGCTGCGTTCTGCATCCCTAAAGGATGGATCGCCAATCAATCCAGTTGCTCCTCCGACCAGAGCGTAGGGTTTGTGTCCGGCTAGTTGCAAGCGACGGCTGGTCAGAATGGCTACCAAGTGGCCAAGGTGCAGGCTGTCAGCGGTCGGATCGTATCCACTATAATAAGAGACTTGTCCTTCTTCTAAGGCCTTGCGTAAAGCTGCTTCATCAGTGGTTTGGAATACCAAGCCACGTTCTTTTAGCTCATCAAAAATGTGCATCATGTCTCTCCTATTCTAAAAGCCAAGAAATTGGCTTATCTATATTTTAAATTTATGTTACTCTATTGTATCATAAAGCTTTTAAATAGCAATGATTCCTTGAAATAAATCATAGATATTTGGTATAATGGGAAGATAACAAGGAGAATCAAACTTGGAACAATTAATAGAGAAATTAAAAGAGTTCTGGGGAAAAGCCCAGCAGTTTATCAAAAAAATACATCTTCCAGAATGGAGCAAGAAGATCGTTAGTGGCAACAATGGCTGGTCTATCGGTGATGTTTTTGCTGTTTTCTTGCGGACTTTTAAACTTCTGATGAATATGGCTTTTGTGTTTATCTTCTTCGGTGGCGTAATCGGTGCTGGGATTGGGGTAGGCTATGCAGCTAGTCTTTTCAGTAAGGTTGAAGTGCCCAAGCAAGAAGAGCTGGTCAAGCAGGTGAATAATATCTCTGGTATTTCTAAGCTTACCTATGCAGATGGCAGCTTGATTGCAGAAGTGGACAATGATTTGCTCCGCATCCCGGTTAAGAGTGACGCCATTTCTGAAAATGTAAAAAAAGCCGTTATCGCTACAGAGGATGAGAATTTTGAAACGCATAACGGAGTGGTGCCTAAAGCTGTGCTTCGGGCTACGCTCGGCTCTGTTGTCGGAGTTGGCTCGTCTAGCGGGGGGTCAACCATTACCCAGCAGTTGATCAAGCAGCAGGTGGTGGGCGATGCGCCGACCTTCAAGCGGAAAGCGGCGGAGATTGTTGATGCGCTGGCTTTGGAACGCTACATGTCCAAGGATGATATTTTGACGACCTACTTGAACGTTTCGCCTTTTGGGCGCAACAATAAGGGGCAGAATATCGCCGGTGTGGAAGAAGCTGCTCAAGGGATTTTTGGTGTTTCTGCTAAGGATTTGACAGTGCCCCAATCTGCTTTTATTGCTGGCTTGCCGCAGAGCCCGATTGTTTATTCGCCTTATGCAGCTGATGGTAGTCTCAAGAGTGCAGGAGATATGGCTCTGGGCTTGGAACGTGCCAAGGATGTGCTCTATAATATGTATCGGACGGGCCAGCTAAGCGAGAAAGAGTACAAGGAGTACAAGGACTACGACTTGACCAAGGATTTCAAGCCTTCTGAAAGCTCGGAAAAATCTTCGCATGGCTACCTTTACTACACAGCGATTGAAGAAGCCCAGCAGACCATGTACGAGTACTTGATCCAGCGGGACAATGTTTCCCAGCAAGAGCTGAAAAACAATGATACTGTCAAGGCCTACAAGGAATTGGCTGCTAAAGAACTGAGCGATGGCGGCTATACTGTCACCACCACGATTAACAAGAACATCCACACTGCTATGCAAAATGCAGTAGCGAACTATGGCGGCGTCTTGGACGACGGAACTGGTGCAATTGAAGTGGGAAATGTCCTCTTGGATAATAAAACCGGTGCTGTGATTGGCTTTGTCGGAGGCAGAGATTATGCTTCTAATCAGAACAATCACGCCTTTGATACGGAACGCTCACCGGGTTCGACTATTAAGCCGATTTTGGCTTATGGGATTGCTATTGACCAAGGTCTGATGGGCAGCGCCAGCGTTCTTTCTAACTATCCGACTAACTTTTCAAGTGGTGATCCAATCATGCACGTGGACAGCCGTGGTACAGCCATGATGGACCTGCAAGAAGCGCTCAATACTTCTTGGAATATCCCGGCTTATTGGACTTACCGCGGATTACGCGAAAAAGGTGTCAATGTCCGTGGCTATATGGAAAAAATGGGCTATTACATTGATGACTACAGCATTGAGAGTCTCCCAATGGGCGGGGGAATTGAAGTATCTGTAGCTCAGCATACCAATGGTTTCCAAACCTTGGCTAATAATGGAACCTACCAGAAAAAATACATGGTTGAAAAAATCACAGACCGAGATGGCAAGGTGATTTACCAGCATAAGGCCAATCCTGTTCAGATTTACAGTCCAGCAGCTGCTACGATTATGCAGGAGCTCATGCGGGGAGTTATCAATTCTGGGGCTACTACGACCTACAAATCCAGAATCAGTCAGGTCAATGGAACCTTGGCTGGAGCCGATTGGATTGGTAAGACTGGAACGACCAACACCAACGGTGATATGTGGCTGATGCTTTCTACTCCAAAGATGACTTTGGGAGGCTGGATTGGTCATGATGATAATAGCTCTATGGCGGCGTTGACTGGTTATAACAATAACGCCTCCTACATGGCCTATATGGCAGATGCTATCTATCAGGCAGATCCAAATGCCTGGGGTGTTGGTGATAAGTTCACTCTTGATCCGAGTGTGATTAAGTCTGATGTACTCAAGTCCACAGGGGAAAAGCCAGGTACAGTAACGGTAAACGGCCGCTCTGTTAATCTCAGCGGTCCGACAGTGCCTAGCTATTGGGCTAAAAACGGTGCTCCGACCACGACCTACCGGTTTGGTATCGGGGCATCAGATGCGGATTATCAGAAGGCTTGGTCAGCTATACTGGGCGGTTCTACCTCTAATTCTAATTCAAGTTCCAATTCTAACAATAATCGGCAGGGGAACTAGCGCATCAAGAACAGTTTTTAACTTTTCAGAAAGCGGATGAAATCCTTGCAATTTCTAGCTAAATAAGGTATAATGATAACAATAATTTGTCGTGTGCTTTATTTGAAATATTGTCCAAATAGAAGCTTACAGCAGTTAAATCAAACTTGAATAAGTCAGATTTAGCTGCTCTTTTTGTGCCTATTTTTTTAGGAAAAAAACGGATTATGTAACCATAATTTAATTTTTTTCTGAAAAATTAAACAAAAAGGGACTGATTGTGGCTGTTTTGCAGCATTGTAAATGACAGAGGATTTTTCTCTGAAAACATTTCACAGAACTCGCTCTAAAAAGCGTGAGGTAAAGATACGCTTCTTCTCGCTTTATCAAGGGCTTAGTATCTTATCATAAAGGAGTAAAAACTTGGCAGGACATGAAGTTCGATACGGTAAACACCGTACCCGTCGTAGTTTTTCAAGAATTAAGGAAGTTCTTGATTTACCAAATTTGATTGAAATCCAAACGGATTCGTTCCAAGATTTCTTGGATCATGGTCTGAAGGAAGTCTTTGAAGATGTACTTCCTATTTCAAACTTTACCGACACCATGGAATTGGAATTTGTCGGCTATGAAATCCGTGAGCCTAAATATACGCTGGAAGAAGCACGCATCCACGATGCCAGCTACTCAGCGCCAATCTTTGTGACTTTCCGTCTGATTAACAAGGAAACTGGTGAAATCAAGACTCAGGAAGTCTTCTTTGGTGATTTCCCAATCATGACTGAAATGGGAACCTTCATCATCAATGGTGGTGAGCGGATTATCGTATCCCAGTTGGTGCGTTCTCCAGGGGGTTTACTTTAACGATAAAGTTGACAAAAATGGAAAAGTTGGCTACGGTTCAACGGTTATTCCTAACCGCGGAGCTTGGTTAGAGTTGGAAACAGACTCAAAAGACATTGCCTACACTCGTATTGACCGGACACGGAAGATTCCATTTACCACTTTGGTGCGTGCGCTTGGTTTCTCAGGTGATGATGAGATCTTGGACATCTTTGGTGACAGCGACTTGGTGCGCAATACCATTGAAAAAGATATCCACAAGAACCCAATGGACTCCCGTACAGATGAAGCTCTGAAAGAAATCTATGAGCGTCTTCGTCCAGGTGAGCCTAAGACGGCTGAAAGTTCTCGTTCCCTTCTTGAAGCGCGTTTCTTTGATCCGCATCGTTATGACTTGGCAGCAGTTGGTCGTTACAAGATTAATAAGAAACTCAATGTCAAGACACGCTTGCTGAACCAAACCATTGCAGAGCCATTGGTAGATGCTGAAACTGGAGAAATCTTGGTTGAAGCTGGTACAGTTATGACCCGCAGTGTGATTGACAGCATTGCAGAGCAGTTGGACAATGGTTTGAACAAAATCACTTATATTCCAAACGACTCAGCTGTCTTGACAGACCCTGTAGAATTGCAGAAGTTCAAGGTTGTAGCACCGACTGATCCAGACCGCGTTGTGACCATCATTGGTAACGCAAATCCTTCTGACAAGGTACGGATTGTGACACCAGCTGATATCTTGGCTGAGATGAGCTACTTCCTCAACTTGGCTGAAGGCATTGGTCGCGTAGATGATATTGACCACTTGGGGAACCGTCGTATTCGTGCAGTTGGTGAGCTTTTGGCTAACCAAGTCCGTCTCGGACTTTCTCGGATGGAGCGTAATGTTCGTGAACGGATGTCTGTTCAGGATAACGAAGTACTAACTCCACAGCAAATCATCAATATCCGTCCCTGTGACTGCAGCTATTAAAGAATTCTTTGGTTCTTCACAATTGTCACAGTTCATGGACCAACACAATCCGCTGTCTGAGCTTTCTCACAAGCGCCGTCTGTCTGCCTTGGGACCTGGTGGTTTGACACGTGACCGCGCTGGCTATGAAGTGCGGGACGTGCACTATACTCACTACGGTCGTATGTGTCCGATTGAAACGCCTGAAGGACCAAACATCGGTTTGATCAATAACTTGTCTTCTTATGGACACCTTAACAAATACGGATTTATTCAAACGCCTTACCGTAAGGTAGACCGTGAAGCTGGCGTAGTAACCAACGAAATCGTTTGGCTGACAGCTGATGAGGAAGATGAATTTATCGTAGCGCAGGCCAACTCTAAGCTGAATGAAAAAAAGGCGGCTTTGCAGAGCCTATCGTTATGGGACGCCACCAAGGTAATAACCAAGAATTCCCATCAGACCAAGTAGACTACATGGATGTATCGCCTAAGCAGGTAGTTGCCGTAGCGACAGCATGTATTCCTTTCTTGGAAAATGACGACTCCAACCGTGCCCTCATGGGTGCCAACATGCAACGTCAGGCTGTGCCTTTGATTGATCCAAAAGCGCCTTATGTCGGTACTGGTATGGAATACCAAGCTGCCCACGACTCTGGTGCAGCGGTTATTGCTCAGCATGATGGTAAGGTTACCTATGCGGATGCAGACAAGGTTGAAGTCCGCCGTGAAGATGGTTCTCTTGATGTTTACCAAATTCAAAAATTCCGCCGTTCTAACTCGGGAACTGCTTACAACCAACGTACCTTGGTAAAAGTTGGCGATGTCGTTGAAAAAGGCGACTTTATCGCTGACGGACCTTCTATGGAAAATGGAGAAATGGCTCTGGGACAAAACCCAATCGTTGCCTACATGACATGGGAAGGTTACAACTTCGAGGATGCGGTTATCATGAGTGAGCGTCTGGTGAAAGACGATGTCTACACCTCAGTTCACTTGGAAGAATACGAATCAGAAACTCGCGACACCAAGCTTGGTCCTGAAGAAATTACCCGCGAAATTCCAAACGTAGGGGAAGATGCCCTGCGCAATCTGGACGAAATGGGGATTATCCGCATCGGGGCGGAAGTCAAGGAAGGCGACATCCTAGTCGGAAAAGTCACTCCTAAGGGTGAAAAAGACCTTTCTGCTGAAGAACGCCTGCTTCATGCCATCTTTGGTGACAAGTCTCGTGAAGTCCGCGATACCTCTCTGCGTGTGCCACACGGTGCCGACGGAGTGGTTCGTGACGTGAAGATCTTTACCCGTGCTAATGGTGATGAACTGCAATCTGGCGTTAATATGCTGGTTCGCGTCTACATCGCTCAAAAACGTAAGATCAAGGTCGGAGATAAGATGGCCGGTCGTCACGGAAACAAGGGGGTTGTATCCCGTATCGTTCCTGTGGAAGACATGCCTTACTTGCCAGATGGAACACCAGTTGATATCATGTTGAAACCCACTCGGGGTACCATCTCGTATGAACATTGGTCAGGTTATGGAGCTTCACCTTGGTATGGCAGCACGTAACTTGGGCATCCATATTGCAACACCAGTCTTTGATGGAGCAAGCTCAGAAGACCTCTGGGATACAGTACGCGAAGCTGGTATGGACAGCGATGCCAAGACTATTCTCTACGACGGACGTACCGGTGAGCCGTTTGACAACCGTGTATCTGTCGGTGTCATGTACATGATCAAGCTCCACCACATGGTAGATGACAAACTCCATGCCCGCTCAGTAGGTCCTTACTCAATGGTTACCCAACAGCCGCTCGGAGGTAAAGCTCAGTTTGGTGGACAACGTTTTGGTGAGATGGAAGTTTGGGCCTTGGAAGCTTATGGTGCTTCTAATGTACTGCAAGAAATCCTGACCTACAAGTCAGATGATGTCAACGGACGTTTGAAGGCTTATGAAGCTATTACTAAAGGAAAACCAATTCCAAAACCAGGTGTGCCAGAATCCTTCCGCGTTCTTGTCAAAGAGTTGCAATCTCTTGGTCTGGATATGCGCGTTCTCGATGAAGATGACAATGAAGTAGAACTGCGTGACCTAGACGAAGGTGAAGATGATGACGTAATTCACGTTGACGATCTTGAAAAAGCGCGTGAAAAAGCAGCTCAAGAAGCCAAAGCAGCTTTCGAGGCTGAAGGAAAAGAATAAGAATACACACTGATTAGAAAATGAAGAAAGGTAAGAAATAGTGGTTGATGTAAATCGTTTTAAAAGTATGCAAATCACCCTAGCTTCTCCCAATAAGGTCCGTTCATGGTCTTATGGGGAAGTGAAGAAACCTGAAACAATCAATTACCGAACCCTGAAACCAGAACGCGAAGGCCTTTTTGACGAAGTGATCTTCGGTCCAACCAAGGACTGGGAATGTGCTTGTGGTAAGTACAAACGGATTCGTTACAAAGGAATCGTCTGTGACCGCTGTGGTGTTGAAGTAACCCGTGCCAAGGTTCGCCGTGAGCGTATGGGCCACATCGAATTGAAGGCTCCTGTTTCACATATTTGGTACTTTAAAGGAATTCCAAGCCGCATGGGGCTCACTTTGGATATGAGCCCACGTGCCCTGGAAGAAGTCATTTATTTTGCCGCTTATGTGGTGATTGATCCTAAGGATACACCGCTAGAGCACAAGTCAATCATGACGGAACGTGAGTACCGTGAACGCTTACGCGAGTACGGTGCAGGCTCATTTGTAGCCAAAATGGGAGCAGAAGCTATTCAAGACCTCTTGAAACAAGTGGACTTGGAAGCTGAGATTGCTGTCCTCAAAGAAGAATTGAAAACTGCTTCAGGTCAAAAACGGATCAAAGGCTGTCCGTCGCTTGGATGTCTTTGGATGCCTTCTACAAGTCTGGCAATAAGCCAGAATGGATGGTTCTCAATATCCTGCCGGTTATTCCGCCAGATTTGCGCCCGATGGTTCAGCTGGATGGTGGTCGTTTTGCGGCTTCTGACCTCAATGATCTCTATCGCCGTGTTATCAACCGGAACAACCGTTTGGCTCGTTTGCTGGAACTCAATGCCCCTGGTATCATCGTTCAAAATGAGAAGCGGATGCTTCAGGAAGCGGTTGATGCTTTGATTGATAATGGTCGTCGTGGCCGTCCAATCACAGGACCAGGCAGCCGTCCGCTCAAGTCTCTGAGCCACATGCTCAAAGGGAAACAAGGTCGTTTTCCGTCAAAACTTGCTGGGTAAACGGGTTGACTTCTCAGGTCGTTCCGTTATCGCCGTTGGTCCTACATTGAAAATGTATCAATGTGGTGTGCCGCGTGAAATGGCGATTGAGCTCTTCAAGCCGTTTGTGATGCGGGAAATCGTTGCTCGCGATATCGTGCAGAACGTTAAAGCTGCCAAACGCTTGGTAGAGCGTGGAGATGAGCGTATCTGGGATATTCTGGAAGAAGTGATCAAGGAACACCCAGTGCTTCTTAACCGCGCACCGACCCTTCACCGTTTGGGAATTCAGGCCTTTGAGCCAGTTCTGATTGATGGTAAAGCTCTTCGTTTGCATCCGCTGGTCTGTGAAGCCTACAATGCCGACTTTGACGGTGACCAAATGGCCATCCACGTACCATTGTCAGAGGAAGCGCAAGCTGAAGCTCGTATCCTCATGCTGGCTGCTGAGCACATCTTGAATCCGAAAGACGGTAAACCAGTTGTAACACCATCTCAGGATATGGTCTTGGGGAACTACTACCTGACCATGGAAGAGGCTGGCCGCGAAGGCGAAGGCATGATTTCAAGGATATGGATGAAGCGGTCATGGCTCTCCGCAACGGCTATGTTCACTTGCATACTCGTGTTGGTATCGCAACAGACAGTCTTAATAAGCCTTGGACAGAAGACCAGAAGCATAAGATTTTGATTACAACTGTTGGTAAAATCCTCTTTAACGCAATCATGCCAGAGGAATTGCCTTACTTGCAAGAGCCGACTAATGCTAACTTGACGGAAGGTGTGCCAGCTAAGTACTTCTTGGAGTCAGGACAAGACATCAAGGAAGTCATTGAACAGCTTGAGATCAATGTTCCGTTTAAGAAGAAAAATCTTGGTAATATCATTGCGGAAATCTTTAAACGCTTCCGTACAACAGAAACATCTGCTCTTCTTGACCGTTTGAAGAACTTGGGTTATCACCATTCTACTTTGGCTGGTCTGACAGTGGGTATCGCTGATATCCCAGTTGTCGAAGACAAGGCTGAGATTATTGAAGAATCCCACAAGCGTGTTGAACAAATTACTAAACAATTCCGTCGCGGTATGATTACTGATGACGAACGCTACAATGCAGTTACTGCTGAGTGGCGGGCAGCTCGTGAGAAATTGGAAACGTCTGGTTGCCAACCAGGATCCGAAGAACCCTATCGTTATGATGATGGACTCTGGAGCCCGGGGTAACATCTCTAACTTCTCTCAGTTGGCTGGTATGCGTGGTTTGATGGCTGCGCCAAATGGACGTATCATGGAATTGCCAATCTTGTCTAACTTCCGTGAAGGGCTGTCCGTTCTGGAAATGTTCTTCTCAACCCACGGTGCTCGTAAGGGTATGACCGATACGGCCCTTAAGACAGCCGACTCGGGTTACCTGACTCGTCGTCTGGTTGACGTTGCCCAAGATGTGATTATCCGTGAAGATGACTGTGGTACAGACCGAGGCTTGCTCATCACTTCTATCACAGAAGGCAAGGAAATGATTGAGTCTCTGGAAGAGCGTCTCAATGGTCGTTACACTAAGAAAACAGTTAAACATCCAGAAACTGGTGCTGTCATTATTGGTCCAAATGAATTGATCACAGAAGACAAGGCGCGTGAAATCGTTAATGCTGGTGTTGAAGAAGTGACAATCCGCTCCGTCTTTACATGTAACACCCGCCACGGTGTCTGCCGTCACTGTTACGGTATCAACTTGGCAACGGGTGATGCGGTTGAAGTCGGTGAAGCAGTCGGAACCATCGCTGCCCAGTCTATCGGGGAGCCTGGTACACAGCTGACCATGCGTACCTTCCACACGGGTGGTGTTGCCTCTAATACCGATATCACACAAGGTCTTCCTCGTGTCCAAGAAATCTTTGAAGCCCGCAATCCGAAAGGGGAAGCGGTCATCACTGAAGTCAAGGGTGAGGTTACTGCTATCGAAGAAGATGCATCTACTCGTACCAAGAAGGTCTTTGTTAAAGGCCAAACTGGCGAAGGTGAGTATGTGGTACCATTTACAGCCCGCATGAAGGTTGAAGTGGGTGACCAAGTTTCTCGTGGTGCTGCCTTGACTGAAGGTTCTATCCAGCCTAAGCACTTGCTGGCTGTCCGCGATGTCTTGTCTGTTGAAACTTACCTGCTTGCTGAAGTACAGAAAGTTTACCGCAGCCAAGGGGTAGAAATCGGCGACAAACACATTGAGGTAATGGTTCGTCAAATGATTCGCAAGGTGCGCGTCATGGATCCAGGAGATACAGATCTTCTTATGGGAACTCTCATGGATATCACAGACTTTACAGATGCTAACCGTGATGTGGTTATCTCAGGTGGTGTGCCTGCGACAGCTCGTCCAGTCCTCATGGGAATCACTAAGGCTTCCCTTGAGACAAACAGCTTCTTGTCTGCAGCTTCCTTCCAGGAAACAACTCGTGTCTTGACAGATGCTGCTATCCGTGGTAAAAAAGACCACCTGCTCGGACTCAAGGAAAATGTTATCATCGGTAAGATTATCCCAGCTGGTACTGGTATGGCCCGCTATCGCAATTTAGAGCCTCAGGCTGTTAATGAAGTTGAAATTATCGACGAAGTGACAGAACTGCCAGGTGGATTTGAAACTGAAGAAAATATTGTTCTTAAATAAAGAACTTTCCCTCCCGAAAATCGGGAGGGATTTTTTGTTGCAGCCGATAATTTCTTGCTCGCTACTAAATACCATCCTATAATATACTTAGAAAGTTGTTTTTAAGTTCTCCGTTATGGATAAACAACTATAGAAGAAACACTCGAGATTTTCTATTTCAGTTTTTCTATGATGCGAGATGCCATATTTATTTTTAATCAGGGAGGTAGCTGGTTTTTTGTAGTATGATAGCGCTAGGTTATACTATTTTTAAAAATCCTAAAAATAGTAGGAGGAGAGGTTTGAAATTTTAAAAAAGAGGAGGTTGGTTTTAATGGTGGTGGTCGAAGTTTGTAGAGAACGATAGCTGGCATTTATCTAGCTAGCTCATTCATGAAGGAAGATTTTTGAAATATAAAGAATAGAAAACAATTAGATTACAAATAGAATAATATTTTATTACAATGAATAAAGATTAAAAAAATATAGGTAAAAAAACACAAAATTCTGCATAAAATAGGGACTTTAAGCCTATAAGTTCTTTCCTTTTTATTTATTTTTTTGAGAAAACCGAAAAAAATTTCAGCAATTTTAAGTTACAGTTAAGTTAAGAAAATTAAAATAATCTTAAATAAGTTACCAACATGTAAATTACTATTAAGAAAGTATAAAATAATAGTTCATGCTTTGATTATTGAAACGCTTGATGGTAAAATAACTAAGGTTACTTAAAACAAACATTTTTTAGTAAAAAGTTAATATAACAATGTTGATTTTTGGTGAGGAAAAATGAAGAAAATTAAGGTAATGGTTGTTTTTGGAACTCGTCCAGAAGCAATTAAGATGGCTCCACTGGTTATTGAACTGAAGAAGCAGGCAGACTTGTTTGAAACAACAACAGTTGTGACTGCTCAGCATCGTCAGATGCTGGATCAGGTACTTGAAACTTTTAAGATTAAGCCTGATTATGATTTGGATATTATGGGGAAGAATCAAACCCTGACAGATATTACTGTCAAGATCTTGCATAAGCTAGATGATATCTTAAAGGAAAACAAGCCAGATATTATGCTGGTGCACGGTGATACGACAACGACTTTTGCGGCTAGTCTTGCAGCGTTTTATAATCAAGTTCGTATCGGCCACGTAGAAGCTGGGTTGCGGACTTGGAATAAATATTCTCCTTTCCCAGAAGAGATGAATCGTCAGATGACCGACTCTTTGACGGACTTGTATTTTGCGCCAACGGATCAGAGTAAGGCTAACTTGCTCAAGGAAAACCATCCAGCAGAAACAGTTTTTGTGACAGGAAATACAGCTATTGACGCTCTCAAGCTGACAGTCCAGGCTGATTATCAGCACGAGGTTCTTGACCGTATTAATCCAGCTCGCAAGATGATTTTGGTGACCATGCATCGCCGGGAAAATCAAGGTGAGCCGATGAGAAGGGTCTTTCGAACTCTACGGCAGATTGTAGATGCCCATGATGATGTGGAAATTGTCTATCCCGTTCACCTGAGCCCAGCGGTTCAGGAAGCGGCTAGAGAAATTCTGAGTGACAATGAGAAAATTCATCTGATTGAGCCTTTAGATGTGTTGGATTTCCATAATATCGCAGCTAAAAGCTACTTCATCATGTCAGACTCAGGCGGAGTACAAGAGGAAGCACCTTCCTTAGGTAAGCCTGTACTGGTACTTCGTGATACAACAGAGAGACCAGAAGGAGTTGAAGCCGGCACATTGAAGCTGGTCGGTACAGAAACTCAAGCAGTAGCAGAGGCAATGGAAGCCCTGCTGACAGATGAGTCACTCTATCAGGAAATGGCCCAAGCCAGCAATCCGTATGGTGATGGTAAGGCTTCTGAGCGGATTGCTCAAGCTATTGCCCACTATTTTAAGCAGACAGCTAGGCCGGAAGAATTTAAGACAGGAGTAAAAAATGTTTAGGAAAAAAGGACTAGAAAAATCATTAGCAGTCTTTGTACTGGCAATTGGACTAATTCTTTTCTACAGTTGGAATTTTGCAGCTAACATATTTTATATCGGAATCGCTCTGATTTTATTAGGTATTTTTAGTGTCTTTGTCCTATCCGATCTCTTGGTGACATGGGCTATGATTCTGGGTGTGGTTATCGCAACTCTGATCTTGCTCTTTGATGTAACCTACCTACCGGACAATCAAGTTCTCTTCTTGCTTTATGTCTTCCCTGTCAGCGCTTGGCTGACCAGTCGAGTGAATTTCTATCTTCATCAGCGCTTGGGATTAGTGCAGGATGACAGTGAAGATGCTGCTGAGGCCTATGAAGAAATGGTTCAGAAAGTAAATCAGAAACAAGCTCCAGCCTTTCAGGCCTTATTGGTCCATTGGGCGCACAATCATCATTTTTATCAAATTCACTCTCGGGAGTACAAGCGGATGCTCAAGAGAATTTTACGACTGCTTAACTGGGACTTCCAGAATGTAGAAACAGTTTACTATGTATCCAATGGTAACTTTCTCGTTCTGGTAGAAGATCTGGATCAGGAAGTCAAGGAATATTTCCAAGAGAAAGTGCGTGACGATTTAACGATGATGCACTTTGAGAATAAGAAAACTGACCAAAAATTCAGTTTCAGTCCGGCAGTTTAAAACTGAACGCTCAAAATATTGACAAATTCCATAATTTCGATGACGCTTTGAGCAATCTGGAGCGTCAGCTTGAAACCGACATTATCGTAGAATACTAGGAGGTAAACACATGTCTTTAACAGAAGTATTTTTTTATCATCTCTATGGTGCTAAGTATCTTTTTTTGCTATTAGCTTTTTTTGGTCCTCTTCATTTATTATCTGGTTATTTACAATCGGGTCAATAAAAAAATTTTAGGGCGGTGACTCGTCATGATTAGTCAACTTATTATGATTGTCACTCTGTTCTCCATCTGGATGTCTCTGGCTTGGGCCTTTGGTTATTCTATGCTCTTCCGTGCATTTCTGGATGAAACGCAGTGACTTCAACGTGGATACCAGCCCATTGGAACATTATCCTATGGTTACAGTCGTTGTCCCAGCCCACAATGAAGATGTGGTTATCGCTCAGACGACTAAGGCCATTCTGGATTTGGACTATCCTCATGACCGAGTGGAAGTTCTGCTCTTTGCGGACAATTGCTCGGATGACACTTATCAAGAAATGCTGAAAGTACAGGCTATGCCTGAGTATGCTGGACGCAATATTACAATTACAGACCGTACAGGTACGGGAGGTAAGGCAGGGGTGCTGAATGATGCCCTGAAGATGGCCAAGGGTGAATATATCTGTGTCTATGATGCGGATGCCATGCCAGAAAAGAATGCTCTTTACTTCCTAGTCAAGAAAGTTTTGGAAGATCCAGAACGCCACGTTGCTTCTTTCGGACGCAACAAGACTCGCAATGCCAACCAGAACTTCCTGACACGTTGTATCAATCAAGAAATCGTTGTAACTCAGCGTGTTTACCACGTAGGTATGTGGCATCTCTTCAAGATTGGGCGGATTCCAGGTACGAACTTCTTGATTAACACGGAGTTTGTTAAGAGTATTGGTGGTTGGAAAAATGGTGCCTTGACAGAGGATACGGAAATTTCCTTTAAGATTATGCAGAGCGGCAAGCTGATTGCTTTGGCTTATAATTCAGAGGCCTTCCAACAAGAGCCAGAAACCCTCAAGTCCTACTACATGCAGCGTAAGCGCTGGGCTAAGGGAAATTACGAGGTAGTTCTTGCCAACTTCAAGCATCTTTTTAGCGGCGGTAACTGGCGCGTGAAACTGGAAGTGTTCAATTATTCTTGTATCTTCTTCTGGTTCAATCTGGCGATTGTCTTATCTGACTTGGTTTTCTTTGCCAATGTAGCGGCAATGATTACCCAGCTCTTTATCCCGGATGTGCGGATTCCTTTCGCTTTTGATGCTCAGAATATCTATATCGTCCAGCTGATGCTCTTTAACTGGCTTCTGATGATTTGCTTTATCTTTTGCAGATCAATATCGCCCTGGCTTCTCAGTTTGGACAGGCGACCACCAAACAGATTTGGCTGGCCCTTGTGTCCTATTTGACTTACTCTCAGCTCTTTATCGTTGTTTCTTTAGATGCAGTAGGATCTGTTATCTTGGACAAGATTTTGAAGCGGAAAGAAACCAAGTGGGTTAAAACAAAACGATTTGCAGGTTAGGAGAAAGTGTGAAAAGAACAAGATTAAGATTTATTTGGTTTGTGACAATTCTGGCTGTTTTGGCTGGTATCCTGCTGTACACCCGCATGGGCAGTACTCCTAATATCAAAAAGAAGATATACAGCCAATGGTCTAAAGAATATGTCGTAACCAAGGACAAATTGTCTTATATCAGGACGACAAACAGTAATACTGAAGATGTTGTGCTGTCTGAGGCACAGGGTTATGGCATGGTGATTGCTGTGGATGCAGCTAAGCAAGGCGATGCCAGTTCGGCTGATTTTGAAAAGCTCTACCAATATTATCTAGCTCATCGTCTGAAAGATACCCAGCTCATGTCTTGGAAACAGACGATTAAGGATGGTAAGAGCAACCATGAAGACGAAAACAATGCTACAGACGGCGATCTCTACATTGCCTATGCTTTGATTCAGGCTGCTAAACAGTGGCCAGACAAGGCTAAAGAATACCAAGATCAGGCACAGGCTATTCTGAAAGATGTCTTGGCATATAACTATAATGAAAGCAACGGCGTTTTGACAGTTGGGAACTGGGCAAATGCAGAATCGAAATTTTATAATCTCATGCGGACTTCTGATACATTGCCGCAGCAGTTCCAAGCTTTCTATGAGTTGACAAAGGATAAGCAATGGCTGACAATCCGGGATAACATGCTCAGCAAACTTGAAGCAATCAGCGCTGATAATAAGACTGGTTTGATACCAGACTTTATCTGGGTTGAAGGCGACAAAGTTCGGGCAGCTGATGCTGATACAGTTGAGTCTGCAAATGATGGCTATTATTCTTATAATGCCTGCCGACTTCCTTACAACTTGGCTCAAAGCAAGGATGAAAAAAGTCAAAAAATGCTGAAGAAGATGTTGAACTTCTTCCTCAGTCAAGAAAAGATCTATGCGGGCTACACTTTGAAAGGGAAAGCTCTAAATAGTAATCAGGCTGGCAGCTTTACTGCTCCAGTATTCTATGCGGCTAACAACAACATTGAATTCCGCAAATTGGTGCAGCAGAATAAATATCTCTTCATGCAAGGCTTGCCGTCAGATAATTACTATGACGCAGCTGTGACTACAATGATTGCTTTAGAAACTTTATAATGCAGAAACGAGTAAGATGAACATTTTGCTTAAGCTCATGCAGACAATAAGGTGGGACAAAATGATATTTGTCTCACTTTTTTTGAACAAAAAGATTAAGATTTATTTGACAAACCGTTAAAATAGAAAGCCTTTATAAGAACGCAACATTTGTTTCTAAGATTATTAAGATTACTATCCGTGAGGTTAATCTTCATATCATGAAGAGTGATGTGCTTGTCTCCGTTCCAATAAAGTTCTTGTTTCTGATTTTGAGCAAAATAGTTTTGTTCGTCAAAGAATTCATATATAATATACGGTACAAAGAGAGGACGAGTATGTATTGTGTAATTGAGATGTACGGGGACTATGAACCGTGGTGGTTTCTGGATGGCTGGGAAGAGGATATCGTTGCAAAGAAGCAGTTCGATGATTATTATGAAGCCCTTAAGTATTATAAAAGCCGCTGGCTGCAAATGGAAGAGCAGTCACCTTTGTATAAGAGCCGCAGTGATTTAATGACAATTTTTTGGGATCCGGAGGATCAGCGCTGGTGCGAGGAGTGCGATGAGAATGTTCAGCAGTACCACTCGCTGTTTTTGCTGGAGAATGATTGCCAGATTCCTAAGAGCAAGTACCGGCCAGGCTATACTAAGCAGAACGGTCTTGAAAAGCACCAAGCTTGTTCAGTTAAACTAAAAAACGCTAAGCCTCTTTAAATCGAAAGAATATATTTTGCAAATCTGATAATATAGCAGCAGAAGAGACCTAACTTGTTAGAAGTTAAGTTTCTTCCGCTGTTTTTTCTTTTTCTGGATTTTTTGCGAATAGTAAGGTGAGGAGGATGTATGGTTCAAGAAATTGCAAAAGAAATGATTAGGCAGGCTCGGCAAGAGGGGGCGCAGGATATTTACCTCATTCCTAAGACTACTTGCTATGAGCTTTATATGAGAATCGGTGATGAACGTCGCTTTATAAAAACTTATGATTTTGAGATTCTGTCAGCTGTTATCAGCCACTTTAAGTTTGTCGCAGGTATGAATGTTGGAGAGAAGCGCCGCAGTCAGCTTGGGTCATGCGATTATGACTGTGAGGAAGCAAAGGTTTCAATCCGGCTTTCGTCAGTTGGGGATTACCGTGGTTTTGAAAGTCTGGTTATCCGGCTCCTGCATGATGAAGACAGGGAGCTGCGCTTTTGGTTTGAGCAATTGCCGGAGCTGCGCAAGAAAATTCAGGCTCGTGGCCTCTATCTATTCTCAGGACCAGTCGGCAGCGGCAAGACGACCTTGATGTATCATTTGGCTCAGCTCAAATTTTCTGGCCAGCAGGTTATGTCAATTGAAGATCCGGTTGAAATTAAGCAAGAGGCTATGCTACAGTTGCAGCTGAACGAAACCATTGGCATGACTTATGACAGTCTGATTAAGCTGTCCCTGCGACATCGTCCAGATCTCTTGATTATCGGGGAAATCCGTGATCGAGAGACAGCTAGGGCAGTGGTTCGGGCAAGTTTGACCGGAGCTACGGTCTTTTCAACGATTCATGCCAAGAGTGTTCGCGGTGTCTATGAGCGGCTTTGGAATTGGGTGTTAGCGAGGATGAGCTAAGAATGGTGCTGCAAGGTATTTGTTACCAGCGTTTAATTGGGGGAGGAGGTGTCGTTGATTTTGTCAGTCAAAACTATCAAGAGCACGAATCCGAGATCTGGAATCAGCAGATTGATCAGCTTTTTGCAGAAGGACATATCAGTGCTGAGCAAAGGCAGACCGAAAAAATTGTCTACGCCTAAGCAGAAAAAGATTATTGAGCTCTTTCATAATCTCTTCAGTAGCGGTTTTCACCTAGCAGAGATTGTAGACTTTCTGAGACGAAGTGCCTTGCTGGAGGAGGTTTATGTGGCAGAAATGCGGGCAGGCTTGTCAGCTGGTCAGTCCTTTTCAGAGATTGTCAGTCGACTGGGATTTTCCGACAGCGTTGTAACCCAGCTTTCCTTATCTGAGCTGCATGGCAATCTGACACTTAGTCTGGGCAAGATTAAGGCCTATCTGGAAAATCTATCCAAGGTTAAGAAAAAATTGATAGAGGTGGGGTCCTATCCTCTCATGCTGCTGGGCTTCTTGGTCCTTATCATGCTGGGATTGCGCAACTATCTTTTGCCTCAATTGGACAGCCAGAATCTAGCTACCCGACTGATTAATCACCTGCCTCAGATCTTTTTGTGGAGCAGTCTTGCTTTAGCTGCCTTGGTTTCAGTGGCTCTCTTTTACTATCGAAAGTCATCCAAGATTCGTTTTTTCAGTAAACTAGCAGCTCTGCCTTTTATTGGTCGTTTGGTACAGGCTTACTTGACAGCTTATTATGCTCGTGAATGGGGAAATATGATTGGTCAGGGCTTGGAACTGAGTCAGATTTTTGCGATTATGCAGGAGCAGCCTTCCCAGCTCTTTAAAGAAATCGGAGAAGATATGGCTGCCGCTTTGCAAGCTGGTCAAGGCTATGCGGACAAGGTGGCAAGCTACCCTTTCTTTAAGAAAGAATTGTCTTTGATGATTGAGTATGGTGAGGTCAAGTCCAAGTTAGGTAGCGAACTGGAAGTCTATGCCGAAAAGACCTGGGAGGAATTTTTTCTACGTATCAACCGGGCCATGAATTTCATTCAGCCCCTAGTATTTATTTTTGTTGCCTTAGTGATTGTTTTACTTTATGCGGCAATGCTCTTGCCCATTTATCAGAATATGGAGGTTCATTTGTAATGAAAAAACTTAATACCTTAAAAGTTCAAGCATTCACCCTTGTGGAAATGCTGATTGTCTTGCTGGTTATCAGCGTACTCTTGCTGCTCTTTGTGCCTAATCTGACCAAGCAAAAAGATGCTGTTTCAGATACAGGAACTGCAGCGGTGGTCAAGGTGGTAGAAAGCCAGGCGGAGCTGTATGAACTGAAGAATACCAATGAAAAGGCTAGCCTGAGCAAGCTAGTCAGTGCAGGAAATATCAGCCAGAAACAGGCAGATTCTTATAAGGCTTACTATGGAAAACACAGTGGCGAAACTCAAGCGGTTGCCAATTAAGGCTTTTACACTGCTGGAAAGTCTCCTCGTTCTTTTTGTTGTGAGTTTTCTCTTACTGGGCTTATCTGGCTCGGTGAGGGCTGGCTTCAATCAGGTTCAAGAGCAACTCTTCTTTTTAGAGTTTGAGAGGCTCTACCAGGAGACGCAGAGACTGAGCGTAGCCGGTCATGAGAAGCTTTCTCTGAAGATTTCGGGACGGCAGATTTCCAATGGCTATCAAGAGCTGGACTTTCCACAAACTTTGCAGGAACATGAGCAGCAGGTCATTCAGTTTGACCGGGCTGGCGGGAATTCATCACTCAGCAAAATTACTTTTCAGACGGAGGACAGGACAGTTGTTTACCAGCTTTATATGGGAAATGGCAAGTTTAAAAAGACGACAGCTTCAAGCTAGCATTCTGCTGGAAGCTCTGGTTGCCATGGCAGTTTTTGCGGCTATTGCCAGTCTGCTTCTGGGACAGATTAGCCAGTCTCGTAAGGAGCAGCAGATCCTTCTGCAGCAGGAAGAGGTGCTTCGGGTAGCTCGTATGGCCCTGCAAACAGGACAAGAAGAGCTTCATATCAATGGAATTGCTGTGCGTCAGCTTAAGACAGATAAGCAGCTGCTGGTCTATCACGAAGGGGAGGTGGTTATCCATGTCCAAAAACCTTAAAGTCAAAGCCTTTACTCTCTTGGAGACTTTAGTAGCCTTGCTGGTTCTCAGTGGCGGGGTGTTAGTCTTTCAGGCTATGACCCAGCTCTTATCTTCAGAACTGCATCAGCAGGAGAACAATCAGCAGCAAGAGTGGCTTTTGTTTGCCGACCAACTGGAGACGGAGCTTTCGCGAAGTCAATTTGACAAGGTTGAAGACAATAAAATCTACATCAGACAGGATGGCAGGGACTTGGCCTTGGGTAAATCCAAGGGCGATGATTTCCGTAAAACAGATAAGAGCGGTCGCGGCTACCAGCCGATGATTTATGGTTTGGAAGCAGCTGATGTACGTCAGGACGGTAAGCTTGTCCATCTTCATTTTCGCTTTGAAAAAGGCTTAGAGAGGGAGTTCGTCTATCGTGTGGAAGAAGAAAGTTGAGGCTGGGATTTTACTGTATGCGCTATTGATGGCCGCTGTCTTTAGCCTGCTCCTGCAGTTTTATCTCAACCGTCAAGTCAGCAGTCAGCGTTTGCAGCTTTTCAACAGGGAAAGGACGGAAGCCTATGCAATGGCAGTTCTGACAAAAGCTACAGCCAAGGATGATAACGGTGAGATGGAGTTTGAGCAGGGCAAGGCTGTCTATCGCAGGCAAGGGAAAAATCTTGAAATCAGCAGTCAGCTCAGCGGCGGACATTCTATTCCTTTACTTTTACCATTTCTAAGAAGGAGGAAAAAGCTAAGGAAGACAAGAAAGCAACTGCCAAAAAAGAGAAAGCGATTTCGGACGAAGCTGGGAAATCGGACTAATATAACTGTAAAATCTTTGTAATTTTATATATCTTGGAAAGGGGCCTTATTTTTGGTATGATAGGATGAACGGAGGATTCCATGAATTTTGAAAAGATAGAACAAGCTTATACTCTGATTCTCGAAAACGTCCAGAATATCCAAAACGCTCTGGCGACTAATTTTTACGATGCTCTTATTGAGCAGAACGGCATTTACCTAGATGGAGATACTGATTTACAAGAGGTTCTGACCAACGATGAAAAAATCCGCTCTCTGCATTTGACCAAGGAAGAGTGGCGGAGAGCCTATCAGTTTATCCTGATGAAGGCGGCCCAGACGGAGCCCATGCAGGTCAATCATCAATTCACACCTGACACAATTGGTTTTCTGATTACTTTCTTATTGGACCAGCTAGCTCACGGAGAGGAAGCTGATGTATTAGAAATCGGCAGTGGGACTGGAAATTTGGCGGAGACTGTTCTCAATCATACCCAAAAGAAGATTGACTACTTAGGTCTGGAGCTAGATGATTTATTAATTGACCTTTCTGCCAGCATTGCTGAGGTTATGAACTCTAAGGCTCACTTTGCTCAGGGGGATGCAGTTCGGCCTCAGGTTCTGAAAGAGAGTGATATCATTATCAGTGATTTACCGGTTGGTTATTATCCAGACGACAGTATCGCCTCTCGCTATGAAGTGGCTAGTCCGGATGAGCACACTTATGCCCATCATCTTCTAATGGAGCAGTCGCTCAAATATCTGAAGCCAGGTGGTTATGCTATATTTCTGGCGCCGAATGACCTCTTGACCAGCGCTCAAGCTCCTCTGCTGAAAAAATGGCTCCTCGCCAAGGCTCAGTTTATCGCGATGATAACCTTGCCAGAGTCTATTTTCTCAAGCAGCAAGCATGCCAAAACTCTTTTTGTCTTGAGGAAGCAAGAAGCGAATAACATTCAGCCTTTTATCTATCCTCTGCGGGATTTGCAGGATCATGATGAAATGTTTAAATTCCGTCAAAGTTTTCAAAACTGGTACAAAGATAGTGAAATTCAAACAAAATTTTTGATATAATGATTTTTGGAAAACGCTTAAAGAGGTGAAGAAATGTCGAAAACAATTTCTATTAATGCAGGAAGCTCAAGCTTAAAATGGCAACTCTACTTGATGCCGGAAGAAAAAGTATTGGCTAAGGGCTTGCTGGAACGGATTGGTCTCAAGGATTCTATTTCAACAGTGAAGTTTGACGGTCGTTCAGAAAAGCAGGTTCTTGATATTGCAGATCACACGCAGGCCGTAAAAATTTTGCTGGATGATTTGAAACGCTTTAATATCATTGAATCTTATGATGAAATTACCGGTGTGGGCCATCGTGTTGTGGCTGGCGGTGAACACTTTAAGGATTCAGCCCTCGTTGATGAAGAAGTGATTCAAAAGGTAGAGGAGTTGTCTCTTCTAGCTCCATTGCATAATCCAGCCAATGCTGCAGGCATCCGTGCTTTTAGAGAAATTCTGCCAGACATTACCAGCGTGGTAGTCTTTGACACCTCTTTCCATACAACTATGCCGGAAAAAGCTTATCGCTATCCGATTCCGACTAAATATTACACTGAAAACAAGGTTCGCAAGTACGGAGCTCACGGTACCAGCCATGAGTATGTAGCCAAGGAAGCTGCTAAAATTTTGGGACGTCCGATTGAAGAACTCAAACTTATCACTTGCCATATCGGTAACGGAGCTTCTATCACAGCAGTTGACAAGGGCGTTTCTGTAGATACCTCTATGGGATTCACACCACTTGGCGGCGTCATGATGGGAACGCGTACAGGGGATATTGACCCAGCCATCATTCCTTACCTGATGCAATACACAGATGACTTTAATACTCCGGAAGATATTAGTCGCGTCTTGAACCGTGAATCTGGTTTGCTTGGAGTTTCTGAGAAGTCCAGTGATATGCGCGATATTCATGAAGCGATGCGGGCGGGTGATGCCAAGGCTCAATTAGCCAACGATATTTTTGTCGATCGGATTCAAAAATACATTGGTCAGTATCTTGCTGTTTTGAATGGAGCTGATGCTATCATCTTTACCGCAGGAATTGGTGAAAATTCTGTGACCATTCGTGAACTGGTTATTAATGGTATTTCTTGGTTTGGCTGTAACGTAGACCCAGAAAAGAATGTTCGTGGTGCAGAAGGCGTGATTTCCAGTCCTGATGCCAAGGTCAAAGTCTTGGTTATCCCGACTGACGAAGAGTTGGTCATTGCCCGTGATGTTGAACGTTTCAAAAATCAATAAAACAAAAAATCCAAAAGCTCAGTTTGACTGGGCTTTTTATATGCTTTAAGAAAGGATTTTCTTGGTTGATGGCCTTGAAAACATTGAGCGATTCGTTCTCATAGTCACTATCAGTATTAGTTCCCAACCCGTGATATATCAAAATGCTTGCAGTTAAGAATTGTCTATACAAAATAAGAAAATTGAGCTATACTAGGAAGGAAAAGGAGGAAGATATGAAAGCAATTCTAAAAAAATTAGAGTACATCCTACTGACTCTGTTTGTCTTATTTCTCAGCCAGATACCATTTATATTTATCCGGCAAATGACGTCTTCTGAGAAGAATTTTTCAGTAGGACAGACCATCTTTGTGCTGGTGGTATATATTTTGATTATCTTTTTTGTTCTGAGAATGGCTAAGCAAGAAGAACTGCTGAGCCTTGACTTTAGCTTTTTTTAAAATGGTCTTCGTTTGGCTGGTTAGCTGTTTCTAATGTTGTCATGATTGGCGTCAACATGCTGGGAGCAATTATCATGCTGCTGGAAGGTCAGGCCATTTCCACTGCCAATCAGGATGCCTTGAACGCTTTATTTCAGCATGTACCCAAGATTTTATTAGTGGTAGGAGCTGTGATTCAGGCCCCTATCTTGGAGGAAGTAGTCTTTCGCGGCTTGATTCCTCAGAAAATTTTTACCAAGCATTATGTTTGGGGATTGGTTGTAGGAGTCATTCTTTTCGGTCTTTTTCATGGTCCGACCAATATCGGCAGTTTTGTTATATATGCAGGTATGGGTGCTGTTTTAGCCGCGGTTGCTTACATATTTAAGCGTTTGGAAATGTCTATTTTAGCACACATGCTGAGAAATGGAGTTGCAGTACTCATTATGATACTGACAGGTTTGGTGAACAAGTAAGAAAGCAGAGAATATCTGCTTTTTTTGTCATTTGAGGCACAAATTAGGACATTTGAGGGGATTTCTACCAGCTTGCTCTTACTTCTTCTATAATGATAAGAGAAGAATGGAGAGAATATGCTGAAATTAGAGAAAATCATTCAATTGTTATTACTGGCTATGTTGACTCAGACGGGACTGCTTCTCATGTTTCATCCAATGCCTCACCGCTTGGTCTTTAGTCAGGCTAATCTGCTTTTTATGGTGGGCTTGCTGGGGTTGCTTTTTTGTTGTGCCTTTTATTTTTCCAGAGAACTTCAGGAAATCAAAGGTTCCTTGCGTCAGTCAAGCAACTATCGACACTTGCTTTTCTTGTATTTTTTGATGATTTTGGTCAATGCTGCGGGGGTTCTTCTGCTGTGTGGCAAGGAGGCGCAGTCAGGACAGGCGGTGGAGCAGATGCTGACGGAGAGTTTTCTGTCATCTTCTCTTTTGCTTCTGGGGATTGACATCGCTGTTTTATCCCCTGCAGCACCGAAATTTATTGACAGTGACTCCTCTCTTCGCTATCGGAAGAGCTGGGGGATTGCACTAGGTTTGCTCTGCTTTTCCCTTGCGAAAAATCTTCAGGAAACTCTGTGTTTTCTCTCCTATCTAGTTTTGGGACTAGTCTTTGCCCATCTCCTCAGGCCTTATTTTCAGCGTTTGGAGCTGTCTATGCTGGCCCATATTCTCCGAAATATGATTATTCTCAGTCTTTTACCCTTTTGTTTTTAGAAAGTGTTTTGTCAAATAGAAGAATTATGGTAAAATGGTAAATGAAACAAGGGACTAGACAAGGTCTTCTTGTGAAGTCGAGTGCAGTTCATAGGACTGGATGCTGCATCTGCTGAGAGCTTTGCGGTACACTAGATGAGTGTGCCTTTTTTGTTGAAGAGCAGGGCAGTCGATAGAAATGAGATGAAAATCAATGGTGAATCTAAAAGCAATTGCTCCAGATGGCCGAACGGGCCTCTGTGGCATTATCAATGCGACGCCGGATTCCTTTTCAGATGGTGGGCGCTACAATACGGTTGAGACGGCATTGGCTCAGGCTAGAAAGCTGATTGCTGAGGGAGCTCACATGCTGGATATTGGTGGTGAGTCTACTCGGCCGGGCAGTCATTTTGTGGCTATTCAAGAAGAGATAGAACGGGTTGTGCCGATCATTGAAGCTATTCGTCGGGAAAGTGATATTGTGATTTCTGTGGACACTTGGAAGTCGGAAGTGGCTGCAGCGGCTTTGGCTGCGGGTGCAGATATCATCAACGATATTACCGGTCTTTTGGGTGATGAAAAGATGGCAGAGACTGCTGCGAAATATGGCGCGCCAGTCATTATCATGTTTAATCCAGTGATGGCTCGTCCTCAACATGCCAGCTCACGGATTTTCCCAGAATTTGGCTTTGGTTCAGCCTTCACAAAGGAAGAGTTATCTCTTTTTGCAGAGCTGCCGATTGCAGAACTAATGTGGAAGTGTTTTGAGAAATCTTTGAAGGTAGCCGAAAACGCTGGCCTTTCGCGTGATAATATCATGCTGGATCCAGGGATTGGTTTCGGTTTGACCAAGCGGGAGAATCTGCTCCTTTTGCAGGAGCTGGATAGTCTCCATCAGGCTGGTTTTCCTATTTTTCTCGGGGTTTCTCGTAAGCGGTTTCTCGTTAGTATCTTAGAAGAAAACGGCTTTGAGGTCAATCCTGAGACTCAGGAAGGCTTTGAAAACCGTGATACAGCTTCAGCCCATCTGACTAGCCTTGCGGCTAGCAGAGGTGTTGAAGTTGTCAGAGTGCACGAAGTGGCTAAGCACCGGATGGCTGCTGCTGTTGGCGATGCGATTCGTCTAGCACAGCAGACAGAAGATCTCAATCTAGGTCAGTATAAGTAAGATGAAAAAACAAGAATTACCTGATTTAAGTTGGCTGGAAGCCTATCGGACAGCCAGTCCCAATTTTGGCTTGGAGCGGATGGAGCGTTTACTGGAGTTGCGGAGGAATCCGCATTTGCAGCTGCCAGTCATTCATATTGCAGGGACTAATGGCAAGGGCTCAACCATTGCCCATCTTCGCCAACTATTGGAGGTGCGAGACCTGCGTGTTGGACCTTCACCTCTCCTTATCTAGTCAGCTACAATGAGCAGATTACCATTAATGGAAATGCGATTTCCGATCAAGACCTTCAGCAATTGCTTTCTCTTTACCAAGAGCTTTTGGCCCAGCATGCGACAGACTCTAGCTTGCAGGGGGTAACTGAGTTTGAGATTGTGACGGCTCTGGCTTATGATTATTTTGCCCAGCAGCAGGTGGATGTGGCTATTATCGAGGTCGGCATGGGTGGGCTTTTGGATAGTACCAATGTCTGCCAGCCCTTACTGACTGCAATCACAACAGTCGGTCTGGATCATGTGGCCTTGCTAGGTGACAGTCTAGAGGCTATTGCCCAGCAGAAAGCTGGCATTATCAAGCATGGAGTTCCCATTGTGACCGGTAGGTTGGAGTCAGAGGCTCTGGCAGTAGTCGAGCAAAAGGCTGCTGAAAAAGATGCTCCGCTCTTTTCTTGGTCTCAAGCTTATCAAGTGGAACATCAAGAGTCAGAGGAGGGGGAGTGCTTTTCCTTTTCGAATGCCTATCGGGCCAAAGACTCGTATCAAACAGCTCTGATGGGACTGCATCAGGCGGACAATGCTGGATTAGCTCTGCACTTGTGTGACCTATACTGTCAGTTGCAGTCGCTGCCCTTATTGACAAAAGCAGAGGTTGAGAGGGCTTTGCTTGCTGCTGTATGGCCAGGGCGTTTGGAAAGGATATCGGATCAGCCGCTTATTCTTCTGGATGGAGCCCATAATCCCCATGCCCTGCGGTCGTTAGCAGCGACACTGGACCAGCATTATCCGACTTATAAGAAGCACATTTTATTTGCTTGTATCCAAACCAAGGCCTTGGATGATATGGTGGAGCTGCTGCAAAAGATTCCCAAAGCAGCTATAAGCTTGACAGCCTTTGCTGATCCGCGGAGTTTTTCTAAAGAGAGCATGCAATCCTTGGCTGAGCAGCAAGGCCTGTCTTACAAAGAATGGCCGGATTATTTAGCAGATTATTTAGCAGTAGAGCATGAGCCGGATGAGCTTTTGCTGATTACGGGTTCTCTTTATTTTCTGGCTCAGGTTAGAAAATCAATCCTTGAGAATCGCGAGTTAGACTTTGCTGAGCGTCCTTCTCAGTCAAGTCAGTTATCAAAAAATAAAAATGAACATAGGAGCGTATATGGACACGAAGAAAATTGAAGCAGCTGTAGCCCAGATTATTGAGGCGGTTGGAGAAGACGGAAGCCGCGAAGGTTTGCAGGAGACGCCACAGCGCATTGCTAAAATGTACCAGGAAATCTTTGCTGGGCTGGGTGAGACTGCTGAGGAGCATCTGGCCAAGTCTTTTGAAATCATTGACAATAATATGGTAGTGGAGAAGGATATTTTCTTTCATTCCATGTGTGAGCACCACTTCCTGCCATTTTACGGGAAGGTTCACATCGCCTATGTGCCTAATGGTCGGGTAGCAGGCCTGTCCAAGCTGGCCCGAACAGTAGAGGTCTATGCCAAGAAACCGCAGATTCAAGAGCGATTGACCGTAGAGATTGCTGAGGCCTTGATGGACTATCTGGGTGCTCAAGGGGCCCTGGTCTGGGTAGAAGCTGAGCATATGTGTATGAATATGCGCGGAGTCAGAAAGCCTGGCACTGCAACGGTTACTACAGCGGCGCGTGGCATTTTAGCGACGGACAAGGACCTAAAAAATGAAGCTTACAAACTGATGGGACATTGATTTTATCAGTGGTGGAGCATTTCAGGAAAGACCAAATAGTTTTATTAAGGATGAAATGCAGAAACTTGAATCAGAAAGGATAAGAGAATGGATCAGCTACGCATTAAGGATTTGGAAGTGTATGCTTATCACGGTCTGTTTGGAGCGGAGAAGGAATTGGGCCAGCGTTTTGTGCTGGATCTGATTTTGGACTATGATATGACTCGGGCTGCCAAAACAGGCGACCTGACAGCTTCTATCCACTATGGAGAATTGGCTCAGGATTTGACCCACTGGTGTCAGGAAAGCAAGGAAGACTTGATTGAGACGCTGGCTTATAAGCTTATTGATCGGATTTTTCTGACTCATCCTTTGGTGCAAAAGGTCAGCTTGGAGGTCAAGAAGCCTTGGGCACCAGTTCCGCTGCCTTTAGAGACCTGCTCAGTCAAGCTAGTGCGTCAGAAGCGGAAAGCTTTTATCGCTCTGGGGAGCAATCAAGGCAACCCAGCTGCCAATCTGGATGCGGCTTTGGAAAAAATGGCAGAGCAAAATATAAGAATGTTGCAGGCATCAAGCCGTATCGAGACAGAGCCTTGGGGTGGCATTGAGCAGGATCCGTTTCTCAATCAAGTTGTTGAAGTTGAAACCTGGCTCAATCCTGAGGAGTTAATGCAGACGCTCTTGGCTATTGAAGCGGATCTAGGGCGCGTGCGGGAGATCAAATGGGGACCGCGTGTGATTGATCTGGATATTCTTTACATAGGACAAGAAGAGTTATACAGTCCAGACTTTGATTGTTCCTCATCCTTATGTGGCTGAGCGAGCTTTTGTCTTGCAATCTCTGGTGGAAATCGCTCCACACTTTGTCGATCCCCGTGCAGAAAAAAAGCATCCGCCAGCTCTGGGATGCGGTTGAAAAATGAGAAAAGAAACTTGTCGTAAGGCAAGTTTTTTCATTGTCTGAACTTTCTCTGAACTTGTCCCTGTATACTAAAGAAAAATCAAAAGGAGTTCAGTATGGAACATATAGTGAAAATAGAAGGAGTCTGCAAAAAGCATGGCAGCAAGCAGATTTTAGAAGATATTTCTTTTACAGCTAGAAGCGGGCGGATTACAGCTTTTCTGGGCCCAAATGGTGCAGGGAAAAGTTCGACCTTGAGGATTCTCTTGGGGTTAGATCGAGCGACGTCTGGGACTGCGACTTTTGATGGGCAAACCTATCAGTCAATGACCTATCCGCTCAGAACGGTAGGTGCAGCCTTTGACGGCATTGGCGGTCTGCCAAATCGAAAGGTCTATGACCACTTGAGGATTATTGCGGCGAGTAATGCTATTCCCAAGTCTCGGATCGATGAGGTTTTGGAGATGACTGGAATCGCTCATAAGAGGAAGGACCTCTTGTCAAGCCTGTCTCTGGGGGAAGGTCAGCGCTTGGGTTTGGCAGCAGCTTTGCTGGGTGATCCTCAGTTTCTTATATTAGATGAGCCGACCAATGGACTGGATCCAAGTGGGATTAAGTGGTTTAGAAAGTTCATCCGTCAGCAGGCTGATTTAGGGAAAACGGTACTTCTATCTTCTCATATCCTATCAGAGGTGCAAATGGTGACAGATGATGTAGTCTTGATTCATCATGGGCGAATTATTGAGCAGGGACGATTGGAAGAGGTGCTGCAAGATTCAGACAGTCTAGAAGATCTCTTCTTTGATTTGACAGAGGAGGTTTAAGATGAAAGAAACGATGTCCTTACTGCATTCAGAATGGTTGAAAATTTACTCAACCAAGGCTTTCAAAGTGAGTATGGCCTTCATGCTGCTATTGGTGCCTGCCGTATCCTGGCTGGAGGGCCGACAGTATTTATCTGTCGGCTTGGATGCCACACCTGAGACGGTTCCCGGCCTGGCAGAAGCCATTGACCCGCTGGAATATCTAGGCCTCAATGGGGCTTCTATGGCAGGCATGGTTTTGGTTATCTTAGCTGGAATTTTGGGAGCTATGGAATTTCAGTCTCATAGCTTGAGAACCAGTCTCTTGACCTGTAATAACCGCCTGAAGTTGCTTGTGGGGAAACTCATGACCTTTGCTTGCTTTTCTCTTGCCAGTAGCTTTTTATCAATCTACTTCAGTTATATGGTCATGCATCTGGCTTTAGGAAAGGAAGGGCTTAATCCAATTCTGCTCAATCAGACAGCTTGGAGTTTGATTTTGTGGAAAACCTTATCTCTAACCTTATTAGGAATCCTTTCATTTTTGTTAGGTTTATTGGCTCGGACCATGCTGGTTCCTCTGCTTTTTCTCGTACCACAGATCTATAATCTGGGAAACTACCTAGCTGCTCACACGAGTTGGGGGGCTTATTTGCCACAGCCAGCAGGAGAGTTGTTTGCTGCAACGCCAACTTCCCAATATGCCAACAATCCCTTGCAAGGACTGTTGATACTTGGTGCATGGTTGCTAGTCATCGGCGGCATGGCCTCTCTGCGCTTTTTGAAGACGGATTTAGGAGGGCGATACTGATGATAAAAGCTCTGCTTAAAAGTGAATGGATTAAGTTCCGTTCTTACTATCTCGCTCTTGGTGCAGCCTTGGTGGCTCTGGTAGCTGTTCCATTTTTTCTAATGAATCTTGACTACAGTCAGACAGCAGTTGGCCAGACGAAGGCTCTGAGCGAGGCTTTTGCATGCCCTCTATCTGGCGCAGCCTGTCATCGTCATCTTTACTTCCCTCTATTTTGCCCAGGAGTTTGTCAAGTCTGGGATGCGAACGAATTTTCTAACCGTATCAAATAGAAAGACTTGGTTGGCTGGGAAATTCCTTTTTCTGTTCTTGCTGCTCTTGATCCTCTATAGTATCATGATAGGCAGCTGTTTCCTTGTTATGCTGGCTCGTTTTGACCTAGACTTTAGCTGGTCCTTACTGGGGAAATTCCTTTATTACAGCTCTTTTGGTCTTCTCAGCAATCTTTTTCTGGCTTTTTTAACTGCCGGCCTCGCTTTGCTATTTCAATCTTGGGTTGTGCCGGTGTCAGTGCTCTTTCCTCTCTTGATTGGTCTCAGTCGTTTGTTGGCAACGTTCATCAAGGAAGCAAAATACCTGCCCGATCTGGCTACCCTAAATCTCTTTGAGTATGAAGGGCTTCAGCATTCAATAGATATATCAGGGCTGGGAATACAGCTGTTATGGTTAGCTTTGGTTTGGAGCTCTGCTATATTCTTAACCTTGAAACGAGATGTTCGCTAGAGGTATGCTATAATGGAAATTATGAGACAGTATCGTATTTTAGTGGTTGATGACGACCGGAGCATTTTGAAGCTGGTGAAAAGTGTCCTAGAGCTCGATGCTTATGATGTGACGACGCTTGATCGGATAGAAGAGCTGGAGCTGACGCATTTTGTCGGATATGACTTGATTCTGCTGGATGTGATGATGGAGCCTGTTAATGGTTTTGAGCTGTGTTCCTACATTCGTCCTCATCTTTCGTGTCCAATCATCTTTCTGACGGCCAAGGAGTTGGAGGCGGACAAAGTGGAAGGGCTCTTTCGAGGAGCAGATGACTATATTGTCAAACCTTTGGGACCAAAGAATTGCTGGCGCGTGTCAGAGCTCATCTTCGGCGGGAGGAAAGACGTGAGGAGCGCTATTCTGAAATTGCTTCTTGTCAATTTTATCCAGAGCGCTATGAAGTTGCCTGTTTTGGTAAAGTCTTGAAATTTTCAGAGCGAGAGTTTAAGTTGCTGCATTTACTAGCTAGCAATCCCAAGCAGACCTTTTCAGCTGAACGCCTGCATACCTTGCTTTACCCAGAAAGCTCAGAAACACAGCTTCGCTCCATCTCAGAATACGTGTATCAGATTCGTCAAAAATGTAAACAAGAAGGGCTGCAAGCAATCGCAACAGTGAGAGGAGTAGGCTATAGATGGCAATTAGAACCCGAAATTTCAAAAGCCTAGTCTGGACAACCAGTTTAAAAGTCGTCTTTTTTCATGTTTTGATTTTTGTGCTTATAGGCTATGAATTTACGCAAGGAAGTAATCACGTTCTTTTTACCTTGTTCTTTTGGGCAGGGAGCTTGCTGCTGATTACTTTTTATCATATTTTGAAATTGCTCCGAAAAATCGACAGGGAAATAAAAATGCTAAAGAGCGAGAAGCTTTTAGAAGAAAATCAAAGTCAGCTTTTTCGGATTGAGGAAATGCTAGAAGTCTACAGCGATTTACGGAGCAGCCACCAAGATAATGCTCGTCTTCTAGAAAGAGAGCAGCAGCATAATCAGGAGTTGATTTTACAGCTATCAGCGACATCGCACGATTTGAAGACGCCCCTAACTGTGATTAAGGGGAATGCTGAGCTCTTGGAGTTGGCGCAGTTGGGTCAGCCACAGGCAGACTATGCTACTGAGATTTTGCAGGCTAGTCACAAGATGGAAGAGTATTGTGGCTCTTTGATTGATTACGCTAAGACTTTTCAGATTGATTCTAATCAGTTCAGTCAGCTTTCCTTGGAGGACTTTTTGGCTGATCTCCAGGACGACTGGGCACTGTTCAGCAAACAGGAAAACTATCGTTTTCTATCTCCAAGAAGATTGTGATCTTAGTCTGATTTTGTCAATTCATTTGGACTATCTCAAACGAGCTTTGCTCAATATTTTACTGAATGCGCTTGAACATGCTAATCAGGACCAAAAGGAAGTGAAGCTGATGGTATCAGTGCAGCAGGACCAGTTGGTTTTTGCTATCTGGAACAATGGCCCTGCATTTTCAGAGGAGATGCTGCTGGGAGCGGAACAGCTCTTTTACCAGAGTGACCAAAGCCGCAATTCAGCTAATCCTCATCATGGTATCGGTTTAGCCTTTTCTAAGCAGGTAGCTCTCTTGCACGGTGGTCGTCTGACCCTGCTCAATCCAGACCAAGGAGGAGCCTGTGTCGAGTTGACTGTGGCTTAAAAAGCAAATAACAAAGGAAATCAATAAAGATGATGAAAGGACTGAAATGTTTAAATTTTCAGTTCTTTTTTGCCGCTTTCTTCTTGACAAAAGATGTAAAGGAGACTATACTATTTTTGAAAAGTAAAGTTTGTTTTACATAGCAAAAGGAGGTAGCCTTGGAAAATCGAATTCAAGAATTGCGAAAAAGAAAAAAGCTCAGTCAGGAGGAGCTGGCTGAGAAGCTAGAAGTTACGAGACAAACGATTATTTCTTTGGAAAAAGGCCGCTACAATGCTTCGCTGCTTTTGGCTCATAGAATTGCATCCTTTTTCAATTTAAGGATTGAAGAAGTGTTTCTCTTTGAGGAGGATGAATCATGAAATGGACTTATTTGTGTAAATGGCTATTGGCTATTTTGGTTGTTGTTGGCTTATTTTATCTCCATTTGCAAGCCAATTTTATCCCTAAGGAAATTCTGCCTTTTGTAGGAATGTTCCTGATTGTGGTGATGTTAAAAATTTTTCAAGCGTATGAAAAATAGGAGGCTGACATGGAAACATTAACTAAACAAGAATTTCGGAAAAAACTTCAAAGGAAAGTTATCGTGGGGCGTATCTTAACCTTTATCATCTTGCTAGGACTGGCCTGGAGCCACTTTCATTCTCTGGATGATCAGCAGGAAGGAGTCATGGTCGGCATCCTGCTGGGGCTTTCTTTGATGACCATTCGGTATAATCTGGTCCTAAGACGGGAGGAAAATTTTGAGAAGCTCTACATTCAGGTGACTGATGAGCGCAATCGCATGATTGACGAAAAGACTCGCACACTGCTTTTTAATATTCTTTTGCTTCTGGCAGCATGCTTGAGTGTCCTGTCTATGGTTTTCCCAATCATTTTAAATCTCAATCAGTTTCTGACCTTGACCATTATCCTGGTTTTGGGACTTTACTATCTCTTGCGTTTTCTCCTGTCTAGGCGTTATTAACAAAAAAAGCTGGCGTCGCCAGCTTTCTAAACAAGCTTTTAACAGAGCTTGTTTTTATTTTCTATAGAGTCTATCATACTGGTAAACGGGGTCCATGGTTACATGGATGCCCAGCTTACGCAGGACGTTTTTGTCTTCATCTGTCAGAGTGACAGTGGAGTGGGCCTCGCTGCCCTTGAGATTACCGAGTTGTTGCATGGCATTTGCCGCATCTTGATTTTCCATGGCTGTGATTGCCAGAGCCATCAAGATTTCGTTTGAGTGGAGGCGAGGATTGCGGCTGCCCAGATGATTGATTTTCAGGCCTTGGATTGGCTTGACATACTCAGGCTCAATCAGCTTGGTCTCTTTGGCAATATTGGCTAATTTCTTAATAGCATTAATCAATACAGCTGCCGTAGGACCAAAGAGCTCAGAGGTCTTACCAGTTACGATTTCACCGTTTGGCAATTCCAAGGCCAGAGCTGGCTCACCAGTGCTTTCAGCTTTATCGCGTGCAACAACTGTTACCTTTACGGTCCAGCGGTGTGATGCCCAGATCGTTCATCAAGAGTTCGATTTTCTTGACAGCAGATTCAGAAACGCGCTCCGCCTTGAAGTCCAGAATCGTCTGGTAGTAGCGACGGATGATTTCCTGTTGAGATGCCTCGATAGCTGCATCATTATCTACAATGGCAAAGCCGACCATGTTGACGCCCATATCCGTTGGGGATGCATAAGGTGATTTTCCAAGGATGCGCTCCAGCATACGTTTGAGGACTGGGAAAATTTCAATATCACGATTGTAGTTGACTGTAGTCTTGCCGTAGGTTTGCAGGTGGAAAGGATCAATCATGTTGACATCGTCCAGGTCTGCCGTCGCTGCCTCATAAGCTAAATTGACCGGATGGTGCAGGGGCAGATTCCAAACGGGGAAGGTTTCAAACTTGGCGTAGCCTGATTTGATGCCATTGATTTGGTCATGATACATGTTGGACAAGCAAGTAGCTAATTTACCAGAACCAGGACCAGGTGCGGTCACAACGACTAAATTACGGCTGGTTTTGATGTAGTCGTTTTTCCCCATACCTTCAGGTGAGATGATATGGTCCATGTCGGTCGGGATAGCCCTTGATCGGGTAGTGGATGTAGGAGGCGATGCCATTCTTTTCCAGCTGGCTGCGGAAGAGATCAGCTGCCGGCTGACCGGAATACTGGGTGATGACCACTGAGCCTACATAAATATCCAGCTCGTTAAAGGTATCGATTAGTCGCAGCACTTCCTGATCATAGGAAATGCCCAAATCCCCACGCGCCTTAGAGTGCTCAATGTTGTTGGCATTGATAGCAATGACAATCTCTACTTGGTCCTTGAGCTCTTTGAGCAGTCTGATTTTATTGTCCGGCTCATAGCCTGGCAGGACGCGGGCAGCATGGAAGTCTTCCAGCATTTTACCGCCGAATTCCATGTAAAGTTTGCCCTCAAATTGATTAATGCGCTCCAAGATATGGTCGCGCTGCAGGTTTAAGTATTTCTCAGAATCAAAAAGCAATTTTTTTCATGTATATTTTTCACCTCTGCTAAGCATTATAACAAAATTTTTCTTCAAATTGGAAAGTTGAAAGAGGAAGTATCAGACAAAAGAGATAGCAGCCCGAATGAAGAACGGGCTGCCTTTTGAAATTAATAGTTGGTAATCGTGTCCACCGTTGAGCGATCCAGCTTTTTGACCAGAGCTTGCAGGAAAGCTTGGGCTTGCAGGAAATCGTCCATGGCATAGAGAGTTTGGTGAGAATGGATGTAGCGGGCGCAGACACCAATGGTAGTAGATGGAACGCCGCCGCTTTGGAGATGGGCAGCACCAGCATCCGTTCCGCCCTTGCCGCAGTAGTATTGATACTTGATGCCAGCTTCCTCAGCAGTTGTCAAGAGGAAGTCTTTCATAGCTGGCAGCATGAGATGACCAGGGTCAAAGAAGCGAATCAGCGTTCCGTCCCCGATGGCTCCTTGGCCGCCATAGATGTCGCCCGCTGGGGAGCAATCCACAGCCAGAAAGACCTCAGGGGCAAATTTTGTTGTTGAAGCATGAGCACCACGCAGGCCAACCTCTTCTTGAACATTGGCGCCGAGATAGAGTTGGCTGCCTAGTGGTTGATAAGATAAGGCTTGAGCTAATTCGCTGACCATAAGGACGCCGTAGCGATTGTCCCAGGCTTTGGAGATGATATTTTTCCCGTTAGCTGTGAGAATAGCAGAGCTGTCTGGCACAATCGTGTCTCCTGGACGGATGCCGTAGCTTTCAGCTTCCGCCTTATCCGCAAAGCCACCATCAAAGACAATATCTGCAATCTGTGGCATAACTGGTCCGCCAGATCCGCGCGTCAGATGAGGAGGGACAGAGCCTGAGATAAGAGGGAATTTCCCGACCTTCACGGGTAAAAGAGTTTGAAGCGTTGGCTGCTAACGACCAGCGGATTCCAGCCGCCGATTTCCACTACGCGGAAGGTCCCGTCAGCTTTAATTTCGCTGACCATAAAGCCAACCTCGTCCATGTGGGCCGCTACCAATACACGGGGAGCATTTTTCAGCTTCTGCATGGCGTACCCCAAAGATACCGCCCAGGCCGTCGGTGACAACCTCATCGACATGGGGAGTGATTTTTTTCCCGCAGGTAGCTGCGAACAGGTGCCTCGTGACCTGAAATAGCAGAAAGCTCTGTTACTTCCTTGATTTTTTTGGAAAATAATGTTGTCATAAACTTACCTTCTTTCTGTCCCCCTATTTTTATCACTTTTTGCGGTAAATGAGTAGGGAAATCTTGTAGCTTGCCTGAATCAACAGGACTGCCCATTCAAGAATCCAGCTTCTCCCAGGAAAATCTGGAATATTGTTTGTCGCCTCTGCTCTTTTGTGTTAAAATATTCTACATGAAAGCTAAAAAAATCATTTTAACCACAACCGCCCTTTTGGGGGCTGGAGCGCTGGCTTTCGGGGCAGCCAAAGTCGTACAGGAACAGAAAAGACTGCGTAATCGGGAGGAAATCGTCGAGCTTGTGCGAGATTTCTTTTCCAGTCAGGGTAGTATTTCCTGTCTCTATGTCAAGCTCTACGAGTCCACAGATGACCGCTTGGTTGGCGGTCTGGTCTTAGAGGATGACCGTCATTTTGCTTTTGTCTATGAAAATGGTCAGCTAAGCTACGAGGAAGAAGTATGATTGTTCCTATAAATATAGAGGAATTGGCTTCTTATGTCAATGATGGGGAGAAGACTGTCTTCTTTTTCACGGCTGACTGGTGCGGAGATTGCCGATTTATCAAACCTTTTCTGCCAGAGATAGAAGCGGAAAATCCTGACTATCGCTTTATCCAAGTGGACCGTGATGCCTATTTGGATCTGGCCAAAGAGTGGGACGTATACGGGATTCCCAGCTTAGTACTGCTGGAAAAGGGACAGGAGATTGGCCGTCTGGTCAATCGTGACCGCAAGACCAAGGGTCAAATCAATGAATTTTTAGCTAGTATAAGAGAAAAAGGGAGCGTAAAATGATTTTTACCTATAATAAAGAATATGTCGGTGACGTGCTGATGATTATTGCTGCGGACAATCAAGGAGCTAAACTGGCGGCTGAGCGCAAGGGACGGGTAGCGCGTGTTTACCGTGAAGACAATGACCAGACTGTAGCTTGGAATATTTTTGAGCAGTCTGACCTTTTTGAAATTGCAGAGCGCGGACAGGTCTTTTTGACAGATGAGCAAGTGGCCATTCTCAATCAGGAGTTGAGCAAGGCAGGCTTCCCAGCGGACTTGGTTAATGACAGCCAACCGAAGTTTGTGGTTGGAGAAATCGTTGATATGGTAGCTCATCCAGATAGTGACCACCTGAATATCTGCCAAGTGCAGGTAGCTGCTGATAAGACTGTTCAAATCGTGGCCGGTGCTCCTAATGCCAAAGTCGGCCTCAAAACGATTGTGGCTCTGCCGGGTGCCATGATGCCTAAAGGGAATTTGATTTTTCCTGGAGAACTTCGAGGCGAAAAGAGTTTTGGTATGATGTGCAGCCCACGGGAACTTCAGCTGCCGAATGCGCCTCAAAAACGTGGCATCATCGAATTAGCTGATAGCGAACTAGTTGGAACTGCCTTTGACCCAGCCAAACATTGGCAGGGATAAAGAATTTAACATCAGTAATGTGCTACAGCACAGTCTAAAACAAAAAATAGAGTGAAATCGTCCTACAATTGGTTTCACTCTATTTTTTTGGTAATAACTTTATCTTAAACTAATGGTATAGAAAAATAAATTATGAATACATGAAAAATTAATCGAATACAATGATGAGGATAATGAATCTGCTTTCTTACTCTTTTTTTCTGTCAAGGAAATAACTTACTGAGATTAACAGTAACAGTATTGATATCAAGGTTTTTAAGAAAGTATTTAAGAAAAATTAGATGAAGAAAGGTTGAGAGAAATAAAAAGCGAGCTTATGACTAATGAAATTCTGGATATTCCCATGCCCTTTTTGTAACCATAATAGGTTGAAAGTAATAAAAGAATGGAATAAGTAAATGCTATATAAACCATTAAATATCCTCCATAATCTAAAGTGATTTGATGTGAAATTTACAGGATTTCTCAAAAGAAGACGCTGTCGCTATTGCTTTGCGAGTCGGTTGATGATTGAGGAGTGGCTGTGGGAATCTGGCTCGGAGTGCTGTATTTGTATTGGTAGATAAGGTTGTTTAGGCTGTGGTCTTCCAATGCTTTGAGGCGCTTTCTCTTGAAAACAATGCCGATGAGCTGGCTGTCAGGATAGGCATAAATCTTATGGCGGGGATGATTAAAGGCTGCAAAGTCATGGAAACCGTCCTTCATCCAAAGACTAATCTCGGATTCTTCACTGTCTCGGCTGTAGCGAGCATGACTAATCTGCTGCATAGGAATGCAGTAGGTGGTAGCTGATAAGAGTCCGCTATAATGGTAGGTTACATATTCGTGGTCAAAGGAGAGGATAGTCGCATGAATGGTTAGTCTGCGAATAGCAAAGATAAGGAGCAGTGAGAAGAAAGCAGCAACTAGCAGACTAAGGACAAAGAAACTAGTGTCTTTGTAGGGGTTGGAGCTGGTCAGATAGTCTACGGCAGCTAAGACAGAAAAGCCCCCGAACCACAGAGAAATCAGGATAAAAAGAAGATTTTTCACAGGGGAATGTTTAATGGTCATCTGAACCTCCATTGTACAAGTCAAGTAGGAAAGGGACAGAAGCTGCAACTTTCCTTTTTATCTATACTATACCACATTTTTTTCACTTTTTGCCTCCTTTTACGAATGATAAGTTAGGAGGATATAAAATGTATAATAAAGTAATTGTAATCGGCCGGCTGACGGCTACGCCTGAACTGCACAAGACTGCGAATGAAAAATCTGTGGCTCGTGCAACGGTCGCGGTTAATCGCCGTTATAAATCTCAGAGCGGTGAGCGTGAGGCGGATTTTGTAAATGTCGTTGTCTGGGGGTCGTCTAGCTGAGACTTTAGCCAGCTATGCAAGTAAGGGCAGCTTGATTTCTCTGGATGGTGAGCTACGGACTCGTCGCTATGAAAAGGAGGGGGCGACTCATTATGTGACAGAGGTGCTCTGTCATAGCTTCCAGCTCCTGGAAAGTCGGGCTCAGCGCGCTCTGCGTGAAAATAATAGCGGAGCTGATTTAGCAGATTTGGTGTTGGAAGAAGAGGAACTTCCCTTTTAAGCAAGAAGCAAAGACTGGGAAATGACCTTGCTCTAAAAAATCATCATTCAGTTTTGCAGGATGCAAGATCTGTTTGACTGAAAGTCTCTTTCTATCAAGCTTTTAAAAGTTTAATTATGATTGTCGAGGTGGGACCAAGAATCAAAAATCATGGATTTTTTAGATTCTGTCTCGCCTCTTTTATTATAGCCATTTCTGGAAAGATTTTGCTTTTTGGTGGCTTTGTAATATAATAATCCTATATGTTTCATAAAGGCGCTTACGGCATAGGGGGTGAAAAATGGTATCAGCTAAGGTCAAAAAACGGATACAGCATTATCAGAAGAAGGCTCTCTGGCCGCTTTTTCATTCTGCTTATCTTGGGTTTGCTTTTTGTTTATTTCAAGGGCGTTTCTGCCAGATGAGAAGCAGGTCAAGATTGGGGTGACCTACATGACCATGAACAATGACTTTTACAAGACCTTAAATGCGGAGCTGGAGAAGAAAACCAACCAGCAGGGCAGCCGACTTTACGTTCGGGATCCTGAGCTGGATGAGGGCAAGCAGAGTCAGCAGATTGACTTTTTTGTCCGAGAAAAGGTTGATGTCATTGTCATCAATCCGGTAAAAAGCAATAGTCCAAGTATTATTTCCTCTCTTCAAAAGGCCAAGAAAGCTGGGATTAAAATCATCGTAGTGGATGCGCCTATCAGTCAGGATGTAAAAGTGGATACGACCATTGTGTCTGATAACTACCAAGCAGGCGTCCTGATTGCCCAGGACATGATGAAGCGTCTGCCTTCTGCCAATATTCTCCTTCTAGAGCACCGCAATGCCGTCTCTGCCATGGACCGGATTCAGGGATTTATTGATACGATTGAAAAACAGCCCAGCTACAAGATTATTTCCCAGAAAGAAACACTAGGCCAGACTGAGGAAACCATGCCACAGGTCAAAGGGGCTCTGGATGAAGGTTTAGACTTTAATGTAGTTATGGCGCTCAATGATCGAGCAGCTATCGGGGCCTTGGCTGCTATTAAAAATCAAGGTCTTGATAAGAAAATCTCAATCTATGGCGTGGATGGTTCACCAGATATCAAAAACTTTCTGGCTACGACTAGCGATATAGAGGGAACCGTGGCCCAATCGCCCATTCAGATGGGGCGCAAGGTGGCGCAGGTAATTGAGCTGATGCAGGAGGGGAAATCCTACGACAGCCAATACCTGATTCCCGTTCACTTAGTCAACAGGGATAATATCAGTCAATACACAGTTACAGGGTGGCAATAATGAGACCTCAAAAAAGTATATTTTACAGCAAAATAGCCTTGATGGTCATCAATCTGGTTGCCATTGTCTATAATGCGTCCATCTATCTCTTTGCGACCAACTATGTAGCGGCTAAGGGCTTCAGTCACTCGCTTTTGGAGCGTTTGGATGCCATTCCGGGCTCTCCCAGCTTGATTTTCTGGGTATCAATTAGCCTCTATGGCAGTCTGCTTTTGGTCATGTACTACCGGGAGCGCCACCCCAATCAGCTGTCCGTCTATGACAAGGCGACTATTATTGAAATCCTGCTCATGCTGGTCATCTTTTCCGTCTTGCACTCGTCCTACAATGGCTTGATTCTCTTGGTGTTTGCGGATATTTTCTATGGCTCTAAGGAGTTCAATTCTTCCAAGGACAAGAAGTACTGGTTTTCTTTCATTATTTTGAGCTTTGGCATGCTGCTCTTGTCCAACTATGACCTCATGTCGCTCTTTATCAAGCTGCCTTCTCTAGATACCTATATTCGGTTTTACCCAGAGTCCGTCCGGCTGTTACTGCTTTTTGGTAAGAACTTTCTCTATTCCCTCAATATCGTCGTCTTTATGATTTCCTTGCTCTTCTACATCTTGTCAGCTATTACAGAGCGTCATCGGATTGAGGAAGAGCTGCGCATGGCTTCTCAGGCTAATCGCGAGTTGAACTCTTATCTGGCTTTGTCTGAGAAATAGCAGAAGATCGAGAGCGGAAGCGGATTGCCAGAGAAATTCACGATACATTGGGCCATGCCCTAACGGGAATTTCAGCAGGTATTGATGCGGTCAAGGTCTTGGTTGATATTGATACCAATCGGGCTAAGGAGCAGCTCAATAATGTCTCTGTCGTCGTTCGAGATGGTATCCGTGATGTCCGCGGCTCGCTCAATAAGATGCGACCGGGAGCTCTGGAAAATAACACTTTGAAGGAAGCTCTGATTAAGATTATCCGTGAGTATGAAGCCATCTCCAACTTGGAGATTCATCTCCGCTACGAATGGGATAATATTGACTTGGATATTGCCAAGGAAGACATTGTATTTCGGGTGATTCAAGAGTCTATTACCAACTCTGTCCGCCATGGGCATGCCAAGACTATCTGGATTGAGTTACTGGAGGAAGAGTCCTACGTAATGACCATTCAGGATGATGGTGTTGGTTTTGATGAACTCCACTATGGCTATGGCCTCAAGCAGATGCAGGAGCGCCTAATGATTATTGGCGGAAGCGTCCGATTTGAAAATCGGGACGGTTTCTACACGTATATCGAAATCCCAAAAATAGGAGGAAGACATGATTAAGGTTTTAATAGCAGACGATCAGGCCTTGATTCGCGAGTCTCTGCAAATCATCCTGTCTGCCCACGCAGATATTGAGGTTGTCGGGACAGTCGGAGACGGCAAGGAAGTGCTGGAAAAGCTTCATCGGGTGCGCCCAGATGTGATTTTGATGGATATTCGCATGCCAGTCATGGACGGTGTTCTCTGTACCAAGGCTGTCAAGGAGCAATATCCGGATGTTAAGATTATCATTCTGACGACCTTTGATGACGATGAATTTATCTTCTCCGCTCTCAAATACGGCGCGTCTGGTTATATTCTCAAAGGGGTTTCGACAGAAGAGCTTCACGAAGCCATTCAGACAGTCTATCGGGGCGGAGCTATGATCAATCCCAATATTGCCACCAAGGTCTTCAAAATCTTTTCACAGATGGCCCAGTCCAACTTTGCTATCACGGTGACGGAGGAAAATATAGAGGACATGAGCCGGACGGAGTGGAAGATTATCCAGCAGATTGGCTTTGGGATTTCCAATAAAGAAGTTGCAGCCAAGCTCTTTCTATCAGAAGGGACAGTCCGAAATTACCTGTCAGGTATCCTAGCCAAGCTCAACTTGCGCGACCGAACTCAGCTGGCTATCTGGGCTGTGCAGACCGGAGTCACCCAGAGAGATTTTAGTAAGGAAAGCGACAAATGAAGTGGAGACTGAGACATTTGGCCCTACTGGTTGTCCTGATTATATCTGTTGCTTTGGCTTTTGTCTTTTGGGCTTCAGCTCAGGAAAAAGTCCTTCGTATCGGTGTCTATGCTGGCTCTAGCTGGGATGTGCCTAACAGCCGTGAAAACAAGGTCTTGGACAGCCTGATTAAAAAATTTGAAAAGACGCATCCTCATGTCAAGGTCGTCTACGAAAGCGGTATTCCCAAGGATGATTACGCTGACTGGCTGGCAGAGCAAGTCTTGAAAGGCGAGCAGCCGGATCTCTTTATGGTACCGGAAAACGACTTTAGCATGTTGGCTTCGACTGGCGCGCTCAAATCCTTGGATACCCTTCTAACGGATGATGAACGAAGAGCCTTTTATCCGGTGGCTTATGAAGCCGGGCAATATCAGGGAGTCAGCTATGCTCTTCCAGTTGAGAGCAATCCCATCATGATGTGTGTCAATAAAGACCTGCTTGAAAAAGAAGGAATTAGCATTCCTGAGTCAGGTTGGACTCTGACGGATTTCTATGAGATTTGCAAGAAAGTAACCAAGGATACCAATGGCGATGGTGTGGTGGATCAGTACGGTATTACGGATTACACTTGGCAGCAGGCTCTGGTAGCTTACGGCGGCCATCTTACCGATAAATCCGGTATCAATGTAGACAGCTCAGAGATGCACCAAGCCTTGGCCTTTATGAGCAAGCTAGACATGCTCAGCCAGCACTATAAGGTGACTTCTAATGATTTTGATGAGGGGCGGGTGGCCTTCTACCCCATGAGTCTGGCCCAGTATCGGACCTACAAGCCCTACCCATACCATGTTGCCAAGTATTCTAGCTTTTCTTGGACCTGTATCCCGATGCCAACAGCCAATAGCCAGGTGATGGGAACACAGGTCAAGACCTCGCTTTTTGCTATGTCTTCCAATACCAAGCAAGAGAAGCTAGCTTGGGAATTTATGCTCTTGCTGTCACAGGATAAAGAAAGTCAGCAGGCCTTGTTTGAAAAATCGCAGGGGACCTCAGTCTTACCATCTGTGGTGAAAAGTCAACAGGCTAGAGAAATCTTACAGGCTGATGATTTTGGCTTGGATTCCTTGACTTCTGAGAGGCTAGACCACATGATGAATCGCTCCATCATTGACATCAGTCTGGAAGTAGACCGTCATACGATGGACCGGATGGACTATCTGATTCAAAATGCTATGCAGAATCAAGAGATTGACAGTGCCCTACCGAGCATTCAAAGAGAAATAGAAAGCGGAAAATAATCTGCTTTCTTTTTTATTGCCAATTAAATCAGAAAAAGCACAGCTGACTAGACCAATATGACAAATGTCATATTTTTCCTAACAAATGTCATCTGGGCAAAGTGACATTTGACAATATGAAACCGGTTCCATATTCTGTACAATAAAATCATCAATAAATCCTTCGTCATCTAAAGCCTGACTTGGCTAAGAAGTTGAAGGATAAAGGAGGCAGGAAAGATGAAATACCTTGTACTGGTCAGCCATGGGGGACTGGCTGCAGGCGTGCAGAGTTCCTTGAAGATGTTTGCCGGAGACAAGACGGATCAGGTGATTGCGGTCGGTCTTCAGGAAGGCAAGTCAGTTGATGATTTTGCAGTTGATTTTACTCAGGCCTTGTCTGGCTTAAGCGCTGATGACAGTGTCTTAGTTCTGGCTGATATTGTAGGAGGTAGTCCTCTGACGACAGCAGCTAGCGTCTTAGCTGACATGGGTAAGCTCGACTCAGCAGTTATCTTGGGCGGTTTGAACCTGACCATGGGACTGACTGGCTTGGTTATGAAAGACATCTTGGACGGAAAAGAGCTGGCTCAGGCCATCCTTTCCGAGGCCACAGCTGCTTTGCAGGAATTTGAAGTCGTAAGTGATGCAGCTGACGAAGATGAAGATGACATTTAGTGCTTCCGCTATACATTATAAAAGATAAAAGGAGATTTTAAAGATGACAGTATCATTTGTACGGATTGACGACCGCATGATCCACGGTCAAACAGTCACTCGCTGGGCTAAGGAATACCCTTGTGATGGCTTGATTGCAGTTAATAATGCTGCGGCAGGAAACAAGGTTTTGATTCAGGCCTACAAGGGAGCTTCTGACAAGAAGACATTTGTTTGGACCAAGGAAGCCTTCAAGGAAAAATCAGGCAAGGTCACCGAGTCAGACAGCCGTTATTTCCTCATTACGAAAAATCCTGTAGATATGAAGGAAATCCTAGTGGACCAAGGTTTTGTACCTGGGGATGTTAAGGAAATCATCGTCGGTCCTGCTAATGACCGTCCGGGAGCTGTTAAGCTGGGCAACAACCAGTCCATCACTCAGGAAGAGGCAGAAGCGATTGAAGCGATTGAAAAAGCTGGCTACAAAGTCAAATTCCAGCTCTTGCCTGATGTTTCCATCGGTTACTGGAGCGATTTCAAGTCTAAATTTGGTTTTTAATTACAATAATGAAAAGGAGAGTCTATTATGACAATTTCTTGGCTGCAAGCCGCTTTACTGGGATTATTTGCATGTTTGTCATCTATGCCTGGTTTAGGTGGTACATCTATTGGTAACTATACATTAGGACGTCCCTTAGTAGGAGGTTTAATATCTGGTCTTATCTTAGGAGATATTAAGCTCGGTATTGTTTGTGGAGTTGCTATGCAATTGGTTTACATCGCTTTGGTCACTCCCTGGTGGTACTGTCTCTGCTGATGTGCGAGCTGTTTCTTACATCGGGATTCCACTTGCTATGGTTGCCATTAAGACACAAGGTTTAACTTTAGATTCTGCTGATGCGGCAAACCTTGCAAAATCAATGGGAACTCTGGTAGGAACAGTTGGTACAGTACTCTTCTATGGTACAGCAACTATGAATCTGCTTTGGCAGCATATTGGTTGGAAAGCAGTAGAAAAAAAGGATTTTAAAAAGCTATATGTAGTCGATTGGGGTTTCCCTTGGATTTCACACTTGGTTTTTTCATTCCTGCCTACACTCATCATGTGTAAACTAGGTGCTGAGGCTGTAACAACTTTGAAAACTCAGCTCTACCATGGATGGAATTCCTCATGAAAACTCTCTTTACAGTCTGAGCTCACTGCTTCCCATGTGTCGGAATCGCTATCCTTTTTAAAAACAAATCGTTGACCAAAAGCTGTTGATTTCATTCCCATTTCTTTGTCGGTTTTACATTGGCAGCTTCTCTGGGTCTGAATCTTGTTTCTAGTGCTAGTTGTTTCTCTGATTTTTCGCAGTTCTGTTTCTATGAAATTCAAATGGCAAATCAAATATACAGCGCAAGCTACTGCGGAACAAATGCAGATTTTGTTGATGACGATGATGAGGAGGATATTTAAGATGGCTGAAAGAAATATAACTAGAAAAGACTTTAGGCAAATCATTTCCATCATTGGTACTATGGTATCTAACCTGCTTTTTTTTCACAAGAACACATGCAGACCTTTGGTTACTTGAGCTTCTATGTTGCCAGTGGTGGAGGAGCTCTATAAGGATAAAGAAGAGCAGGCAAAAGCTATGCAAACCTATACTGCTTTCTTTAATACAGAACCTCAGCTGGGAGCTTTGATTGTTGGGGATTACAGCTGGTCTTGGAAGAAGCGCGTGCCAATGGTGACTGATGGAGTTGATGATGAAACTATCAAATGGACTGCGTGCTGGTCTCATGGGACCTATTGCAGGTATCGGTGACTCCTTTGATTGTTGGTACCTTTGATTCCGAGTTCTGCTAGGGGATTGCCCTAGGACTCTCTAATGGCGGTTCACCTATCGGGTGCAATCTTTCTACATCGTAGTATGGAATGTTTACTCATCTATGCAGGTATGAAACTTTGCCTACTTTCAAAGGCTATGAATTAGGGTGATAAAGGCTGTTGAATTTCTTTGGTAGGTCCTCAAAGGACAGGCCTATCCGTAAATCAGTATCTATCGTTGGTGGTATGGTTATCGGGAGCAGTTGCTGCCACTTGGGTATCTAGTAAAACGACTTTCCAGAGTTGAAAAGATTCATGCTGGTAAAAGCATTTTCTTTGAGTCATGCAAGATCAGATTAGATGGTGTCTATCCCTGGCCTCTTGACAGCTACTCTTTATCGCTTTTCTGTTGGTGGCTGATGGCAAGAAGATACCAAAACTCGTTTTGCTCCTCAATGCATTTTTGATTAGTGTAGTGCTCATTTTGACCCTCGATTGTAGTCTCGCTCATTTGTTTAGGCTGTAGTAGTCTGAGTTTCTTCAACACAGTGATTTGACAAGTATAAAAGAAAGGAGAAGATCATGACAGAACAAGAATTGATTCAAGGCTATGAAACAGAAATTCACTACCAGAAGCATATGATTGAAAATCTAGGACGCTGGTTCAGTCTCTTCTTTGCCATTGCCAGCATCGGTCTTGTTCTGATTTATCTCTTTCATGAGACCAATCTCCTAGCACTGATTGCAGGAATCGTCCTAGCTTTACTTGGTATCTTAGCCATGCTTTTGTTTGGCTATGGCATCTATAGAGGACGCTTAAATCTGCAAAAAGTGATTGATGATTTTGAAGCAAAACTAAAACTTGCAAGATAGACATTTCTCCCCCTAAAGACAAGTCTGAGAGGATTTTAGCTCGGACTTGTTTTTTTCTTTGACTTTAGGAGGCAGTGAAGAAAAAATAAAATTTTTCTTTCATCTAGCCGGTTTTTTTCTTGACTATTTCTGACCAAGTGATAAAATAATAACTATAGATTAGCACTCGATAGTTTAGAGTGCTAAAAATTCAATCTTTGGAGGAAAATCATGTTAAAACCATTAGGAGACCGTGTGGTCTTGAAAGTAGAAGAAAAAGAGCAGAAAGTTGGCGGATTTGTCATTGCGGGCAACGGCCAAGCAGCGACTAAGACAGCTGAAGTTGTAGCAGTCGGTCAAGGTATTCGTACTTTGAACGGTGAGCTGGTAGCCCTGAGCGTTAAGGAAGGGGACAAGGTTCTCGTAGAAAATCACGCAGGCGTGGAAGTCAAGGACGGAGATGAAACTTATCTCTTAGTCAGTGAAGCCAATATTCTAGCAGTTGTCGAGTAAGATTAGAAGAGAGGAATAATAAAATGGCAAAAGATATTAAATTTTCAGCAGATGCAAGAAGCAGTATGGTTCGTGGAGTTGACATCTTAGCAAATACTGTCAAGGTGACTTTGGGTCCTAAAGGCCGCAATGTCGTTTTGGAAAAATCCTTTGGCTCACCCCTTATCACCAATGACGGTGTAACCATTGCCAAGGAAATCGAACTGGAAGACCATTTTGAAAATATGGGCGCTAAGCTAGTGTCAGAAGTTGCTTCAAAAACCAATGATATTGCTGGTGACGGAACAACAACAGCAACTGTTTTAACACAGGCCATCGTTCGCGAGGGAATTAAGAATGTTACAGCTGGTGCTAATCCAATCGGTATCCGCCGTGGAATTGAAGCAGCCGTTGCAACAGCTGTTGAAGCCCTGAAATCTAACTCAGTACCAGTTTCCAACAAGGAAGCTATTGCTCAGGTTGCTGCCGTATCTTCCCGCAGCGAGAAAGTCGGCGAGTACATCTCTGAAGCTATGGAAAAAGTTGGAAATGACGGAGTTATTACCATCGAAGAGTCCAAAGGGATGGAAACGGAACTGGATGTAGTTGAGGGAATGCAGTTTGACCGCGGCTACTTGTCTCAGTACATGGTAACCGACAATGAAAAAATGGTAGCCGAACTGGACAATCCTTACATCTTGATTACTGACAAGAAAATTTCTAACATTCAAGAGATTCTGCCATTATTGGAAAATATCTTGAAGACCAATCGTCCGCTTTTGATTGTCGCAGATGATGTGGACGGTGAAGCTCTGCCAACGCTGGTTCTTAACAAGATTCGCGGAACCTTTAATGTCGTAGCTGTTAAGGCACCAGGCTTTGGCGATCGTCGTAAGGCTATGTTGGAAGACATCGCTATCTTGACAGGCGGTACAGTGATTACAGATGATCTTGGTCTAGAGCTCAAAGACGCTACGATTGAAGCGCTTGGACAAGCTTCTAAAGTCACTGTTGATAAGGACAGCACTGTGATTGTAGAAGGTTCTGGCAATCCAGAAGCCATTGCTAACCGTGTGGCAGTCATTAAGTCACAGATTGAAAGCAGCACTTCTGAGTTTGACCGTGAAAAACTGCAAGAACGTCTGGCTAAATTGTCCGGTGGTGTAGCTGTGATTAAGGTTGGAGCTGCAACCGAAACAGAACTTAAAGAAATGAAACTCCGCATCGAAGATGCCCTTAACGCAACCCGTGCAGCGGTAGAAGAAGGAATCGTCTCAGGTGGTGGTACGGCCTATATCAACGTACTGGACGCTGTCGCAGGTCTTGAGTTGGCAGGGGATGAAGCAACTGGTCGCAACATCGTTCTTCGCGCCTTGGAAGAGCCTGTTCGTCAAATCGCTCTGAATGCAGGCTTTGAAGGTTCAATCGTCATTGACCGTCTGAAAAACTCTGAAGTTGGTACAGGCTTTAATGCCGCGACTGGCGAATGGGTTAACATGATTGAGGCTGGAATCATTGACCCAGTTAAGGTGACTCGTTCAGCCTTGCAAAATGCCGCTTCTGTTGCTAGTCTTATCTTGACAACCGAAGCAGTAGTAGCTAATCAACCAGAACCAGCTAGCCCAGCTCCAGCTATGGATCCAGGCATGATGGGCGGTATGATGTAGAAAATAACGGGATTATATATTTCTACAAATTAGATATAATCTTTGTCTTATATTTATCAATTAGAAAACTGAGCAGCTTTGTTCAGTTTTTTTCATTGTGACTAGTTATGTAGCAAGCATTAATAATTATGCTTATTTTTAAAAATAAATTTATATATATGAATATTTATGGTCATATAATTCATATTTGTTCATTTATTATGCGGCCAAATATTACATTTTTGTTTCAAGAAAATACAAGAAGATGACGGAGGAAACGGTTTTCAATTCTTATATGACAAGGTTTTTGGAGAAATAAACTGGTTTACACATTGTCGACAAAAGCTGAACTGGTAAAGGTAAATAGTTGACTTATAGTCAATCGTATGCTAGTCTAATATATGTAGTATATTGGAAATGTAAAGGAAATTTTAATATTTTTTTACATGTTCAATAAAAAAAGGGAAAAAAGGAAAAAAACGGAGGGATTATTTATGAAAAAGAATATCTCATACTATTGCGCGCTTTTTCTCAGTAGCCTTTGTGCTCCTCTTTAGCCTGTTTTCTAGCAGTCAATCTGCCAGAGCTAACACGGTAGACGATGTTATCACCTCAGTAAATGTTTACAATCAAAAGGGTGAAGAACTGACTGACGGCCTTTCCCCTTGGGAAAAAAATTCCAAATTGACGCAAACTTTGCCTTTCAATTATGGCAAGGTTCAGCCAGGAGATACTACGACCATTGGACTTCCTGCTGAATTTGCCTTGGAGGAGCTGATTTTGAAGTCAAAGATGATGACGGCAATCTCGTAGCGACAGCTGTTGTTGATGCAAGCTCTAAACAGCTTACACTGACCTATACAGACTATGTCCTGACTCGCTCTCATATTGAAGGGAAAAGTTCATCTTTTAGCTCGCGTTGATCATACAGTAGCTAGAGATAAAGGCTCTATTCCTCTGAAACTTATCGTTGGCAAGAAGATTGTTGAGTATGGAAAAATTGACTACAAAGGTCTTCCTGGCCAAGCAACTCCTTATACTTTCATAAAATATGGCTGGAATAATGCGGATAATATCAAGAGCATTACTTACAGCCTGAATATCAACCAACAAAATCAAGAATTGGATAATGTTGTTATTTCAGATACTCTGGGCTTTAATACCGGAGAAATTGATCTCAACAGCTTCCAAATTCTTAAAGGCTCATGGGTTGTTGACCCGGCTGATAACTCTTACCGACTAAGCCAGCAACGCGAGGATGTGACAGCAAATTATACGATTAATCTTGCTGCTGACAAGCGTTCCTTTACCATTAACATGGGGCATATTGGTGCCAATGAAGGCTTCTATGTTCGCTATCGTGTCAACTTCCCTACAGTTCCGACTGATGGAACAGTCTTCCCGAACGAAGCAATCATGCGAGCAGATAATATCGAAGAGCAAAAATCTTCAGTTGCTGTCCGCTACCAACGTGCAAACGGCTATGCACATGGGGATGTCTACGGTGTGCAGGTGACTAAAAAAGACGAAGCTGGTAAAGCCCTAGCAGGTGCTGAATTCACATTATACGATGAAGATGGTGTGACAATTGTTCAAAAAGCAACTAGTGATGCTAACGGGATTGCTTCTTTCAGCAACTTGATTAAGGAGCATTATCTGATTAAGGAAACCAAGGCACCAGAAGGTTACCAACTGTCAGATGAAGAGATTCAGGTCAATGCGGCTCAGCTCAAGAATTATGGTTCTGGTATTATTTACAAAGACTTTACCAACCGTAAGGCATTGATTACTGCTTCAGGTACCAAGACTTGGAATGATGATAACGATAAAGATGGCAAACGCCCAGACAAGATTACCGTTCGTCTCTATGCAAATGGCACTGAAGTCGCTCATAAAGAAGTTGGTCCGAATGATAAGGGTGAGTGGAAGTATGAGTTCACTGACTTGCCAGCGACTGGTGAAGATGGAAAAGATATTGTCTACTCAGTTACTGAAGACCGTGTTTATGGTTATACAGCTACTGTTGATGGTATGAACATTACCAATACACCAGTTCCAGGAGTTCCGCAACCGCCGAAACCTAGCTCGGACAATAGCTCTAAGAGCAGCAGTAGTAGTTCTAGCTCTAGCTCAAGTAGCAGTAGCACGACTTCTAGCTCAAGCAGCACTACAGGAAGCACTGTTGTGATCATCGAATCAGACAATGGTACTGGCGGAGGAAATGCCTCTAATGTTGGAACCAAGAAAGTTCTCCCTAAAGCGGGTGAGAATGCTAGCTGGATCATGATTGCTGCTGGAGTAGCTCTAGTAGGCTTGGTAGGCTTCATTGTCTTCCGTGCTAAGAAGAAATAAATTTCATCTCTGTTCCTTTGAGGGACAGAGATTTTTTACTCCAAACCCGGATTAGCAGTGGTCGCTTTTTAGAAAGCAGAAATAAGAATGTTTTTTACAATCAGTCACTATCTTGTATCCTTTTGTTAATCAAGACTGTGATGTTCCGTAATATAGTTGTTTTAAAATAAAAAGCAACTAAGATGTTTCCTAGAACAAATTAGTTGCTCAGAACTACGGGGAAGGCCGCTTTGGATATGCAAGCGTGAGGCACATCAAAACTTGATATATATAATCTTTCTTAATTCCTAAACCAAAAAAATTATAAGACATCCTTAGGAATATGCTCGGTGTGTGACCATCTTTATCAGGTTTTCGTCAAACATATTTTTGCTTCAGTCTTCTCTCGTAGTTTTTTTCTATGCGATGCCCCTCCTTTCTTGTGTCTAAAGGAAGGGATTTTTTTGTGGAAAAATCTACTTTGAATTTAAGGAGATGATTGAGCTGAAAAAAAGCGAGATTAAATAAACAAAAAGCCCTTGTAAATCAAGGCTTTTTTTCTTATCTATTTCTATGCCCCCTGCATGAATTTGTAAGAACT
>BNJU01004777.1_pt1 | contig 78934 bp, 120 predicted proteins | sample 8539281 | NCBI WGS metagenome assembly BNJU01 (sample SAMD00202456, study PRJDB9452) | human saliva metagenome | isolation source: human saliva | place: Japan
GGTTATGGCTGTTGAATGAAAGATCGGTAATTAGCACAGAATCAGACTGAACTGAAGCTGCCAACGATATATTCATAACAGCCTATTGAAAACTGAAAAGAATGTAACACTGAATGGAAATACTAATGTAGAGCAGCAGGTCATTAAAATCTAAAAGCACTGGGTGCAAATAGTGAAGATGTAATCACACAATAGGAAATAAGAATAAAGGATAGTACCACGTAAGACTTTCAAAAATACCAACGGAATGAAAAATTTGGATACATTCATGAAAGTAGATTTCAAGACTAATTATTAAAAATAAACCATATTTATTATTGCTTCAAAAATTAAACTTCAAAAATAGTAGGATGATAAAATTTTTTCTCGTATTTTTATGTAAATTTAAATTTTTATTATTTTTAAAATTGTGTTCAAAATGAAAATATGAGGTATAATTATAATGATAAAAAGATTAATAAAATTTTAAATCTAAGGAGTGATTTTTATGAAAAAGATGTTTTGTTTTTAACTTTATTTTTCATTATACTGTTTTGACAGCAGATTGGTAGTATAGGTCATCGAGTGGAACACACGTTCGAGAATTTCCAAAACATCCATAACAACTGCACGAAATAATGAAATAATACGGGTTATCTCACAAACAAGGTAATTAGAAGTGAATATGAAGTTGGTGATAGTATTTAGGATATATCATACACAGCATGTTAAAAAGTTACAGAATTTTTCAATATATTCTGGAAGGATACATCAATGTTAGATCGAAAGCCTCAGTTCTTTCTTCTAAAGTAATAGTCAGTTAGAAAAATGGAAGAAGTTTTTAGTGATAAATAAGACAGGAGACTGGTATTATGTAACACTTTGGGATAGTGACATATACGGATATGCATCATCAAAGTCACTACAAAGAACAGTAAAATTAAATAAAAACGGCAGGAAATATTAACAAATCAATCCTGCTATTTTATATCCATAATTTATTTTAAAACATAAACACTAACAACTAGAGCTATACATTTCATGTAGTCTTGCTTCAACTGTTTCATCATTCAAAATAATCATCATATCTCCATTTTTCCAAAAATACCTTTTGGTGTAATTTCACTATTTTATTTCTGCGATCGTCTGAATAAATTCGTGATCGTGTGTTGTGAATAAGATTGTTCCGTCGAAATCTTTCAAGTGACTTATTAAGCGATGTAACTGCTTCAAGATCCAGCGATCTCGTTGGGTTGTCTCATAATAGGACATTTGGTGTTGGATAACATCATTTTTGAAAGCATGCAACGAACTTTTTCTCCTCCAGAAAGTACTGGCTTTTTCTCTGCCTTCTCCCTGAGAATAGCATTCTTCCCTAAGAATCCACGTACATATTTTCAAAGGATCGATGAAAATTGTCTTAACCAGTCGATTAGCGATAACATACATCTTCAGAAAAATTCTGAGTTGTCTTTTGGGAAATAGCTTTGTGAAGTTGTAACTCTCACTCGACTGATCCTGAATCAGGTCTCCATTTCTCCAGCTAAAATTTGAGAAAGAGTTGTCTTGGCTATATCATGGATAAAATGACAACTTTGTCCCCAGTGTTTATTGACAAAGCGAAATATTATCAGAATTTTTCTCCGTCAATAGTTTTTAGCTAAATTTTCAACCTTTTAACATATTGTTTCCAGCTTCCTTCAGGCTTTGAATTCAATGATGGATATTTTCTGTTTAGAAACCTGCATATCTTCAAATTGAAGTTTTTCAAGTTGTTTTTTTACGGCTTGTAGCTTGTTTTGATTTTTGAGGCATTAGCAGAAAAACGTGCACAAAGTCTTGAAGTTCTTTTTCTTTTTGCTCCATTTTTTATTTTTGGTTTCTAATTAATTCTTCATCAACTGATTTGACCGTACCAGAAATCGTAGCTTGCCAAACATTTTAATTTTTTCCGTAATCAATATCAGCAATGTGAGTACAAACTTTGTTTAAAAATGTCTATCGTGAAACGACTAGCTAGCAGTTGTGTTTTTCCAAGTCCATTTGAGAAAATCTTCAAGCCACTTTACTGCGTGCAAGTCAAGTCCATTTGTAGGCTCATCTAATAACAAAATGTCAGGATTTCCAAAAATAGCCTCATGCAAGCAGTCACTTTTTACCTTTTCAGGTTCTGTTAATTCTTTCATCAGTTTGTGATGCATTTCAGTGGAAATTCTAATCCAATTAGAAATTTTTCGCATTTGTTTCAGCTTCCCAGTCGTCCAGTTCTGCAAATTCTCCCTTCAAGTTCAGCCGCCAAACTTCTATCTTCTTCAGTAAATTCAGTTTTTGCATATAAAGCATTTTTGCATAATATCGTATAATTTTGCGTCCCATCATTACTACATTTAGCACTTCTTCATCTTCATAAGCAAAGTGATCCTGCTTTAGAAATGATAGTCTTTTATCACAATAACTTCTCAGAAGTAGAACTAGCTTCCAGTTAAAAACTTTCAGAAAGTTGATTTTCCAGCTCCGTTCGGTCCAATAATACCGTAACAGTTCCCTTCTGTAAATTTAATATTCACTTCATCAAAAAGTTTTCGTCCACCAAACTGGACAGATAAATTACTTGTTGAAATCAAAAATTTCTCCTTAAATATTTATAATTTATCTATATTATATCAAAAATTTTCACTAAAAACACAAATAATTTACTTAAACCTTTATTTTTTCCAAAAATAATTGGTAAAATATAGGAAAAATTTTGAAAAACAGAATGGGAAACGCAGAATAAGACAAATTTTCACACCATAATTACCGATGGAACATGCTGTTGGAAATGTGGAAGATTATGTAAAAGGTGGCAATTAGGAAGGCTACACCGAGCTTGGAATATCAGATCACGCCCAATGCCTGAATATTATGAAAATAATAGAATGAAAGAAGAAGATTTTTGACGGATATTTGAAGGAAATTGAAGAAGCGCAGGAAAAATACGGAGATAAAATTAAGATTTATAAATCATTAGAAATTGAATATTTTCCCAGAATTTACTGAAAAATATGATAAATACAGGGGAAAAACTAGATTATCTTATTTTAGGGACTGCATGCTTTTAGAAAAGATGGAGATAATACAAATTATAATGCTTGGAAAATAAAAACAGAAGAAGATACTGGCTTATGCCAAATTTATGGTGGAAGATAGAAAGTAAAAATTTGACTACATCGCACATCCAGATTTGTATGTAATAAATTATCGAACTTGGGATGAAAGATGTGAAAAAGCTGCACATATGATTGCAAAAAGCTAGCAGAAAAATGGATGTACCACTTGAAGTAAATGCAATGGAATAAGAAAAACATTTGAAAGACATCCAGACTGGGACAGATATATGTATCCATATAAGGAATTTTTGGGAAATTGTGAAAGCAGTATAATGTTAGAACGATGATTGATCAGATGCACATGATTTTAACAGGATGAAAGATAGAGATGGAAAATTGCGAGGGAGTTTGCAAGGAAATTGGGTTGAATGTGATTGAGAGTATTTTGAGAATTATAAAATTTAATAGGAGGATTCATATGATAATTTACTTTATTTGTATTTTGATAGGGAGTGAGTTCGTGTGATATGATTGCTGAAAGATATTCAGGAATCAAAAATTTATTTTTGCAAATAGAAAATTAGATAAGAAAAGAAATAAAATTGGTTGGAACTTTAAAAGGAGATACTGAAAAAAATATTATGGAATGATATGGAATTAACACTTCTAAAAACTACAAAGATAAAAAGAACCTGGTAAGTCAAAATATGAAACTGGAAATTTGGAATATAATGAAGTAGTATTAGAAATAAAATTTGTATACATTCCTAACAAAATGATGGGAATATTTGTTTTGTTGAACTAACTCCATTCAAACAATGGTATAAGAAAAAGATAATGATTACTTTACTTTTATATGCTGATAATTTTGAGAATACAAAGAGTAATATGGTATAGCTGAAAAAAATAGCAAAAGAAAATGGTTTTACTGAATGTAAAAATGGGTTAAGATAATAAATTTGTATAAAAATGAAAAATTTTTAAAGAAAGGAGTGTATGGTATTTATTTATCATGCAATAAACAAAAATGGATAACAGTTTTCAAATTTTTAAAAAGGGGCAAAAATGATACACCCTCACAACAGGGATAACTTTTGGAATATTTGGATAAAGGCTCATGCAGTATGTTTTGTGCTGTTTAATGAAAACGAAGAAAAAGTAATTTTGTGAAAACAGTTTAGACCTGGACCAAAAAGATTATTCGATTGAAGCTTGTGCAGGGTTAATTGATGGAAATGAGGGAGCCTAGAGTGGCGGCTTTTAGAGAATTAGCGAAGAAACTGGATACTTGGAAACAGACGTAACAGATATTGAGGAATTGCCAAGGACTGTATGTATCGCCAGGTTACACTACTGAAAAATTGTATTTTTTTAGTGCAAGATTGAAATCTGATGATATTAAGCCAATAGAGCAGTCGCTTGACCATGGGGAAGAAGTGGAAGTATGGATTGATGTAAAAGATGTTATAAAACTTTCAAGTGATATGAAACAATACTTGCTGTAACATATTTTTCTAAATAATTTTTACTAAATTTTTAGATTGTACAAATCAAATTGAAAGGGAGAAAATTATGAAAAAGCTCTTTTGCTGTTGCTATCTCTGATAATATATGTTTATATTATTTATTTGCTTTTCAGTTTAATTATGATTAGATTTAAGGCAGAAAATTTGGAAGAGCTGGATGGAGAATTCATTTTTACTTTTTATAGAAGAATTAGAAAAAAAGATTTATTTTAACATTAATGAAGTGAAAAATGTGTGTATTATCAAGAATGCTTATACAAGGAGAACGTTTAAAACTATAAACTTCAATGTTTTCTAGATGACGGGTATAGTTTTCGACTAAGAAAAAGAGAATGTTTATTATTCCTGCAAGTTTGTCGTGAAAAAAGGAATGAACTGTATCAAAAATATAGCATGATTCCAGCCGATATAACAGTTATTTCAATCATTGAAAAAGAGCTGATAATTTTAAAAGATAAATTATAGAGAAAATAAGCATTTAATCAATAATTTTAAAAATTATTTGACAACATAAATTAAAAATGATAATATAAAAACGTAAGGTTAAAAAGAAATTTTCTGTTAATAAATTTTTAATTATAATAGTTATAGAAGGAGAAAAATCTATGATCGCAATTTTAACAAGTGGAGGAGATTCACAAGGTATGAATACAGCGATAAGAGCTGTCACGAAAGCTGCTCATAAACAAAGGAATGGAAGTTTATGGAATTAGAAGAGGATACAAAGGTATGCTTGAGATCAGATTTTTCCATTAACATTACTAGATGTAAGTGGAATCGCTGATAAAAGGTGGAACAATTTTATTATCAGCAAGATTACCTGAATTTAAAGATCCTGAAGTTAGAGCAAAAGCAGCAGCTAATTTGAAAAAATACGGAATTGATGGATTAGTTGTAATCGGTGGAGACGGATCATTTCATGGAGCACACTATTTACACGAAGAACATGGTATTAAAACAATTGGAATACCAGGAACAATTGATAATGACGTAGCTGGAACTGATTATACGGTTGGTTATGATACAGCATTAAATATCATATTGGATGCTATCTCAAAATTAAAAGATACTGCTACTTCGCACGAAAGAACGTACTTAGTGGAAGTAATGGGAAGAAACTGTGGAGATTTGGCTCTTTATTCTGCAATAGCAGGAGGAGCAAGTGGAGTTATGATTCCTGAAACTGAAAGCTCAATTGATGATTTAGCAGAAGTAATCAAAAAAAGACGTGCAGATGGTAAATTATACGATATAATCGTAGTTGCTGAAGGTGTAGGAAATGTTGTGCAACTTAAGGAAGAATTGTCTAAGAGAGTTGATACAAGTATAAGAGTTACAATCTTAGGGCATATCCAAAAGAGGTGGGGCACCTACTGCATTTGATAGAATTTTAGCAACAAGGTTAGGTGTAAGAGCAGTTGAATTAATTGAAGAAGGAAAAGGTGGATTAATGGTTGGAATTCAAAGTGAAGAAGTAACAACTCATAAGCTATCTTATGCTTGGGAAAAATTATTCAAAAACTTCAGCAGCTGATTATGCAATAGCAAACATGTTATCATTGTAATTATTAATTTACTAAAAGCATATTTTAAATTTAACAATTTTAATAAAGTTTCTAAATATTTTTGTTTCAAAAGAGAAACGCAAACATAAGTGAAAATCTTTCTACAAAAAGTAGAAATTCATTGATAAATTAAGACAATAATTTTAAACATAAATCTAGGAGGAAAAATGAAAATTAAATGACTAAAAGTTGTTTTGATACTATCGGTCCAAAAACTGAAAGTATTGAAATGTTAACAAAATTAGTGGAAAGTGGAATGAACGTAATGAGATTGAAACTTTTCACATGGTGATTTTGAAAGAACATGGAGCAAAGAATTAAAAAAATATTGAGAAGTAATGAAAAACAGGTAGAGAAGTAGGAATTTTATTAGATACTAAAGGGCCTGAAATCAGAACTGGAAAATTAGAAGGTGGAAAGATGTATTATTAGAAACTGGTAAAAAGTAACTATTACTACTGATTATTCTTTCGTTGGAAATGCTGAAAAATTTGCAGTTTCTTATCCTGGAATTGTTGATGACTTATATGAAGGAACAACAGTTTTATTAGATGATGGTTTAGTTGGATTAAAAGTTGAGAGCGTAGACAAAGCAGCTGGAGAAGTTCACTGTGTTATCACAAATACTGGAGAATTAGGAGAAACTAAAGGTGTAAACTTGCCAGATGTTTCAGTTGGATTACCTGCATTAGCTGAAAAAGATATTGCTGACTTGAAATTTGGTTGTGAACAAGGTGTTGACTTTGTAGCAGCTTCATTCATAAGAAAAGCATCTGACGTTGCTGAAGTAAGAAAAGTATTAGATGATAATGGTGGAAAAAATATTCAAATTATTCCTAAAATTGAAAGCCAAGAAGGTGTTGACAACTTCGATGAAATCTTGGAATTAAGTGATGGAATCATGGTAGCAAGAGGAGATTTAGGAGTAGAAGTTCCTGCAGAAGAAGTTCCTTTCATGCAAAAAATGATGATTAGAAAATGTAACAAAGCTGGAAAACCAGTTATTACAGCAACACAAATGTTAGATTCAATGATTAGAAACCCAAGACCTACAAGAGCAGAAGCAGGAGACGTTGCTAACGCTATCTTAGATGGTACTGATGCAGTTATGTTATCAGGAGAATCTGCAAAAGGTAAATATCCAGTAGAAGCTGTTAAAATGATGGCTACTATTTCAAAAAGAACAGATGAATTTAAAAAATTCAAAACAATTGAAACTCCAGATGGATCAGAAATTTCTGTTACAGAAGCAATTTCAAGCGGTGCAGTAAGTACTTCTCATGCATTGGATGCTAAATTAATTGTATGTTGGACAAAAACTGGTAGAGCACCAAGAATGATTAGAAAATATGGACCAACTATACCAATTATTGCTTTGACAGACAATGACCAAACTGCAAGACAATTGGCATTAGTAAGAGGAGTTAGAGCTTACGTAGCAAAAGGATTGGATAAAACAGATGATTTCTTCGCAAAAGCAAGAGAAATTGCAGCTAACCATGAAGAAGCGAACAAAGGTGATTTAGTAGTAATGGTAACTGGAATCTCTAAAGAAGGAACAACTAACACATTCAGAGTAGAAAGAGTTGGAGAATAATTAAAAAAATTTGATTATTTAACTAACAATTAATTTAAATATTTTTGTGAGGGAAACGGTTTATACCTTTTCCCTTTATTTATATACATAAGAAAAGAAAAGGAATAGTGAAAAACTTGATGATTTGATAGATGTTTTTGCAAAATTACTGGGAATTGGAAGAAAAGTGCGGCAAGAATTACGTTTTGATGTGCTTGAAAAAGTGAAGCTGATATTGATAGAATGCTTGAAATAATAAAAAGATTCACATACTAATATTAAAACATTGTGAAATTTGTGAAATTTATCGAAAATGATATTTGTGAAATTTGACAATGAGAAAAAGAGACAAGGAAGTAATCTGTGTTGTTGAAGGAGTACGAGATGTAATTGCATTTGAAAAGTCTGAAACTTATAATGGACTTTATCACGTACTTGGCGGAAAAAAAATTGATCCATTAAATGGAGTTACTATTGAAGATTTAAACTTAATGAAATTAATGAGAAGGTTGGATGGAAATGTAAAAGAAATTATATTAGCTTTAAATCCTGATTTGGAAGGGGAAACTACTAAGTCTCTATTTGACAAAAATTTTTAAAAGATAAAAATGTAAAAATTTCAAAATTGCCAGTGGAATTTCCAATGGGAGGAAATATTGAATATACAGATATAGCGACGCTGGGGAGATCGCTGAAGGTAGAGTTAATGTGGATGATGTAGACTAGATTGGGTTTTAGAAAATAAGAGTTTAAATTACTTGTATTTTTATTTGCTATTTCAGTATAATTTCAATATAGGGGCTGAAGGATAAAAAGAGTAAAGTGGAATGAGAAAGAAGTTGCCCAATTGGAATATCGGATTTTAAAAAAGTGATTGAAGGAATTAGTATTTTGATAAGATAGAATTAATTAGTAATACTAAACACCATTTAAATAACGAATTTATTACAAATTTTTCTAATTAGAGGATAAAACTCAATATTTTCAAATGATTAAAATATAATTTTCACTTTTTAAACAGATTTTAGTATAAAAATTATGGAAGAGGCGGAAGTGGTAAAAATTCTTTACAAGACCTCAGCGTTTTTAGGAAAAGAAATGGAAGTTAAATTTGAAAGATAAATAAAAATATAAAAATAAATACTCAAGCAGTCTGATAAAAATAACTATTGCCTGAGTATTTTTATTGAAATTAGATTAATTTCTAAAATTTTTAATAATTTTTATTTTTAAATCGTTTATATATTTTTCACAAAGTCCTGAATTTCAGCCTTATCAATTACATTTGAAAATCTTATTTCTGAATTTCTGACTTCTGTCAGCTTTTTCTGAGAATTTTTACACCAGTAACTTTTGATACTTCATCTAAAAATTGCATAAGGCTCTTTTGTTTCATCAAGTCCCAATGCTTTTTGCAATTGGAGTTGGGAATTTGAATAGAGTGCTGTTGACATTATTACTGTGTGAATGTTTTTATCCAAATTACTGTTATCTAATTTTTTCATAAACAGAATAAGCAACTGCTGTGTGAGGATCCATTAAATAATGATAATTTTCATATACATTTTTAATTGCATTTACAGTTTCATCATCGTTCGCAAATTCTCCATAAAATTCATTTTGAATATTTTTCAATTCTTCTTCATTTACAGACAACTCTCCTCCTGAAAGTAAGTTTGTAATCAATTCATGTTACTTTTCAGAATTTTCATTTAGTGCGTAATATAAATATCTTTCAAAATTTGATGAAAGAAGAATGTCCATTGAAGGTGAGTTTGTTGCGTAAAATCTCTATTTTTGTTGTATATTCCAGTTTGGAAGAAGTCAGCTAGAACTTTATTTTTATTTTGAAGTTGAAATAAACTTTTGATTGGTATTCAAGTTTTTTAGCGATAAATCCAGCTAAAATATTTCCAAAGTTCCCAGTTGGAACTACCACATTAAATTCTTCGTTAGGCTTTAATTGTTCCAGCTTTTACCAAAGTTTACGTAAGTTGATACATAATATATGATTTGTGGAAATAATCTTCCGATGTTGATAGAGTTTGCACTAGAAAACATTACATTATGATCGTTTGCATATTTTTGAATTCTTGCTTGAAAAATGACTTTTATGGCACTTTGAGCGTCGTCAAAGTTTCCGTTTATCGCAACTATTTCTACATTGTTTCCAAGCTGTTTTCGCATTTGTTCTTCCTGCATCGGACTAACTCCATTTTTAGGATAAAATACGACAATGTTAATTCTGTCAACATCTTTTAAATCCTTCAGTGCAGCCTTTCCAGTATCTCCAGAAGTTGCAGCCAGAATCAATATTTTTTTATCTTCTTTTGTTTTTCTTTACTTAAAAGCAATAAATACGGGAATAACGAAAAGTGCTAAAATCTTTTGAAATGCTAATGTTCTTCCATGAAACAGTTCTCCAAAACTACTTTTTCATTTTAATTTATATACAGGAACAATATTTTCATCAGTAAAAAGTAGTATTGTTATAAGCATTGTTCACAGCATTTTTTTATTTCTTCGTCTGAAAATTCTGTAAAAATAGTTTTATAATTTTTTTCTGAAAGTTCTTGATAAGACAAGTCTTTTAGTTCATCATAAGTCAATTTAACTCTGGTAATTTTTCAGGATGTAAAAAGCCCACCACCATTTGCAAGTCCATGTAATGTGGCAAAAGTTGAGCTTTGTAATTCTCCACCTCTTGTACTTTTGTAATTCATAATTACACCTCTTCTTTGATTATTTTATTTATAAAACATTATAACATAAAAAAATATGCCCAATCAATTGGAATGGAATATTTTTAGCTTTTTAATCTATACATGATTAATTCTATTCTTTTTACAAATCAAACACATCATAAAAATGTTATTAGTCAACTAGAAAAATAAAAATTATAAATTTTTAATAACAAACAATTTTTTTCTCATTTTTTTCTTTAATAATTAATCTGTATAATATAATTGAAGTAAAGTTTTTGTTTTATAATTATTATAGGTATATGTATGTAGAAAGGTTGGTAAAGACTATGAAAAATATTTTTTTGATGTTATTATTGATATTTTGTGTAATTTCCTGTGAATTAAAAAAAGGCTCAGGAAGCATCGATAGAAAAAGAATATTTGGAAAGTATGAAAATTGTTTTAAAATATTTTGAAAAAATCCTCATAAATTACAGAAGATAAAAACCAGATGTAAAAATGACCTTATTGCAAAAATTTTTCAAATATTGTGAGTATTTATGAAAGGAAGGCGTATAATGGAACTCCTGATGAAAAATTGAAGGTTATTCCAGTTTAGGTCAAATTTATATGTTAGTGGATAAATATTCGGCATCGCATGAGTTTACAAAATTTTACTAGGGAGCATAATTTGAATTCAATTTATGACAATTATGAAAGTCTTATTTCACAGAAAATACGAGATAATATGAGCTGGGAAAATTATGAAAATATTTATCAGACGGGCAAAGAAATACTATAACGGGCATATAGAATTTATGGAAGAATTAATGAATAGTGGTAAAATGACGTTTTTATCGAGAAGTTCATGAAAAATGTCAAGATCAAAAGCTGATAAATTAATAGATATTGCACAAAGATTTGAAAAATTCAGGGAAATTATAGAAATGCTGAAAAATTGTATTTAGATGCGAGTAAAACCTATTCACGTTATGACGAAAACTACAGACAAGCCAAAACTAGATATTATGAAACAAAGCAAAGAGCAGATTTAATTGATGCGGAAAAAGTTATAATTTAGGACTTGCAGAAGTTCGTAAGAATACTAAATCGAGTTATAGAAAAGCTGCAAACTATTTTGAAGAAGCTGCAAAATTTGTGCCTAATTATCGGGATAGTAAAAGAATTGGCAAGAAAATATGAAAGTATGGGAGAAATACATTATTATTTTTCAGAGTGTCCAACTACAGTTGAAAAATTATATAAGCAGTGAGCTAGCAAGAGTAGGAAGTAAAAATGTCAATTGGGCATGCTGATGTAGTTATTTCATGTGATATGGATACTCGATATAGAGTTTATGAAGGACTTCCTAAAAGAGTGGGACGTACTGAAGTTGGTCAGGTACGAGATAAAAATGGAATGTTTGATACAAAGCAATATATGTTCCAAGAGATTGAAAAATTTCTACTGAAACGATGGATATGAAAATATACAATAAAAATTAAGTGGATTGTCAAGAAAAAGCGTTAATGGAAGTTTTTTCCGTAGAAAATAAATATAAGGAACTAGTTTACAGTGGAGATGTTCCAGAAAAAATATAGATCGGTAAAGGAATCTCCTTTAGGAAAAGATGAAATGAAGAAAAAGCATATAAAACAATGTTAGATAAAGCTCATACAGACTTGGAGGAAATAATAAAAGTTATCAAAAATTTATAAAAAAGAGAGAAGTGAATGATATGAAAAAGTAATTTAAGTTTATTTGTATTGTTAAGTTTATCAACTTTTACGCAGGAAAATATAAAATAGAAATAGAACCGTCTACAAAAATATCTCAAAATGTTATTCAGGGCTATAATTCTCAAATTGAAAAAGAAGTGAGCAAAAATATATTCAAAAGAAGAAATGTTTGGAATTGATGAATAAAAATGATGAACGGAGCTTTCTGCTTCTATTCAAGGTAAAAATGGAGCAAATGAGTCAAAAGGATTTTTGGGAGAAGACTATATTTCTAAAATGATGGATACTAATGTTTAAAGTATTATAAAATTGAAATAGAAAAGATAAATTATATTTCTGAAAAATAAGGCGTATGTAAAAAGTTAAATTGGGATTTCCTATTAATATGGATGAAATAAAAAGTATGAGCAGTCTTGATAAAAATGCTTGAAAAAGCTCAGGAGAATTCTAAAAACTTGAAATAGCCTTTAAGAAAAACAGGAAAAACAATAGAAGAGTATTCAAAAGTCAATTTCAGAAAAAGATGAAAAGGCAATGAAAAATATTTTTAAAATAATGAGTGAAATTCAAATGGAAATGATGGATGAAGAATTGGATAAAAATGACAAAAATGGAAAATATGTAGGGAAGAAAAGAAATTTTGGAAGCTAATAGAAAAGAATGGTAAATGGGTAATAGAAAATCCAAATTTTGGATATTAAAATAATATCAATAGAGAAAAATAAATTTGAATTAGTAAAATTAAAAGTGAACAAAAATAGTAAAAATGAATACACTTCAGTTTAAAAGATAATACTAGATAAAAAAAGGAGCATATTGTGTTTTATATAGACTAAAGCTGCCCCCTTGATTCATAATATTTATTTGATAAATTCCAGATATAATACTTTCGAACAGTCTAGTATTATTAAATACAAGGAGATTTTATTTTCTCCTTGTTTTTGGTTAAACACTCATCAAAGTTTAATAAATTTTTGGAATTAATTCTAAAAGTAATTTACTACAAATATTAGGAAATTATAATTAATATTATTATATTTTACTTTTGTTAAAATTTATTTTTATTAGATGTAATATTTTAAAAGTAATTTATATAAATTATTGTTTTGTTTACTTTTTGATAATTTATATGGTATAATAATTACTGTATAATATTAAGGTTATTGAAATAAAAATAGGAGGGATTCAGTATGAAAAAAATTAGTATTAGGTTTGTTTTTAGTATTAACGGCAATGTCATTTTCAGCTCCACGTTTTGTAGATGTTAATGGGATAAAAAGAAAAATATAGAATTATTGCTGATACAGATATAGGATTTTTCATATTTAGCGAAAAATAGCGAAAGTGGTAAATATATATCATTATCATATTATTATGGTAGGGATAAAGATAATCCAAAAGTCTGTAAATAATTTGTTGAAGAAAAGAATTTATAGAAGGGATAGATTTGGAATATATGCGTAATTATGAAAATAGCAGATACTATGTTACTAAATATTATAATAGAGAAGAAGAAATTTATGCTTATCTTGCAATAGGAAAAATCCTAAAATAAAAAAATTGCTATGTTGCAGTTCTTTATCTTACACCTAGAAAAATTTTAGCACAAAAAAACTTTAAATTATAATATAAATGTTCTTTTAGACGAAGCAGAAAGTTTTTTAATAAAATCATAAATTAGCAATATTAATTGCGATATTTTTACTAAATTTTTTAAAACTAATTTCGTGTAAGAATTTTTCAAATGGTGTTACATGGTTTAAACATTTTTCTTGGTCTTGAGTTTATCAGCATTAAATTCTTATCAATTCTTCTGTTTCTATCTTTGATATGTTGGTCTTCTTTGGCAAAATTCTCTCAGAAGACCGTTATTGTTTTTCGTTACAGCTCTTTGTCACGAGCAGTATGGTTCTGTAAAATAGAAATCTATTTCAGCTTTTTCCACATATGTGAAATAAATCTTTACAGAAGGAATAGCAATGTAAGTTTTTAGTTTTTATCATTAGCCAAATCGTTAAAAAGAAAATGACTTTATCATCGACATTATTTTTTCTTATTGTTTTATTTTTTAATGTTAATGTTTTATTTATCTCAATTTTTTTAAAAATTAAGATAATAAATTAAATGTTGAGTGTAGAATAAAAATAGAATGAGAAAAAAATTTTAAAATTATAGTGAAATAAAATGAATTTTTAGTGTATAATATAAAAAAATAATTTAAAAAAATAAAGGAGTTGGATATTGAATGATAGATGCAGAAAAATCACTTTTAAAACTAATTTTTAAAATTTGATTTTTGAAAATATTCTTTTGAAATATTCAATTTTCAATCTAAGTTTTCAAAGGGTCGAGTATAAATTGTAAAAAGTTGAATAAAAATAAAACAATAAAAAGAACATTAAAGAAGAAAGAGGTGCAAAAATTATGTGGTTTACAAAATCACAAAATGATGTTTTTAAAAGAGTTGAATGTAGATCCTAAAGTTGGATTGACAACCGAGGAAGTAAATATCAGGCTTGAAAAATATGGACAGAATAAATTGAAAGGGAAGGCTAAAAACGTTACTGCAGTTATTTATAGCACAGCTTCAGGATATGCTGATTTATGTGTTAATTGCAGCTGCTGTAATAAATTTGATTGTAGATATTCATCATGGATGGACTGATGCTTTTGATTATAATGGCGGTAGTACTTATAAACGCTGTAGTCGGTGTAGTTCAGGAATCAAAAGCGGAAAAAGGCGCTTGAGGCATTGCAGCAAATGACGACTCCTAAGAGCCTAGTTCGTAGAAATGGAGAAGTTATAGAGGTTAATTCAGAAGACTTAGTCTCCAGGAGATATTTTAGTAATTGATGCAGGTAGATTTATTCCAGCTGATGTGCGGTTGATAGAAAGTGCAAATTTACAAATTGAAGAGTCGGCACTTACTGGAGAATCAGTACCAAGTGAGAAAAATGCTGATTTTTATTACAAAAGATGAAAAATTCCTGTTGGAGATAAAGAGAATATGGCATTTATGTCAACTATGGCGACTTATGGACGTGGTGAAGGTGTCGAAGGTTACACAGGAATGGAAACTGAAATTGGTAAATTATGAAAAATACTTGATGAAGATGAAAGTACGTTGACTCCACTTCAAATAAAAGTTGGATGAGCTTGGGAAAATACTTGGTTATATTGCAATGGGAATTTGTGCTGTGATATTTGTTGTTGGAATTATTCAGAAACGTCCTATTTTGGAAATGTTTATGACTTCGATAAGTTTGGCAGTCGCTGCGATCCCTGAAGGGCTTGTTGCAATTGTTGCGATTGTGCTTGCAATGGGTGTTAATAAGATGTCAAAGAAAAATGCGATTGTAAGAAAATTGCCTGCAGTTGAAACATTGGGAGCAGTAAATATAATTTGTTCTGATAAAACAGGGAAACATTGACGCAAAAATAAAATGACAGTTGTAAAAACTTATACCCTTGATAATTTGAGAGATGTGCCGTCAGAAGGAAGAGATTTTGTGGCAAATAAAGATGAAAGTGAATTAATTCGTTCATTCGTGCTTTGTTCAGATGCTTCGATTGACAGCGGGCAGGATATTGGGGATCCGACAGAAGTGGCGCTGGTTGTGCTGGGAGATAGATTTAATCTTGAAAAAAATGCTTTAAATGCCGAATATAAAAGAGTTAGTGAAAATCCATTTGATTCAGATAGAAAATTAATGTCGACTCTGAATGAAGAAGGAAACGGGAAATATAGAGTTCATACAAAAGGTGCGATTGACAATATTCTTGTAAGAGCAAATAAAATTCTGTTAAATGGAAAAATTGTTGCATTGACGCAAGAAATGAAAGAAAAAATATTGAAAGTGGCAATGGAAATGTCAGATGATGCACTTCGTGTATTAGGTGTAGCATTTAAAGATGTAGACAGTGTAATTGTTCCTGAAGAAATGGAAAAAGAGCTGGTTGTAGTTGGAATTGTTGGAATGATTGACCCGCCAAGAACAGAAGTTAAAGATTCGATAATGGAGGCAAAAAATGCTGGAATTACTCCAATTATGATTACAGGGGATCACAAAAATACAGCAGTTGCCATTGCAAAAGAATTAGGAATTGCGACAGATATAAGTCAAAGTTTGACTGGTGCTGAAATTGATGAAATTTCAGATAAGGAATTTTCTGAAAATATTGGTAAATATAAAGTTTTTGCAAGAGTTTCACCTGAACATAAAGTGAAAATTGTAAGAGCTTTTAAACAAAAAGGTAACATTGTTTCAATGACAGGAGATGGAGTAAATGATGCACCGTCGCTTAAATTTGCTGATATTGGTGTTGCTATGGGAATTACAGGACTGACGTTTCCAAGGGTGCAAGTGATATGATTTTTAACAGATGATAACTTTACTACAATTGTTCATGCAATTGAAGAAGGAAGAAACATTTATAAATAATATCAAAAACCATTATTTTCCTGCTTTCTTGTAACTTGGGAGAAATAATCTGTATTTTTCTTTCGACATTGTTAAATTGGGATTTACCATTAGTTGCAACACAATTATTATGGGTAACTTTGTTACTGATACTTTTACCAGCATTAGCACTTGGAATTGATCCAGGAGATAAAGGATGTAATGAAAACGTTCTCCCAAGAAATCCTAAGGAAAGTTTCTTTTCTGAAGGTGCAGGAATGCGGGCAGTGATTGGTGGGACATTAATTGGACTATTGACATTAGCGGCTTTTTACATAGGAATTAGTGAAACTGGGAATGATTGGAAATCTGGGACAGCTGAAGCAATGGCAAAAAGTTGGGAATGAAGCTGCAAAAAACATGCCTTGACGCAAGGTAGAACAATGGCATTTATTGTGCTTACAGTATCGCAGTTATTCTATTCATTGACAATGAGAAACAGTCAAAAACGATATTTAAAATTGGAATTTTTTAAGAACAAATATTTAATTTATTCGATTATAATTGAATTGCATTACAAATAGGATTAACTTCATTTGCACCTATTGCACAAGTATTTAAAGTAACAAAAATTTCATTTGGAAAATTGGGATATCGTGTTTAATGTTTGCATTAATACCTTTTTGCAGTAAATGAAATTATAAAATTAATTTCAAACAGAGAAAAACAAATAAAAATTTAAATTATTTGAAAAAAATCTTGACAAATATTAAAAATGTGGTAACATATAGTAAATAATCTAAATAAAAAGAATTTGGAGGAAATATAATGTCAAAAAGAATTTGTAGATGCTTATGCTAAAAGCAACTGGAGAAACTAAAAAGAGCTGAAGAATTAGTAAATGCTTTTTAGAAACAGCAGAAGAATTTTTAGTAAAAGGTGAAAATATTCAGTTTGTAGCTGGGGAACTTTTGAAGTAAAAGAAAGAGCAGCTAGAGAAGGAAGAAATCCTTCAACTGGAGATCCAATCAAAATAGAAGCTAAAAAGTAGTAAAATTCAAAGTTGGAAAAATTAGCAGACAAAGTTGCTGAAGCTAAATAATAAAAATATTTTTATTTCTTATAAATCAAAGCTATCTTGAGATAATAACTTTTCATTTTTCAAGATAGTTTTTTGTTTACTTTATTAATTTTTGTAATATGTAATAAAACATTTATTATTAATAATTTGTCTAAATATTAAGTAAGATAAAATTCAAGAAGTAAAAATAATCAAAAAAAGTAATTAAAAAAAGGAAATAATAATATTGCTTTTAAAGAGAAAAATGTTATTATTTTTATAGTAAGAAAAATTTAGTAGGATAGTAGGAAAGGTGAGGAAAAAGATTATGAAAAAGATTATTGATTTTTAGTGAGTGCTTGGCATTTATGGTTTTGAGTTGTGGTAATTCTAATGGTAGTAAAGGTGGTAATGGAACTGAAAGTGGAAATGGTTCCAAGAAGTATAGAATTGGGATTACACAGATTGTGTCACATCCCGCACTTGACAGTGCAAGAGAAGGCTTTAAAGATGCTTTTAAGGAAGCAGGAGTTGCAGCTGATTTTGATGAGAAAAATGCAAATGGTGAAACAGCTAATGCAAATTTAATTGCAAATAATTTTGTCGGTTCAAAAGAAGATCTGATTTATGCCATTGCAACAAATGCGGCTCAACCGGCAGCACAGGCAACAAATGACGTACCTGTTGTATTTTGCGGCAATTACAGATCCAGAATCTGCAGGTATTTTAAAAAATAATGTGACTGGTGTAAGTGACAGAATGGATGTAAAACAGCAGCTGGAATTATTAAAGAAATTGAGTCCTAATGTAAAAAAAGTTGGCGTAATTTACAATTCATCAGAACAAAATTCAAAAATTCAAGTGGAAGACTTTGAAAAAAAGCTGCAAAAGAATTGGGGAATGAGTATTGTTGAAAAAGTATTGTTCAAGCAAATGAAATACTGCAAGCAGCAGATAATCTGGTAAGAGAAGCAGATGCAGTTTATTTGCCTACAGATAATCTTGTAGCATCAGTTGTGAGTTTGATTACAGATAAAGCGACAGCAGCTAAAAATAGTATTTGGTGCTGAAGCAGCTCATGTAAAAGGTGGAGCATTGATTACACAAGGTGTGAGCTATTATGAAATAGGAAAAGAAGCTGGTAAAATGGCAATCGATATTTTGAAAAATGGTAAAAAGCCAAGTGAAATTAAATTTAAGACAATGCCTTTTAAAATGAAATTGTAATAAATGAAAAAGACACTTTGCAGCACTTGGAATTTCATTGCCAGAAGACATAAAAATCCAAAGCTAAAATGGTTCAATAAGATTATAATATAATAACAATTGGGAAAGGAAAAAAATAACATGAAAAAAATATTATTAGTAGCAATGAGCTTTATTAATGGTATTATCCTGTGGAAATAAAAGGCGATAATACTGTTAGTGGGAGCAAGGATTCGCAGGCATCAGATGGCAAGCAGGTCTATAAAATAGGTGTAACGCAGTTTATGGAACATCCGTCACTTAATCTAACTAAGCAAGGATTTGAAGATGCATTTAAAGAGGCTGGAATAAAAGCTGATTTTGATGAAAAATGCAAATGGAGAAGTAACAAATGCAAATTTAATTGCAACAAATTACAAAGGCGGATAAAAAGGATTTAGTATTTGGAATTGCAACACCGTCAGCACAGGCATTGGCAAATAATATTACAGATATTCCTGTGTTATTTTCAGCAGTAACTGATCCTGCAAGTGCTAAACTTCTGAATCCAAATGTGACAGGAACAAGTGACAAAGTGGAAAAATATTGCAGCTCAGCTTGACTTGTTAGCAAAAATAAAACCTGGATTAAAGAAAATTGGAGTTTTTATAATCCATCAGAACAAAATTCGACTGTTCAAGTTCAGGAAATTCAAAAATTGCTAAAGATATAGAAGTTGTGCTGCAAGGAATAAGCAACTTTTGGAGAATTGGCTCAGGCTACTAAAAATTTACTTGGAGCAACTGATGCGTTGTATCTTCCAACAGACAATCTTGTTGTATCTGGAGCAAACTTAATTACTTCAGAAGCGATTAATGCAAAAAAACCTGTAGTTGCAAGTGAAAATTCCACTGTAAAACTGGGAGCGTTATTTACAATGGGGCTTGATTATTACGCATTAGGAAAAAGAACTGGAGAAATGGCAATTGAAATACTGAAAGGAAAACCTGTTTCTCAAATTCCTTTTGAAACTTCAAAACAAATGAAATTGTACGTAAATGAAAAAACAGCACAAGCATTAGGACTGGATGTAAAAAATCCTATGTTTAATGGAGCTGAATTTGTAGGGCAAATAAAAAAATAAATTTTGGAGAGAATAGAAAAGAAAGAGAGAAAAAAAGTTAAATGAATGAATTATTAGTATTTTGCAAAAGTCTTCCAGAGGCTTTTTAAAACAGGGTTTATATATTCGATAATGGTTATGGGAGTGTATTTGACTTATAAAAATACTGGATTTTCCTGATATGTCGGTGGATGGAACATTTCCACTTGGAGGATTTTGTATTTGCAGCATTTTGCACTTTCTAAAAAAATGGTTTCTTTTGGAATAACAAGTCCGATTATGGGACTTATTTTTAGCAGTAGTGTGTGGAATGATTGCAGGGATATATTACAGGGCATTGCACGTTTATTTAAAAATTAACGGACTGCTTTCAGGGGATTTTTAGTAATGACCGGGCTTTTATAGTATAAACTCCAGAATTGTCGGAATGCCAAATGTATTTATTTCGCCAGAGAGAAGTATTTATGAAATAATTTCGTATGAAAAAGGATTTTTATGCCTTTTTATAATTATGTTTGTTGTTTTACTTATTTTAAAAAGGTCTTTATGATTATAAAATCAAGGAAAAATAAGTATATGATTAGAAGTTTGGCTACTTATACTGTTTTTGTAATAGGGTTAATTATTTATGTTGCAAATACGAAAGATGTTAAATTGATGTTAACTGTACTTATAGCTTTTGTTATAAAAATGATTATTGATTATGTTTTGACATCAAAATTTGGATTTGCGTTAAGAGCTTTGGGAAATAATGAGCAGCTAGTTGTAAGTTTAGGGGTAAATGAGAAAAAGACTTAAAAATATTTGGACTTATGCTTGCAAATGGTGTTGTAGCTTTATCAGGAGCGTTATTCGCACAAAATATTAAAGTTGCAGATTTACAGTCTGGAGTAGGGACAATCGTTATTGGGACTTGCGGCAATTATTCTAGGACTTGGAGTATTGAAAAATCTCGTATAATAAAATGAAATTTCAATTGTTACAATAGGTTCTCTTATGTATTATTTTATTATAAACTTTAGCGTTAATGTCAAACGGATGGACAAGAAGTCTGTATGAAGGACTTCATTTCAGTGACAATATTATAAAAATACTAGAAATAAAACCAACTGATGTCAAAAATTATAACAGCGATAATACTTGCGGCAATTTTATGGAACGAGCTTATTCAAAAAAGCTAAAAAAAGGTAAGAAAAAGTAAAATTAATTAAGAAGGGAGAGGGAACTAATGATAGAAATAAAAAAATTTGTACAAGACTTTCTTCTCTGAACTGGGAACGGAAAAACAAGTATTTAAAGGTCTCAATTTTACAATAAATGATGGAGATTTTCATAACAATTATCGGAAGTAACGGTGCTGGAAAATCAACTCTTTAAATGTTTTAAATGGACAAATTATTCCAGATGGAGGAAACATTGTTTTTAAATGGAAATGACATTACTAGTATTGAACAGCATAAAAGAGCAAAATGGATTTCATAAGTTTATCAAAAACTCAACAATGGGAACAGCTCCATCAATGACGGTGCTGGAAAATCTATCAATGGCTAAAAATAAAGGAAAACGATTTTAATTTTACTTTTGGACTGGATACTAAAAAAATATCGAATTTTTATAAAAAACAATTGGCAGTCTCGGACTTGGACTGGAAAATCAGCTGTTTACACAGGTAGGACTTCTATCTGGTGGGCAAAGACAATGTTTATCCTTTAATAATGGCAACTTTGAAACTGTCCAGATATATTACTGCTGGATGAACACACAGCAGCACTTGATCCTGCAGACTTCAGAAATAATTCTTGAAAAGACAAAGGAAATTATTGAAAAAAATAATATAACAAGTCTTATGATAACACATAATATGCAAGATGCTATAACTTATGGAAATAGACTGATTATGCTTCATGCTGGAGAAGTAATTTTTGATATAAAAGGTGAAGAAAAGAAAAAGCTGACAGTAGAAAAAGTATTGGAAATGTTTAAAACGAAAAGATGCCCAAATTGTCGGATAAAAATATATTTTAAATGTATAAGGGCTGTATTTAACAGTCCTTTTTATATTGTATATATTTAAATTAAATTCACTATGTTTTTAATTGATAAATCAAAATTTATAAAAAGATTTCAAAAAGATAAATAAAGCTCTTTAATTTTAATTATTCTTATGTTATAATATTTGATGGTTTTTACAAGTTTTATTAGAATAACTATAAAAACTAATATAATTAATTTAAAATTAAAATAGGAGAATACACATGACAAAAAGATTTATTAAAATTAAAAAGGAATTGAAAAAGCTTTGCCAAAAGCGGTAAAAGAATTGGCACACAGAAACAATGTTAATTACATTTTTAATGACAGGAACAATAGGAAATCTATCTTATGCCTTGGAATCAAGAGAATAAACAATCAAATGAACAAATAAATGGTTCGATTAGTAACATAAAGCAAAATTTTAAAAGAATTAAATTTAAAAATGATAAATCAATAAAAATCAAATCTTGAGTTAATTCAGCTAATGGAGCAGGGAGAATATGTAACAAAATCGCCTTGGAGTAGTTGGCAATAGGGAATAATGAATTTTTATAATGATTGGAATGGAACTTATCCGGGACATAAGGATAAGAGTAAAAATATTCATATGAAGGAATATTTTCAAGAAGCTCAGATATCTATGAAAGAGCCGTATCACCATCTAGTGAAAATTATGAACTTCTTGAAGACCAAGAAGATTGGAATCAGCCACTGACCAGCAAATGGTTATGGTTTAGCAAGTACTAATTTAGCAGCAGAGCCATTGGTAGGATTTGAGATAAATGCGGGAATAAACCCAAGAAGTATTAACAAGTCCCCACTTTCAATAGGTGAAAAAACAGCAATTACACCAATATTACCAACACCAATAAGTTTTACACCACCAACACCAATAATAAAACTGCCAGTATTGCCAACTCACAACACCACCAAGTTTTAATATACGATTAGGTTCTTATTGTAATAGAATGGCATCATCAGCATGTGGACCTGGTGCACCAGGAGGGGGAGAAGCTTATGATTCTATTTCTCAAAATCATGCTTTTAGTATTAATGCTAATGGCAGTACTATAGGAACACTTACAGCTGGACAACCTTCGTTGAGATATTCATGGAATTATGCTAGTAAGGCTCTTTAAAGGCTTATTTTGATACAGCTGGAAGTTATGATGTAACTACTCCTTGGAAATTAATTCTGAAAAACTCCGCTTACTGAAATTCAAAAAGTAAAATGAAGAAGATGAAGATAGAGATTATAATGCTCAAAAATTCTTGTTGGGGATCACGTATTGCAACGATGGATAATGCATAAGCAAATACAGACGTTACCCTAATAATAAAAACAACAATAGATTTGATAGGACCTTAACAGTTGGTTTTGAAATTCAAACTGATACTAAAAAAGGCGGAAATGGAAGTACAAGAAAGGTAGTCAATACTCAACAGGAGTAATAATCGATGCTGCTGAAGCAGGACGTCTTACAATTGGTGGTTTGCATAAAGGAGATACAATGGAATTAACTCTCGCACCCTACATTAGGGTACTAGCAAGATCGAAGTAAACAGAAATTCAGACGGATATACAGGATATAAAGTAGGGTTAATTTTAACACCAGAAGATATTGATGATAGAGTAAAATAGTAATTATGTATTTGAAAATGATGGAAAAATAGATTTTTCAGGAAGAAAATCTATCGGAATTCAAATTTATGCTCCAGCTGTTGACCCAATTACACATGCGGTATCAAAACCACGTGTAAAAGTTTTAAATACTAATATCATAAATATGAGGAACTGAAAGTTATGGTATGAAATGGTCATCACGTATCACAACTGATAGTATAATGAACAATACAGGGACTATTAATATTTCAGGAGATGCGGGCACGCAAACTCTAGATGGAGTTACAACTATTCTAAATTCTTTATCATCAGGAATAGCGGTTATAGAATTCTCATTTCTAAACTAATCATACTATAAGAGCGTACAATGGAATAGTTACTAATAATGGATCTATAAATGTTTCTGGTAAAAGGTAATACTGGAATGGTTCTTATTGTAAATGCAACCAGATGATATAACAAATACAGCTAATGGAACAATAAATGTTAAAAAGTACGGCTGGCAGACAAAATATTGCTATGAGAGCAGACAAAAGGACGTATAGCAACAGATTTTTAGGAACACCAAAAGCAATAAATGACGGAAACATTTATTTGGAGGAGATTCATCAATAGGAATGGTTGGGACAAATGCTAATGTTACAAATACTAACATTATTGAAACAACTACCAACAAAACAATTATTAACGGAATTGGAATGGCTACTCGTGGTGGAGCTCTTGAAAATACGGGAACAATTAATCTGAAGGATCAGGTGTTTCATCTAATATTGGTATCTATATGACTAAAGGTACTGTGAATCCGACTGAAACACTAGGTCCAAATAGCAATATTACTGTTAGGTGATGATTCAACAGGGGCATTAGTATCAAATGGTACATTAAATTATGGTGGAAATATTACTGTTAAAGGTAACGGATTTTCTGGACTCATTATAGGAGATAATGGTTCTAACACTACTAATGCAACAATTACAAGTGATGGATTAATAACCGTAAATAATGGAACAGATTCGGCGGGAATCTATACTTATATAGACAATTCATCAGGAACACCTGTAACAGTAAAAAAGGGTCATATGGAATTGTTGTAGGTAAAAATTCAAAACTTGTAAGCGATGGAAATCATAATGTTGATGTGGATATAAAGGTTAAAGGAACAGAATCAATAGGGTTGTATTCTGGTGAGAATGCCAAGTTGGAAGTTAAAGATCATACTGTAAATGCTGATAATGGAGCAGTGAATTATGATGCTGATAAAAATTCAACTTTAATATTAAAAGGAACTGGAACACACGCGTACAGGAAAAAAATCATTACTGTTTTATCTTGGTGAAGATGGTACAGGTAAGATTTCAATAGGAAATACTATGAATGCAACCATTGAAGGTGGAACAACTCCAGTTGAAAGAGGAAACGCATTTTATTATGTAGGAAATGGAACAACGTTTGGTGCTACTGAAATTTCAAACTGGGCAAAAATAATTTTGGAGATGGTACGATTTCAACTTTAGGAAATTTAAATTTGACTATGAATTCTGGTTCAAGATTATTTATAGCACAAAATGTTGGTATGAATTTATCAGAAACAACAGGTCTTACAATTTCAGGTGCTACTGAGCTAATAGTAATTGGGACTGACTATAAAACGTTTATGTTATATTTAAGCAAATTAACGATTAATCAGAATGTAGATTTAAATGACACTACAGATGCATATAATCATCTTGAAATTTCAAATTCATCAATAACAAATGCACTTAATAAAACTATGACTGGAATACAAGCCAACGATGTTGCAATGGCTCAAGAAAATGATAAGAATTTATATTCAAGAAATAAAGTTACACTAGCAAATGGAAGGAAATATTAATTTTAAGTGGTATAAATTCTACTGGAATTTATGGAAAATTTAGAACTTCATAACAGAACAACTGGTGTTATGACAATAGGAAATAAATCAACTGCTATATATGGAGTTGGTGATTCTTTACCTGAAAATGCTGGTAAAATGACAATAGGAACTAATTCAATAGCAATGTATTCGTAGGTTCTACAACACAAGCTATGAAAAATACTGGAACAATTGAACTTCCTCAAACTGATTCAGTCGCACTGAGTCATATAAAACCTGATTCAACACTTGCATATCAGGAGTAGTACTTGGAAAAATACTGGAAAAATAGAACTAACAGGAGATAAAAATACAGCAATATATGCTACAGGAACACCAGCATATACAGCTAGAAATAGTGGCACTATAACATTATCAGATTCATCTACAATTAATAATCCCTAATGTTGCACCATATACTAACAATAGTAATGTAAGTTTAGAAAATACTGGCATATTAAATGCTGGAAAAATACAACTCGCAGTTTATGGATATGCGGCAGAAAATAGTGGGAAATTAAATATTGAAATGCTGGATTGGTATTTATTCTCAAAATGGAGATGTAAAATTGACAGGCGGGAAAAATTACAACTGGTACAGATGAAGTTGCAGGAGCTTTAGTACTGTCGGAACTGGATCAAAGATATATCAAATATGGAACTGCATTTTGATATTGGAGATAATTCATTTGGATTTGTAAACGTTGGAAATAATAATAAAATAACTTCTAGCGTTGCAAATGTAGGACTTAAGAACAAAAATGTATATGTTTTACTCAGATGATATTAACGGATTTGTCATAAACTCAACTAATATTACATCGACTGGAGAACAAAAATTACGGACTTTATTCAGCTGGAACTGTCGATAATTATGGAAACATAGATTTATCAAGCGGGAAAGGAAGTGTAGCAATTTATAGCATTAAAGGTGGAACTGCAATAAATCACGAACATGCTGTAATTAATGTTGGGGCTTCTGATGTTGTAAATAAGCTATATTCAATTGGTAGGGGCAGGGATATGAAACAACAGATACAGGAAATGTAATAAATAAAGGAACTATTAACGTAAATGGCAAAAGCAGTATTGCAATGTATGCAAGTGGTACAGGAAGTACAGCCAAAAATGAAGGTAATATAAACTTAAATGCAAACAATACCACTGGTATTTATGTCACAAATGGAGCGGCTGCCATAAATACAGGAACTATTACAACAGGACCAGGAACACATCGTAGTGTTGTCGGAGTTTATTTAGGAGAAGGTTCGACACTTAATAATACAGGGACAATAAATATAAAATGCTAGAAATGGTAAAGGTGTCTATTTAAAAGGTGGAACTGTAATAAATTATGGAAATATAACAGTAAATGGTAGAAACAGATAGAAATAAGACCGTAATTCCTTTCACAACACCTGATACAGGTAAGGAACTCGGAGGACTTGTAATCAAGCACCTTCTGGGAGCACCAAGTGCCATAATTACAGCAAATGGAATCCCTCAAACACCTGTAGTTATTAATACAGCTGCTAGAAACCAATATCAGTATCAGCATCAAGTATTGAATGTACGTAAATACTTCTGGAATTAACTCTACAAATGCAATAAATGGACTTGAAAAATTTAACAAGTGAAGCAGATTTAATCGTTGGAATAGAAGCAGCAGAAATGACTGATAAAAATATATTTTAATAAATGATCCAAGAATACTTGATACATATAGAAATGCGATGGAGAATAATCCGAATATAAAAATGGAATGTGTATTCAGGATCACTAACCTGGATGACTACGCCAACATTAGAACTGGGAACAAATAAAATAACAAGTTTATATATGGCAAAATACCATATACAGCATGGGCTGGAAGTAGAGCAACACCTGTAAACAGTACTGATACATACAATTTTGCAGACGGTTTAGAACAGAGATATAGTGTGAAAGCTTTAGGAAATAGAGAAAGAGAAATATTTACAAAGTTAAATTCAATTGAAATAATGAAGAAATTCTTTTTATACCAAGCATTTGATGAAATGATGGGACATCAGTATGGAAATTTACAACAAAGAATTAATGCAACTGAACTACTTTAGATAAAGAATTTAATCATCTTACGAAAAAGATTGGAGGAATTCTTCAAACAAAATAATAAAAATAAAAGTGTTTGGAATAAGAGATAGTACTAAACACAAATACAGCTGAATAATTGATTATACAAGTAATGCTTACGGAGTAGTTTACGTTCATGAAGATGAAAAAGTTAAAATGGGAAATTCAACAGGTTGGTATGCTGGAGCTGTAACAAACAGATTCAAATTCAAGGATATTGGACATTCAAAAAGAAAACCAAACAATGCTTAAAGCTGGAGTATTCAAAACAATGTCACTAGCAGATCATAATGGAGCCTTTGCAATGGACAATCGGTGGGGAGATGTATTTGCAGGTATTAATGACATGAAACGTAGATACTTAGTTGTAGATGAGATATTTCAGGCTAAGTCTAATTATCATTCATATGGTGCAGCAATAAAAATGAATTAGGATATGACATAAGAATGAGCGAAAGAACACATTTAAGACCGTATGGAAGTTTAAAAATAGAATATGGAAGATTTGAAAATATAAATGAAGAAAGAGGACAAATGAGTCTGGAAGTAAAAAGGAAATGATTATTTCTCGATGAAAACCTGAAGCTGGAATAGAATTTAAATATATTCAGCCACTAGCAGCACGAACAAATTTATCAGTAGGATTAACAGCGCTTATGAAAATGAGTTAGGAAAAATTGGAGAGTAAACAACAAAGCAAAAGTAAAAAGGTACACAATGCAGGCTGGTTTCGGTATAAGAGGTGAAAAGGAAGACAGAGGGGAAATGGTAAATTTGATTTAAAAGTCGGAGTTGATAATACAAGATTTGGAGTAACTGCAAATTTTGGATATGAAACTAAAGGGAAAAATATTAAAAGGTGGAATAGGTTTTCAGAGCTGTTTATTAATTTGACAGTTCAGAAAATATTTAAAAATAGAAACAGTAAGATTCTATATAGAGTCTCACTGTTTTTAGTTTAGAAGAAATTTAGGAATGAAAAATTTTTGTCCCCAAATTGTTCCTAAATAGAAAATAGGCTATCATTAGCCTATTATCAAACATCTAATTTCCTCTGTTTTTCAATCATTTTTCAACAAGATTTCTAGCATGATCTCCAATTCTTGTAAAATGTGACACAACATCTATATAATAAAGTCCAGCTTTTACATCACATTGCTGCTTACTGACCCTTTTTATATGGGCCTTTCTTACTTCTTTTCTTTGGCATAAAGTTTATTGTGCAAGTCAACTACTGCAAAAGCTTTTTCTGTATCGTCATTTTTTAGTGCTTCTTCGGCTGTTTCAATAATTCTTTTCGAAATTCTGAACAGTTTTTCAATTTCTTGGTGAGCTACATCAGTAAATACTACTTTTTTCTTAATTTCATATCGCACATCTCTTACAATTCCGATTGCATGATCCCCTATACGTTCTACATCACGGCACATATCAAGATACATGCTGATTTCTTCCCCGTCTTTTTCAGTTATATGTTCTTGAGATAATGTTGTTAAGTATTTTGTGATTTCCTGATCAATGTTATTTATTGCATCTTCTGATTTTTCTACTCTTTCTGCATCTTTTTCGTCGTGATCATGGAAAAATTTAACTGATCTTTCTAAACTTTTGAGTGTGATTGAAATCATAGAAAGCATCTCCTGTTTAACTTGTCCCAAAGCAATTGACGGTGCGGAAATTAATGCTGAATCTAAATATTTTTGGCTTTATGTTCAACTTTATCTTCATCTTTTTCTTTAATTACTTTTACAACTATGTATTCTAAAACTCCGATAAATGGAAATAATAAAATTGTTGTCATGACATTGAATGAACCATGTGCAAATGCTATTGTAACTTTTGGATTCAAATGAAGAATTTGAGCCATTTTTCTACAAATATAGAAAATGGTGACAATAAGATTAGAAAAATTGCTGTTCCAATTACATTGAACATTGTATGTGATAAGGCTAATCTTTTTGCAGAAGTATTTGCACCAATTACTGCAATTATAGCTGTAATAGTTGTTCCAATGTTATCTCCAAAAAGTACTGGTAAAAGCAGCTTTTAGTGTTATAAGGTTTCTCTTGATATACATTTTGTAAAATACTTATTGTCGCACTTGAAGCTTGTACAAGCATGGTAATTATAGTTCCAATGAATACTCTAAAATAGGTTGATGACTAAGTTTTACTGTCAATTCTGTAAATGCTGGAAGATACTTTAAGTGGCTCCATTGCACCTGACATTAAAGTTAATGCAAAAAATATTCCTCCAAAACCAAACAAAATCCGACCCAAATTGTTTATAAAATTATGTCTTACAAAAAATAGACATGCTGCTCCTTAAAATAATATGGGCAAAGCATAATGTGTGATATTAAAACCGATAATGAAAGTTGTAATTGTCGTACCAATGTTAGCTCCATAATAATCCCTATTGCTTGTCTTAAAGTCAAAAGACCTGCTCCAACTAATCCTATCGTAATAACTGACGTACCTGAACTTGACTGTATTAAAAGCTGTTACAAAAATCCCTGACTAACACACCTAGAAATGGTGAAGTTGTATATTTATCCAAAATAAATCGAAGTCTATCTCCAGCCGCCATTTTGCAGCCCATCCCCATATATTTTATACAGAATAGGAACAATCCTAATCCTCCTAGAAATCCGAACGCCATCTGCTGATAGTTAATCGTGTTGAGTGCTACTCCATTCATCAAATCAATCCTCTCTTAATTTTTATTTTTGATTATGATTTTTTTGTTCAAAGTTAGAATTTTTAGTCAAATTCTTTCTTCGTTATATTTATATCATATTTTTCTAAATTTGCTATTATTTTTTACTGTATCAAAGTAAAAATTTTGTCTAGTTGGTTTATAATTTTTAGTAATTTTTATTCAATAAAATTTATATTGATGCGATAATAACGATAATAAAAAGATAATCATTAATTTTTAAAGAATAGTGATATTATTAAAAACATTTTTAGTATAATTATTGTGTACTAAAAAGTAAATTAATTGTTTTAAAAATAAAACACTTTTATAATATTTGATTTATTGAATTTTAACAATAAATCTTTATGAAAAGAAGATGGAATTATGAAAATCCTTGAGGTAGAATTTAAATAATAGATAAATAATAAAAAAACTTACAAAAATTATTTGACTTAAAACTGATTTTTCTGATATAATGAATTTAAGAAGATAATAAATTTTAGGAGGAATATAAAGATGAAAATTGTAGTTTTTCGATGCAAAACCTTATGATATTGAGTTTTTTGACAAATGGAATGAAACATTTGGAGCTAATATTACGTATTTTTGAGGAAAAAAATTGAGCCTGAAAAACGTGATGCTTACTAAAGTATCAAGATGTTGTCTGCACATTCGTAAATGATGATTTGAATGCAAAAAGTACTAAATATCCTTGCAAAAATGGAGTAAGATTAATTGCCGCAAGATGTGCTGGTTATAACAATATTGACTTGAAAGCTGCCCGTGAAAAATAGAATTACTGTTTTAAGAGTTCCTGCGTATTCACCATATGCTGTTGCTGAACATTCATTGGCTCTTCTTATGTCAGTAAACAGAAAAACTCACAAAAGCTTAGCAACAGAACTAGAAGGTAACTTTTAGTTTAGCAGGGTTAACTGGAATGGATTTAAATGGAAAAACTGCTGGAATTATAGGAACTGGTAGAATCGCGAGAATTTTCATAAGAATTTTTAAACGGATTAGGAATGAAAGTTATTGGTTACGATAAATTTCCCTAATGAACAAGCTGCAAAAGAAGAAAATTTCACTTATGTAACATTAGATGAAATATTTGCAAAATTCTGATGTGATTTCATTACATTGCCCATTATTCCCTGAAACAAGACATACAATTAACAAAAGAAACTATTGCTAAAATGAAAGATGAGCGTTATTATTATCAATGCTGCCAGAGGTGGATTAATTGATACTGAAAGCGCTAGTTGAAGGATTAAAAGATAAAAATCGGTGGAGCAGGACTTGATGTTTATGAAAAATGAAAGCAGTTATTTCTTTGAAGATGAGTCAACAAGCGTGTTAGAAGATGATTTGCTAGCTAGATTGCTATCGTTTAACAACGTCGTTTTAACTTCTCACCAAGCATTCTTAACAAAAGAAGCGTTAGACAATATTGCTGAGGCAACATTTAACAATATTTTTATCTTATGTAAAAGAAGAACCATTGACAAACGAAGTTTGGTACAATGAAGAAACTAGTAAAAGTTGTTGAAGGTTTAAGAAAATAATGATCATCTAACAAAATATTTAAAAAGTTTTTATTTTCTAAGAATTTAAAGAGAGGCTGTTTTAAAGGGCAGCTTCTTTTAATATTTTTCCTAAAAATTAAATTATAAAACATAGAGTTTTAGTAAATTTTTACTTAAAAAGAGAGGTATAAAAATATGGATTTATTTGAAATACAAAATGAAATAAATGAAATTAATATTGAAGAAATTAGGAGGCATCTTTGACCTTGAAAATTTGAAAATTGAAATAGAAAATTTGGAAAAACAGACATTTGAGCCTGATTTTTGGAATACTGAAAACAATCAGGAAATTTTTGAAAAATATCAGTGCAAAGAAAAATGCTTGAAGAATATGATAATTTAAACGGACTTTTTGAAGATGTTTCTACGATTATCGAGTTTATTGAGATGGGAGACAATTCTTTTGAAAATGAGCTTGAACAGAAAGCAGAAGTTAGAGAATGAAATTGACAATTTTAAGACTAAACTGCTTTTTAGATGAAGAATACGATACGAATAATGCGATTCTTACTATAAATTCAGGTGCTGGCGGTACAGAAGCCTGCGATTGGGCAGAAATGCTTTTACAGAATGTATGACGAGATGGGCTAATCGTCATAGTTTTAAAGTAGAAGTTTTGGACAGTCTGGCTGGGGAAGAAGCTGGAATAAAAAGTATTACATTGAATATAAAGGGAAGTTATGCTTATGGCTATTTAAAGGGAGAAAAAGGTGTTCACAGACTTGTTAGAATTTCTCCGTTTGATTCAAATGCTAGACGACATACTTCATTTGCCGCAGTAAATGTAACTCCTGAAATAGAAGATGACGTGGAAATAAATATTCGTACAGAAGACTTGAAAATTGATACTTATCGTGCAAGTGGAGCTGGAGGATCAGCACGTAAATACAACAGATTCAGCTGTAAAGAATTCACATATTCCAACAAATACAGTAGTTACTTGTCGAAAATGAACGTTCACAGCTAAAAATCGTGAAACTGCAATGAAAAATATTAAAATCAAAATTATTTGAACTGGAATTGGAAAAACGGGGAAAAGGAAATGGCAAAATTAAAAGGAACCGAATCAAAAAAATCGAATGAGAAGCAAATCTGTTCATATGTTTTTCCAGCCTTATAAAATGGTAAAGGATCATAGGACAAAAGGCTGAAGAGGGAAATGGGAAAAAGTTATGGATGGAGACATTGATTTATTTATAAATGAATATTTAAAATATTCTAAATCTTAATAAATGATATGAAAATAAAAGAGTTAAATACATTTAAAAACAGAAGGTTTTATTTTTGTGAAAAATAAGAATTATTAATTGGTTGTTGGTTTTGTATTTATTTGAACATTCTATTTTTACTTCCTTTGTAATAAATTTGTATATATTAAATATAGATATAATGTATATAAAATACAAAAATAAAAATATTAAGCTTTGCATATGTTTTTAATTTTAATTTAACAGTAATATAATAAAATTTATTAAAATAAAAAAATATAAAGAATAAAAATATCTAAAAATAAAAATAAAGTCCTTGAATAATTTCAAAAAGTGAAGTACAATTATAGTAAATAATAAAACTTTTTAGAAAAATATAAAAAACTTTAGGAGGTAATGGAATGGGAACGCCACATATTGGGGCAAATAGAGGAGATGTTGCAGAAACTATATTGTTGCCGGAGATCCGCTTAGGGGCAAAAATATATTGCAGAGACATTTTTGAAGATGTTGTTCAGTATAACAATGTTAGAGGGATGCTAGGATTTACTGGTACTTATAAAGGGAAGAAAGTATCTGTTCAGGGAACAGGAATGGAGTGCCTTCGATTGGGATTTATTCACATGAACTGATAACTGAATTTGGAGTAAAAATTTGATTAGAGTAGGAACTGCTGGTTCTTATCAGGAAGATGTGAAAAGTTAGGGACGTTGTTATCGCAATGTCGGCTTCAACAGATTCTGCTATTAACAAGTTGAGATTTAATGGAGCAGATTATGCACCTACAGCAAGTTCAGACTTAGTTTTCAAGGCTTGAAATTGCTAAGTGAAAAAGGATTGAATGTAAAGGCTGGAAATGTGTTTACAAGCGATACTTTTTTATGGGGATAATCCTGACGCTTGGAAAAAAATGGGCTGCGTTTGGAGTATTGTGTGGAAATGGAAACAGCACAGCTTTATACAACAGCGGCAAAAATTGGGAGCTAATGCTTTAACATTGCTTACAATAAGTGATTCGTTCATTACTCACGAAGTTACAAGTGCTGAAGAAAGACAAACAACTTTTAACGAAAATGATAGAAGTGGCATTGGAAACAGCAATACAGCTTTTAAAAATAATTAAAGAAAATAACTAAAGGGAGAAAAATTAGTGGAATTTTATAAAAGATTAGTTATAAAAATTTTAGAGCGTAGTTCGGTTGGTTCTGAAAAATAGAATTTTGAAAAAGTTAAAAAGTGGATACGATTTGACGCAAAAAGGAAATGGCAGAATTGAAGAGTTGCTGGAAAATATTTTATAACATGGAAAGATGTTTAAGCAAATCTATATTCTCAAAAAGCAAGGGCTTGTCCCTTTTATTAATTTATATTTACAGAAAAGGAAAACAAAATGAAAATAGAAAATTTATATCCTGAAAAGTTTTTTCACTATTTTGGTGAGATTTCAAAAATACCAAGAGGTTCAAGAAAAGAAAAGAAGATTAGTGACTGGATTGTAGAATTTGCGAAGGAAAAGAAATCTGAAGTTATTCAGGACAAGGCATTAAATGTATTAATAAGAAAGCCTGCAACATCTGGATATGAGGAATATTCACCACTTATCCTGCAAGGGCATATGGATATGGTTTGGGAAAAAAATAAAAATACACAATTTGATTTTGAAACACAAGGAATTGAACTTGTTGTGGAAGATGGATACTTAAAGGCAAATGGAACAACACTTGGGGCAGATAATGGAATTGCTGTGGCTTATGCACTTGCGATACTTGACAGCAATGACTTGAAACATCCGGCACTTGAAATTATTATCACAACTGATGAAGAAGACGGAATGAGCGGAGTTAATAACCTTGACTTTGGAATTTTTTCTGGAAAGACACTTATAAACTTGGATACTGAAGAATATGGACAAGTTTATGTGAGTAGTGCAGGTGGTGCGAGAATCCTTAATGAGTTTAATTTTGATGCTGAAAAATTAGAAGAAGACGATACTGTAATAAGTGTTGATGTGAAAGGGCTTCTAGGTGGGCATTCAGGTGCTGAAATTCATTTAGGATTAGGAAATTCAAATAAAATTTTGGCAGAAGTTCTGAATCACTTAAACTAAAAATACACTCTTGCAATAATGGATATTGACGGTGGGGAAAAAACTAATGCGATACCGAGAGAGGCTGTGGCGTTACTGGCTGTGAAAACTTGAGGATGAAAAAGTCAGCGATTTTTGAAAGATTAGCAAAATCTGGCTTTTGAAAATATAACAAAGGATTTTAAAGATTATTGATAAAAATCCAGTTATTGAAGTGAAGGAAGTTAAAAAGAAGAACTGAAAAATCAAGAAAATTATCAATTTCAACACAAATGCCGTTATTTCATTTTTCCACGAATTTCCAAATGGAGTTATCTCAATGAGCAAAAGATATCGAGGGCTTGTAGGAAACTTCAATAAATCTGGGAGTTATAAAAACTGAAAAATAAAGATGGAAAAATTGCTATAAAAATTCAGGCATTGCCAAGAAGTTCGGTAACAAATCACTTGAAAAATTACTAAATGATGTGAAGGAACTTTCTGAAAAAAATATGAAGTGGCAATAAAAGTAAATTCTCCATATCCATCTTGGGAATACCGAAAAGATTCAAAGATTCGTGAAATAGTTGTAAACTCATTTAAAAAAATAACAGGAAAAGATACTGAAATTAAAGCAATTCACGCTGGACTTGAATGTGGAATTTTTGATAACAATATGGAAAATGTTGATATTGTTTCAATTGGGACCTAATATTTACGGTGCTCACACTCCTGAAGAGAGAATGGAAATAGAGTCAGTTGGAAAAACTTGGGAATTATTGCTAAAAAGTTTATGGAAGATTACAATATTAAATAAAAATGAAAAATTAGAAGGAAATGTTAAATGAAAAAGAGCCAAATAAACAAAAAGAAAAAATTGAAAAATAAAAGAAATTATAGTAGTCGAAGGGCGAGATGACATAACAGCCATAAAACGAGTTGTAGATGCACACATTATCGCCTTAAACGGCTTTTTCCGCATTATCTAAAAAACAATAAATAAAATAGTTGAACTGTCAAAAAAATAACGATTTAATTTTTATTTACAGATCCTGATTTTGCAGGAAAAAATTCGAGATACGTTAAAAAGTATATTCCCAAATATAAAAGCATGCTTTTGTGAGTCAGAAGGATGCAACTAAAAAAATGATAATATTGGAGTGGAAAATGCTAATGACAAAGCAATTTTAGAGGCATTAAAAATGTTGTTACAGCTAATCAAGATGGTGAAAAATAGATTTAATATTAGTGATCTGATTGATAATAGATTTGTTTCTGGAAGTAATGCAAAGGAACGTAGAATAATGCTTGGAGACATGCTGAAAAATTGGCTATTATAATGCAAAACAGCTTTTTAAAGGCTCTTAATTCATTTAATATTTCACGTGAACAGTTTAATGCAGCAGTTAAAAAAATAAATAAAAATGACATATAAATTTAGAATAACTAATCAATATAAAAAAATTGTAATAAATATTGAATAAGCAATGAATATCATAAATCTAAAAACAGAATACCTGAAGAGAATTTTTTTAATTTGATATTTGAACATACGATAGATTTAGAATCTAATCAGTAGGCATGTGTGCAAGGAGGCAAAATAAGAATGAGCGGACCTAAGGTAAGTAAAGGCGAATTAGACAGAATGAGGCAAATAGAAGTACAGAAAAAGCAGATTATGTGTGAAATTAAAAAAATAAAGAGAGGATAGTTAATAATTTTTGATATAAGAATTATTGATTCTGATATTCATGAAAAGTTAGCTAAAAAAATTTGAAATTATAAGAAAAAGATATTATAAAAGTTTAAATGAATTATCGAAAGAATCTAAAATTAAGATGGAAAATCGATAAATTAGAAAGAATAAATGAAAAATTCTGAAACAATATTAAGGAAATTTGAGAAGAGTTACGATACGGTATTTAAAAAATTGAAGAAAATATTAATAAATTAAGTCAAAATGAAATTCAAGAAATAAAAAAATGAAAATAATTCATTTAGTTGATGAAATTCAGAAAAAGGGGAAACGGAAACTGAGATCGTTTTTAAAAATGTAGAAAAATATAAATAAACTGTTTAAAGTAAATAATAAAGATGTTGGAAAAGATAAAGAATATAGAATTTCAGGAAATAAAATTAGAAAAACATGATAGAAGAGAGATATTTAGCTTTTTCTATGAAAAATAAAAAGTGAAAAATGAAGAAATATCTTTATCATCTTCCAAAGAAATAGAACAAAATACAGAAGAAATTTTAGATAAACTTTATGATTTTATGAAGTCAGATAAATATACTATAGAAGACAGGCAGAGATTTCTTTGTATGGAAAAAGAAATTCTAGATATAAAAGAAGAAAAAAAGGAATCACTTTAGAAATAAAAAAATTATTGATATTGGAAAAAGAAAATATAGAAACAAATTTAAAAAGAATAGAGGTAAATAACAAAGAAGTAGAATTTTTATATGATGATTATTTGAAAGAGGCGTACTATATTAATCATCAGAATATAAAATCAATAAGAGAATTTTCATCAAAAGAAGATATAAAAAGTGAGATTGAAATTTTTGAGAAAAAGGTGAAGAAATATCTAAGAGAGAGTATATTAAGGAACAGCTTGATGAAGTTATGTTAAAAGCACGGATATAATGTAATTGATTCTGAACATATAGAAAAAGCAAAAAGAAGATAACAGATTACTTTATGAAATTGATGATTCTACAGGAATAGATGTTTTTTATCAGAAACCCAGACTCAGATGGTACATTAAAAATTGTTGGAATTGGATTTGATGAAGAAATAACAGAAAGAGAATCAGACAGGTTGTACGAGGAGCAATGCAATTTTTTGTTCCATGTTTCCAGAGCTAGTAGAAGAATTAAGAATAAGAGGAGTTATACTTAATGAAGTAAGATATAATGAGGCTAATAAAAAGTATAATTCAAAAATCAAAATTAAAAAAAGAATGATAAGACCAAAAATAAAAAGAAAAAAATCAAGAGAAAATATTAATAATAAAAAAATATAGAAATTAAGAGGTAAATAAAATGAAATGTCAATATTGTGGTTCAGAAATTGAAGATACAGATAAGGGATGTCCTATTTGTTGTGACACGAATTTAACTGAAGAAGAAACTGTAAAAGGAAAAGTTGAGAAAGAAAATGAAAAACAAACGAAGAAGGGTTAGAAAATGATGAATCTTCAAATAAAAAGAGAAATGGATAGCTGAATGCATGGAAGGGCATAAAACAGAAATAGACAAAGATGACAAGAATTTTATTGTGAAGAATGTGAAGAAAATTATATAATAAGAGATGACGGAATATGTAAAAAATATCCAAAGAATCAAGCAACAGATGTGAAAGATGATCTAAATTCAGACGAAAAACAAATATTACAAATGAAAGAGCAGTATTAAGCGAAAAACAGAAAAACGAAGAATTAATTTCTTTAATTTGGAAAAATAATAAAAATGAAGTTATTAAAAATACCTAAAAAGGTGGAACTATTGGAAGAGACGGAGATTACGGTTCAAGTTTATTTAATAGATATTATATGAATACAATATCTAGACAGCACATCAAAATAGAATTCAAAAGGTGGAGACTGGGTAATTTCTCATCTCAGTAAAGTAAATGATACAGAAATAAACGGAAAAACTGGAACATAGATTCTTTTCTAATTTTAAAAATAATGATGAAATAACACTTACTAAAAAGATTTCTTTTCAGAGTGGAAATTAAATAAATGTATATTGACAGAATACTTTATCCGATTCATACTTTAGGTCCTGGAAATCGAGCCGTTATTTGGACGAAAGGATGCTCAAAAAGGATGTAAAAATTGTTCTAACCCCGAATTATGGCATATAGGAAAAAGCAGCAAAAGAGCAGAAGTGTTAAGGAATTATTTCAAATTATATTAAATATAAGCAGAGAAAATCGAATAGATGGTATAACTTTTACTGGTGGAGATCCGATAGAGCAATTTGATGAACTGATTGAGTTTATTAAGTTGCTTAAAGAAATAACAAATGATATTTTAGTTTTATACAGGAGATTATTTTAAAGATTTAAGTAAAAATAAACAGGAAAAAAATCAAAAATATTTCTGTCTTAATTGATGGACCATATATACATGAATTAAATTTTAAATATGTAAATTTAAGAGGGTCAAAAAAATCAAAATATTATATACTTTAATAAAAAAATTGAAATATAAATATAAGAAATATATGAAAAAGGCAGAATGATACAGAATATAATTATGGGAGAAAAATAATATCTGTAGGAATACACGATAGGCAGGAGGAAAGTAACAGTGGATAAAAGACCAAAGTGGCAAAAAGAACTTGAAAGTTTTAAAGGAATAAAATCTACTTTTTATAATTGAAGGAAATATAAATGATATATACCCTTATTATTTGGATGAAAAATAGTGTTAATTATTTAGATTTAGATTTTCTTTTAACTCAAATGCTTAAAATTGATGAAGAAAGTAAAGATAATGATAAATTAGAATATGATTTTTGTATTCTGTAATCCAGTTTTAGGATTTTTACAATAAAAGAATTCACACTAATGTAGCTAATGTTTTGAGAGATTTCGATAAATCTGGTAATAATATTTTTAAAAAAAGAAAAACCGAATTACATAGTAGATGATATTGAAAAAAATTTTTCAGTTATTGTTAAAGAGGCGATAACAAGTAAAAAAAGAAAACCCGTTGCAGTAATTATCAATTTTGCAGCAAGATACATATCTTCACCCACTTCATTAGATACAAAATGAAAATAATATGTTTATAAATCTATTTGAAGCTTCAATGAACGCAAAAATCAGTTAAAGGTTATTCAAATACTTTGATATTAGTAGTTGAAAAAGTTTAACGACCTTCCTTCCTGGTTTTATTATAATAATCCTAATGTTAGAACTATAACGATACCTAATCCTGATAAGAAAATAAGACTTAATTATATAGAAAAAAATTATAAAAATGAATTAGAAAATAATATAAAAATTAAAGGGCAAATTTATTGATAATACAGAAGGGCTTAAAAATAGAGAATTGAAAGAATTAAAAATCTTTATAAAAGATATAATAGAAAAAGACTCTGATTATACGTTACTGGATGCTTTAACGATGTATAGAGTATGGTATCAAGGAAAAATATGTGGGAAACAATAGATGAAGAAACAGTAAATAATCTTGAAAATAGTTTTAGAAGAGAGAGTAAAAAGGACAGGATAGGGCGGTTAAAAAGGTAAGTTCGGTTATAAAAGAGCAGTTACAGGAATGTCAGGGTTACAACATTCATCAAATGGAAATAAACCTAAAAGGAATTTTTGTTTTTGCAGGTCCTACAGGAACAGGTGAAAAACAGAGCTTACAAAAGCATTGGCAGAAGTGCTTTTTGGAGATGAAAATAACTGTATAAGATTTGATATGAGTGAATATTCAGAATCTCATTCAGATCAAAAATTATTTGGAGCTCCACCAGGATATGTAGGATATGAAGCTGGAGGACAATTAACAAATGCAGTAAAAGAAAAAGCCTTTTTCGATACTACTTTTTGATGAAATAGAAAAAGCTCATCCTTCGATAATGGATAAATTTCTTCAAATTCTTGAAGATGGAAGAATGACAGATGGACAAGGAAATACAGTATATTTCTCTGAATCATTGATAATTTTCACTTCAAATTTAGGGATAACAAAAAAACAATAGATTCTTCTGGAAATGAAAAGAAGAGAACAGTTGGTAAGCATAGATGAAACTTATGAAAGTATGGAAAAATAAAGTTATAAAATGGAATAAAAAGCTCATTTTTAAACCAGAAGTAGTTAATAGAATAGGAAATAATATAGTTGTATTTGATTTTTATAAGAGATGAAGTATCTCAATTAATTGTAAAATCACAAATAAAAGAAAAATAAATGAAAATATAAAAAGATTAAAATAGATATAGAAATTAGTCAAGAAACATTAGAATACTATTATAAATTATCAAAAGAAAAATGTACTTGAAATGGGAGGAAGAGGAATAGGAAATATGATTGAAGAAAAATATATAAATGAGTTATCTAACTATATATTTGATTCGAGAAATGAAAAAGGTAAAATAATTATTTATGTTGAAAATGAAAAATAAAGTTTAAAAAAGGAGAATAATCTTTATGTTTAATTATTGCTCAAGAAACGATATTGGTGTTTTTATACGGTATTAATGATGATAAATTTATGATTAATGATGTTATTGTAGAAACTGGAGATTATAAAGGTGAAGCTGGAAAATTATATAAGTGCTGTATTATGTGATGGAGTAGGGCGGACAATTAGAAGGCGATAGAGCCGTTTAGAAACTCTAAAAAAATCTAAAAAGAAATAATAAAAAGAAGATGTTGCAAAAAGAAGAAATTATTGAGAAAGTAAAAAGAAACTAATGATTTAATAAGAAAGCTTCAAAAAGAGGAAAATAAAGAAAATGGACTGAAAACTACATTAGTTGGGATTTATGCAAATCAAGATGTTTTTATATATTATAACCTTGGAGACAGCAGGGCTTATCGATATAGAAAAGGTTATTTTCAAAGGTTGACAAGAGATGATTCAAAAATACAAGATATGCTGGATAGGGAAATTATAACAGAGGAAGAAGCGATGAATCATCCTGAAAAATATAATCAATAAATGTATCGGATATTCAGATGAATGTAGCTTAATATCTATTCTTCAAATATTGGATTAATACCTGATGATATTATATTTTTTTATGTTCAGATAGGGGTTACAGATGTTATTGATGACGATACATTGAAATCAATTTTTGATAAAAAAAGGTTCAATAGAAGAAAGCTTGGAAGAAATACATTCTCTTAGTCTAAAAATGGAAGTAAGGATAATATAAATCTAATTATAATCAAAAAGGAGAATCAATAAAATGAGTGATAATAACAGAATACCAACAATGCCACAAAATGGAAACTATTGAAAGAAGTGCAACAGTACCACAGAATGAAAAACATTGAAAGAAATTCAACAGTGCCAGCAAAAAATATAGATGCTGAAAAGAGAATCTACGGTGCCACAAAATGATTTTTAATAATATAAGAAATGAAGAAATAGATTTAGATGGAGAAAAACTTATATTTCTGATAATGGACGTTTAACTTTAAAAATAAAAAGATACAGATGAAATAAAAGTAAAAAGTGGAGAATCAAGACTTTTTAAAAATAAAGTTTATAATAATGAGGGAAAAAAAGTAGAAGTTTTAATAAAAATTCTTAAAAATATAGATATAGAATCTGATGCTAAAAATTAGAAAATAGAAAAAGATTCTTGAGTTAGTATATAAAAAGGAAAAAGAAGTAGAGAAAAATAATTTAGCTAGAGTTATATCTTATGGAAAAAGTCATTACAGAAAAATCATGAATATTTTGCAGAAGTTTATCGATATTATTCAGGTGGAGATTTGTTTAATAAAGCACCTTTAAAATATGAAGAACTAGAAAAATGTGATTCCTTCACTACTTAAAGCTTTGAGATATCTACATAGCCATAATATAGTTCATAGAGATATAAAACCTGAAAATATTTATATTGATGATAAAGGGAAAATATACTTAGGAGATTTTTGGAATAGCACGTTATATGAAAGTAATATAGATTATGATGAAAAGAAATTTGGAACTTTAGGATATGCTGCACCAGAGTTATTACTTCCTAATACAGGAAGAGTTAAAAAGAATCTGATTATTATTCATTAGGACAGACATTGTATACTTTATTTACAAAAATTAATGTATGAGTCTGTAAAGATAAAAATTACTTAATGATGATATGATGAGTGATAAAATATTATGGATTGTCAAGATTAAATGAACATAAGTTATTTGAAGCTTTAATAAGAGGGCTGTTAAAATATTCTCCTGCAGATAGATTTAATGATAAACATATAAAAAGATTTTTAAAGGGAGATAATACTTTTAAAAAGAGAAGTAAAAAAATGGAAGAAGAGGGTAATTTTGATTTTCCTTTAAGAATCTATGGAAAAAAACTCTTTGGTCTAAAAATGAAATGTATGACTTCTTAATTCAAAATAAAGATAAAGCAGACGAGATATTAAATAATGAGTTTCTTTTCCAAAAATTTTGAAAAATAATATGCTGTATGATGCATGTCAGATATAGAAAAGATTATATTTAACTGGAGATAATTTCGAGAAAAAGATATCAACTTTTTGAATTATATAAATTTTTAAAAGATGAATATATATTTGTATGGGGAAATGAAGAAATAAAGGACTATAAACAAATTCCTTTATTCCACATCAAGAGTTGAAACGTCTTCTTCAAAGAGGAACTATACAAGAATTTTTAACAAAAATCAGAATTTGATACTAAATTCATAGAAAGACTTGAAGAAATCAAGAATTATAAAAAGTATACTAATAGCTTTTATATTAATAATTTGTTTTGATCCTGATAATAATGGAAAAATGTAAAAGAATATACATATCGAAAGAAAAGATTTTTAATGATTTAATCAAGAATGGATTAATAATAAAAATGAGGCATTGACACCATTATTAGCTTTATTGTATATTAATGGATATGATGTGGATATAAATGAAAATAGCTTTTAATATGTTGAAATTTTTAATGGCATTTGAGAAAGAAGCAAAAGAAGATGAAGTCAAATTAAAAATAAGGAAAAATTTTTAGAAAAAACATAAACAATATTAATTACAAATATAACAAATTAAAAAACCGTAATAAATGACATTAATAGCTCTAAATATGAAGCAACTGGTTTAGAATCACAGAAATATTAGATAATATTTGTAATTGCCAAATTTTTCTAGAAAAATGGATATAAACGAAATAATGAGAACCATTAATAATTTTGAAAAATAAGTATCAAGAATTTGAAAGAAGATTTGAAAATAACCCATATAGTGTAATAATGAAATCTTATCCTGAAGATGTAATTATAACAAGACACTATAGCAAATATCCCCAAAATATAGAATTAAGAAAATACAATGAAGATTTTAAAAAGAAGTCTCTGAAAAATTATCATTGAAAAATTTAACAAAATATCTGGGAAATGTCAGAATAGCACCATTCTATTTAGTTTCGATAATATCATTCATTTTAGGATATGTCTTTAGTATAAATAATTTGTATGCTAATATTGAAAATATGGAATAAGAGATATTCTTCCAACATTTCAGTATTTATTTTATGGAATAGGAGTATATTTTTATAATTAAAGCTGTAACTTTTTACAATATTACAGATGAGTACAGATTATAAAAGTCATTGAAAAGAGAATACGATGTTCTTTTTGAGAGAACTTTTGGAAATGATTATGAAAAATATAGATCGAATATCTGATTTAATTCATGACAAGCACAAGGAAAATTTGAGGAAGATTATTCTGAAGCTGAGAAAAAATTATATGAATTAGCTAAAAATTATGGTCAATCTGTCGATAATTATAAAAATAAGAAAAATAATAGAAAAAAATACAGCATGTACTTCAGCGTTATCTATGACGTCAATATTGTTTTTGCGTTTAAGAATCTTGATATTTTTGCTAATGAGTATTTCTTCTTTAAAAATGTACTGTTATCTTCTATTTCTTGCAACAATATATATATTTGCAATAGAGACGCACATAGATACTTACTTTTCATATTCAGTAAAAATATGGTCAACATTATCAATAATTTCAATAATTGGAGTCTATACTGCATAACCGTTCAATTGAATACACTTTAGACTCTTTAATTCCTTGCGGAATAGCAGTAGTACTTTTTGCAATGCTATGGAAGAATATTGAAAAATTATTGAATCTATTGATACAAGTACTATAAAAGGTGTATTATTTTACATTATGTTAATTCCTGGAATTTTTAGTTCCGCTTAGTTTACTAACTACGTCTCAGCAAATAGGATGGTTTTATTTTTCTTTATTGTTAGCAGCCAGCTGCGATTGGAATGTTTTTAAACAGTGGTAATCTTTTTCAGGATATGTTTTATATAAAATACCATTTGCATTATTGGGATATTCTTTAATAGGAATGACTCAAACTTCAATGTTTAGTTTAACGGGAATTTTTCAATGGATTTATAGTACTTCTTTTAGGAGATGTCTTAGTAGTGATTGTTCTGATGATTCTATTTGGAGTAATTGCGTCAATCTTTTTAAATAATCTAAAAAGTTTTTATTAAATTTTTGAAAATATAGTGGAAAAGATATAGTAACGAATATTTCTATACTTTTTCCATAATTTTTATAAAATAAAAAACCCCTGAAAAACCAGTGTTTCAAGGGCATATAAAATATCTTTTATTATATTTTTTTCCTATCTTTTTGAGAATTGTGGGCTTCTTCTTGCTTTCTTTTTTTCCCGTATTTTTTCTTTCAACCATTCTTGAATCTCTTGTTAAGAATCCTGCTTCTTTTAAAAGCTCCTCTTAATTCAGCGTCAGCTACTAATAAAAGCTCTTGAAACACCATGTCTAATTGCTCCTGCTTGTCCTGTGTTTCCTCCACCTATTACATTAACTTTTACTCCATATTTGTTTAAAGTTTCTGTTAATTCTAATGGTTGTTCTACTATTTTAGCTAAGATTTCTCTTCCACCAAAATATTCTCTCATATCTTTTCCATTAATTGTCACTCCAGTTTCACCTGGTACTAATCTTACTCTTGCTACTGAAGTTTTTTTCTTCTTCCAGTTCCTAAATATTGAATTTTTTTCTGCCACGAAAATTTACCTCCTATAACTCTATTCTTTCTGGTTTTTGTGCTGTATGTGTATGTTCTGTTCCTGTGAATAATCTCAATCTGTTAATCATTTGGCTTCCTAATTTGTTTTTAGGCAACATTCTTTCTACAGCTTTTCTGATTACTTCAGTAGGTTGTTTTTGTAACATTTCTTCTAAATTTCTTACTTTCAATCCACCTGGATATCCACTATGTCTGTAATATTTTTTGTCTAATAATTTGTTCCCTGTTACAGCAATTTTATCAGCGTTCAATACGATAACAAAATCTCCTCCATCAACGTGTGGTGTGTAGCTTGGTTTATGTTTACCCATTAATCTAACTGCGATTTCAGTAGCTAGTTTTCCAAGTACTTTTCCTTCTGCGTCTATCTCATACCAGTTTCTTACAACTTCTTCTTTTTTTTGCATTACAGTGTATTTACTCACTTTGTTTCCTCCTGTTTTTTTATTCTCTATTTTTATAGAATAACGGTCCTTTGTGGGAAAGGCTCATATTAGTTAATTATATATCATTTCCTTTTTACTTGTCAAGTGAATTTCCTTGATATTTTTCCATTTGAAGACATCTAAAAGATTTTTTATTTCATAAAAATATCCCTTTTTACTTTTTAATTTCTTATAAATTTGCTCATTTCTTTTTTTCAAGATTTTATAGCAAAATATTCATTCAATTTTTCTCAATTATGTTTTTTCATCAGTTATTTTATTGATATTTTCTTCACTATTTCAAAGTTCTTTTCAATATATTCATTAAGAATTTCTATTTTTCTGAATAGTCCATTTTCAGCATTTGAATCTCCAATAGTTTTTCTATTTCATTTTTACTTTTTTATCATTTTTTCAGTTCTTTTTTGAACGAATAATTTTATCAGCCATTATATTCTCAATCATACTATTACCAAAACAAGCAAATACATTTGTACTAATTCCTAAAGCCATTATAGCTAATACTAATATTTTTCATATTTATCATTCCTTTCCATTTATTTTTACTGAAAAACATAATTCTTGACATTTTACCTATTTGATTAAAAGCAATATTCAAATCCAAAATATCCTTTTAATACAATATTATTGTACTATATTATTTCTATAATGTCAATTTTTAGTAATTTTTTCAAGATTTTTTGTCAAATATATTTAAATTATAGCAAAAAAAAATAAAAATTAATAAAAATACAGATGGGTAACATTTTTTTCAAATATATTTGAAATGTAATTTAGATTGATTATTTTAAATTTATCGAGGTATCCTTATTATAGAAAAGGTGAATAATATGTTAAATTATAGGGAAACTGAAATATTAAATAACCTTATTAAAGGGAAAAATATAATTTTCAAATTAATATCTGAGAAAATATGGAGTTTCAGACAGAGCAGCTAGATATTATATTAATAATATTGACAGCATTTTACGGTTACTTGACTATAAGATTACTAAAAAGTTAAAAAACAGTATTTATCTTGATACTAATCAGGATTTTAAAAATTTATTTGAGATTTTGGAAAAATTCATAAATTATCTATAGAAGATAGGATAAATATTTTTGAAAAGTTAATATTATTTTTTGATGAAAAAGGACTTAATATTACAAAAGATATGTGAAAGAACTTGAGATTTCCAGAACAACAATAAAAAAGATTTGAAAACTGATGTCAGAAGAATTTAAAATGCAAGGAATCGAGCTAGTTTATAAAAATGCTAATGGTTATCGCCTTAATGGTAATTTTCGAGAAATTCTCATAAAAAAATTGAACTTCTGGAGCAAAATATTTGATTCCCTTAATGATAAAAAAATTTTTCAAAAAGTAATCAAAAGACATAGTTTTTTCGTTATTTTTTCAAATATATCAAACAAAAAAAATATTGAAAATGCAAAAAAATTTATTGCAGAAATTGAAAAAGGTGATGTTTTTAAATATAAATGAAGAAAGCTATAATAAAATATTTTCTTATGTCCTGTTACTTCTAAATTTTGAGAAAAATCTCATGAAAATGAAAAAGATTTGATTGCAAAAAAAAATTTTTTTAATTCACAGAAGAATATCAAAAAAATTGAAAAAGATTTTTACAAAAAAATTTTTGAATAAAATAAAATAAAATCTGAAATGTTAATTGAAATAACTGACTTGATAATGGGGAATAAATATAAACAGTTTAAAAAAATAATTCGTTTGAAAGACTGGATAAACGAAGAACTGATTATAAAAATGATTTCTAAAGTGAGCAAAATTGTAAAAACTGACTTGACACGTGATGAAATACTATATAATGGACTTTTTATACCATATAAAGCCTGCTATGTATAGAATAAAAAAATAATATTCAAATTACAAATTCGGTTTTTCAGGAATTAATTTTAGAAAAAAAGATCCTATTTTGGAAGTAGTAAATAAAGCTATAAAGGAAATTGAAGGACTTTTTGAAGTAAAGTTTTCCAGAAGATGAAATTGCTCTTATGGGCTTTTCATATAAAAGGCTCCATCGAAAGAAACACTTCTGAAAAAACCAAAAAAGTAATATTAATTTGCGGACTAGGTTATGGCAGTTCAAAAGTACTTGAACAAAGTCTCAAAGGAAAATTATGATTTGGATATTGTAGATGTTTTGCCATACTACTTGATAAAAACTTCAATGCCCTAATTATGCAAAATATTGATTTAATCTTGTCTACTATTGACTTGGAAGAAAACTACGATATTCCTGTTGTAAAAATAAATCCATTGCTTAAAGAGGAAGACTTTTATTCTTTTATCAAAATATGGAATAAGAAAAAAATATAACAAAAATTTCTTTAAAAGCAAATAATGGATATAATAAAAAAATAATACAACATAACAGATGAAAAATAAACTTATAAATGAATTGAAAAATAAACTTGAAAAATAAAATTATTGATGATTTGTCAGAAGCAGGAATTATTTTAAAGAAAATGCTTAATAAAAACAATGTCCAATTTGTGATAAAGTTAAAGATTGGAAGAAGCGATAGCTAAAGCTGGAGATATACTTGAAAAAAACGGATTTATCAAGCAAGATTATATAAAGAAATGATAAAACATGATTGAAAAACATGGAGCTTATATCATTATTGAGGAAGGAATGGCAATTCCACTGCACCAATTTCAGAAAATGTATTAAAACAGGGAATTTCATTATTAATTGTAAAAGAAAAGTTCTATTTCCAAATGGAAAAGGTGCAAACATATTTTTTTAAGTTTTGCAACTATCAACAAAACAGAGCATCTAGGAATTTTTAAACGACTTATTTGAATTAATTACAAAATATAATTTTATTGAAAAAAATCTCAAAAATAACTGAAATATGAAGAATTAGAAGAATTCTTCAGAAAGGAACTCATATGTTAGAAAAAATACTTGATGGTAACATTCAAATAATAGATTCTGTAATCGACTGGAAAGAAAGTATCAAAAATCGCAGGAAAAACCTCTATTAGATATAATAACGGAAAATTATATCAAAGCTATGATAGAAAGTATTCGAAAAACTAGGGATTTTTATGTTATTTTTAAGAGATAAATTTGGCAATGCCGCATGCAAGACCTGAAGACGGTACATTGGGAACTGGAGTGAGCCTTTTAAAACTCAATAATCCAGTATATTATGGTGATTCTAAAGTACAGCTGGTATTTGTGCTGGCAACTAAAGATGCTGATAGTCATATGGAAAACTCTTATGCAGTTAATGGAATTGTTTCAAGATGATGAAAAGTATTGAAAAATTAATAAATTCAAAAGATTATGACGAAATATTAGAAATTATAAAAAAATATTGATTTAAAAAAATAAAAAAATAATTTATAAAAAAATTTAGGAGGAGATTATTATGAAAATTATGGCAGTTTGTGGATCAGGATTAGGGAAGCAGCTTTTATGGTGGAAATGAACATTAAAAAAAGGTTCTTAAAAAAATTGGTGTAGAAGCTGAAGTTGAACATTCTGACTTGGCATCAGCACTTCCAGGAGCAGCAGATGTATTTGTAATGGGAAAGGACATTGCAGAAAGCGCAACAGTTCCAGCTGATAAAGTTAATTGTTTTTGGACAGCATTATCAGTATGCCTGAACTGGAAGAAAAATTAACAGATTATTTCAAAAAAATAAAAATATAAAATTTAGGAGGTAAAAATGAAAAAGCTTTATTAACTCTTATTGTAGACATTTTAAAAGTTCCATCAATTTTAGTTGGATTAATAGCTATGATTGGTTTACTAGTTCAGAAAAAACCAGCTACAGATATAGTAAAAGGTACAATTAAGACGATTTTAGGATTTTTAGTATTAGGTGGAGGAGCAGGACTTGTTGTAAACTCGTTGGCACCTATGGGAAAGCATGTTTGAACAAGGATTTCACGTTCAAGGAATAGTGCCTAATAATGAAGCAATTGTTTCATTGGCATTAAAAAGAATATGGAACAACAACAGCGTTAATAATGGCGCTTGGAATGTTCTGGAACATATTTATCGCAAGATTTACAAAGTTAAAATATATTTTTCCTGACAGGACATCACACTTTATATATGGCATGCATGATTGGAATAATATTAAAAAGTTGGAGGATTTGAAGGGACCTTTATTAGTAATCATTGGTTCATTGACATTAGGACTTGTAATGGCAATATTTCCTGCACTGGCACAACCTTATGTTAGAAAAAAATTACTGGAAGCGATGATGTTGGATTTGGGACATTTTCAGCACAATAGGGATATGTTTTATCTGGATTTGTCGGATCTTTAGTTGGAAAAGGTTCAAAATCAACTGAAGAAATGAAATTACCTAAAAATTTGAGTTTTTTTAAGAGACAGCTCTATTTCAATTTCATTAACTATGATGATAATTTACTTAATTTTGGCATTAGTTGCAGGAAAAAGAATATGTTGAAAAAGGAATTAAGCTAGCGGAGATAACTTTCTTTAGTATTTGCAATTATTCAGGCTATAACATTTGCAGCGGGAGTTTATATTATTTTATCAGGTGTTAGACTTGTTCTTGCTGAAATAGTTCCAGCCTTTGTAGGATTTTCTGAAAAGCTTGTACCAAATGCAAAACCTGCACTTGACTGCCCAATCGTATTCCCTTATGCGCCAAATGCTGTATTAATAGGATTTTTATGCAGCTTTTTAGGAGGAGTTATTGGATTATTTATGCTTGGTATGTTAAAATGGACTCTTATCTTGCCAGGAGTAGTTCCTCATTTCTTCTGTGGAGCGACAGCAGGTGTATTTGGAAACGCTACTGGCGGTAGAAGAGGTGCTTCAATTGGAGCCTTTGCAAATGGACTATTATTGACATTCCTGCCTGTAATTTTATTACCAGTGCTAGGAAATTTAGGATTTGCAAACACTACATTCTCTGATGCAGATTTTGTAACAGTTGGAATTGTATTAGGTAATATGGCAAAACATATATCTCCAGTAGTAATTTCTGGAATAATCGTTGGAATAACTGCTATTTTAGTAGCCTTTGGATTTGTACCTTCAAAAAATCAGAATAAATCATTGTTAAAACAGAATAACAATTGACTATCATTTGGAAGGAGCCAAAAATGAATAGTGATTATAATGAAAAAGTGAAAGAAATGAAAAAAATTAGCTGCCAATATTAGGATAAATACACTAAAATCCCTTACTAATCTAGGTTTTGGGCATTACGGCGGGAGTTTATCAATCGTTGAAATATTAGCAGTACTGTATGGCGACATTATGAATGTTGATGCTAAAAATCCACATTGGGAAGGCAGAGATTATTTTGTGCTGTCAAAAGGGCATGCAGGCCCTGCACTCTACACAACTTTAGCTTTAAAAGGATTTTTCCCGCTTGAAGAAATTTACACATTAAATCAGAATGGAACAAATTTGCCAAGCCATCCGGATAGACTCAAAACAAAAGGAATTGATGCAACAACAGGTTCTCTAGGACAAGGAATCTCAATTGCCACAGGAATTGCAAAAGCCTTGCAAATAGATAAAAAATCTAACAGGGTATTCTGTATTGTTGGAGATGGAGAAATAAATGAAGGACAGTGCTGGGAGGCATTTCAGTTTATCGCTCACCATAACTTAAATAATTTAACTGTGTTCTCGATTACAACAAAAAACAGCTGGACGGTGCTTTGGATGAAATAATAAAAGCCTTTTTCTTTTGAGGAAAAAATGAAATCATTCGGCTTTGATGCTGTTACTGTAAAAGGAAATGATATTGAAAAATGTATGATATTTTTGAAAAGTGCCTCGTAAAAACAATGAAAAACCACTATTTGTAATACTTGACACTATAAAAGGGCAAGGTGTCGAATACATTGAAAAATTGAAAAATTCACATCATCTAAGATTGACTGATGAACTAAAGCGGGAAATCGAAAAAGGCGATAAAGGATTTGGAAAGCGAGGTGGAATAAATGATAAAAATTTATAATGGAACTCCAAAAAGATGAAATAGAAATGAGAAAAGTTTATTCTTCCAAACTTTGTGAATTACTGGAAAAACATAATAAAGTTGTAGCTCTTGAAGCTGACTTAATGAATGCAATTACAACTGACAAGATACAGGATAAATACCCTGAAAGAGTGATAAACTGCGGTATAATGGAAGCGAAATATGATAGGTGTCGCAGCTGGAATGTCCATTGCTGGAAAATACCCTTTGCACATACTTTTTACAGCTTTGCAAGTCGAAGATGCTTTGATCAGTTATTTATGTCAGGGGCATATCAGAAAAAAATAATATTAAAAATAATCGCTTCTGACGCAGGAGTAACTGCCGCCCATAATGGAGGAACTCACATGTCCTTTGAAGATATGGGAATAATGAGAGGTCTTGCTAATACAGTTGTACTGGAAGTGACAGATGCAGCAATGTTTGAAAATATTCTCGAACAAGTTGCTACAAAAGATGGCTTCTACTGGATTAGAACAATTAGAAAAAAATGCATCAACAATTTATGAAAAAGGCTCAACTTTTGAAATTGGAAAAGGAAACTTATTAAAAGATGGTTCAGATATTACTTTAATAGCGAACGGAATTATGGTGGCAGAAGCCTTAAAAACAGCAGAAAAATTAAAAAAACGAAAGGAATAAATGCCGCTGTAATAGATATGTTCACTTTAAACCAATAGACAAAGAGTTAATTGAAAAACGTATGCACAAAAACAGGAAAAATAGTAACTTGTGAAAATCATAGCATTCATAACGGTTTTAGGAAGTGCAGTTGCTGAAATAATTGCTGAAAACTGGAAATGCAAAACTACGTAGAATTGGAATAAAAGAAAGATTTGGGCAAGTTGGAACATTAGACTTTCTGATGAATGAGTATGAATTGACTGCGAGCATATTTATAGAGCTACGATGGAATTACTGAAAGATTAAAATTCATTTTAATCAAAAACCAAAACTTTTGAATTTGATTTTAAAGCACTATTATGATAAATTAAAAATATACTCAATAAACTGAGAAATTGAAGAGTTTAAAGAGTATATTTTTATTTGTTATTTACAATGAAAAGTTTATCATCATTACTGTATTCTACCAAGAAAATATCGTTAATATCCAAAAACATTGTACTTTGCTAGTTCTTCTTTAGCCATTCATCATTTTTTTCCAATATGTTCTAAATTATCTTCTATTATTTTTTTCCTTCTGAAATTAGCAGATTTGAAAACGATCATCGTTTTTTTGTATGACAATTAGCTGTCCGTTTGATTCCATGAATGCGTCTTCAATGTCTGATATTTGAAAAAAATGCCTTTTGTTCTTAACTTTGTATAAAAATCAGAATAGAAAAGAGTTGCCTGAGCAAAATTTTCTGTTATCATTTTTTTCCATCTTTTATTAAGTATACGATTTGTCCGTCTATCATACATTCTTGTTTGAATTTTTAGAAAATCTATTGTTGTCATTAACAGTCCCCATAGTAACAGAACTATTAGAAACTGAACTATTGTTATGCTAGGATTGTAAATCACACCACCAATAATTCCCCCAAGAACATAGTTACCATCTGATCTTCTGTTGAAGTTGAGTGCTAGTTGGCTTTCGTCCGTTTAAATTCATAAATACGACCAAGGCAATAAACCGATTATAGTTTTATCGCTAAAGGAATTATAAAATCCAAATTACATCATCTCACTTTCTTTTACTTACTTTTGAAAAATTATTTTTATTCTTTAATTGTTTTAATCTCATCTACATAAGGCACTGTCATTTGTTCAACTAGAATATTATTGTCTACCCAGTGAATCTGATAAAATTTATCCCTTATTTTATAAACAGTGTGTTCTGTTATTTCAGGAGTATTTATAAAAATCTCTATCTTTCTCCCACCTTGAATTTTTCAGATAATTTTTATAACACTTTGCCGAATTTTTATAAACTTTTTTTCCTGATTATTTCTAGCTCTGTAATTTTCAAATGATACAAGCTAAATATAAACATTAAAACCAAGCAGGCTAAGCTGTTTGTCTCTCAAGGAAATACTTCCTTTAAACCATTTCCAGAATGCAAATAATATAAATGCAATTACAAGAATAATCATAACAAGAAAAACTTGTCAGTTACAAGCCTTTTATTCTCTAAATAAATAAAATTGTAAAATTCCATATTTTTTTAGTATTATCTCCTTTTCTAAAATTTTAAAATGATAGCTATTATATCACTTTTTCCATACAAAAATAAAGAGTTTTTACATAATTTGAAATTCTAAATATACTTCAAAATTTTTGTTCTTAAATATTCAAATTAATAATTTTTTATTTAAAGTTTATCAAAATGCTAATTTGAATACTTTAGGATTAGGGTTTTTATTTTAAAATAAATTGGAAAAATAGCAAATTTGCTATAATATAAAGGTAAAAATTGGACAAAATGAGAGAAAATTAAATTGAAAACAGGAAATGAAATTTTGATAAAAAGGAAAAATGAATATTTTTGGCACCAGCTGGAAATTATGAAAAACTAGTCGCCGCTGTGAAAGCTGGGGCTAATGAAGTGTTTTTGGTCTAAAAAGATTTGGAGCGAGAAGAAATAATGAAAATCTGGCAATGCAGGAAGTGTTTGACGGGATTGACTATGCTCATTCACGTGGAGTTAAGACACTTATGACTTTAAATACTATTTTGAAAGACAGCGAGATTAACAGCATGTATACAACATTAAAACGAGTTTATGAACATGGGATTGATGCTGTTATTGTACAGGATTTGGGATTTGTGAAGTTTTTGAAGGAAAATTTTCCAGATTTGAAAATTCATGGAAGTACTCAGATGACTGTAGCAAATCACGTTGAAGCCAATAAATTAAAAGGAACTAGGGCTTACACGTGTCTGCCTTGCAAGAGAACTTTCCTTTGAAGAGATAAAAAGTATTCGTGAAAATACCGATATTGAACTGGAAATCTTTGTATCAGGTTCGCTTTGCATTTCTTATTCTGGAAATTGCTATATAAGCAGTTTTATTGGAGGAAGAAGTGGAAACCGTGGACTTTGTGCCTATTCTTGCCGTAAAAAGTTTACAGATGAAAATGGAGAAAGTGCTTATTTTTTAAGTCCGAATGACCAATTATTGCAAGAAAAAGGAAATAAATATGTTAAAAGACATTGGAATTGATGCAAATAAAAAGTTGAAGGGCGAAAAAAATCAAGTGAATATGTTTACGAAACTGTAGTTATTATGACAATATTTCTAAAAAGGTACCCACGTCCGACGGAAAGTTACAAAACTCTTTTAATCGTGGGTATTCAAAAGGATATTTTTATTTGGATAACAAACTTATGAATTTCAAATATTCTTCAAATTTTTGGATATTTTCTTGGAGCGAGAATTGGTGAATCGAATAATTTTAAAATTGATGATGAATTAATTTTAGGGGATGGAGTCTCAATTTGTGGATGAAAATTTTGAGCAAATTGGTGGAGAATATGTAAATAAAATTCGGATTATTGAGGCTGGAAAAAGTGAAAATTCTGAAAAGAAAAAAATAAAAAGCAAAATAGTCAGAAAGAAGGAGAAAAGTCCAAAGAGGCTGATAGATTTGACATTGTTTCAATCGGAAAATTGCCAAAAGGAACAAAATATATTTACAAAAAAATTATTCTAAAGAAATTAATGACAGAATTATCCATAGTATAAAAGTTTCCAAAAGATATGCGACTATTAATGCGACTTTATTGGCAAAAAAGGGCAGGAAATCGAACTTACGCTGGAAATTGAAAAATCTGAAAAATGAAATAATTTCTGTTACGAAAAAGGGAATATTATTGAACAAGATGCATTGATTACAAAAGGAACAAATCGTCTGAAAAATTGGGGAACTTGGAGATACGACATTTGAGCTTGGAAAAATTCAGATTGACTATGATGGAACTTCATTTATTCCGTTTAGTGAGCTGAAAAGTCTGAAAAGAGAATGTGTTTTGGAACTTTGAAAAACTGCTTGAATCTTACAAAAGAAAAGCTATTGAGCGAAAAAATATAATTTTGAAACAATAATCTGGAAGATGGAAAAAAATAAAAATAGTGAGAAACCTGTTATTTCAGCACTTGTTTCAAAATGATGAGCAGGGAAAAATTTGCCGTGAAATGGGAATAACAAAAATTTATCGAAAACAGTTTGATGTTGCAAAAGAAAAATTTGTCAAAAACAAGTAAAATAAAAAATAGGTACAAATCTGGCTTCCAATCTTTTATCAGGCGATTATGGGAGAAAAACTGGAGTGACTGGACAAACGCTGGACTGAACTTTAAACGTTTTCAATAATCATACTATTGAGATGTTTTTCAGATTTTAAAAATCTTGAAACAGTATTTTTATCGCCAGAATTAAATTATCGCCAGTTAAAAACATAAAAATCTGATAAGCTGAAAAAGGACTTGTGATTTATGGCTACTTAAAAAGGAATGTATATTGAGCATAGAATCTTTGACAAAGAATACAAGGAGCTGAAGGTGAATTTTATGATAAGTACAAAATTATAAGAAATGAACTTGATAATATTGAACTTTATTTGATAAGCTGATGAATCTGATACCGAAGCTGGATGATATTTATGAGTTGGATTTAGATGAACTTAGACTTGATTTTACGTTTGAAACAGCGGAGGAAGTGAGAAAAAAATTATAAGAAGCATTGATACAAGAAGTGGGAAATATACTCTGTATGCTTTTTTGAGCAGGGAGTTTTATAAATTTAAGAAGAATTGAAAATTGTAAAAATTGGTTTGGAAGATAAATTTGAAATAATAAGGAGGAAACTTGGAAATTGAAAAATCAGAAATATCTGAAAAATTGTATTTACTTTTGGGTGCATCAATTTTTTTATACATTACGGTTTAGTAATATTATTTAGTATTCTAATATTGATAAATATTTTTATGACAGGCGAGTATAAAAAGATTTTTAAGGATAAAGTCGCTTATAACAATTGGGATTGTTTTTAGGTTTTTCAATTATAACATCTGTATTTTTACAGGAATATTTTTAGGATTGATTGCTGTGCCGATATTTTTGTGCCTTGTAGTTGGACGTTATTATACGTTAATTGTTAATGTGGAATTTAAAAATAGAAATTTAGAATGGATGGCAAAAATTTTCTGAGTCTCCATTTTTCATTGGACTTTTGCGAGTTTTTGTTTACACACGATAGAGCAGGATATTTTGCGTATTTTAATCCAAATTATCTGGGAAGCATTATGATGATGTCGGCGATTATAAACTTTATATTTTGCCTTTTGAAAAATCGAAAAATAAATATTTTTAATATTTTTGTAAATATTCTGACAATTTTTTTAACTGGCTCAAGGTCATCATTAATCGCAGTAGTGCTTGGAATATTTGTCCTTTGTTTTTACTTTTTACGAAAAAGATACTTTTGCAGGATGAAATTTTACTGCTTTTGGGATATGCAATTGGAGTGATTTCAGGAGTTTTTGCTGTTTTTTTGAGGGAAAAATACGCTGATGGAGTATTTTTGACTAAGAGTGGAAATAATTGATATGGCATTCAGAATTTTCAAAAGAACGAATATTTTATACGGACATGGAAATTTTATTATTATAAGTTTACAAATCACGTATATCCGCATTCTCACAATGTCTTGTGGAACTGCTTTTTAAGCTATGGTCTAATTGAACAATTGCTCTGCTTACAGTAGTTTTTTGCAGTATTTATACGATATTTTAAGAAATGATAGAAATAATGTTTTAAAAATTGCATTAATCGCTGGAATTGAAGTTCATAATTTTCACTGATTTTTGCGATATTTTGGATACAAACTGTGCTTTTTATTTATTATGGCTCTATCTTATGAAGAAGAAAATGAACAGATACGTAGTTATGGTTTTAGAAAAATTGGAAAAATAAAAATAAAATTGAGAGGATAAAAAAATGAGAGATAACATATATGTAGGGCTTGTACATTATCCTGTATATAACAAAAATAAATAGTTGTAGCGACTTCTGTCACAAACTTTGATATACACGATATTTCCAGAACTTGCAGAACCTACGATATAAAAAAATATTTCATAATCACTCCAGTCGATGCCCAGAAGGAATTGACAAGCAGAATTATCGGCTACTGGACTGAAGGAAACGGAATAGAATTTAACAAAATCGAAAATGAAGCTTTTGAAAATACAGAACTTGAAGATTCTGTCCAGTGCAATAGAAACAATTGAAAAAATTGAAGGAAAAAAGCCAAAAATCATTACAACTTCGGCAAAAACTTTTTCCAAATACTGTTGGATATGATGATTTAGGCAAAGAAATGGTTGAAGATGACTCGCCATACTTGATTTTATTTGGAACTGGATGGGGACTTACAAATGAGATTATGGATTTATCCTACAAAAATTTTGGAGCCAATTCGAGGAAAGACTAAATATAATCATTTATGTGTCAGAAGCGCTGTCTCAATTATTTTGGACAGATTGCTCGGAGAAAAATTAAATAAAAATATACAAAAATTAGAAAGGACACACTTATGGAGGAAAAATATAGTGGGAATTGTAGTATAGCCATAGCAATAAACTTGCAGAAGAAATAATAAATTTTGTAAAAATTTTTAAACAGACTGATTTTCCATTGGAAAATGGCGGAAATGCAAACAGGGAAGTATACGGAACAAATATTGAAAATGTAAAAATGCAATAATTAGAGCAGATAACGGTGCAGGAGTCCTTGTATTTGTGGATATGGGAAGCTCTGTATTTCAATGCGGTTAAGGCTATAAAGGAACTTGATGGAGAAGTTGAAGCGAAAAATTGCAGATGCGCCTTTGGTAGAAGGTATTATTTCCGCTGTTGCAGCTAATTTTTGATGGAATAGACTTTGGACGAGCTAAAAATAATTGCTGAAGATAGTAAAAAAATTTACAAAATTGAAAAAGATTTGAAAGAGAAATTTAAATAAAAAAATGGAAAAATTTAATAAATATAGGAACAATCGTTGGAACACATCATTTACGTGGAAGCGTCAAAATCAATTCGATTTTGAGAATATTGAAATTATTGAAAATGAACGTGTTTTATTAGAAAAATGAGAAAAAGAAATTGCTTGTAGAAGAAAGTGAAAAGGCTGAATGAAAAAGTCAATTTTAGATTTTGAAGGCATTGAAAATATTGACGAGGCAAAAAGAACTGAATGGCTACAAAGTTAAAATTGACGTGATTTACTGCCTGAAAGAAACGAAAAACGAGTTTTACATAAAAGATTTATTTGGGATAGAAGTGTTTTCTGAAAATGAAAAATTGGGAAGTTGTAGACGTAATGAAAACCGCGGCTCACAATATTTTAATCATTGAAGATATTGAAACAAAAAGAAATAATGGTTCCATTAATTGATGAGTTTGTAACGAAAAATCGACTTTCCAAACAACAGAATCGAAGTAAGCCTAATTGATGGAATGCGAGAATAATTAAAATTGTAAAGAAGGTAAAAATTAATGAAATTTAATGTACTTACGTTATTTCCTGAGCTATTTGAGCAGTATTTATCTCAAACTATTTTAAAACGAGCAATTGACAAGGATATTATTGACTTTAATATTGTAAATATCAGAGATTATGCCAGAAATAAACACAGCCAGATGGATCGACATCCTTTTGGCGGCGGCGCTGGAATGGTTCTAAAGCCAGAAGCCTACTGGAACTTCTTTTACGAAAAACTACGAATTTTATAATAATGAAAAATTCAGATTTAAAGAAGCCTTATGTAATTTTTCTTATCTCCGCAAGGAAAAACAACTGACTCATAAAAAGTTACAGAACTTTCAGAAAAGAGGAAATCGTGCTTATTTTCAGGACGTTATGAAGGACTTGACCAAAGGGTAATTGATAAATTTGTAGATGAGGAAATTTCGATTGGGGATTATGTGCTGAGCAGCGGGACTTGCCTTGCTTGTAGATAATGGATTCTGTAATTCGGATAAAAGGAAAGGCGTGATCAAAAAAGAGTCTTTGAAACTGACTCATTTTACTAATGGGACTCTTTAGGTTTTCCGCAATACACAAGGCCCGTAGAAATAGATGGATATTCGGTTCCCGAAGTATTACGGAGGAATCATGCTAAAATTGATGAATACAGACAGTTCCATTCGATCGAGAAAACTATGAAAAATAGAATGGATTTATTTGAGAAAAATCGACTGAAGATGAAGAATTTTTTGAAACTATGTGAAAAATATAAATTGAAATTAAACAAGAAGAGTGCTTTTTCTGGACCCTTTTTATGTATCAACAGTAATGTTATTTTTGTTTTATGTGGTACAATTAAAGTAATAATAAAATATTAATTAGGAGGAAAGTGCTATGTATTTAATTGATTTTTTTAAAAATTATTTAAATCTAAAAATATTGGAATCATTATATGGCTTTGTGTTTAATATCTTAATATTTATTTTTCCTTTTATTTCAATAAGTCCAAATTATCCGATATTAGGGTTTACTTTTGTGAATAGCTGTATATGTTGGTACGATAGCTATTGTTTTATCTCCATTAGGTGAATGGTTTTTAGACTAATAAGGGTGCATACTGATCCAAGGATTATTAATCGTTTAACTCCATTATTTAATGAAGTTTACGAGAGGCTAAAAATGAATGATCCAAATTTATCCCCAATATTAAATTATATGCTTAATGATCATTATCCTCAATGCTTTTTGCCTTAGGAAGAAATACAGTTTGGGTGACAAGAGGTTCACCCATTTAGATGATGAAAATTATGAATTTTCGCTCATGAATTTTCACATTATCAAAACAAGGATACAGATTTCCTATTTATCTATATTGGAAATTTATTTATGACATGTGCTTTTATGATTGCTAGAGTAATGATTGGGATAATGAGCTCATTTTAGGAGTGGCAACTAGTGATGACGATGATTTTGATATTATTAAAGGTCTTAGAGGTTTAATTTTTTTCCTATATAGCTGATTTTTATGTGATAGCTGTTGGATTGTATACAAAAATTAGGACTCATTCTAGTACGTCACTCTATGAGAAAACAAGAATATGAAGCAGATAAATTCGCATATGATTTAGGTTATGGTGAACAGTTAAGAGATGTACATTGACAGAATTACTAGATGTAAATGAAACTCCCAAAAATTTTTGCTGCAAATCTAATGTCAACTCACCCAGATACATTTTTCAAGAATTGATAAACCAAATATATACTTTCTTTTTCAAAATAGTTATACTGAAAAATATTAATTTTGACAAAAATACACCAACTCAAAAGCTTTCAAATGAATACGCACAAGCAACTTATACTGAAAATGTTAATTTTAATGAAAATACGCTAGTAAAGAGAGCTGAATGAATATACACAAACAATTCATACTGAAAACGTAAAAAGAGAATCTTCAAAATGAAAATTCAAACATTCTTTATAAAGTACTACTATCTGTTTCTTGCATAATAATCGCATTCTTAACAGGTTATATGTTTTCAAAATGAATAATAATACAATATCTATCAAACATACTACTCCTAAAAAGTTCTCAAGAACAAACTATAGAACAAAATAATACAAAAGTAAATAGTAATGAAGTACAGCTAGAAAAATAATAATCAAATAAATACAAATTCACAAGATATTTTGACATTAATTTAGCTAGTAAAGATTTTTCAAACTTTAGTGAACAACCTCACAAAATATGACTGATTTAGAAAAATATAAGTTATTTAGCCTCAAATTTGCTGTCAGTAAAATTTTTTAATAGAAAAACTTTAATTCAGAAGAATTAGCTTTTATTAAGAAACTCAATATATGCTAAATATAATCGTAGATTTCAAACGCCTAGATATTCCAGTTATTTTTAGTAGAAAAACATGGTATAGAGGAGAATATAATGAAGTAAGCGAAAAGAAATTTTCGCAAGATGAATTTGATTTTATTGAATAATATCCCTAATAGCAGAAGGAAAACCAACTATCAGTAGATAAATCATATATTTATTTTATACTCGAACCCATTTTAAATAGAAGAGGTTGTTATAAGAATAAACTGCATCCAATATGTTAAAAATAGAAGGTGCAGTTTATTTTTCAAAAATTTTAATAAATTACTCTAAATCCAATTCCCACTTCTTACATTCTTACCTTTAGTGTCATATCCAGTATTTACAGTAACTCCAATTCTTGTGTTATCCAACCAATATTCAAGTCAAACTTACCATTTCCACGTATATCTTTCTCTTTTTCAAGTTATACTATCCAGCTGTTGTATAAGTCAACTCCTACCTGATTTTCATCCTGAAGTTTTTCAATTTTGTTTTCGTAAGCTGCTGTCAGTCCAACAGGGTTGGAATCATAAAATAATCTTTACCAATACCTAAAAGGTATGTTACTATAAGATATATAGGAGGTATATTATGGATAAAATAATTTTAGGAATTTTAATGTTACACAGAATGACCGCATACGAGCTCGAAATGTAATCAGAAATAATTTTAAATCTATGTGTAGTGACAGTCTTGGGAGTATTCAGGCAGCTCTCAAAAATTGCTTATGTTGAAAATGGTTACTTTTGAAGAGCTTTGTTGAAAAAGGAGTAAATAGATACTCAATAACTGATATTGGACAAAAACGTTAATAAAATGGATAAGGGTTCCTATTGATATGTCAAAGACAAAAATTTAGATATCGGAAAACTTTTATGGGATATGTTTCAGAAAATGAACAAAGAATCTGATTGACAAAATCATTGATTCTTTAGAGGAGGAATATATGTCGCTAAAAATTAAGAGAATCTAATACATATCGAAAAAGAAAAGGGAAACACTTAAAAACTACCTGCTATAGATATAGAATATCAAAAAGAATTAAAAATTTAAATAAAGAAAACGATATATCTGAAAATATTAAAGAAATCAGTAAATTTACATTGACTACTTTAGATTATGGAATTGATATTACTGCTTTTAACATAGAATGGTTTAAAAATTGAAGAAAAGAGTATAGAAAGAAAAGTGAGATGAGATGAATGATACAAGTAAGATTAAACGAAATATAATTATCTTTACGATTTTAGTACTGCTTGTGGCTGGATAGGATATCTTGTTGATAAATTGTCTGGTCAAGTCTCATTAGTGAAAAATGTTGGAACAATGGCAGGAGAAGAGCCTTTTTGGAATGCTTATCTGGTTAGTTATCTCCATTAATTTGCACACCCTTCTTCGAACTTTTGGAGAGATGGTTGGAAAAGGCTCAGGATTTTCTATTAATTTTAAAAATAATAAAAAGTTATATTTTGATTAGCTTTTTGGTATACCCCACTGTAACTTTAATTGTTATATTACTGGGATTAATAACGAAAGGTGTCAAATTTTCTAATGTAAATATTGGAATTACGACTTATATTGGGATTTTGTTTGTACAGATTGCCATTCAATTTATAAAAATATATTTGAAGAGTCAGTTTGGAGAGCCTATCTTACAAATCAATTGTTAAAAATTAAAAATTATCCGATTTGAAATTGTACTTACTTATCGGATTTATCTGGTGGATTTGGCACTTGCCTTATATTATGATATTTTTGTCCGAAAAGTGAAATACAAAACACTTTACCTGTTGGAAGACTGACTTTTTTTCTTTATTGGAACAATAGTAGTAATATGCTGACGGTAATGTATACAGAAATTTTTAGAGTTACTAAATCTATGTGGCCATTAGTTATTATGCATACTATGGAAGATGCAGTGATAAATCCGTTGCTTCTTTTTAGGAATTGTATCTGTAGAAAAATCAGGCGTTTCTTTTTCACTTTCAGTAGGTATAATCTCGACAATTTTTATTTAACAGTGGGATTAGTTATCAGAAATTGAGAAAAAGACGAGAGAAACAAAGCAAAAAGAAAGTGGAATTCTGCTACCAATAGTAATAAAACTAATTATCTTTATAATGCAATGCCAAAAACATCATAAAAATATAATTAAATAAAAATAACAAGAAATAATGGAATAATAGATATAAGAATGACAGAATCAGAAAATGAATTGCGTAATGCTAACTATATAAAAGAACTTGTAATATGCTTGTAATATAATTTAATATAATTTGAATATCAAAAATCAAAAGTCCCTGTTTATAATTTTTCAGGGACTTGATAATTATTTTTATGATTATGACTGTTATAACTGTTTCTGCTATAATAATTTTAATATAAATTTTTCAACTAACCAATTTAAATGTTTCATCAAATTAATTATAAATTAAAATATCCTATGATTAAACACTAAATTAGAAATCACAATCATAAATATTATCAGTAAATATAACAAATTATTCTTCATAAAGTCAAGTATATTTTTTCCTATCTTCAATATTCAGTTTAAAAACCGAAAGCACCTCTTTGTACTTTTCCTCTCAACAATCCAATTATAAAAATACTAATAAAAAGATAATCAAAAAGCAGAAAACAAAACCAACTAGAATTAGAAGTATATCAATTCTTAAAATTGCTAAAACTTGAGATGTTTTTGTTATTGCATTTATAAAAATGTATTAAAATAGAATATTTTTATTGAATACTTGTATGCAACATAGGAAAAATAATTCCTGTGAAAAACGCTGGAATAATCATATCTGTATTATAATGAGATAATGCGAAAAATTGAATTAATAATTATTGCTGTTTTTAATTCCATATTTTTTTCAAATTATTCATTATAACTCCACGAAAAACAATTTCTTCTAATACTGGTGCCACAAAAACTGTCATTATTATATCTGTATATAAAGGTTCATATATTGCTACTACAGGTGTTCGTCCTTTATGACTGCTCATTAATACAATTAAAAACTAAAAATTACCTATCCAAAAGTGCTAATGCAAAATATACACTAAAGTCTTTTTGCATTTAATTTTTCATTCGTTTTAAAAATATTCATATTTTTATAAGTTTTTAACAAAATAATAAATTATTGGAAAAACTAAAGTATCCATCTGTGTATTCTAAACATGTATACATATTTAAATATCTGACTATCTATGATTGATATTTTTGTTGTTTACAAAAATCATAAATATTAGATGAAGTATATAAATTATAAATAAAATTAAGAAACTATCTTTTTTGTATTATCCTTAAAACTCATTATTTTTTTGCCTCCAATTATTTTTACATAATCTGCCAACGTCACTGTCAATTTTTTTATGTCTTTAATGAGGGATTTCCATTTTTATTTTACTTTATATTTCCTTGCCTTATTCAAATGAAATATGAAAATTCTTCTTGCATAATATTTTTGTCTTAAAACAATATCTAAAAAATTTTTATTTTATTTATTAATTTTTAATAGTTTATATTCTTAATAAAATTAATTTAATATTTCAATATTTTTAACATCCATTAAAACAGCTGAATGATGATGTCATTATTTGAATGGAATAATTCGCCTGTCATTTTAACTTTTTACCGTATGCTTGATTTGATTTCAAATAATTAATTAGATTTTCATCAAGAACTAAATGTAATTCTGTTACTCCTGTCTCAACTATATTTTCAGAATCATCTGCAACAGCTGGAACTACTTTTTATTGGTGAACTTTAAAAATAAGAAATAAGGATAAATTGTTTTTTCCATTTTCATTTTCTGCTCCATCTTCCACAAATATATGTCAAAAGTTCCGATTAAAGTTTGATTATCTCCATAATAATATGTTGATTTATTAGGATTTTCTGTTTTCTGATTTTTCTTTTTCTCGATATTTGCATCAGAAACTGTATCACTTTCTAAAATTAATTTCCATTCATTTCCTATTTTTGAAAAACTAAATAAGACGGATAATCTTTTCGTCCCTTTTTTTAGTTGTAACTTCTTTTACAAATTCTGCTTTATATTGCGTATCTGAAATTTGCTGAATATCAATATCACCTTTAATCACTTGTCCATAAACAGGATTTTTTTCAAAAAAACTTTTTGATCTTTAATATAGTAATCTCTTGTGACTGTTTGCTGATAATATTCAATTTTATCTGCAAGCATATTTTTCCAAAACTGTAAAATCTCCATTACTTGAAGCCTTATTCCATAATTCAACCATTTCTTTTTACTTCTGCTCTGAAGTCTTTTGCTTTTTGCGTAGAATTTTTTCTGATTTTTTTATCGTTATTACTTTGATTATTTAAACCACATGAAAAAGTTACCAATAATATTGATAATATAGCTAATTTTTCATATATTAATTTTCCTTTCAGATTATTTTTTTAATAATTTTTCTTCAAAAAGTCCCACAACATCTCTAACTTCATTCATCTTCGCAGTTGCAATGCTTTCAGCCTTATTTGCACCTTCTCGCAAAATTCCATATACATAGTCCATATTATTTTCCAGTTCTTCACGTTTTTTTCTGGAATGGAGAAAAAAATAATCCATAAATTTGTCAAACAATTCATTTTTAGCGTGTCCATATCCAAAGTTTTCAGCTCTGAATTTTTTTCCTTCAATGCTTCTACTTCGTTTTTCTGTTGCAAAAAGAGCATATAATTTTGTAATGTTGTTGTCAGGATTTTTGGTTTCTTCTAAAGGCGTTGAATCTGTTACGATGCTCATTATCTGTTTTTCAATGCTTTTTTTGAACCAAACATATTTATTACATTTCCATAGGACTTGCTCATTTTATCGCCATCTGTTCCTGGCACAGTCGCTACATTCTCAACGATTTTTTCTTTTGGCAATTTAAACACTTCCTTGCCGTAAGTTTCGTTAAATTTAGTTGCAATATCACGAGTCATTTCCACATGCTGCTTCTGATCCTTCCCAACAGGCACAATATCTGGTGAGTACATCAAAATATCTGCGCCATAAGTATCGGATAAGTAAACAGCCCCACATTTGGCTTAATCCCTTTTGCAACTTTATCTTTGTATGAATGAGCTCTTTCCAGTAGTCCCATTGGAGAAATATTTGATAAAATCCAAGACAATTCAGCATGTTCAGGCACATCCGACTGCAAAAACAATGTTGACTTTTCAGGATCCAAACCTAAAAGCCAAATAATCCAAAATCACATTTATTGTATTAGATTTTAAATCTTCTCCTTTTGGTGAAGATGTTAAAGCATGATAATTTGCTAAAAAGTAAAAATCCTTCATATTCATCTTGCACTCTACAAACTGTTTAATTGCTCAAAAATAATTTCCGATATGTAAAATTCCACTGGGCTGTATTCCCTGATAAACTTCTCATAAAAACCTCCATAATTTCTATTATTAAATTTGTCCAATAACAATTCGAGTAGTTTTTAAATCTATCTTCAAGTATTTAAATTACTAATTTTTCGATATTTATTTTTAGGATATTTGATTAATAATTGTCATTTTTGTTTATATTAATTTTTAACGCGAGAGGTATCAAACGCCATACCTCTGCACTCTGGCTTTACGTAAACTCTCTCTTATAAAGAAAAAGAAAACTCGCTTTTGAACAAAGATTATTTTAATATAAATAAACAAACTTTGTTTCAAATATTCTCCAAAAAGCTCAGACAGTTATTTTTCCTTTAACGAAATTTTGCTTATCTAAGTTTTTATAAAATTTTTTTGAGAAATATAATTTTTAATCAAAATAATTATTAGTCAAAAGAATCCAAAATAAAATTATTAAATTAAATACTTACTTAGAAAGTAGATTATTAGACAGATACTAAAAATATATCCATATTATATCATTAAAATTTTTGTAAAAATATTGAAAAAGCTAAAATGGGGTAAACTTATATAAATATGATAATTTTATATTTAATTTTTAAAGATGTTTTACTATGTGCTATAAAAATGTAATAAAAATTACAATGAGGAGGAAAATATGAAATATTATGTAGGAATTGATTTGGGAGGAACTAATACGAAGATTGGACTTGTGGATGAAAAGGGGAATATTATTTTTACTACCATTGTAAAACTGATTCAATGGAAGGTTTTTCTGAAACAGTACAAAGATTGTCAAAAATTTTAATTACTCAAATTGAAGGAAGTAATGTTAATTTTGATAATGCTGTGTCAGTTGGAGTTGGAGTACCAGGACCTGTGTTAAATTCCAGAGTTGTTAAGTTCTGGGAATTTTCCTTGGAAAAATGGAGTGGATTTGGCATTGGAATTTGAAAAAAATCTTGGTAAGCCAGTAAAAGTGGATAATGATGTTAATGTAATTACACTTGGAGAAATGTGGAAGGTAGCTGCCCAAGGATACAAAAATGTTTTAGGACTTGCTGTAGGAACTGGAATTGGTGGTGGAATTATTGTTGATGGAAAACTTGTCAGCGGAGAACATGGAGCAGGTGGAGAAGTTGGACATATTAAAATTGAGCCGAATGGTAAATTATGCGGATGTGGACAAAAAGGATGCTGGGAAGCCTATGCTTCTGCTACAGGAATAATCCGTGAAGCAAACAGCCGTCTTGCAGTAAGTAAACAAAATTTACTTTATGAAATGACAAAAGGCAGAGAGCTGGAAGCAAAGGATGTATTTGATGCAGCTAAAAAAGGTGATGAATTTTCGCTTGACATTGTAGATTATGAAGCGGAAAAACTTGCTTTTGGTATTGGAAATCTGCTTAGCATACTAGATCCTGAAATTGTAGTAGTTGGTGGAGGAGTTGCACTTGCTGGAGACATTTTATTTGATCGTGTAAAAGAAAAATTAAAGGATGTGGCGTTCCCATCAACTTTAGAAAATTTGAAAATTGTTGCTGCAACTCTTGGAAATGATGCTGGAATTTTAGGAGCTGCATACCTTTGGAATGATGTAAATGGATGTAAATGTAATTCAGTTTTAATTATCAATATATTTAAAAAGACTATTTGAAATTTTATTTTTCTTAAATAGTCTTTATTTTTATCTTTTGTTAAATTTTATAATTGAACCATTACTTGCATTAATATCAAACTCATATCTGGAATTATTTGCACAAATTCGATTTCATAAACGGATTTTTCCATTTTTGTTGTCAAGTTTTTATTAAAATTGGCAGACGATTCTGAAACTCCAGCATGTGATAATGCAATTGCTTTTTGCTCTATTTGGCGTTATTTGTCCATCGGTAGTCTTAATGCTAACAGCCACTAATATTGGTTTGTCAAAAATTGATGCTATTTCCTTTTGCTTTTGCTGAAAAGCTAATAGAAAGAAGAAATATTATCAAAGTAATTGTATAATCAAAACATCCTTTTTATATTTTTCATGTCATTCTCTCTTTTCTTCGTAAACTCTTTAAATTCTATTTATTTTTCTTCTTCACTCCAACTTATTATTTTTCCATTATAAACATTTATTTCAAAATTATAAGCAACACCTCTATAGCTAATCTGTCCTTATAAAAAGTCGCCGTCATTTGAATCATTAAATTCAAGAACATTTAGCAAATGTCGCTCCAGGGACTTCTCATTAAAGCTATTTGCTTTGGCTTTTAATTGTTGTTATTCTTTTTCTTTGTTTAGTAGTTGAAAAACTTAGAGAGCTGATAATTAACATTCTGAGCAATGTTAGTTTTTAAAACTCTGTTTTTCATAGCTTATCATCCCTTTCTTTAATTTGAATATGTTTAAATGTATCTAATTTTTCATTTTTCTTCACGATATACAATTACTTTGATAAATTTTTCTTTCTCCTTTCATTTTTAATACTAAAATACTCTCCCCATTTTTCACTTTTAAGAATTTTTGAGATTATCCAAAAACTTTTATTTTCTACTCGAGTAATATTTAGAATTTATGTTTCATCTCCTTTCACAATTTAATAGTATCATACAAAACATTAAAGAAAAATGAGAACTTTTAATTTTTTGAAAATTTTTTTATACAAAAATTTATTTTTAAATTTTTGTATACCGTGCTAAACATATGGAAAAATAGCTAAAAATCAGATGTTTAATAAAATTATTTGAGTTCCAAATTTTTATAAAAATTTTTGAAAAATATTTTTATAGAATTATTGTAAAAGTAGTTCTTTTCCAAGTTCACTTTTTACAAAAATTTTTCCCATTATGTAATTCTATAATTTTTACCATTGAAAGCCCAAGTCCAGAATTGTCTCCATTTTTGGAAGGGTCTACTTGATAGAAACGAAGCCATATTTTATCCAGTTGATCTTTTGCAATTCCCTATTCCATCGTCAGAAATTTTAATAATTCTATTTCCTTTTGAAAATAGCTCGACTGTTATTGTTCCATTTTTCTTTTTCCGATGAAATTGCATTTGAAATTAAGTTGGTAAAAACTCTCATTATCATCATTTCATCAATATTTGCATAAACTTCTGGAGCAATTTTGTAATAAATTTTATATTTTTAGATTTTTGCACACGAAATTTGAGTTTCTACGCTCATTTCAAGAAGTTCGCTTAAATCAATATTTTCTAAATGCAATTTTTGTTTTTCCACGTTCCATACGTGATAAAAGTCAACAACTGTGAAACGAGCTTTTGACATTTTCTGACCTTCCTTTTCTATAATTTTTAAAAGGAATTTTGAGCTTCTTTCAAAGAATTTATACTCTTTTCCGTATTCAGCTTGTGTCAGTATAACTGTAATTGGAGTCCTTAGTTCGTGTGAAACATCTGATGTAAACTGCACTTCATTTTCAAAGGATTTTTGCAACCTGTCAAACATTACGTCAAAGGTATTGGCAAGTGTACGAAGTTCATCGGCACCATTTTCCAGATGAATTCTTTTTGGACAAGTCATTTTTCGTTAATTTTTCTGCAATTTCAGTAATTTTTTCCATTGGAGCAAAAAGGCATTTTTTTAGTAATAGTGTGCCCTCCAATAGCTGAAAAGTATTAGAAAAAGGCAGAATGATAAAATGATATTTGAATAACTGTTTCAATTGCACTGGATTGACCGATATTTGGCATTACACCCCTAATCCAAACTTTTCCATAATTTCCAAGGTTAATCATTTTGTTGTAGACATACCATTTCTGGTTGTGGCTTCTTACTATGATGATTTTGTCATCCTTAGATTTTTTGTTATCCATTTCAAATCCGTTTGGAGAATTTCCGTAAAGAAATTTAAAATCCTTGTCGTAAATTGCTATTTCAACATTTTGAATCATTGTATCAAAGTTGCTGTCAATGATAATTTCTCCATTTTTTATTGTCAAATAATCAAGCCTATGATTGACGACTTCTTTTAAATAGGTACGAACGCTTGAATGAATAATATTTTCACTTATATAAAAACTATGGATAATGACGACATTACAAGTAAAATCATAGTTCCCATATACCACAGGCTGATTTTTGAACTTTATTGAATTATTAAAATTTTTCTTTCATTATATTTTTAATTTCCTTATTTTTTTATTCTACTTTTAAAACATACCCAATTCCACGAATTGTATGAATTAGTTTTGGCTCAAATCCTTTATCAATTTTTCTTCTTAAATACCTAATATAGACATCAATAACATTTGTCCCGCCTTCATAGTCATAATTCCAGATGTGCTGTTCAATCTGTTCTCTGGAAAGGACACGCTCCTTGTTTCTAATCATATATTCTAAAATTGTAAATTCTCTTGTTGACAGCTTGATGAACGTTTCATCCGAAAAACATCGTGGGAATTGCAGTTCACTGTCAGATTTGCAATTTTAAAGACATTGCTTGCATTGAGTTGCTGGTTGGATTTCTGCGTAAAAGAACTCTTATTCTTGCCATAAGCTCGTCAAATGCGAATGGTTTTACTAAATAGTCATCAGCACCGTAATCCAGTCCTTTTACTCTATCTTCTATCCCATCTCTTGCAGTAAGCAGCAAAACGGGAGTTTTTATTCCATTTTCCTTATTTTTTCAAAATTTCAAATCCGTCCAATCCTGGCAACATAATATCAGAAACAATAACATCATATTCAGTTGAAAAAATATAGTTAAGGTCATCTGTTCCATTAAGACAGCTGTCAACGCCATATTTTTCCATGGTTAATTTTTACAATTATATCATTTAAGTTTTTCCTCATCTTCGATTACTAAAATTCTCATATTAAAAGAACCTCCCTATCTTTTGGCAACTGTTGAAAATACAAATTTATCAGGACGGTATGAGTTTACGCCGTATTGAAATAAAGTTCCATTGGATAAGTAAGTGTGGCTTTCAATTACAACGACTGCATTAAAACCTTTAAATCCATATGTTTCTTTTCTTCTTCAGTGGCATATCTAAATTTTATTTCACGCCGTGAATGTGAAATTTTTAAATGCAGCTTTTTTTCTAGATAATCATAAATTGAACTTTCGGCAATATCCTTGTCTAAAAACGGAACTATTCTCTTATCAAAATATGTAGTTTCATATTCAAGAGCTTCTCCGTCAAGTACACGATTACGTGAGATTTTATAAATGAAACGTCTTCAGAAACTTCAAAAATATCCATTATTTTTAATCCCTTTAATAATTGTCAAAGCCTACTAGATTTGTAGTAATATCATGTTTTCAATTTTATTAAGTTCCTTTGATGTTCACAAGTTTGACAAACTATTTTTAAAACGTCCATTTTCCAGAACCATTGAATTTTTTCTTTAATTTTTGGATATATCCATCTCAATTCAAGCATAGAAAGTGCTTTTTCTTATAGTGTCTTTAGAGTAGGAATATTTACGTGCAAGTTCCGATTCGCTTTTTAAAAATTCTCTAGCCTTAAGCGTTCCATTTGTAATTTTTCCTTAATATCATTATAAACTTCTTTATATTTACTCACAAGTTTAGCTCCTTTCAAAAACATCAATTTATTATATCCTGAAAATTAGAAAATAGCAATGGAGATTGACTAAATTTGCTAATATGTTGAAATACTTTTTAATGTCAAACTAAAAAAATATAAAAATTTATACTTTCAAAAATTGAGTGGTTATCATACTTTTTAGAATATTTATACTTGTAAAACTTAAATACTTTTGCTACAATATTTATAAAATGTTAATAATTGGATATACAAGGAGGATATTATGTATAAAGTATTAGTTGGAGAATATATAGATGATGAAGCAGTTGCTGGGTTACATAGTGCAAGAGATGTGAAAGTTGATGTAAAAGTGGGAATTTCACGTGAGGAAATTCTGGAAATAATTCATGAATACGACGCTCTAATTGTAAGAAGTGTCATAAAAGTGGATAAGGAGCTGCTGGATAAAGCTAAAAATCTAAAAATAGTGGGACGTGCCGGAAATGGAACAGATAACATAAATATCCCAGAAGCTACTGCACAGGAGTAATTGTTGCAAATACACCTGACAGCAATACCGTTTCTGCTTGTGAAATCGCAATTGGGCTGATGATTGCAACTTCGAGAAATATTGTTGCGGCAAATAATTTTATAAGAAGTGGAAAATGGGAAAGGGAAATTTTCGTAGGAAATGAACTGTTTGAAAAAACATTAGGAATTATCGGACTTGGAAGAATTGGTGGACTAGTGGCTACAAGAATGAAAGCGTTTGGAATGAAACTTGTTGCATATGATCCATATATTTCAGATGAACGTTTTAAAAGATACAGTTGTGAAAAAGCCAAAACATTGGATGAATTGATGGAAAAGCGGACATAATAACAATTCATACGCCTAAAACAAAAGAAACTATTGATATGATAAACGCTGAAAACATTCACAAATTAAAAGATGGAGTAAGGCTTGTAAATGCAGCACGTGGAGGACTTTTTAACGAAGATGCTGTTGCAGAAGGTTTAAGAAGTGGAAAAATAGCAAGTTTTGGATATGATGTTCACACTGTTGAACCACGTACAGACTGTGTCTTATACGAATTTGACAATGAGTTGCAACTCCGCATATTGGGGCGACAACTTATGAGGCACAGAGAAATGTAGGAACTCAAGTTGTAAGACAAGTACTAAATGGACTTCGTGGAGAAATAGTGGAAACAGCTGTAAACTTGCCTGCAATTGGAAGAGAAGAATTTTTAATTGTAAAACCTTTATAAATTTGGCTGAAAAATTAGGAAAAATCTATTTTCAAATAGAAAAACTCCAATTGCAAATGTAGTAATTAATTATTACGGAGAAATCGCTGGACAGGAAACTGCCCTAGTAGATTCAACAGCAATGAAAGGGAATTCTGGAGCCTGTATTAAAAGAAGAAGTTAATTATATTAATGCAAAGCCGCTGGCTGAAAAAGAGGAATCAATATTTCAATAAATAAAAAGGAACATAAATATAAAAATTATTCATCAGCAATAGAATTTATCATAACAAGTGAAGAAGGAAAAATCTATGTTGTCGGAACAATTGGAATGAATAACGAAGAAAGAATTATCAGCATAAAGAATCACGATGTGGATATGGCAATTTCTGACAATATGATTTACTTAGAAATGATGACGTGCCAGGAGTTATCGGAGCTGTAGGGGCAACTTTAGAAAAGAGGACATAAATATTGCCACAATGAATGTTGGTAGACGTGAAAACAGCGCGATTATGCTGCTTACAGTAGATAGTGAAGTTGGAAGAAAGTCGTTAAATAAATTGAAAAGGGCTGAGTCAAATAAAATGGGCTCATTACTTGGATTTGACAATATAAGAATGAAAGGAATGGAAAAGATGGGTTTAAAATTTAAAGTAAAAAGTGCCGGGAACATCGGCGAATATCGGTGTAGGGATATGACTGTCTAGGAGTTGCATTGGATTATTTTCTGGAACTGGAAGTGGAAGAAAGTGATAAAATTGAATTTTTTTGGAAAATGGGAAGCCGTTTTTCGATTCCGATTGAGGAAAATTTGATTTTTGAAGCGATAAAATATACGGAAAAAGCATTTGGTAAAAAATATTCCTAGTTATAAAGTAAATATTGTGAAAATGATATTCCAATTTCACGTGGGCTGGGAAGCAGTTCATCAGCTATTGTTGCTGAAATTTTGATTGCAAATAAATTTGCTGGGGATGTGCTGGATATTAACGAAGTGGCAAAACTTGCTGTAGAAATGGAAGGGCATCCTGACAATGTAGTGCCTGCAATCTTTGGAGGAATGGTACTTACTGCACACGATAAGGAAAATCTTGTCCACAGTTCATTAATAAATTCGGACGATTTATGTTTTTACGTAATGATTCCCGATTTTAAATTATCAACAGAAAAAGCAAGAAGCGTTTTGCCAAAATGTACCTAGTTTCTGACGCAATAAATAACATTTCAAAGCTGGGATTACTTGTAAACGCCTTTTAACAAAAGGTGAATACAATAACTTACGTTTCCTTTTAGGCGACAAAATTCACCAGCCTTACAGATTTGCATTAATAAACGATTCAGAAAAATCTTTGAAATATCTAAAAAAATACGGTGCATTAGGTGAATATATAAGCGGTGAGGCCTACATTGATTTCCTTGAATTATGATAATGATGAATTTTTGGAAAAATATGAAAAAGGAGCTTTCGAGTTATCGGATAACTGGACTATTGAGAAGAAAAAGATAAATTTGAAGGGTGCGGAAGTTTATTAATTAATTTACAAATAATGATTTGAGATGAAAAGGTTTTTAGAAATACTGTATAAATGTTTTTAACCAAAAACAAAGCAAAGAAGATTTTTATTAATTTTTGCAGTTTTTATGTCAATAGGTTTTATTTTTTTGATATACTAATAAAAATATTATTTATGAATACTGTTTTAGAAAATGCGGGTATTAGTATTTATTTAAACATACTGTGTATGTTAATAGAATATTATAAATGCAAGTATTTAGGAAAAAGTAAATTAAAAATTTTTTATTAAAGTTTTATTGTTGCTTGTTATTACAGTATTATTTATGATAATAAAATAATAATTTTATTTGAAGGCGGGATGATAAATTATGAAAATAAAAATTATTAATATAAATAAATTTGAAAAAGATACTAAATTACAAAAACTTGTTTTTGGTATCTTTTTATTTGAAGGAAATAAATATCAATTCAATAACAAAATTAAATGGAGAAATTTGTTGTCAAACTCTTTGACAAACTTATAAAGATGTGTTATTCTAAATTTAGAATTAGTAATTATATTTGAAAATGTTTTTAGGAGTTTCGTTCTTCAACAATAAGAGAAAATATTCACAAGGAGGTAGTTTTATGAAAAGAGTTTTATTAGTTGTGCTATTAATGGGTGGGACAATTGCATTTGGACGTTCTGGAGAAGTGGGAATAAAAGGATTTTGAAAAGTGTTAGTGGTTTTTGTGAAGGTGGAAGAACAATTAGCACTAAAAAGGCTTCGACTGCAAGTGATGGAATAACTGGATTGCCAGCTTCTGCTAGAGTAAAATATCCGCTTTGTAAAAATAGATAGGGTTAAAATACAGAAATATAACAGTTGTTATAAAAAGTTGGGATTATGATTTTGATTCATCAAATGTACAAAATGTATCTTTGGATGGACAAAATATGCAATAGATTATGATAAAAGAATAATTTATGTAAAGGGAGATATTTTCGTTGATTATTCAAATTAATTAAGTAATAAATTTAGTAATAGAAAGTTGCTTTAAAATTTTAAAGTGACTTTTTCTTTTTTAAAAATTTCTTGCTAATTTTTAAGTCAATATAATTGAATTGTAAAAGATTTTTTAGTATAATTAGGTATATTATTTTAATAAATAATGAAAGGGGAAGTATTGTGTTAAAAAGTGAAAAGATTATATGAAAAATATAAAAATAAAAATTACAGGTGAAGATTTTACAAAAAGCTGATAAAATCACAAGTAATTTAGGAGCAATTTCAGCAAAATTTGGACTTCTTAGAGAATGCTTCAGGCGGATAAAAAGGGGAGTTTAAAATTCGACGATGGATAAAGTCAAAATTATTGGAGCGATTGTTTATGTGATTACAACGATTGATAGCGGTACCTGATATTTTGCCAATTATTGGATTTGGAGATGATATTGGGGTAGTGGCTATGTGATTTCAAAACTGGGGTCTTTTGCTTTCTGAATATGAGAAATTTGAAATACAGAAAAACAGGATGAAAAAGATAAAAATGTGGATTGGGATAATTTGAGAGTTGTAAATGAAGATTAGTATAAAGTTTTATAACTGTTCAGAACATTAACATAATAACAGCAAAAATAAATTATCGGACACTAGAAAATTATAAATTATATTATTTAAAAATTACTTATTTATTTTTATAAATTGTATTTATAATATTTTTCAAACTTTCATTTATATGTGAAAATATATGTGAATTTTTAATATTAAATGAGTTTATTTTCAAAAAGGATTTATTATAATCAGAAATGAAATAGAGTGGAGGAATATGAAAAAAAGAAAAATTTTTTGAGGCAAAACTAATTCATACAATTCATTGGAATTGGGTATGTTTTAGTAGAATAAAAATGGAAATTAAAATATAATGAGAAAAATTACAATTTATTAAGTTCAAAATCAGCCTGGTATATGGGAACTATGATTTTGTTGTAATGTCGTCATTATCCATGGTTTTTATAAGTGAATATTATTCATTCAAGCGTTCGTACCTGTTTAAAGTCGTGAATCATAGGCGATTGACGTAAAGATGAATGTTGACGGCAACTTTGTACAATGATTAAGTGTTGAAATAATGGTTTAGACAAGTTTTAATTTCTTTGGGAATTCTCCAAACGGTTTGAAATGGATAGCAAAAGTCTAGGATGACAAAATCATCTTAGTAAGCCACGACAGATGGTATGTGTTCAACAAGTGTTATTATGTATAAGTTTTGGATTAGGGGTGTATGTAAATGTCGGTCAATGTTGTGAAACAGTTATTCAATATCATTTATCATTCTGCCTTTCTATGCTTTCAGCTATTGGAGGTTTTGTACTAAAATGACTTGCTCCAATGGAAAATTGCTGGTACTGAGAAAATTGAAAAATGATTTGTCCAAAAGAATTCATTTGGAAAATGGTATTGTACGCCTTGATGCTGACGTAATGTTTGATAGGTTGGTATTTGAAAATGAGGTGATTTACATCAGATGTTCACGAACTAGGACGTCCAATTACAGTTATGCTGACTGGGCTGAATACGGAAAGAATATAAGTTCTTTGAAAAACTCAAATTCCTTTAAAATTATAGAAAAGGAAGGTCAGAAAATGTCAAGCTCGTTTACAGTTGTTGACTTTATCACGTATGGAGCGTGAAGCAAAAGTGCATTTAGAAATATTGATTTAGCGAACTTCTTGAATTAGCGTGAAACTAAATTTAGTTTGCAAATCTAAAATATAATTTATTACAAAATTGCTGGATTTTTGCTTATATTGATGAAATGATGATAATGAGGTTTTACCAGTTTCAAGTTGTTTCATGCGGAAAGAAAATGGAACAATCAGTGAGCTATTTTCAAAATTGTTATTAAAATTTCGACGATGGATGGAGTTGCAAAGATTCAATGGATAAAATATGGCCGTTTCTATCAAGTGAGCCTTAAAAATGGAGACAATTATGGACTTGGGCTTTAATGGTAAAAAATTTATAGAATTATAATGGGAAGGTACAGCAATACGTAAC